>Ga0114933_10000553_pt1 | contig 45432 bp, 30 predicted proteins | sample 4SBtaG_FD_89691 | JGI IMG/M metagenome (GOLD analysis project Ga0114933, IMG submission 89691) | Deep subsurface microbial communities from Kolumbo volcano to uncover new lineages of life (NeLLi) - 4SBTROV12_W25 metaG | ecosystem: Environmental > Aquatic > Marine > Volcanic | place: Kolumbo... | reverse complement strand
GACATCGCCTCCGAGTTCGCGACCCACCGGCTGCAGGCCGCGCTGGCCGACCCCCACGGATTGCGCGCATTCATGGGACCGACGACAGAGCACCGGACGTACTACGACGACCTGCCCGACGATGCCCTGGGGCCCGGCGAGCCTGACGGGCCGAGGGGCATGGCTGGGCAAGCGAAGGGAGCTGACGAGGCCATCTGGGTAGCAGCCCGTTCCGGCTGGGAGCGGGCCACCAGCGTCCCCTGGTCTGAACCGATCGAGGACGCACTCACCGCCACAGCGTCCATCGCCCGGGCCCTGGGGGTAGCGGCCCCTGAAGGGTCACTCTGGCATGGAGAGGGGCGGGGCTGAGGAGCTGGGGGGGGGCATCGTTGTCCCGTTTCTTTGACGATCCGTAAATCAAGGGACGATAGAGACGTTAGCATTAGCGATCCGCATGGGTTTATCGATAGCTTAACTAGGCGCCAAGGGGTCTTTAATGTCCTGCATGCCAGCCCAGCCCGTCCGGCTCGCTCCCTGCCACCAGGCTGCCCACCACTTCGTAGGTCTCCAGATCGATGACCACCACCCGGTCGGCGTTCGTGGCGGCGATGTAGGCCCGGCTGCCGCTGGGGTTGATGAGCACGCCTACGGGCGCTGGGCTCTCGGCCATGGCGTCGCCGAAGAGACGCGCCCCGGCGTCGTCCACGATGTCGAGGGTGAGCGGGATCCTGGCCAGCTCCTTGCGGGTGCGCACGTCGTACACCACCACTTCGGACGACACCGCGCAGGACACCACCGCCCGCTGCCCGTCGGGGGTGAACTTGATCCTGATGGGGAAGTTGGCGCAGCTGATCTCGCCCACGATGTCGAGGCGCTGGATGTCGATCACCGACAGGGTGTTGGCGGAGCGATTGGTGGTCCACACCTGCTTGCCGTCGGGGGTGATGTCCACACCTTCGCAGCCGTCGCCGGTGCGGATCGTCTTGAGCAGCTCACCCTTGTCGAGGTCGATGACCGAGAGCGATCCGCTGCCGATGTTGGCCACGAAGGCGAGGGGTTGGTCGGGGGCGACGGCCACCATGTGTGAGGCGGCTGCGTCGGTCTGCACTCGCTGCACGACCTCGCCCGTGTCCACGTTGACGACGATCAGGGCCTGCGCGGCCTCGATGGTCACGGCCACGCGCTGGTTGTCCGCCAAGAACTGCACGCCGTGGGGGCGACGCAGCTCCTTCAGATCGATGGTGTCCTTCACCGCGCCCATGGTCAGGTCGATGACGGTCAAGCTGCTGCCAGGCTGAGGGCCGTCGCCGTAGTTGGCCACCACCGCCAGCTTGCCATCGGGAGAGACGGCGACCTCGTGGGGGTTGCGACCTGTGGGCAAGGTCAGCCGCACCTCTCCGCTGGCCACGTCGATGAACGACGCGTCGTGGCCGCTCTTGTTGAGCACGAGGAGCGAGTCGGTGGCCGCCTGGCCCATCGCGCAGGCGAAACAGAGAAAGATCAGGCTTCGCAGCGCGACTGCCATGGGGACCTGCTCCGGTGGGTTGTCTTGAGGCCGAGGCTCAACTCTCAGCGAAGCATACGCCGTGCCTCTGCGGCAAACGTGACCGTGGCGGGATCGTCCCTGTCGAGTCCGCTGGCGCTCACGTCTTGCGCCTGGGCCAGGTAGGCCCTGGCGTCGTCGGTGTGGCCACTCCGTGCGCTGACCATGGCCTGGAAATAGAGGTCCCACGAGGACGGGTAGTCGTGGTCGTAGACGTTGGCCGACCAGGCCTGGTCGAGTTTGGTGGCAGCCTCTGCGTAGTCACCCACTCGGTAGAGGGCCATACCCAGCAGGCTCATGAAACGCGCTCGACCTGGGCGCAGCCGGTGCGCTGCCCTGGCTTGTCGCACGGCGGTGCGGTATCGCGACGGGCTGGCGTAGTCGTTGGACACCACGCTCCAGCAGGCGTCCGCCAGGTGATCGGGGTCGCTGCCAAAGAGGTCGACGACACGCAGGCCGTCGTCGCGAAGCTGCGGGTCCAGATCGCTGTCATCCAGCAGGGCCAGCGCGACCAGGCGCGGGTCGGTGTGACGATCGAGCAGGTCGTTGACGAGCCGCTGGGCGCGGGCCGTGCGCTGGGCCCAGTCGTGACGCAGCTCATGGGTCTCGGCGGGGGGCTCTGTCTCGTAGACGTCGATCCGCTGACCTGCGGTGGCGAAGAGCCGGGCGCCGTCCCCCGAAAAGGTGAGGGCCTTCGTCGCCGTGCCTGGGCGCAGCACGAGCAACTCGGTGCCGCTGTCGGTGTTCCACAGGCGCAGGGTGCCGTCGTCGGCGGCGCTGGCCAGTCGGGCCTCATGGGGATGGAACGCGAGGGCGCTGAGATCGCCTTGATGACCGGGGAGCTTGTGCAGTAGTTGCAAGGTGCTGGCGTCATGGAGACTGAGCCCGCCTGCACCCGAGCCCACCGCCAGCAGCCGGCCGTCTGGGCTGTAGGCGAGGGCGCTGACCTGGCTGCCCAGCACCTGCAAGGTGGCCAGTTCCTGGCCAGTCTCCGTGTCCCACAAGCGCACGCTCTCGTCGAAGCCGCCGCTGATCAGCTGCGGGCGCTGGGGATGAAACGCGACGCTCAAGACCTGGCCCCGATGACCACTGAGCACGTGGCGCAAGACCCCCGATTCACTGTCCCAGAGGCGCACGGTGAGGTCCCGGGATGCACTGGCCAGCAGCGTGTCGTCCGGGGAGAAGGCCAGGGCCACCACGGCTTGCATGTGGCCGCTCAGAGAGCGTGGCCGTTGCAGTGGGTCCGACGGGTCGGACAGATCCCACAAGGTGATCGGGTGGTCCCGTCCCCGTGCGTCGCTCCCGTCTGCGCTGGCCAGTCGGGTGCCGTCGGCCGAGAGCGCCAGGGCTGTGGCGCCTCTCTGGGACAGCTCCCGGGCGCTGAGGGGCAGTCGCGCCGTGGTGTCCCAGATGTGCATGCGGCCGTCGAGAGCCGTGGAGACGGCCAGGGGGCTCAGGGGCGCGGCAACAAAGGCGGTGATGGGGGCGGAGTGCCCGTCCATGGTGGAGCGCCCGCCCTGATCCTGGGTGTCCCAGAAGTGCAGCACGCCGTCGATGTCCACGGTGGCCATGCGCCCGGGAGTGACGTCGAAGGCGAGCGCCGTCACGGCGTTGCGATGACCGTTGATCGATCCAAGAGAGCGTCCGCTGCTGGCGTCCCACACATGGAGGGTGCGGTCGCCGGATCCGCTGACCAAGGTGCTGCCGTCGGGGCTGAAGGCCAGGCAGGTGACAGCGTCCTGGTGGTCTTCTGCCTGCCACAACAGCTCCCCCGAGCGGCGATCGAACACGGCCACGCGCCCGTCATCGCTGCCTGTGGCCACCACGTGCGCCGCAGGGTTGAGGGCCACGGCCCACACCGGCGCTTCGTGGTCGAAGAGGTGCAGCAAGGGTTCGCCACTGGCCGCGTCCCAGATCAACGCGGAGTGGTCGGCTGACCCGGTGACCAGCAGCTGTCCGTCGAGGCTCAAGGCCAGGGACGTGATCGCGCCGGTGTGCAGGCGGCGGATGACACGTCGTGCGCCGCTGGCGCAGTCGAAGGCCACCACGTGGTCGAGGTCGGTGCCCGCGTAGAGGGTGGAGCCATCCGGCGAGTAGAGGAGCGCGGTGACGGCGCCGTCGCGAACGACCTCTGAGTCGTCGGCGAGCAGGAGCGGCTCGACGGATTGCCCCGTGGTCAGGTCCCAGCGCAGGACTCGATCGTCCCAACCGGCGGCTGCCACTGTGCGTCCGTTCGGACTGAACGCCAAGGAGGACAGGCCGAAGCCGCCGTCGTGCAAGGTGACCACGTGAGAGCCGTCGCTTGGGTCCCAGAGTCTGAGCCGGCCGTCCAGGCCCACTGTTCCTGCCAAGGTGCCGAACGGGTGGAAGGCCACGGCCATGGCGCCGCCCCGATGGGCTTGAGCTGTGGACAGGCCGGGGTCGCTGACCAGGGACAAGTGCCGCCACTCCCAGCCCCGGTTCTCGGGCAGGCTCTCGCCCAGGAGCCTCTGGGCACTGGCCACTTCACCGTGGGCCAGCGCGCCATCCGCCGCGCCGAGCGAGGCCACGTAGCGGCTGCTCTCGGCACGAATTCTCTGGCGTTCGGCGAAGGCCACCGCGGCGCTGCGGTCGCGCAGGGCGATGTCCTTGGCCGCCAGGGCGTCGTCTTTCGCCGCGGTCTCCTGCTCGGCTGCGGCCCTGGCAGCGGTGGCGTCGTTGACTGCTGCAAGCAGATCAGACTCTCGCCTTTGCAGCTGCTGCGTCTTGCTCTGCAGATCGGCGTTCAGGTCGATGGTGAAGAGCAAAGCGATGGAGACGGCGGCCACGACCGTGACCATCATGGTCGCCACGGCGCGGTGTCGGCCGATCCATTTCTTGAGCTGGGCAGCGGCTCCGCTGGAGTAGGCCCGAACCACGCGTCCTTCGAGAAACGCATCGAGCTCAGAGGCCATGGCCGCCAGGTCGGGGTAGCGCTGGTCGACCGAGCGGGCCATGGCGGTCTCGCAGATGGCCACGAGTTCAGGGGGCGCGTTGCGGGCGAGCTGCAGCACCGGAACGGGCGGGCCGTCGATCACGTCGTCGAGAACAGCCCGGGGTGACGGGGTGGTGTCGGCTGTGACGTAGGGCTTCTGCCCTGTGAGCAGCTGATAGAGCATGGCGCCCACGGCGTACACGTCGGTCTGGGGGCCCACGGTTTCAGAGAACCCCTCGGCCTGCTCGGGAGACATGTAGGCCGGCGTGCCCACCACCGTGCCATCCATGGTGAGCAGGGGGCACTCGGGTTGGCGGGTGCCCATGTCGGCCCGGTCGGTGCTGACCACCGACACCTCTGTCGACTCGGGTGTCTTGCGCGGGCGCAGGTCGTGGGTGTCTTCGCGACCCATGACCTTGGCCAGTCCCCAGTCCATGACGTAGGTCTCGCCGAAGCGGCCGACCATGATGTTGGCCGGCTTCAGGTCGCGGTGAATGACGCCCTTGCTGTGGGCGAAGGCCACGGCGTGGCAGACCTTGAGCAGCACGCCCAGCGCTCGGGTCACCGTCCACTTCTCGCGGCCATCGGCGATCAACTCGAACACCGTGCGCAGGCTGCGGCCCCGCACCAGGCGCATGGTGAAGTACACCTGACCTTCGTCGTCGATGCCCAGCTCGTGAACAGGGACGATGCCCGGGTGGTCGAGCTGCCCGGTGATCTGAGCTTCTTCGAGGAAGCGGCTGAGCTGTCGTCGCGCGTCGGAAGCCTCAGGGATCTCGGCGTCGGCGAGGCGGGTGCCCAGCAAGACCTTCATGGCCAGGGTGCGGCGCAACGAGTTGTCCCATGTACTCAGGATGCGACCCATGCCGCCTCGTGCGATCTCTCGCCGATCTGAGAGGGACTGCCCGCCGCTGCCTGCCGCCCGCAGGCGCTTTACAAGCTGGGCCAGAGACTCGCCGGGCTGTTGCACGTCGAGCCCCGCGGTGGCCTCGCCGCCGCCGGGGTTCTTGCCTCTGCTCACGGTCGAGTCGTCGAAGTCGCCCAGGCCGTCCACCGCCCCGGAGAAACGCAGCCAGAGCGATCGCAGCTTGCGGAGCGCCTTTGAGTGATCGCCATGCTGGGCGCAAAGGCGCTCGAAAGCCACCTCATCCCGCTCGTCGTGGTGCTCTAGAAACTGCTCGAACAGCTCTTCTGAGGTGGGTGCGGGAGACCTGTCTGGGTCGGACGGCGGCGACATGCGGTCCGGTCTCCGGAGAGCTGGGTGGGGCGCTTTGAAAACACAAGGGGAAGCTGGGCCAGTCTAGCAGCCACATTTTTTGGGATGTGGCTCGGACGTGGATGTGAGCCCCGACGGCGTCATTCAGCCCACCGCAGGGGCAGCCCGGGCCTGTTGTGACAGGCCGCATGGGGCCGGGGTGACTGCAGATATCGGCGAGGCTTCATGGAAAGAGAGTCGCACCGAGCGCTTTCCTCTTGAGGGGACCGCCATGCCATTGCCGGAACAGCGCTATGCTATCTCGCTGAGTCACACCTGTAGGGCACGGGAGAGTTGATCATGGCGCACCAGACCGCCCAGCGCGCGGCCATCCGTCGGGTCTTTGAAGAGGCCAAGCGGCCACTCGGACCGCCAGAGGTACTGAGCGCGGCTCAGAGCTACGTCCCCAAGTTGGGTCTCACCACTGTCTACCGCACGCTCAAGTCGCTGGTGCGAGACGGGTGGTTGACGATCGTCGACCTGCCGGGCGAGCCCAGCCGTTACGAGTGCGTCACCGCTGATCAGCACGCATGGTTCGAGTGCCGTGTGTGCAAGCGTGTCTTCCAGGCGCCGGGCGAGTGTCACGGTGTGAGCGCGTTGGTTCCCGAGGGCTTCGAGCTGACGTCGTACAAGTTGGTGCTCTACGGCGCGTGCGCTGAGTGTCGGGAGACAGGCACCTCGCTGAACGAGGCGGCGCCCGATTCCCGTGGACCTGCCCTGCCCACAGCGGTTCGGCCCGGCGATCTCGAAGCAGGCTCCAGCGCCTGAGCGTCGTCGCCGCCGCTCTCTGGCGGGTCAGTCGATCTCTGTGCGCTCACCCATGAGCTTGATCAACGACAGCTTGGCCCGACGAAACAGCTCGCGCGCTGCACCCTCTGTGGGCTTGCCCATCTGCTCGGCGACCCAGGCCCAGCTGCCCTTGTGATACAGGCGCAACAAGATGACTTCGCGATGGTCGTCGCTCATCTCGCTCAAGCATTCGTTCATCATCCCGGTCAGCTCTTTGTTCGAGACCTGGTCGACTGGGAGGTCGATGGACGCGGGCGGATCGAAGTGCAGTGAGCCGCTGGCCATGGCGTCGCGTACGTAGACCAGCGCTCGATCACGCCGGCGGTCGCGCTTCTGCGCGTGGTGATAGTCGACGGCTTCGCGGATCTTGTTCTCGGCCAGGCGGGCGAGCCAGGCGATGAGGCTCGACTCGTGGCGCATCTCGAAGCGATCGAACGTCTTCACGGCGGCGATGAACGTCTCTTGCAAGATGTCCTCCGCTTCGACGAAGCGCTTGATGTGTTTGCCCAGGCGAATGTTCACGATCTGCAGCACCCGCTCGTAGTAGCGCTCGAAGATGCGGTTGTAGGCCGAGAGGTCGCCGCCCTGCGCCCGGCCCACGAGCTCCATCGAGAGAGTCATCTCTGCGGCGTCTGCGGCCAGGTCGGCGGGGCTGTCTTCGTCGGTCATGGAGCGCTCTCTTCGTTAGCCGTCTGCGGTCGAGAAGGGGATGCGTGGCGATTGTGTCCGATCTGCGGGACGGACCGGGAGGCCAATCAGCAGATTCGTCGGCGCCGGGTGACTGGACATGGGGCCGTCAAGGAGTCTCCAGAAGCTCCGCCATGTAGCTTGGCAGCAGGGCGCCCCTGTGGTTCTCGTCGGTCTCGGTGCCGGGCGGTGAGATGGCGTGGAGCGTCAGGCGATTGACGAACTGGTCACCGGCAAACTCATCGAAGAAGGCGACCTGCCGCACATGTCCTGTCCAGAACTCCTGAAGCGTGCGCTTGCCTTCCTGCGTCGTCTCGAGGATGCCGTAGGTTCGCAGACGGCCTGCCTCCGCCGGGTTGAGCAGCACGTGTGTGATGCCTTGGTCGCTCACCTTCTGGGCGAGTTCTTCGGCATCGGAGCTCGTCTCTGCCCAGTCCAGCAGGGGCGGCTTGTTGAAGGCCGAGCTGGCGACGAAGTCCCTTTGCAAGTAGTAGCCTCGCGTCTCGCCGAAAAGGAGCACACGGGCCGTGGCCGGCAGCTCTGCGTCGATCCATTGGTAGAGCGGGTAGGGAGGGTTCCTGTAGCCGTTCTGTGAGTGGCTCAGGTAGTCCTGGCTGTCCTGCGCCCCGAGGACGACCCGCCACCCTCCTTGACTGAACGTGATCGCCCAGGACGCGAGACTGCCGGTGAGGCAGCAGGCCAAGATCGTCGTCTTGATCGTCAGTCGGAGCGGCTGCCTCAGGCGCGCGTGCGTCACCCAGTAGGCGATCAGCAGGCAGGCCCAAGGCAGGACGGGCATCAGGAACCGCACCTGAGTGCTCGTCAAGACCCAACCGAGCGCGAAGACGCCGGTGAAGAAGGCCACCTGCCGCAGGGAACGAGGGAAGGGCTTGAACAGAAGGAGCAGTGGACACAGAAGCAAGAACAGGGGCGAGAACACGGCGGAGTTCTCGATGGAACCCATGGTGAGGTTCCACGGGAGAGCCAGGTAGTCCGTCAGCGACCGCAGGTGGCTCTGGGCTGCTTCCGCGGTGAACGCCTGGGCGCTCTGGAGTTGCAAGGCGTCCGGCCTGGAGAAGACTCCGGTGAGAAAAGGTGCGACCGGATTGCCGAACAGCACCGCGTTCTTGATCAGCCAAGGGGACACCACGAGGGCGGCGACAAGACCCAGGTACAGGCTGGCCTTGAGGACCCTCTTTGCGTCCGCCCTGCTTCTCCAGCCGTAGACAAGCAAGGTGGTCGCAAGGGCCGCGGGCACGACGGCGCCGGTGTACTTGGTGGCCATGGCAAGGCCGCTGAGAATCGCGCTGAGCACGAGCAGCGGGAAGGCCGTTGCCTGTGGGTCCGGCCGCCTCTCGGCCTCCAACCAGATGAAGAATGCGTACGCCGAGCAGACAGAGAAGAACGTGAGCAACAGGTCGATCCCACCGGCGGCAGAGGCCTGGCTCACGTGGAACAGCGTCCAGAAGATCAGCGCTCCCCAGAGCCCAGCGCCTCTCCACGACATGCGGCGGGCGAACAGGACCAGCGCCCCCGCGACGCCCACGCCGAAGAGCCAGCACAGCACCTTGGCCGCGATCTCGTTCTTCAGCAAGACGGCCATGGCGTAGAGATACCCGGCTGTGGCAGGCATCCGCGCGAGCAGGTTCTCCGGCATGGGCATGAGCCGCCCGTTGAGCATGCTCAGCTGTGGCGCGCTGAAGTGGTAGGCCAGCGAATCGTAGAAGATCAGGGGGGTGAGGGCTCCCAGCAGGGTGACCACCGTATGGACCAGCAGTGCGCCGATGGCGATGCGGTCCGTGAGCTCGAGGCGAGGTCGGACTTCGACGTCACGTGGCGTTCTGCTCGTGGACGGGGTCTTCAGCGCCTGGGCGATCCCTACCGCAGCCAGTGAGCCCACCGCGATCCACGCACCGGGCGCGCTCAGCTGGCCGAGGGCCGTCAGCAGCACCGTGGCGTACGACAAAGCACCGAGCCCGAGGGCGGCGCTGAAGAGCGCTCGCTCCCACGCGTGCAAGCCGTTGACCCTGAGCAGCGCGAGCAATCCACGACCCACGGTGACGGCCGCGACGAGAATGAGCAACGCGCAGGCCAGAACGGTGACGTGCTCCAGGGTGACCTCGAGGGTCACGTCACGGGCGGCAGAGAGGGCTTGCGTTCCGTCATCAACCGCCACTGACCAGGGAACGGGCAGCTCGCGAAAGTGTGCGCCAAGGACCAGCGCGCCCCACGCGGTGGCCAGGACGACGAAGAGCCACAAGGGGACGCGCAGCGAGGGCACCGAGGCGTCGTCGGGTGACGGGCGGGGCTTGGTCAACGCCTCCACCCTCTGCTGCTCACAGGGGCGTCAGCTGCGCCGGCTGATCATGTCGGCGATGAGGCCGCTCAACAGAATCTGCAGAGCCGCCACCAGCAGCAGCACCGGGGCTTCGCCCAGCCCGCCGGGCAGCATGATCGACTGCCACAGACCGTAGGCCATGCCGGTGAAGGCCAGCAGCGCCGCCGGGGGCACGAAGACCTTGAGCGGCTCGAAGAACACGCAGACCCGCAGGATCAAGATGACGAAGTTGAGCGTGTCGTGAATCGGGCGGATCTTGCTGCGCCCCGTACGCTGGTGGTAGTCGATGGGCACGTAGACCACCGGGTTGTTCTGGGCCAGCATCGCCAGCAGTGTGGTGGTGGTGAAGCTGAAGCCATCGCTGACCAGCTTGAAGTACTGGCTGACCACATCGCGGCGCATGACCCGCAGCCCCGAGTTGAGATCAGGAATGGGGTGCCCTGAAAGGTAGTGGGCGAACCAGCGCAGAAAGGCCTTGGCCGGCCGGCGAATCAGGGGGATGTGCACGTGCTCGCCCGTGCGCGAGCCCACCACCATGGCGGCCCTCTCGTCGACCAGTCTGGCGTAGAGTTCGGGCAGTCGCTCGTTGGGGTAGGTGCCGTCCGCGTCGGTGATGGCCACCACGTCGGCGTTCGCCGCCCGGATGCCCGTCTTCAGCGCGGCGCCGTAGCCCCGGTTGTGCTCGTGGGAGACGAGCCGCACCACGCCGAGCTTGGCGGCCAGGTCGGCGACCTGCTCGCCCGTCCCGTCGGAGCTGCCGTCGTCGACCACCACGATCTCGTGCTCAAGGCCGGAGCTGGCCAGTGTGGCGGCCAACTCCTCGATGGTCGGGGTCACGGCTCCCGCTTCGTTGTAGGCCGGGATGACGACGGTGAGGTCCATGGTGATTGGCGCCAGGGCAGTCTGTGACGGAGGTGGTCGAGAGGGGCTGCGTGGCGATTGTGTCCGATCGACGGGACGGACCGGGAGGTCATTCGGCAGATTCGTCGGGGATCGCCTCTCGGCGGCGGGCTCTTGGGCCCAGCTGCCCCGGGTGTGAGCTCGGGGTCGGGGTTATGGTGGCCGGGAACAGGATCTGCCCGTCCCACGTCCAAGGTCGTCCATGGCCCATCCAGACTCTCGACAATCAGCCGGCCTCGCGGCCCAGCGCCCAGAAGAAGCCGGGGTGATCATCATCTTGGCCATGTTGGTGCTGTTCGTCCTGCTGATCGTGGTCTACCAGGTGTTCATGACCGCCGAGGTCGAGCTCGAGGTCGCCAGCCAGCGCCTGGTTCAGGCCCAGCACCGCAATCTGGCCGAGGCCTGCAGCCTGACCGCCCAATCGGCGCTGCTGATCGATCTCGAAGATGCAGCCGCCGAAGAAGAAGCGGCTGCGGGAGAGGGCGGAGACTCGGGCTTTGGCGACGACGGGTTTCCCACCGAGGGCGACGGAGAAGGCAGCGAAGGAGGGGCCACTGCAGCCGAGGTGGCCCTGCTCACCGACAGCCCCCTCGATTCTTGGGCTGACCCGGCGGCCATCGCGCCTCCCCTGGGCGAGGGCCTGAGCCTGTTCATCGAGATCATCGATGAGGACAGCAAGATCAACCTCTTGGGGCTCTGGACCCAGGATGAGGACCGCCGAGAAGAGTGGCGGGAGATCTTCACCAGGCTCCTGGACGAGGCCTTCGCTGGCACGGGCTTCGACCTGAGCCTGTCCGACGCCCTGGACCTCGTGGATGATCTGGACGACTGGGTTGAAGGCGATCGGGAGATCTTTGGGCGCCGGGAACCCCCCGCGCTGAAGCGCACCGACGCAGAGGACGCCCAGGCCGACGACGTCTACACGGACATCATCGAGAACGACGAGATCAACTTCCCCTTCAGCCTGAGCGAGCTGCTCCTGGTGGGGGACGTGCTGTCCCCCGAGCATCTTGATGGCTTCGTCGAGGACAACGTCTACTACCCCGGCTTGCGGGAGATGCTCACGGTCTGGAGCCACCTGGAGTTGAAAGCCGTCCCGGTGGATGACGAGGACGACGCCTTCTTCGGCAGCCCCCTGGGTTCGGCGGACGAACAAGAGAGCGATGCCGCTGAAGAGGAGCTGCCTGCCTCCTCGACCACGGCCAACGGGCAGATCAACTGCAATACGGCCCTCCTCCCCGTGCTGCGGGCCCTGGCCCCCGAGGACATCCCCACGTCGTTCCTCGAGAAGGTGATCGAGTTCAGGGAGAAGCTGCAGACGGTGCGGGACGAGCTGGAGAGCGGCGACCGCTTCGAATGGGAAGAAGACCCGGACGACCCGGAGGCAGGGGAACTCGACGAGGATGATCCCGCCTACTACGTCTTTCAGGAGCCAGAAGAGATCTTCGACAAGGTGTCCGAAGAATGGGATCTGTCGGTCTTCACGGACGAAGGGGAGAAAGAGCTCTTCCTTGGCCGTTTGGGTGTTGTTAGTGAGGTCTTTACGGTAAAGATACTCATCCTTGATGAAGATCGGGGCCGGCGTAGCAGCTTCCGTACCGTGGTCTGGAGGGTCGGCGAAGAGGAGCCCCGCTGCGTGGTCCTGCGCCCGCTGGAAGCCTACGCAGACACCCGCCGAGTGGACGACTACCCCGACTCGGTCGACGACACCGGAGAAGACCGTTTCTTCTGATTCTCGCCGCTGATCGGGCCTCGCCGCCGCCCGGCCCTGGGGGGCGTTGACCCGCGTTGGCGGCGCAAGATATGGTATGGGGCTCGACGCTGGCCAGAAACTGGCGTCCCGCGGAGTGCGTCCCCTTGATGATCTTGCTGCGACCGGACGCCGGTCTGCCCGAACGGTCTTCCGTGCGGGCAGCTCTCGACGAGCTGCAGATTGTCGTCGAGGAGGCTCGTCTGGTCGATCGTATCGCCTTTCTTGTCACTGGTGGCGACACCAGCTGGCCTGCCGACAGCCTGGCCCGGATTCCGGGCGTGGACAAAGTGGTGCCCTTGGGGCACGACGCCACCCTGGTCGAGGCGACCCTGGGCCAGAACGGCCAGGGACGCACGGTCTCCGTGGGCACGGCTAGTTTTGGCGGCGGGCAGGTCGGCCTGATCGCGGGCCCCTGCACTGTCGAGTCACCCGACGCCCTGCTGCAGATCGGCCGGTCGGTGCGAGAGTCAGGGGCGGCGGCTCTTCGTGGCGGCGCCTTCAAGGTGCGTACCTCGCCTCACAGCTACCAGGGTGGCGGTCCAGCTGCCCTCTCTGAGCTGGCGGCTGTGGCCCGCGAAGTGGGGCTGCCCTTCTTCACCGAGCTGAACGATCCCCGGCAGGTCGAGCAGGTCGTCGACCGCATGGACGCGATCCAGATCGGCGCCCGGCACATGCAGAACTTTCCTCTGCTGAAAGAGGCCGCCGCCACGGGGATGCCGATCCTGCTCAAGCGTCACATGGCCGCTGACGTGAAAGAGTGGCTGCTGGCCGCCGAGTACATCCTGCAGGCGGGCAACGACCAGGTGATCCTCTGCGAGCGGGGCATCAAGACCGCCGATCACCACGTGCGCTTCATGCTCGACGTCGGAGTCATCCCGTACCTGAAGCGGCGCGTGGGTTTGCCTGTGGTGGTCGACCCGTCCCATGCCGCTGGCGACTGGCGTCTGGTGGCACCCTTGGCTCGGGCGGCCATCGCCGCGGGCGCCGACGGCTTGTTGGTCGAGGTGCATCCCCGCCCGGAGACCACCCGCTGCGATGCCTCACAGGCCTTGCCGCCCGGCGACTTCGATTCTCTGGCCCAAGATGTCCGTCATCTGCTGGCCCTCGATGGCCGGGAGCTCTGCGAGCCTCTGGCGGGCCCGTCCTCATCCCGTAATGCAGTGGGTGCCTGAGTCATGCGTCAATCGTTCATCGCTGGCAACTGGAAGATGCACATGGACGGCGAGTCGATCGCCGCTTTTTGTGCCGAGCTGGCTTCGGCGAGCCTGCCCGCCGACGTGCGCGTGGGCATCTACCCGCCGTTCGTCTACCTGCCCCAGGTGCTGGCCGCCCTCTCGGGCACCAACGTCATCGTGGGGGCCCAGACCTGCCGCCCCGAAGACAGGGGTGCCTTCACCGGCGAGGTGTCCGCCCGTCAGGTCAAGGACGTGGGCGCGACCTCGGTGATCGTCGGTCACAGCGAGCGCCGGCACGTCATGGGCGAGACCGACGCCGATGTGCGCGCCCGCCTCGACGCGGCCCTGGCCCACGGTCTTGATGTGGTGCTCTGCGTGGGCGAGACCCTTGAAGAGCGTCAGGCCGAGCGCACCGCAGCCGTGGTGGCCGCTCAGCTCGACGCCGGCGTCAACGGTCTCGACAGCGCGATCCTGAGCAGCCGGGTGACCGTCGCCTACGAGCCTGTCTGGGCCATCGGTACGGGGCTTACCGCCTCGCCAGCCCAGGCACAAGAGGTCCACGCCATGCTCCGTGGCCGCCTCGCCGAGGCCTTTGGCAGCGCAGTCGCCGCCGAGGTCGCAATCCAATACGGAGGCAGCGTGAAGCCCGACAACGTGGTCGAGCTCATGGCCTGCCCTGACGTCGATGGTGCCCTGGTGGGCGGCGCCTCTTTGCAGTACGACAGTTTCTCCGCCCTCGTTAATCACGGGAGTTGATGGATGATCGAAAGCATCCTCTGGGTTCTTTTCATTCTCGTTTGCCTCGGCATCAGCGGCCTCGTCTTGCTCCAAGAGGGCAAGGGCGGTGGGTTGGGTGATGCCTTTGGTGGCGCCGGTGCCCAGACGTTCGGCGTCAAGGCTGCGGGCGTGGCCAAGGTGACGGGCTACCTGGTGGCCTCGCTGATGGTCCTTGCCATCGTGATCACCAAGATGCGTACGGGTGAGTCGTCCGTTGCGGGTCAGTTGGGTGGGGGCGATCTGCCGGCCATCGAGCTTCCCAGCGACGGCGGTGCCGCGCCAGCCGACGGCGGTGCTGCCCCAGGCGACGGCGCTGGTGCCCCAGCCGACGGCGACCCCAGCGACAAATGACCGTCCACGCGGGTCCCCGCAAGATGGGGCTCGGGGTCTGGGTCGTCTGACGTGGCCTTGGTCAGCATGACGGGCTACGGTCGCGCGACCAGAAGCACCGCCAGCCTGGCGGCTACGGTCGAGGTCCGTACGGTGAACGCCAAGCATCTCGGTGTGCGCTGTCGTGTGCCCGGCGAATGGGTGCGGCTGGAACCACGCATCGAGGCGGTGGTCCGGGGCGCGCTGTCTCGCGGTGCGGTCGACCTGTTCGTCAAGATCGAGCTGGCCGCCGGGGCCCGTCGTCCGCTGATCGACCAGGAGACCCTGTCCGTCTACCGCAAGGTTCTCGACGACCTGGGTGGCGGCGACAGCTCGTCACTCTTGCGCCTGCCCGGGGTGGTCTCCCTGAGTGAGCGGCGCGTGCCCGAGCGCACCGTCGAACGCACGGTGCTCGGTGCGGTGAAGGACGCGGTCGCCGAGCTGCTAGACGCTCGCAAGGCAGAGGGCGCGCGACTGCACAAGGCGCTGAGCCGAGAGGTCTCCACCATCCGCCGCCATCTGGCTGCGATCCGCCGGTTGGTTCCGGCCGAGGTGCAGCGCCACCAGCAGGGGCTGCACCGGCGCCTGTCGCTGTTGCTCGAAGGCCGTGGCGTGGCCCTTGATGATCCGATCTTGATGCGCGAAGTGGCGCTGCTCGCCGACCGAGGCGATGTGACCGAAGAGCTCGACCGGCTCGGCAGCCACGTGGCGGCCCTGGGCGATGCGCTGCAGGGCAACGGGCCGGTAGGTCGCGAGCTCGACTTCCTGCTGCAGGAGATCGGCCGCGAAGTGAATACGGTGGGGTCGAAGAGTTCGGCGGTGCCCATCACCCGCCGGGTCGTGCAGTTGAAGACCGCCGTAGACCGGCTGCGCGAACAGGTGGCCAACATCGAATGAGCGCCTCAGCCGGAAGACTCGTCGTGATCTCGGGCTCCAGCGGCTCGGGCAAGAGCTCGATCATCTCGCGCCTCAAGGCCCACCCCCGGGTCAGGGTGTCGGTGTCGGCCACGACCCGTCCCAAGCGCGAGGGCGAGGTCGATGGCGTGCACTACCACTTCATGGACGAGGCCACCTTCCGCGAGCGCAACAGCCGTGGCGACTTCGTCGAGACCAACGACGTGTTTGGCGCCGGCAACCTGTACGGCTCCTTGAAGGCCGATCTGGACAGCGCACTGCTGCGTGCCGGCGAGGTCTATATCATGGAGGTCGACGTGGTGGGGGCGCAGAGCATCACCGCAGCCTCCTACGACGGTGCGCACTTCTTCATCATGGCGCCGACGCGAGCGGTGCTGGAGCAGCGCCTGCGCGACCGGGGCACCGACAGCGACGAGGCGATCGAGCGCCGGTTGGCCACGGCCGACAAAGAAGAGAACATGGCCCGAGAGAGCGGCGCCACGCTGATCACGAACGAAGACATCAACGAGGCGGTCAAGACGATCCTGGTCAAGCTCGACCTGGACCCATTGCCAGCCTGAAACACAGGCCCCGGCGAGCAGCGTCCGGGGCCTACAAGCGAATCCGAACCACACAGTATCGAGGACCAAGAATGGACCGCACCCGCGTGATGGATCTGGCCGACAAAGTCGGCGGGCTGTTTCGACTCACCGTGCTCCTGCAGAAGCGGGTGCGCGAGCTCGTCAGCGGCTCCCCGCCGCTGATCGAGGTCGAGGCCACCAACCCCATCGACATCGCCATGGCAGAGATCGACGCCGACGCGATCGAGCTGGTCGACCTCTCCGAAGAGGAGATCAAAGCCCTGGAGGCCGAGACCAAGATGGCTTCCGAGGAGGCCGAGATCCTGGAGGCCCTGCGCTCTCGGGTGACCAGTGGCGCCGAGGTCAAGGCTGCCGCTGCCAAGACCGCATCGCCAGCGAAGCCTGCGGCAGCCCCAGCAGCCAAAGAAGAGGCTCCTGCTGCCGAAGAGGTGGCTGCTCCCGCCGCCGATGACGCCGCCAAGCCCGATGGTGACAAGGCCGCGGACGACACCGTCAAGGCCGAGTAGTTCTCGCCGGCCAGCCTGACGTCTCCACGGAGCTGCCGGCTCGTTCCCGGCAGTTGGGAGCGCATCGGGTCGGGTCATGGCTCAGGCCAACATGCCTCTGCCCACGATCGACGGTGTCATCGTCGATCGTGGGCAGAGGCAGTTCTTCGGCTACAGTGCTTCCCGATCTGATCGGAGGCACGACATGAAGACGCTCTGGCTTGCCCTGGCCCTCGGGGCTGCAAATTTGGCCGTCTCCGCCGGGCCCGGGCCTGCGTCGACACGGCGAGAGGTGGCGACGATTTCCCTCGCGAGTCTCGTGGAGATGAGCGACGTCATTGGCGTGGGCATGGTCGTCGGTGAGTTCGACGGCGTGGCCACGTTTGAGATGTTGCACGCTTGGAAGGGCGCCGACGGCTTTGACTCCCGGACCACGTTTCGGGCCACGCCGACCTGGACATGCGACACGTCCACTGCAGTCATGGGAGAGGTCTCGGTGATGTTCCTGAAGGCCAAGGGGGCCGACGACGAAGGCGCCCATGAGTACGCCATCGCCCATAGCGGCCGGGGGCGAATGCCTCTTTCGCCTGATGCTGGCAAGGCCCGGGTCGTCTTCCAGGACATCGCCATGCCAGTGATCATGGGCTCCATGCGGTGTGCCGAGGAGAGCAAGACTCCATGGCAGTTCACTGCCGACCTGGTGGCCTTGCGAGCGCAGGTCGTGCTGGCCATGCACCGGGCAGCTGAAACGGACGCCCGTTGAGGCCTCGCACATGACGACCCGGAGTCATGTGCGCGAAGGGGTGTTCGCAGCGTCTGCAGCGGAGCTGTTTGCCTTGCTCCACACGCCAAGCGCGATACGAGACTGGTGGGGCGCTGCGCGAGTCATTGTCGCCGCGGTCGAGGGTGGCACATGGGCGGCGGCTTGGGGCGAAGACGAAGACGCTCCTGACTACACAACCGTGGCGACCGTCCTTGCCTTCGACGCTTCTCGGCGGCTGGTGTTGGGCGACTATCGCTACACCGCCAAGACCGGCGAGCTGCCGTTCGACGCTGACTTCGTGACCGAGTTCCTGGTCACCGAGGATGGCGACGGTGCGCGGCTGAAGGTCACCCAGAGCGGGTTCCCGGCTGGGCCCGAGGCTGACGAGTACTACGCAGGCTGCGAGGTGGGCTGGGAGCAGACGTTCGCAGGCATCCGCCGGTTCTTGGCTGAGCGGCGCACCTCGTGACCGGCGACGAGGCAGTCACGGGAGCGCACTTCATCCTCTTCGTCGCTGACCAGGCAGCGAGCGCACGCTTCTACAGCTCGCTGCTGGGCAAGGCGCCCAGGCTCGATGTCCCAGGCATGACCGAGTTCGATCTCCCCGGAGGCGTTGTGCTGGGTTGCATGCCCGCCTCAGGGATCAGCCGGTTGTTGGGCCCGGCGTTGCCTGACCCTGCTGGGGCGGCAGGTGTTCCCCGTTGCGAGCTGTATCTGGTGTGCGCCGACGTCCAAGCCACCTTGGAAAGGGCGCTCGCCGCAGGGGCGACCGAACTCTCAGCGGTGAGCGCCCGCGACTGGGGTGATCGGGTCGGTTACTGCCTCGACCCCGACGGGCACGTGGTGGCCGTGGCTGAACGGTAGACCTTCGCCTAGCCAGCGCCCGTCAGCATGGGCGGGCCCTGCTTGGCGTGGCCGCAGGCGGGTTGGCGGCGAAGACAACGGCGACTTGCTACGGCCCACCCACCACAGTGCCGGCGTCGCCCTGGGGTTGGCCGTCCGCGTCGATCCATGAGTCGAGCACCACGCCGTTCTGGCGATCGGTGAGCTTGCGAATCAAGGTGGCGCCCAAGGGTCCTTCGAGGTTGGGGTTCTGTGACCCGTCTCGCAGGTTGGGCCCCACGCCTGGCGCGAGCATGGGGTGATTGTCGCTGGCGTTGCTGTTGCCGTTGGCTTCGACGATGCGGTCCATGTCGAAGGCTGCGTTGCTCGGATCAAACGTGATCGACGCCGGGGCCACGCCTCCCGCGCCCGCCCGGTTGGCGTTGGTGTCGAGGGGATTGACCGGCGCGCCGTTCTCGTCGAACAAGAACAGGCCGCTGCCCAGGCCCGCCACCATGTGCACCCAAACTGGCGAGTTGAGCTGGTTGCCCGGGTTGGCGCCGATGTGGGTGGCCAACATGTCGTAGTCGAGGGCGCCGTAGTTGCCCAGGGCCATGTCGTTCACGAAGGCATCGTAATTGGCCGGGCCGAAGCTGGTCAGGCCATCGTCGGTCAGGTGGCACGCCACACAGTAGCGTGGTCCTTCGTTGGTTGCCTCGACCCGGCCACGAATCGAGTGGGCCATCATGGCGTTGTGGCTCAGGGCAGCGGCGCCATTGCTGGGATTGTTGCCTGCGCCGTTGCGATCTGAGAAGGCGAAGACGTCAGAGTCGTCGCCCTGCTTGTCTCGGTACTGGAAGAACATCTTGGTGTTCGTGGACATGGTGCTGATGCGGTTGGCTGCGCTCACGCCGAGCTGAAAAGGCACGGGCGACTGATAGACGAAGTCGGCGTTGCGCTCCCTGAAGACGATGCGCTCGCCGGTGATGTTGCTGAAGGTGTTCTGGTTGTTGGTGTACTCGCCCTGCAGATGGCAGCCCGAGCAGGTGTTGCTCCAGGACGAGTGGCACGAGGCGCAGTCCATGCGGTCGCTGTGGCTGAAGCCGCCGCTGGCCATGGTGTTCTGCTGGGGGCCCAGGCCCGTGGCGTCGTCCCCGTCGTCACGTCCCATGGCGTAGGAGGCCATGTCGCTGTACACCGGCTGGCCGTCGAAGGCGTGCACGGCGCCCGTGTCCACCACCGTGTCGCGGGTCTGGGGGACGTAGTGCACCGCGCCCGTGAGTCGGCTGGTGAGCAGGTAGTCGCCGCTGGCCGAGCGGGCCACGTGGGGCAAGGCGTTGCCCTGACCATCCACCGCCAGGTCGGCGGCGTTGCCGTCGTAGTCTGTGCCTGGCGTCGTCTGGGCGTAGGCGCTCACCGAGCCGTGACAGCTCTCGCAGCCGATGGCCACGCCGTGCTCCATGCGGCTGCCGATGGGGGACTCACCTGCGGCCACGTCACCGCCGTGAAGATCGAAGCTGCCATGGCAGTCGATGCAGCCCATGCCCGCGGCGTAATGCACGTCCTCGGGCGTGTCGTCCCGCCCGTCACCGTCGTAGTCTTCGAAGACGATGTACTGACGGTCCCGGCGGCCGTTGAAGGTGTCGTTGTCGACCACGGGGTCGAACAGTCGGGGGTCGTTGCGCGTGTCCTGATAGCTCACCGGGTTGAGTGGATACTGGAAGCCCTTGCGCAGGTCTTCGTTCTGGTCGAGGCGAATGCCCCAGTACTGCATCACCGTACGATTGCTGCCCTGGTGGCAGCCCGCGCAGGCGTAGTCGTTGATGCCCTCGATGGACTCGCCAGTCGGTGTGGTGTGCGCCACGCTGGCGATGCGATGGCTGACCACGTGGGGCCGTTCGGGCGCCTTGATGTTGTCCGGGTCTGCGGGTTCGGTGCGGTTCACGTTGGGGTCCAGGCCGGCGAAGCGCCCGTCCTTGGCGTAGGGCATGTGGCAGGCGGTGCAGCCAGACGACCTGAAGTCGCCGTAGCGGTTGTTGGCTCCCGCGCTGCCCAGGTGACAGTCGCCACAGGTGAAGGCGACCTGCTCGTGGTAGAGGTTGGCCAGGGGCGAGTCAGTGATGACCTGGTTGTTGGCCTGGCGATCGAGCGAGAGGTTGGCCGCGTCGTAGAGGCCGTTGTTGTGGATCGCGTCGGGGGACGTGTCCCCGAAAGCGCTGAACACGGGGAACTCGAGCAGCTCGCCCACGGCGCCCACGTTGTTCACGTTGGGGACGTAGTCCGGGTCGTCCACGGCCCTGAAGGCCAGGTCGGCCGCGGTGTCTTCGAAGAGACCTTGATGCGCGGGGATGGCGTTGTCCGCGCCGATGGCGAAGGTGGCGCCCGAAAAGATTCCCGTGGCCGTGCCGAGCAGCCCGTTCGAGACCGTCTTGGCGTGGTCGGCGTGGCAGAGGCCGCAGCTGCGACCGGTGTCGACCACGCGCAGGTCTCCCGGGTTGACGAACTGCAGATAGTCGAGGGCAGAGTAGGTCTTGCCATCGACTGTGTAGTCGGCGAACTGGTCGATGCCCGTGAGCGTCAGGCGATTGAAGAAGGCCAGGGCGTTGTTGGCGATGTTGTCCTCGTCGCCGATCTCTGGCGGCGGCGGCACGTGGCTGCTCTCCGCGTCGAGGCCTTGTCCGTCACCACCATGGCAGGTGGTGCAGCTGATCTGGTCGGCCCCTGGGAACGGGTGTGGGTTGAGGATGCCCGGGCCCTTGTAGTCGTTCATGGTCGAGGCGTTGTGGCAGATCATGCACGACTCTGTCGTGGCCAGGGCTGCGCTGCCTGAGCTGCCCCCCGAACATCCTGTCGTGAGCAAGGTCAGCAGGAGCGTGAAAACAATCCAGATCGTTCTTCGTTGCATGGCGGGGCCCGCGGGTGCGCTCGGTTCAGCCCTCGCGTCGTTCCGTCGGGGCACGGTTTGGCCATGCATGAGATCGGTGCGCGTCGGGCGGGTTCATCCTGTCGCCGGTCCCATCGTCGACACGGTGGCCCGACTTGAGCGACGACACGGGCAGGCCGCACGCTCAGGGCGTTTCGGCTTCGTTCCAGCTGGTGGGGCGGTGACAACGGTCGCAGCGATTGACCAGGCCGAGTGCCAGGTGGGGCGGGTTGTTGGCTCTGAACAGGTCGGCCTGGTGGCAGCTCTCGCAAGACGTGTCGACCGGTAGGAACACGCCCACCTCGCCCGCTTCGTGGCAGCGCCTGCACGACGTGGCGGCGTGAGCGCCCACCAACGGAAAGCGCGTGCGGGCATGGAGCTGCACCTGTCCTACAGGCTGCCAGCTGGTGTCCTTGTGGCAGCGGGTGCAGTCGGGCCCCAGCTGGCCTCGGTGCAGGTCTTCGTGGCAGCCAGCGCAGCCCTTCACGGCGAAGGCCGCCACGGGACCGCGGTCGTTGTGGCAACGGAGGCAAGCTGCGGTGCTATGGGCACCTTGCAGCGCCACGCCGGTCTCGGCCATGTGGTCGAAACTGAACTCGTCTCGCAGCTCGTTCCAGCCCTCGCCCACATGGCACAACGAGCAATCGCTGGGGAAGCTGTCGTGGGGGATCACCGGGCCCAGCCCGTCCCACCAGCCGTGTCGCGGGCCGCGACCCAGTCCTGTGGTGGCGCAGGCGGCGGCGAGCAACAACCAGACCACGGCGATGGCGAGCCGTGGTCGCGAGAGGAAGCGTTGTGTCGAGGTGCGGGCGTCGTATGGGGTCATGACGGACTCGATCCTAGAATCTGTGTTGCAGGAAGAGGCCCAGGGTCCAGGCGTTCTCGCCGTCCCAGAAGCGCCCATCGGCGTTGAGTGAGAGCAGCCAGTCGTCCGCGAAGGGCAGCTCTCGTTCGACGCGGATCCAGTGTTGCACGATGTCGGAGAAGTCGTTGGTGAAGCCTTCGTTGTCGTGGTCGGCGGCTTCGTAGGACAGGGTCCAGTAGCCCAGCTCTGCGTCCCATTGGTAGGCGAAGCGCGCGCCCACACCGGAGCTGAAGTCGCCCTTGGTGAAGAACGCGGTGGCGCTGGTCAGGCTGCCCTCCGAGCCCAGGTCGTCCAGGTCGAGGCTCAGGGCCACGTCGCCGCCGGACTCGTTCTCGTCGTTCCATGCGCCCAGGTCGCCGCGCAGCCGGGTCTTCTCGTTGAGCGCGGTCCAGCGGCTGCCGCGCAGACGATCGAGGCGCCCGTCGAGCAGGGTCGTGGGGGCGATGTTCGAGGGCAGGTCAGAGAGCACTTCGGGTACGCGCCGGTGGGTGTAGGAGACCGACGCGCCCTCGGAGTTCTCCCAGTACCGGCTGGCGCTGGCCTGTAGCTCGGTCAGCTCGAAGCCGGAACCCTTGGCCACGTCGGACTGGGTGTAGTAGTCCACCCAGGCGGTGGCGTGCATGTTCCAGTCGTCGCTGGGCAGGTAGTGCATCTTGGCGACCAGCAAGTCCCGGTCTCTCTTGCTGCCGTGCCAGGTCTTCTGCAGTCCGGCCGACGCGGAGAAGCGCTCGCTCTCGTCGCCCACCCAGCGATAGGACAGGGACGCCTGCGTGTCGCCGTTTGAGGAGAGGTCGCGATCGGGTGTGGGCACCGCGCCCGCGCTGGCAGAGAGTGTGCTCCCGTCGTCGAACCGTCGCCTCCATTCGTAGCCATCGAGCAGGCCGAACTCTGGCATGGCCCGCTGCAGGAAGCGTCCGACCTCGTGGCGTTCGTCCTCCCAGCGAGTGCCGCCCCAGCTGTAGGAGAGCCGGTCGATGCGCAGCTTCTGTCGCTGCTCGTCCGAGGCATCGAACAGGTGGGTGCTGCGGGTGCTCAGTTCGCCGTCGTAGTGCAGGCCGCCCCCGCGACCGAAGGGGTTGTCCACGAACACGTCGAGGCCGGCCCGCACCTGGGAGTCTTTGCGGTCCTCCAGGCTGCTGTCCGTGCGGTCGGCCCACAAGGTAAAGCGCCCGCTGGTGCGCGTGGGGCGCTGCTCGGGACGGCTGGGGTCCACCTCGGCCAGGAGCGGTTGGTCGAGGGTGTTCTCTGGCAGCTGCTGCTCCCAGGGAGGATGCTCTGGCGGAGCGGGTCGTGCGTCGCTGGGCTCTGCCGCGGGCGCTTCCAATCGGGACGAGGGGATCATGACCACCCCCGCCGTCCCGGGGCTGGGGACGAAACTGCGGTCGAGCAGGGTGACCTCAGCGGTGCGGTCGTGCACGGCCACCACGGCGCCCTTGCGCCCTGTCCCACCCAAGGGTCGCAACAAGACCCGGTCGCCCACCGCGACCAGGTCGCGAGCCCCGCGGTCCACGACGATCACGCCACCGGGCAGGGCCGTGGTGACGCGCAGGGCGAGTTGCTCGAAACCCTGTTCTTGGGCGAGGGTCCGCCCGCCGCCGAGCATGAACAGCAGCGCCGCAACGACCATGGCCAGATTGGAGCGGGTCCGCTGGCGTCCGTGGTTCTGGGGCGCGGTCATCGTGCCCCCTTTCGACGCAGGAGCAGGACATCTTCATGAATGCCGTGGCAATCTACGCACTCGATGGGCAGGGGCTGGTAGCGCACAACGTCGGGGCCCGTGCTGCTGGGCACCGCATCGTGGCAAGCGTCGCAAGCGAGGGCGGCGTGAGTCTCTGTCAACGGGAAGCGGCTGTCCTTGTCATGGTCGAAGGACAGTTGATCGAAGCCATCGGCGCCAGCGTGGCAGCGCTCGCATGAGGCCGCCGCGCCCGTGCCGAACTGTCCGGCGTGGGGAGAGTCGTGGCAGTTGGCGCAGCTCTTGCCTGCCGGGGCGCCCCAGTTCTTGTGGCCGGTCATGGGGCTCGACGAGCTGCTCTGGCTCTCGTGACAGCTCGAGCAGTCGGCCGCAGCGTGGTGGCCCACCAGATCGAAGCCCGTCCACAGGCCGTGGTCGTAGTCGTCGCGCAGTGACCTGAACGAGCTGGCGGTGTGGCAGCGCAGACAGCCGCCGCGGCCGCCGACCTCGGCGGGCAGGTGCGCGCCGTTGTAGCGCTGCTCGTGGGGGTCGCCGTGGCAGCTGCCGCAGGAGCGGGGGTGGCTCACGTGGTCAGCGATGCGACCGAAGCTGCGGCCCTGCGCGTCGGCGGTGGCTTCTCTGGGGTGGCAACTCTCGCAGCTGGCCTGATGGTGGGCGCCGTTCAGGGCGAAGCCGGTCCATCGGTCGTGGTCGAAACCATCGCCGGCGGCCCGCTCAAAGCCCGTGGTGTCGTGGCACTGGGAGCAGTCATCCGCAGCGGCGAAGGCGTCTCGGTGGCTGTCGTCGTGACAGCTGTCGCAGCGACTGGGAGTCTGCACAAAGCGCCGCACGCCCGTGTCCTCGGCGGGCTTGTGACAGGCGGTGCACTCCGCGCCCAGGTGCCGCCCGCTCAGGGGGAAGGCCGTCTGCTGGTGGCGCGTGCCATCAAACAGCGTCGGCTCGAAGGCGTCTTGCTGGTGACAGGCGAGGCAGGGCTGCTCGTTGACCTGACGCTCCTCGGGGATGCGCCCGGCGAACTGCCCGCCATGAGGGTCTTCATGACACAGCTGGCAAGACCGCTGTGCCCGCCCGAGGAACCGTGCCTCATAGGGCTCGCTCAGCTCGTCGTGGCAGCCTGCGCAGCCCACGTCTTCATGTGGCGCCGTCAGTGCGAAGCCTGTGCTGACATGCTGTGCATCGGTCAAGGTGTCCCTGGCCGCGGCGAACGACTCGTGGTTCTCTAGGTGGCAGGCGAGGCAGGCATTGCCCAGCACGTCGAGACGATCGTCGACGGCAGGCCCATGGTCCGCGGTCAGGCTGAAGCCCAGGTCGTGGGGAGTGTCGTGGCAGTCGGCGCAGCTTCGGTTCGCCTTGGCTCGCAGACCCAGTCGGTGACTGCCTGCCACGTCGTGACAGTCTCGGCAGCTGAGCGCACCATGCCCGCCCACCAAGGGCAGGGAGCGATCGTGTCCCGCGGGGTTGGGCTCTGAGAACCCCCTCTGGTCGTGGCATGCGGCGCAGTCGTTGCTCAGCCGCTCTTCGTGGGCGGGCTCGTGGCAGGCGTCGCACCTTTGTTCAAGACCTCCGAAGCGAGCGGCCCCCGCGGGCAGCACGTCGACGTCTGCGTTCTCGTGGCACTCGTTGCAGGTCAGCTCGTCATGGGCGCCGTCCATGATGAAGCCCACCAACACGTGATCGAAGTCGGCGGGTTCGTCGATGCCGCTGCGGGCAAAGGTCTGGGCGTTGACCATGGCGAAGGCGGGGCCGTGGTGCTCGCTGTGGCAGCGGGCGCAGGCCAAGGCCTCGCTCTGATCCATGCTGCCGTGAAGACCGTGGCTCGTCTCGATGTCCTGTTGCGTGGTCTCGTGACACTCCAGGCAACCATCGGTCATGTTGGAGAACCAGCCGCCATGACAGAGCGAACAGCTGCCACTCTCGGCCAGCTCGGGGATGCGACCGTGCACGGTGGTCAGGGCTCCGGGCGCCGCGCGGTCGCTGTCGACGACCGCGGCGAGCACCACGATCAGCAGGGAGCACAGGCTGATCCAGAGTCTAGGTCGTCCGAAGCCCTTCAAGTCAGCGTCTCGAAGGAGTAGGTGGCCCTGTAGAAGAGCGCGAAGACGATGTGCAGTACGGTGAGCAGCACCATCAAGGTGGCCACCCATCGGTGCAGGTAGCGCCAGCTGCCGAGAAGGGCGCGCAGGTCTTCGTAGTGAGCGACGGTGAGCGCGCCGGACCACGCTTGGCGAGCCAGTCGAATGTCCCGTTCGACCAGATCCTTGGGGACGCCTGCTGCGGCACCTCTTGCGCGCAGGTCTGCCAGGGTGCGCCGCAGGTCTCGTTGGATGCCACAGAACGCCAGCGCCCGTCCCACGAATGAACCTCGCCACTGTCGCGCTGTCATCAGGGCCAGCACGTCGTCGCGCATCTGTGTGCCGAAGGCCCGGTGGACCTCGTCGTGTTGTTCGGGGAGGCTCTGTACGCGCTGTCGCACTTCGTCCAGGGCCAGCTCCCGGCCGTTGACGGCTCGGGGCACCCAGGCGTAGAGGTAGCGGCCGATGGCGCCGGTGACCGTGAGCAGCACCAGGGCCCAGAACGCGTGACCGCCCACGGTGTCCTGGGGGGACATGGTCGAGTGCAGCATGGCGCAGAGAAGAGCCAGGTTGCCCGTGGCCACGTGGGCCGTCATCCACCCTGAGAGGGAGCCGAACCTGAAACCGCGCACACCGGCGCGGCGCAACAGATACACCAGATTGACCATCACGAACACCACGGCGGCGATGCCCAAGGTCAGCCCGACGCCGAAACCTGGTCGCAAGAGCTGGTGCTTGCCGTGGGTGGGGCGGAGGCCTCTCGGCAGCAGGTAGTAGTCCGCCTGCGCCGCAGCGAACAGGAGCGCCATGAGCGAGACGGTGAAGGCGATGGCATAGGACCTCAGCGCGCCGTTGCCCTGCTCAACCCGGGGTGCGGGTGCGGGGCGTCGGGCGGGGTCGAAGGACACGCCGCACTGGCCCAGCAACTCGATGGGGGGCACGCCGCCAGCCATGATGAAGACGTCGTCGTTGGGCAGCAGCTCACGCCGCGGCGAGGCGGTCTGTGGGTCCGTGATGAGCAGCTCGACCTCGCCCTCCGCAATGGAGATCACTTCGCTGCGAGCGAGCACGGTGAGGCGCCCCTCTGAGCGGGCGCGCTCCAGGCCTTCGCTGTTGCGCAAGGCCAGGCGAAAGAAGCTCTCTCGGCGGTAGGAGAGAGTGACCGCGTTGCCCGGTTGGGCGCTGAGCGCCAGGGCTGTCTCGACCGCGCTGTCACCGCCGCCCACCACCAGCACGCGCCGGCCGCGGTGGCTGCGGGCGTCGATCAGGTCGTAGGCCACGTTGGGGCGCTCCTCGCCGGGGACGCCCAAGCGCCGGGGCGTGCCTCGCCGTCCCAGGGCCAGACAGACCGTGCGGGCGCGGCGTGTGGTGGTGCTGGTGGTCACGGTGAAGGCGCCGTCTGGATCTGCCGTCACACCGAGCAGCTGCTCGCCCCCGTGAAAGGGCAGCTGATGTTTGTGGGCCAGGTCGGTCCACAGCTCGATCAGCTGCTCCTTCAGGTAGGTGCGAGCGGGCATGGCGCCGTGAAGAGGCAGCTCGAAGGGTTGGCTGAGGACGAGCTTGGCTCGGGGATAGCGGGCTACCGTGCCGCCGATGTGTGCCTCGGTGTCGAGCAGGGCGCAGCTCAGTCCCAGTTCGGTCGCCTTGAGGGTGGCGGCCAGCCCCGCGGGACCAGCGCCCACCACCGCGAGGTCGAGAAGTTCGCTGTCCGCGCTGGCAGAGTGAACTCTCTGGGCCGCCGCGTTGGCCGCCGCCGAGCCCTGTTCCACCGCCGTCTTGATCAGCGCGTGGGCGGTCACCTCGCCAGCGAGGTAGAGACCGGGTGTGTCCGGGGCCTGGAGTTGCCCATCCAGCACGGGGACATCCCTGCGCTGCTCGAGGTTGGCGATCTCGACGATCACCGCGCCCACAGGGCACTCCCGCTCACAGGCAGAGACACCGATGCAACGGGTGCCGTCGATCACCGCTGCCTGGCCGTGCACCAGATCGAGCACGCCCTGTTCAGGACATGCTGAGACGCAGGTGCCACAGCCGAGGCAGCGGGACAGATCGACCACCGGGTGCTGCAGTAGCGCGGCCTCTCGACCAGGCGCGTCGGCCTCGCGGCGAGCGGCGATGCCCGCCTGCATGCGTCGCAGCTCGGCCTGGCGGACAAAGACACTGCCCAACGCCACACCCAGCCCCAGCACGAGTGCTGAGAGGAGGACCCAGATCATGCTTCAGCTGACTCGCTGTCAGCCGTCGATCGCAGAGTCGTCCGGGTTCACAGGGGCGTCTTCCGGGGTGGGTTCGGGGAGGCTCAAGGACCCGTCGTCGTCGGTCACCAGTTGGCCGGGCTCGCCGGTCGTGCTGCCAGCGGCCGCCGCCAGTCCCATTGTCTCGCCACCGGTCGCCGTCCGGGAGAGCATGAGCTGCCCCCGCAGAGCCGAGCTCATGACGTACCGTTTGGCAGCTTGCTGGCTGCTGATGAACTGCTGGTCGAGCATGGCCAGGCGCCGTTGCAAGCTGGCGTAGTCGGATTCCAGGGCGCTGACCGAGGCCGTGTTGAAGTCGTTGCCCAGAAAGAGCGCGTGGTCGTGGAGCACGGCGTTGAACAGGTGCAGGCCCTCTTGGGCGGGCTCCAGTTCGGTGAGCAACTCGCCGTAGCGGGCCAGCGTGTCGTCCAGCCGACTCTGGCTGCTCTCGCGCATCTTCTCGCTGCGGAAGGCGCGCAGGTCGGCGGTCCAGTCGGAGAAGACAGCCTGGGCAGCGGCCTTCATGGGCACCACGCTCGCCGTGAGCTGGGCTTCCTGCTTCTCTGAGTTCTGGATGGCGTCGATGAACGAGGCATAGGCAGCCAGGGCGTCGCCACCGAAGTCGGGGCTGATGATCACGTTCAAGGTTTCGACCGCGTCAGCCATGCGTCGCCGAGCGATCACGGTCTCGACGTGAACCCGTTCAATGCTGGCCAGCATGGTGTCCACCCGGCGCAGGCTCTCGTCTTCTTGTTCTACTAAGAGGTTCGAGAGGCTGGAGCAGGCGCTGAGACTCGTGAGTAGCAACAAGGCGGCGGCCCCGTTGCGAAGGGTAGGGAGAGCCACGTTGGATTCCTCGCGACGATTTCAGGGGGCGACACTCACGCACCGACCGCGGCGGTACCGCGGAAGGGCGTCGATGTCCTGTCGTCCAGGGTGGGGGCACGTCTTCAGACGGTGCGCCCGTACGCTCTACCCTGGTCGCTGATTTGTCGTCGAGAGAGGGGGACTGCTTGAGCGGTTGCCAGAAACTCCGGGATCAGGAAGCCGCCTTCAGTCGCTTCTCGCGCATCAACACGTAGAGCCCCGCGGCGCACAAGAGCCACTGGAAGCCGTAATAGCTCCACAAGGCCTGGCTGATGCCACTGGTGAATCCGTAGCTGTGCAGACCGACACCGAGCAGGTTGACGCCCCACCAGGAGAAGGCGATCACCGTGCCGCTGAACGCCGCGGCGATGTTGATGCCGAACTCGCGCAGATAGCCGCCCATGCGCCCGTGCAGGATCAGCACCTGGGACAGCACGATGAGCAGCGCGCCGTTCTCCTTGGGATCCCAGCCCCAGAAGCGGCCCCAGCTCTCGTTGGCCCAGATGCCCCCGAGGATCGTCCCCACGATGGAGAAGATCACGCTGAAGGCGAGCACGCCGTAGGTCATGCGGGTCAGGTTGCGATAGAAGGTCGGGTCGTCCTTCTTGCGTCCAGTGATTTTGCCCAGCAGGTAGATGCTGCCAAGGAGCGCCGAGAGCAGGCCAGCGGAGTAACCGATGGCGATGCAGGTGACGTGGGTGGCCAGCCAGAAGTTGGTGTCGAGCACGGCCACCAGGCTGGGCATGGTGTCCTGCTTGTCGAGGATCTCGTAGCCGCTGGCGATATACACGCCGATCACGCCGACGATGGCTGCCGCCGAGAGGCCGATGCGCTGTCGGTTGATCCACTCCATGACCAGTCCGACGGTGGCGCCGAAGGCGGTGACAAAGATGACCGATTCGTAGAGGGTGGAGATGGGGGGGCGTCCACGGATCACGCAGCGGTAGACGATGGCCGTGATCAGGGCGGCGGTGGCCGCGGCCACGAGCACCCAGCCCAGCCGGTAGGCGATCATGTTGCGCGGGCGCAGCCACAGGATGGCCGTGACCAGGAAGCCCAGCAGGAACAGGATCTTGCTCTTCGCGATCCAACCAGCCTTGTAGTAACCCAGCTCGAGTTCGGTGCTCTCGTACTCGCCCCGGGCCTTTGCCAGGGCCACGGTCGTGTGGTTCAAGGTGCTCAGGTGAGCGCTGAACTCGTCCGCGACGCCCGCAGAGCGGCTCAGGCCGATGATGCTTCTCAGGGCCTGGTCGTGCTCTGCAGGCAGCTCCTTGCCCTCCATGCCCAGACCGAAAAGGGCGTTGCCCGTGGTCCACTCATCGACGGCGGGGTCGGTGGTGTCTGGGGGCACGAGGGCCAGCATCAACGCGCTGCCCGCGAGGCGGTAGTTGTAGTCGTCGATGCTGCCCGCCAGGGAGTAGAGCTGGTCCTGCACGAGCGTGCGTTGCTTCGGGTCGATCATGCCGAACTCCCGAGCGAGCTCGAAGAGCTTGTTGATGCCCGTGCCCTGGTCGTCGATGGCCAAGGTGTTGAACGAGTAGCGATCCCTCGGCTTGAGCCCCTCGGTGTCGAGCCCCATGGCTTCGAGCACCTTGAGGTTCGAAACCAGGAACACGGGATAGTCCCGTGAGCGATCGGCGAAGAACATGGTGTCGAGCAGCCACTCCACCGGGGACAGCTTCTCGCCAGCGGCGGTCTCGACGGAGCGCTTGCCCGAGTACCTCAGCAGGGTGAAGCTGGCGAAGGTGTGCAGGGGCTTGACCCGTCCGCCATCTTGGATGGGCAGGCTCTCGGCGTTCGCGATGTCGGCCTCTGACCATGGGCCCACCCTGAAAGGCGGCGGGTCCATGTGCTGGCTGTGATCGCTGTGACCATCGTGTGCGTCGTCGGCCTGCTCGACCTCGGCATCGGCACCCGGCGCCTGCTGCCAGGGCGTGGCCTGTGCAGGAGTGGTCAGGGTGGCCAAGAGGGCTGTCGTCATGACAGCGAGGGTCGTCCAGCGCAGAAGAGTCATCAGGCGGCCTTTCCTTCGGCGCGCACGTAGCGCGTCAGACGGTTGGAGAAGTGCAGCACCAGCCCGGCGGCGATGATGATGCAGGCATAAAGCGGGTACTGGTCAGCGGGGTTGCGGACGACTTCCATGGTGGAGAACAGCCTGTCGCCAGGCCGTGCGTTTGCGGGGCCCCAGCTGGTCTGGTAGATGACCAGGCCCTCGTCTCGCAGGGGCTCGTTCATGGAGATGGTCTGCTGCCGGGGTGCGCCTTCTTCGGTGACGGTGACGTCGCTGAAGAACGAGCGAGCCATGCCCATGCCCGGGTGGTCATCCTTGGTGAAGTCTTCGAGCTTGATCGAGAAGGGCAGGCGATAGCGCTCTTTTCGCAGGTCGATGGCCCAGCGCTCACCGTTCACGTCGACCACCCAGGGCGCCCGACTGCGAGTGGAGAGGATGCCCTGCTGCCTGGTGCCGTCGACCTTGTTGACGAGCGACACGTACAGGGCGGCCCGGTTTCTCTCGGCGCTCTCGTCCGGCGGGAGCTGCTGCAGGAACGCCCCATCGACCACGGGCACATCCACCGTGAACATGGGCCCCTTCTGCCGGGGGCGGGCGTTGCGCATGGCTTCGTCCACCACGATGTCGAAGGGCAGCACGTCAGAGCGCAGGGTGGCGCCCTCACTGGCGAGGAACTGCTCCTCGGGAACGGTGATCTGGCGCACGCCCTCGTCGCCCAGGTCTTGGTGCAAGATGATCTCGCTGCGGTAGTAGCTCTGATAGAAGTCTGACTCTTCACCTTCGTACAGGGTCACGTGTCCGTTCTGGCTGAAGAACAGGGTGATGAAGCCTGCGATCAGCAAGAACAGGATGCCGAAGTGCGTCACCAGGATGCCCATGTTGGCCTGCTTGCGTCGCAGACGGACGACGCCGCCGACGAAGAGGTTGGCGAAGAGCAGGCACATGACCAGATAGGCGCCAGGCAGGGGCACGGGGATCGGCCCGGCCCAGTGCACCAGGAAGAGCGACTCGAAGTACTTCTTCTGCACGTCGAACAGGCCCATGTGGACCTGCTCCAGCGTGCCCAGCCAGGTCAGCAGGCTGAGAAACAGCAGCAGGATGCAGCTGAGACCGATGGAGCCAAAGGGCTTGAGCAGCTTGTTCAACAGGGTGTTCATGTCTGTGTCCTTGCGGCCTCAGCCGCCGTCCGCAAAGCGGATGGATTGGCAAAACTCGAGAAAGGAGTCCCGTTCGAGGGCCAGTGCGTCCCGATCTCCGATCATCTTCACGAAGACCGTGCGCTCGGGCAGCTCGCGAATGACGCCGAGCATGAGCGCCTCGCTGAGGGCGTCCGTGCCCATGCCCGTGAAGGAGCCTTCGATCTCGACCATGAGTGCAGACCCGTCGAGCATGGGGATGCGGTCCAGGGCGGCGAACTCGTCGACGCCGAAGGTGGACTGGCCCATCTGCTGCCGCCAGCGGTTGATGTTGGCCAAGGAGCCGCCACCGTCACCGCCCAGGATGCTGATGTAGCACTGGTTGTCGTCGCCGCCTCCCACCGCGTAGTTGACCAGGCGCATGGGCCGGGGTGCGGTGACCTGCCAGCCCTGAGGTGCGTCCCAGGAGAGGCCGTCGCCCGTGGTCGCATCGGCGCCGGAGGGCATCGGTGCCGCCGGGGCGGGGGTGTTCGCCTGGGCCATGGTGCCTGCGCCAGCGGGGCCATGGTTGTGGCCTGCGTGGGCGTCCGTCAGTGACGCCGCCAGGCCTTCAAACGAGGCCTTTTGCGCGGCCACCACGCTCCCTGGTCCGACGATCTTGAAGAACAGGCTCTTGGCGCCGGTGAAGGCCAGCAGCCCGATCATGCGGGAGCCCTTTGCGTTGCCTTCGCCGCCCATGCCAGCGAAGGTTCCGGTCGCGTCGAAGACGGTGGCTGGGCTGCCCAGCAGCTCGCCCATGGGCAGGGCCGCCAGGGCCTCGTCATCGAGCGGCTCGAGCTGCATCTGTCCGCGCCAGCGGTTCACGTTGGCCGCCAGTCCGCCGCCGTCGCCATCGAGCACGGTCAGGTAGCACTGGGTGTCGTCGCTTCCCGCGACGCCGAAGTTGACCTGGCGGAACTGGCTGGGCGGCAGTTCGGTCCAACCGTCTGGCAGCTCGAAGGTGAAGTCGGGCCCGTGATCTTGAGCGCCAGCTGCCGCCATGTTGCCGGTCTGTGGAGAGGCGAATCCGAACCGCTGCGCCATGGTTCTCTTGGCGGGGAAGCGGCCGTCGGCGAGCACTTCGCCCTCACCGATCTCGTGGGCCTGTCCGCTCGGCTCGCTGCAGGCAGCGGGTAGCAACAGCGGCAACAACAACAGGATCGAGGGCAGGCGCTGAGAGAGGCTGCCGCAGTCTTCCGTGAGGGTCGACCGCAGGACGGGATTCTGTTTCATGGTCTCAAGGACTCGCGTTGGCGGAGGGGGCACTCGGAGCCAGGGGAAGGTCTCCGTCATCGGGCCCGGGAGGGACCCGCCATCCGCTGGCTTGCAGTTTTGTCTGGGCTGTTGAATACCGAGGATTCTAGCTTTAATGGGTATGTTGAAGGGAGTACGGACAAGAGCCCAGTACCCGTTGGCTTCACCCGCCGCTGAATGCAGCCGGAGCGATTGAAGCGGGCTCTCCGGCAGGCGAGGATGGTTCGCGGCTCCCAGGCAAGGGAGCGAGCTGCGATACGCACCCTGATCGGCAAATCTCTGAGGAATCGGCTCACCATGGCCAGACAAGCAAAAGGTCGAGGTGGGCGTTCGACGGCCAGGACGGCGAAGGGAAAGCGACGCGGGGGCAGGCCCGAACTCTCCGAGCATGCCCAGGACCGGCTGCGTGAGGTGGTCTCCCTTCTGCTATTGGGCCTGACTCTGTTCTTGGCCCTGGCCTGCTTCAGCGCAGGCACGGGCCAGAACCTCTGCGGCAGCACAGGTGAACGCGCGGCGCTGATGCTGCTGAACACCTTCGGCTACGCGGCCTGGCTACTGGTGCTCTGCTTTGCTTCCTGGGGTCTGGTGCTGTTCACGCGAATGGAGACCCAGTCGTTCTCCATGCGCGCTTCTGGCCTGGTGCTGTGCCTGGTCAGCCTGTCGGCCTTGTTGGCCCACTTCTTCGGTGAGGCCGGCACGTTCTTCGCTCCCGGTGGCTCGGTCGGCGAGTACATCAATGGCCTGTTGATTCTGACCGGCGGGTTAGGTGTTGTGGGCACCCGGGTGATCCTGATCATGCTCACCCTGGTGACCTTCGTGCTGGCCACCGACGTGGCCTACTTCGCCACGCTGATGTCGAGCGCGCGCTGGCTGGGGGAGAAGGGCAGCGCGATCAGGGAGGCCCGTCTCGAAGCCAAGGCCGAGGCCGAAGAGCTGGAAGAACAGCGGCAGAAGATGGCCGCCAAGGAGATCACCGCTCAGGCCCGCCTGGTGAAAGAAGAGGCAGGGCTGCTTCGGGCCCAGGCTGCCGCAGACCGGGCGGCGGCCAAGGTCGCAGCCGCGGCGGCCACCGACAGCGCCATTGAAGCTGGCTTGGTCGGGGATGACGAGTTCGAGACCGCCGACGAGTTCGATCCCGCAGAGCTGACCGCTGTGGACGATGGAGCGGATGCAGACGCCGAAGCCAACGAGCAGCTCTCGGAGGACGAGGGCCTCTCAGCAGCCGTGCCCATCGTCCCGGCCACCGTCGAAGAGACGGAAGAAGGACTCGCCGAGGACGGGGCTGACTCTGACGCGTACGACGAAGAGTCCGATGACGACGAAGAACTCGAAGACGAGGGCCCAGGCGAGGACCCAGGCGAGGACCTGGAAGATGAAGAGGACGAAGAATACGAGGAGTACGAAGAGGGCGACGAGGGCGAAGAGGGCGACGAGGAAGAGTACGAGTACGAGGACGACGAAGACGGCGAGTACGAGGCGGGGGAGGAGTATGAGGACGACTCTTCGATCACCGACCCGATCCTGGCCGCCGCCGCCCGGTCCAAGCCCCGAGTGCGGGAGATGGTCGATGCGTCGTCCCAGGGCAAGCTGGCGTTCAGCCCCGCGAACTCTGGGCTGAGTTCGTATGTCTTCCCACCCGAGTCGATCCTCGATGACCAGCAGGTCGTCGATCAGATCGAGCTGGATGCCTTGCTGGCCGAGAAGACCTCGGTCCTTGAGCGCACCCTGCTGTCCTTCAAGATCGAGGCCCGGGTCGTCGAGATCCAGAAGGGCCCGGTGATCTCCATGTTCGAGATGGAGCTGGGGCCGGGCATCAAGCTGGGCAAGGTTCGCTCTCTCGAAGACGATCTGGCCATCGCCCTGCGCGCTCGCTCAGTGCGCATCGTGGCGCCTCTCCCAGGGCGTAACACCATCGGCATCGAAGTGCCCAACCCGCTCCGTGAGATGGTGCGGCTCAAGCCCTTGCTGCACTGCAAGGAGTTCGACGACAAGAAGATGGCCTTGCCGATCTTCCTTGGCCGGGACAGCGCTGGCCGCCCCGAAGTGTACGACCTGGCGCGCATGCCGCACCTGCTCGTGGCCGGTGCCACGGGCTCAGGTAAGTCGGTCTGCCTCAACACGATCATCTGCTCGTTCTTGTACACCCGCAGCCCGGAGCAAGTGCAGCTGGTGTTGATCGACCCGAAGATGGTCGAGATGAGCCAGTTCTCCGACGCGCCCCACCTGGCCTGCCCGGTGGTGACCGACATGAAGCGGGCGCCCGGCATTCTCGAGTGGGCCGTGAACAAGATGGAGGAGCGCTACAAGCTCCTGGTGCGGGCCGGCGTGCGCAACATCACCGCCTACAACAAGCTCTCAGAGGAGCGGCTGCGGTCCAAATTTGGCGAGGTCATCGACAGCGAGGACTTCCCCCGCAAGCTGCCTTACATCGTGATCATCGTCGACGAGCTGGCCGACCTGATGATGACCGCCGCGAAGGACGTGGAGACCTCGATCTCCCGGCTGGCTGCCAAGAGCCGGGCGGTGGGCATCCATATCATCCTGGCTACCCAGCGCCCGTCGACGAACGTGATCACCGGCCTGATCAAGGCCAACCTGCCCACTCGGGTGGCCTTCATGGTCTCCAGCAAGATCGACTCTCGGGTCATCCTCGACTCCAACGGGGCCGAGCAGCTGCTGGGCATGGGCGACATGCTCATGCTCTCCCCCACCAAGATGGGGCTGACCCGAGGCCAGTGCACCTTCATGAGCGACGAAGAGGTGATGCTGGTGATGGAGTCGGTGAAGACCGAGTCGGGCCCACAGTTCGAGCGAGAGCTGGTGCAGCGTCGACCTGAGGGCGAAGGCGATCCCACCGAGGTCGACGATCTCTACGACGCGGCGGTGCGCTTCATCATCGACTCTCAGCGAGGCTCGGCGTCTTTGCTGCAGCGCAAGTTCGCCATCGGCTACACCCGTGCCAGTCGGCTCATCGACCTCATGGCTGGCGAGGGAGTGCTCGGTGAGTTCAAGGGCAGCCAGGCTCGCGACGTCGAGATGACCCTCGACGACTGGATCGCCATCAACCCCGAAGCACGGGGCGTGGACGACGAGGCTGGGGTTGCGGGGTAACAGGCTGCGCTATAGATCGTGGTCTCTGTGAGCTGGTCCGGTCGTCCCTGTTTCTCGCCAAGGGGGGCCGTGGCGCTCAGACAACTCGGCTGCGCCTCGTGAACTCGCTCCAGACCCCCCCTTGGCGAGAAACAGGGACGACCTCGCCGGTGGAGAGGCAGGCGGCTATGCCGTGCAACCCCAACCGCACCCTCGCGACGAACTTGGTGAGAAAGGCTGGCTGCTAGAGCGCGGCGCGGTGCCTTGTTGGCAGCGTGAGTTCTGTGTCGCCAGGCTTCAGTCGAGGGTGGTGAGCATGGCCGCTTCGTAGGGCAACAAGGCTTCGCTGCGGGCGATCTTCTGCACCAGGTCGGGGTTGGCGATCAGTGGCCGCCCGATGGAGATCAGGTCCATGGCCCCTGCGCTCAGGGCGTTCGCGGCCTTGCTCGGTGAGTAGCTGCCATTGCCGATCAGGGTGCCGTTCCAGTGCTGGCGCAAGAATTCTCCTGCCGTGCCGCCCAGGGTCTCGAAGCGGGTGCTGTCATCGAAGACGCCTGTCTGCACCCAGGCCACGTGGCGTCGGGCCAGTTCTCCCAGCAGTTGCCGAAAGGTGAGCCCGTCGCTCTCGTGGGCTTCCATGTTCATGTAGGCCCCGGGGCTGAGCCGCAGGCCTGTGCGGTCGCCGCCGATGCGCTCGATCACCGCGTCGATCACCTCAAGAGGAAACCTCGCCCTGTCTGCTGCTGCGGCGCCGTAGTCGTCGCTGCGGCGATTGGTGTGGGCGTGCAAGAACTGGTCGAGCAGGTAGCCGTTGGCGCCATGGATCTCGACCCCATCAAAGCCCCCGCGCAGGGCGGCCTCTGCGGCGTCAGCGAAGGCAGCCACAAGCCCAGGGAGTTCGTCCCGCTCCAGCGCCCGGGGTCGTCCGTAGTGCAGGCCGTCCGTGCGGGGCACCCGCCCGCTCAGGGGCACAGCTGATGGAGCCACGGGCACGTCGCCGTCCAGGTAGCAGGGGTGGGACACCCGGCCCACGTGCCACAGCTGGGCGAAGATCAATCCGCCCCGTTCATGCACGGCTGCTGTCACCCGCCTCCAACCCTCGACCTGGGCCGCGGTGAAGAGCCCTGGGGTGTTGGGATAGCCCTGTCCGTCCGGGCGCACGATGGTGGCTTCGCTGATGATCAGCCCCACGTCGGCCCGCCGCGCGTAGTAGCGAGCCATGGCCTCTGTGGGGACCAGGTCGTCGTCGGCGAAGCTGCGCGTCATGGGCGCCATGACCACCCGGTTGGCCAGGGTGAACGTGTCGTTCAGCCGGTAGGGCTGCAGCAACACATCAGCTGTGGAGCGATCATCAGGCGCGATGCTGGAGGGTGCAGGCTGGGTGTCCAAGGCGTTTTCCTGAGGAGAACGAGAGAACCCTGCGGCGCGCGCAGGGCTCTCTGCTGGGTGTACGGGCACGATCAGTGATGACGACGGCCCGTCGATGACAGTCATGTCAGGCTCGGGCGGTATTGATGCGCTGTTCCGGGCAGGCTGACGCTGGTCTTTGGCGGGCGTGTCCTCAGCGACCCGACGGGCTCCAGGCCGCGCCGGAGAACGCCTTGTCGAGGGCCGGATGGGTCAGGTGGTCCGCCGCGTTGCTGAGGGTCTTCACCGTGATGCCCAGGAGCACGTCGAGGGCCTGGGCCCGGGTGTAGCCCGCTGCGAAGAAGGCACCGAGCTCTGCCTCGCTGACCCTGCCTCCTGTGCTGGCGGCCACCCGAGTGAAGTCAGCCAGGGCGGCCAGCTTGGGATCGGCGGGGGCCCTCTCTGCGCGCAGAGCCTCGACCAGGTCGCCGTCGACCCTGTGCTTGACCGCCAAGGTCGAGTGGGCGGCCACGCAGTAGCGGCAGTCGTTCACGATGGAGGTGACGATCTCCACCACCAGCTGCTCAGCCGTGTCGAGGGCGGTCTGCTTGGCGAAGTGCTGTGACAACCACAGGTACCCGGTCACCGTGGCGGGCGACTCGGCCATGGCGGCCATCAGGTTCGGAATGAACCCGGACGAACTCTGGAGGGCTTTCAAAGAGGCTTGCGAGCCCTCGGGGGCCGAGGAGACATCGTGGGCGGTGAAGCTGTTCTGGGTCGCGGTGGTCATGGCGGTCTTTCTGGAACGATAAGTCCAAAATAGGGGAAAAAAACGTAGGGAGTTCAGTCGAGAGTGCTCAGGGCCTCGCGTATCAGTTCGCGCAGGATGCGCCGGTCGGCTTGCACTCCCGCGCGCACGTTCAAGCCGTGCATGACCGAAGTGAAGAAGCGCGAGAGGGAGCGCAGGTTGCGAGAAGACTCGATCTGCCCGGCATCACGGGCCCGAACAAACAAGGCGTGAAACGCGTCGTCCACGGTCTTCATGCACTGCACCAGGCCCTCTCCCGCCTGCCCCCGGTCTTTGCAGGGGGACGTGGCCGCCTTGATCACCAGGCAGGTGTGCCCTTCGGGGGCGCAGAGCTGATCGACCATGCCGTACAGGAAGCTCTGCAGGATCTCTCGCGGGTCGCCCGGCGCGCGCAAGGGCGCCAGGAAGCGCTCGTGCATCATCTCGTTGTAGCGGGCCATGGCCTCGACGAAGAGCTCGTCCTTGCTGCCAAAGGTATCGTAGAGGCTGGCCCGGCTGATGCCCATGTGCTCGACGAGCACGGCCAGGGAGGTCGACTCGAAGCCGTGGTCCCAGAAGGCTGTCATGGCCTTCTCGAGCACGGTGTCGCGATCGAATTCTCTGGGTCGTGCCATGGGGGCGGGTGCCGCGTGGGTGGCGTGAGAGGTCTCTGTCTGTGGAGATAGTAGCTTATTGTAGACCGATCGATCTAGAACAAGCTTCGGCGTTTGGCCAGCCTGGCTTGAGCGCTCCAGGAGCCTGCGGGAAGAATGCCACACAGGGTGTTTCATTGGCCTGATTTGGGCCTGCGCTTTGACCCTGCTCCGGGGCGGGTCTGGGGCGGGGCTGTGAGGCTCGAGCAGGGGTTCGACGAGAGGCTCGACGAGGGGTTCCTTCAGGGGCTCGGGCCATGGACGCGCTGGACACGACAGCCCAGATCTCCAGGCCAGGCTCGACCCCCTCTTGCCACGGGATCAGTGCGTGACAAAAGGGGGTCCGATCGCAATGCTGGACAGATTCCGCCGCCGGTGACGATTGGTTGTTTGCCGGGAGGACCGCTGCCACCGCTTTTGACGGTCACGCCGCCTTTATGAGCCACTCCGCAACGTCGTCCTCGCCGCTTCCTGCGACCCTCTCAGCGTCTCCAGGATCCTGGCTTGGCGATGAACTGACTCCGCTGTCAGATGCTGGCCCCTTGCTGGCCCACGTGGCCCGTTCTGCCTGGATCGTCGAGGCTCCTGAGGGGCTGGCCCTGGCCACGGGGGGCCAGGCGGTTTTCGGCCCTGAGCAGGACAGCCGCAGCTCAGAGGGCCTGTCCATCAAGGGCTATATCCCGGCCTCTCGCCCCGAAAACCTCGGGGATCGCTCGTTCTGCAAAGACCACGGTCTGTCCCTGCCCTATGTGGCGGGAGCCATGGCCAACGGCATCGCCTCGGTCGAGCTGGTCCAGGCCATGGGCCGGGCGGGCATGCTGGGGGTCTTCGGTGCAGCGGGCCTGTCCCTCACCGTGGTCGAGCAGGCCATCGACCGCCTGGGCACCCGCCTCGCCGGTCGGCCCTGGGCCACGAACCTGATTCACAGCCCCTACGAGCCCGCGCACGAAGAGGCAGTGGTCGACCTCTATTTGCGGCGGGGCGTCTCAACCGTTTCGGCCTCGGCCTTCCTGGGGCTGACCCTTCCCCTGGTGCGCTTTCGCCTGGCCGGCATCGGCCTGGACAGCGCTGGCCATATCCACACTCCCCACATGGTCATCGGCAAGGTCTCCCGGGCCGAGGTGGCGGAGCATTTCCTTTCGCCTGCGCCGGCCGAGCTGGTAGGCGAGCTGGTGCGCCGTGGTGAGCTGACCGAGGCTCAGGCCGAGCTGGCCCGGCACGTCCCCGTGGCTCAAGACCTGGTGGTCGAGGCCGATTCCGGGGGACACACCGACAACCGTCCCGCCCTGACCCTTTTTCCGGGGATGGCGGCTCTTTCCCGGGCCAAGCAAGAGCAGTTCGGCTACGCCCGCGCCCTGCGTGTGGGCCTGGCCGGGGGTATCTCCACGCCCCAGGCTGCCGCCGGGGCCTTTGCCATGGGCGCAGCCTTCGTGCTCACCGGGTCGGTGAACCAATCGACCCTCGAGGCCGGGACATCCGACGCCGTACGCAAGATGTTGGCAGGCGCGGGTCAAGCTGACGTGAAGATGGCACCCGCTGCCGACATGTTCGAGATGGGCGTGGACCTGCAGGTGCTCTCCCGGGGCACGCTCTTTCCCATGCGCGCCCGTCGACTGCGCGACCTGTACGAGGGCCACGGCAGCCTCGACGAGATCCCGGCTGCCGATCGCAAGAGACTCGAAGGCACCATCCTCGGCTGTTCGATTGACGAGGCCTGGGCTGGCACGGCGAGCTTCTGGGCTGAGCGCGACCCGGCCCAGCTGGCCCGCGCCGAGGGCGATCCGAAGCACAAGATGGCGTTGCTCTTCCGCTGGTATCTTGGCAGCTCGTCAAGGTGGGCCAACGCGGGCGATCCGAGCCGCACCGTCGACTACCAGGTGTGGTGCGGCCCAGCCATGGGGGCCTTCAACGAGTGGGTCCGTGGTTCGTTCCTTGATCCGTGGGAGAACCGGCGCGCCATGCCCATCGCACACAACATTCTCTGGGGTGCCAGCGCGTTGATGCGCCTCTCCGCACTTCGCAGCCAGGGTGTCCCCGTGCCGGTCGACTGCCTCGACCTGACACCCCGCGAGCCCGCCGTTCTCGAGGAGCTCCTGTCTTGAGGGACCGCGCCATTGCCATCGTCGGCATGAACTGCCTGTTTCCCAAGGCACCCGACGTCGAGCAGTTCTGGGCCAATATCCGTGAGGGCGTCGATGCCGTGGGCGCCGTGCCAGAAACTCACTGGAGCCCTGACGACTACTTCGACCCCGACAAGAGCGCGCCCGATCGCACCTACGCTCAACGGGGCGGCTTCATCGATCCCGTCGATTTTCCGCCCCTCGAGTTCGGCATCTCCCCCCGAGACGTCGAGGCCATCGACACATCGCAGCTGCTGGGCATGATGGTGGCCCGCCGGGCTCTCGAAGATGCAGGCTACGGCGAGGGCGGCAAGAGCTTCGACCGTGACAAGGCCAGCGTCGTCGTGGGTGTCACGGGCACCCTCGAAGCGGTGGTGCCTCTGGGCGCCCGCCTCGGTCACCCGCTCTGGCGCGAGGCCCTGGCCGCCGCCGGAGTCGACGAGGCCACCGCCGAAGATGTGGTCAAGCGCATCGGCGATGGCTACGTCCCCTGGCAAGAGAACAGCTTCCCCGGACTGCTGGGCAACGTGGTCGCAGGGCGCATCGCCAATCGCCTCGACCTGCGGGGCACCAACTGCGTGGTCGACGCCGCCTGCGCCAGCTCGTTGTCGGCGCTGCACACCGGCATCATGGAGCTGATCAGCGGCCGGGCCGACATGGTCTTGTCGGGAGGTATCGACACCTTCAACGACATCTTCATGTACATGTGCTTCAGCAAGACGCCCGCCCTTTCGCCCACGGGCGACGCGCGGCCCTTCTCGGCTGACGGCGACGGGACGATTCTTGGTGAAGGCCTGGGCATGCTCGTGCTCAAGCGCCTCGAAGATGCAGAGCAGGACGGCGATCGCATCTACGCCGTGATCCGCGGACTGGGTACGTCGAGCGATGGCAAGGGCAACGCGGTCTACGCACCGAGCGCGTCCGGCCAGGCCCGCTGCCTGAACTCAGCCTATCGCGACGCCGACGTCGACCCGGGCACCATCGAGCTGCTCGAAGCCCACGGCACGGGCACCATGGTGGGGGACGCCACCGAGATCGACGGCTTGAACCAGGTCTTCCGTGAAGCGCGGGCTGATGGCACCTGGTGTGCCCTGGGTTCGGTCAAGTCGATGATCGGTCACACCAAGGCGGCCGCTGGTTCGGCCGGTATGATCAAGGCTGCCATGGCCCTGCACGAACGGGTCTTGCCGCCCACGATCAAGATCAGCCAACCCACCAGCGCGGCCGCTCCGGGCACCACGCCCTTCTACGTGAACACCCACAAGCGCCCCTGGCTCCCGGCCCGGGGTCACCCCCGTCGCGCCGGCGTCTCTGCCTTTGGTTTCGGCGGCAGCAACTTCCACTGTGTGCTCGAAGAGTACACGGGCCAAGAAGAGCGGGTCAGCTGGGATGGTCGCACCCAGATCCTGGCCTTCTCAGGGGAGGGACAGGCCGAACTCGACAAGGCGCTCGAAGGATTCGACCCAGGTGCTGACTGGGCTGCCTTTCGTCGGGCTGCCGCTGCGTCGCGAAAGACCTTCGATGGCTCCCACGAGTGCCGGCTGACGATCGTGGTCGAGCAAGGTGGCTCGCCCGTCGAGAGCTTGATCGCCGATGCGCGAACGACCCTGACGAGCCGGGGCATCGCCTCTGGCTGGTCGCTGCCCCGGGGCGTGTTCTTCGGGCACGGCCGGGCCGCCGGTGGTCTCTGCGCGCTGTTTCCAGGGCAGGGTGCTCAAGCGCCGGGCATGCTCCGTGACCTGGCCTGCATGTTCCCCGAGATGCGTTCCACCCTGGCCGACGCCGACACGGCGGCTGGCGACGGGCCCGTGCGCCTCAGCGACATCATCCATCCCCACCCTGCATTCGATGACGCCACGTCGAAGGCCCAGGCCGCCGCGCTGCGGGCCACCGATGTGGCCCAACCCGCCATGGGCGCGGTGTCCCTCGGGGCCTGGGGGATCCTGCAACGCTTCGGTGTCGACTTCGACGCAGCCGCGGGTCACAGCTACGGCGAGCTCGTGGCCCTGTGCGCGGCGGGTCGCCTGGCCGACTCTGATCTCCACCGACTCTCCCAGTTGCGCGGCCGGCTCATGGCCGACGGCACGGGCGATCGGGGAGCCATGTTGGCGGTGCTCGCCGATCACGACGCGGTGGCTGGTCTGCTCGCGCGCCACGACCTGGACCTGGTGGTGGCCAACCGCAACGCGCCGCGGCAGATGGTGCTCTCGGGTTCGACCGCCGAGGTCGATCGGGCCCAGGCCCTGTTCAGCGACCTTGACCTGACCGTGCGCCGCCTGGACGTGGCCGCAGCGTTCCACAGCGAGCTGGTGGCCGAGGCGGCCAAGCCCTTCGGCAACGCCCTGTCTGCGGTAGACCTGCACCAGGGTGAGCTGCTGGTCTACTCGAACACCACCGGCGACGCCTACCCGGACGACGATCACGATGCCCGGGCCCTGCTCGCAGGCCAGCTGGCCGAACCCGTCGAGTTCGTGCCCATGATCGACGCGCTGTTCGCCAGCGGTGTGCGCACCTTCGTCGAAGTGGGACCCGGCCGGCGCTTGAGCGGTCTCGTCGACGAGATCCTCGACGGTGAAGACGTGGCCACCCTGGCCATCGATGCTTCTTCCGGGTCACGACACGGACAGGCCGACCTGGCTCGACTGCTCTCGGCCTTGGTCGTCCGCGGTCACAATGTGGGCCTCGATCTGTGGGACGAGGGCCTGCTCGATCGCCCACACGACGACACGTCGGGATTCACCATCAGCTTGTGCGGTGCGAACCACCGCTCAACCCAGCCCAGCACCACAGCTCCCGCAGGCAAGGCGCCCGGTAGCTCGAAGCCCGCCCCGGTGGTTTCCGCGCCCAAGGTGGAGGCGACGCCGGCAAGAGCGCCGGCACAGCCCAGCGCATCCGCAGCGCCCGCCGGTCCCAAGCCCGCGACCGTGGGCAGGCCGCCTGGCACCGTTCAGGGCTCGCCGAGTGCGCCCGTCTCTCCGTCTTCAACACCCGGACGCCCAGCGTCTGGCTCCGTCCGACCTCCTTCAACCCACCCGGTGGCTGTCCCCGCGAGCCCTGTCTCCGCGCCCGCCCCGGTTGTCTTGCCTGACGAGAACTCCATGAGCGACCTGCCCGTCGACCCGTCTCTGTTGACCGAGGCCTTGCGTGCCAGCCGCGATGGGTTGGCTGCGCTGATGCAGATGCAGCAGCAGACCGCTGAGTTGCATCGCCGGTTCCTCGAGGGTCAGGAACGTTCGGCGGCTGTGTTCCAGTCGTTGCTGCAGCAGCAGTCGTCGCTTGCCAGCGGTGGAGAATGGCCACAGCCGATGCCTGCCGCGCCCGCCGCAGCAGCCTTGCCGAGCGCACCTGCCCAACCGGCCTTGCCGGCCCCGGCCGCCACGCCGCTCGCGCCTGTGGCCCCGCCGCCCGCCTCCGTAGCCGCGCCGTCGGGCAGCGCGCCGGCGCTGCAACCTGCTCCTGCCCCCGCGGTGGCCCCGAGACCTGGCCCGAAGGCGGCTCCGATCGCCACTCCTGTCTCCGTGCCCGCGCCGACGCACACCGCGACCACGCAGCCAGCATCTGCCGCGCCCGGCTCAGAGGCTGTCGACCATGACGCCGTGGCCCAGGTGGTGCTTTCGGTGGTGTCCGACAAGACCGGCTACCCCATCGACATGCTCGAGTTGTCCATGGGCATGGACAGCGATCTGGGCATCGACTCGATCAAGCGGGTCGAGATCTTGTCGGCCATTCAGGATCGTTTGCCCGAGGCGCCGATCGTGAAGCCGGAGCACCTCGGTGAGCTGAAGACCTTGGGTCAGCTCGCCAGGTTCCTGGTCCCCGCTGGGGGCAGCGTCTCTGCTGTGAGCAGCCCTGCTCCCGCGCTGGCTTCTGCTGCGGCCGGGGTGGGTCACGACCGCGCGGTAGAGGTGTTGCTGTCGGTGGTTTCCGAAAAGACCGGCTACCCCATCGACATGCTCGAGTTGTCCATGGGCATGGACAGCGACCTGGGCATCGACTCGATCAAGCGGGTCGAGATCTTGTCGGCGATCCAGGAGCAGCTCCCCGACGCGCCGGTGGTCAAGCCGGAGCACCTGGGTGAGCTGAAGACCCTGGGTCAGCTGGCGGACTTCTTGAGCGCTGGCTTGCCAGCTGCTGCCCCGATCGCGACGGTCTCTCCCAGCGGTGCGGTCGATCACGACCGCGCTGTAGAAGTGCTGCTCTCGGTGGTTTCCGAGAAGACGGGCTACCCGGTGGACATGCTCGAGTTGTCCATGG
>Ga0114933_10000552_pt1 | contig 45470 bp, 36 predicted proteins | sample 4SBtaG_FD_89691 | JGI IMG/M metagenome (GOLD analysis project Ga0114933, IMG submission 89691) | Deep subsurface microbial communities from Kolumbo volcano to uncover new lineages of life (NeLLi) - 4SBTROV12_W25 metaG | ecosystem: Environmental > Aquatic > Marine > Volcanic | place: Kolumbo... | reverse complement strand
TGGACGCGACGCGCCTCGAGGGCGGAAACCTCGCGCTCGACGTCGTGCCCACGGATCTGGTCGGTCAGGTCGAAGACGCCCAGTCGGCCTTCTCCGGCGAGGCCGTCCGGCGGCGGGTCAAGCTCGAGCTCGACTGCAGACTGCCCAGCGGTTCGCAGATGCAGGCGGACCCGATGCGCCTTCAGCAGATCTTCGGCAACCTCGTCCGCAACGCCATCAAGTTCACCGAGGCGGGCGGCACCGTCACGCTGCGCGCAGTGAAGGACGGCAGCCAGGCCGTGGTCGAGGTCGAGGACACGGGGCGAGGAATCCCCGAGGACAGCGTCGATCGCCTGTTCGAGAAGTTCTACCAGGTCGAGCGCGGGGACACCCGCAAGTCCGGCGGCGCCGGGCTCGGCCTCTACATCGTGGACCAGCTGACACGTGCCATGAACGGCACGATCGAGGTACGGTCCGAGGTGGGACGAGGGAGCAAGTTCACCCTTCGATTCCCACTCGTCGAGACGGCTTCGGCCTGAGGAGTTCGCAGTGCCCGGAAGGAAGAGAATCGGAGAGATCCTGCAGGCCCGTCAGGGCTTGCTCGACGAGCTGCTGAACAAGGCCCTGGAGCTCCAGCAGGTCGAGCCGGGCACGAAGCTCGGCGTCGCCCTAGTACGGATCGGTGCCGTCACCGAGGAGCACGTCGCCGAGGCCCTCGCTGAGCAGCTCTCGATGGACTACGTCGATCCCACGGACGTGAAGATCGACCCGGCCTGCGTCTGGCGGGTGAACCGGAGCCTCGCCGAGCGGCGCCTGGTCTTTCCGATCGCCAAGGCCCGCGGTGGCGGCACCCTCGTCGCCATGGCCGACCCCCAGGACCACGACGCGATCCGCGACCTGGAGTTCTCTCTGAAGGGCCGGGTCGTTCCCGCGGTCGCGAGCCCACAGCGGATCCGCCAGGCCATTCTGAGGCACTACTCGGTCGAGGCCGTCGCGAGCCGCCTGCTCCAGGACGTCAAGCCGGAGATGCGGGAGCTGACCGTCGCGCCGACCTTCCTCGAGCTCGACGCCGGCAAGATCCAGAGCCACCTCCAGAAGGGAGACTCCCAGGTCTACGTCGACCTGGTCGACTTCCTGCTCATCAACGCCATCGAGCGAGGCGCGTCGGACGTCCACCTCGAGCCTCAAGAAGATGGCATCCGCGTGCGCTACCGCATCGACGGCCTGTTGAGGGAGACCGTCCAGCTGCCCAGCTGGGTCCAGTCCTCGTTGATCGGTCGCATCAAGGTCATCGCGCGAATGGACGTCGCCGAGAAGCGGCGCCCCCAGGACGGCAAGGTCTCCGCCCAGCTCGGCGGCCGCCCAATCGACCTTCGCGTCGGAACGCTACCGAGTCAGTACGGCGAGAACGTCGTCATCCGGATCCTCGATCCACAGATGATCAAGACCAACCTGGCGGATCTCGGCTGGCCAACCCACGCGCTGACCGCCTGGTACCGCCAGCTGTCCACTCCGCGCGGGATGCTGCTCGTCGTCGGACCGACGGGATCCGGCAAGTCGACGACGCTCTATGCCTCGATCCACCGGCTCAACAGCGAGAACACCTCGATCGTCACGATCGAGGACCCCATCGAGTATCGACTCAGCGGTCTGACCCAGGTCCAGGTCAACGAGAAGGCCGGCATCACCTTCGCCTCGTCGGTGAAGGCGATGTTGCGGCAGGACCCGAACGTCGTGGTCATCGGCGAGATCCGTGATCCGGAGACCGCAGCGGCGGCCATCGACGCGGCCGGGACCGGCCACCTGGTGCTGTCTACCCTCCACACCTCCAACAGCGTCGCGGCCATCACGAGGCTCCTCGATCTCAAGGTCGCGCCCTACCTGCTCGCCGACGCGATGACCGGCGTCGTGAGCCAGCGCCTGCTCCGTCGGGTGTGCCCCAACTGCTCGGTGCAGACCACGCCGACCCCCGAGGAGTGGGAGCGCCTCGGACTGCCCGAGATCCCGATGGCCCAGGGAGCCCGCTTCGCCGGTCCTGGCTGCCCGACGTGTCAGTACATGGGCTACTCGGGCCGCTTCGGCTGCTTCGAGTTGATGCCCTTCACGCGCGAGCTGGGCGCCAAGATCCAGAGCGGCGCCCCCGAGGCCGAGCTCTGGCAGCAGGCCCTCGACGACGGCCTCATCACGTTGCTGCAGGACGCGCTCATCAAGGTGCGCGAGGGCTGGACGACCCTCGAGGAGGTCGCTCGCACGGTCCCGACCAGCGACTACCCGAAGACGGTGTTGCAGCAGGTCGTCCAGAACCTCCACGGGGCCTGGGAGCCCACCGGCGTGTTCGAGGAAGCCACCCACGACGAGGAGCCCTTCGACGACGTCGAGATCGTCGCACGGACGCCGACGCCCCCGGAGCCCTCGGCGGACGAGCTCCCGACGCAGCCGCCCGAGCTGCCCCCCGAGCCCGACCCGACCGACGTCCCGGATTCGACCGTCCCTCCCCAGCCCCCAAAGCTGGAAGAGATCGTCATCCCCGAGCCGGTGAAGAAGACGGGACGGCCCGAGGTGCTCATCGTCGACGACGCCGAAGAGATCCTCCAGCTCGTGGGGCTCACCCTCGAAGACGACTGTGACATCCGAACCGCTGGTGACGGCGTCGAGGCGGTCGAGGCCATCACCGCCAAGGTCCCCGACCTGGTGGTGCTCGACGTGATGATGCCGCGCAAGACCGGCTACGAGGTCTGCACCTGGCTGAAGTCCAAGCCGGAGCTGGAGGGCATCCCCGTGTTGATGCTCTCGGCACGCGGCGAGACCGCCCACGTCAAGAAGGGTTTCTACGCCGGAGCCGACGACTACCTGCCCAAGCCCTTCGACCCGGAGGAGCTGCTGCTGCGGGTCAAAGCGCTGTTGCGCCGCTCCGGTTGGTAGGTGAATCCCCCCTAGGCTGTGATACAAGTCCTCCGCTCGCGCACCGAGAGCGAAAGGAGGACCTGTGCTGCTCGCACTGACTCTGGCCTGCAGTGACTACGACCTGAACCGGTCGAACAACGTCGACGAGCCCGTGGACACGGGCACCTGGTCCGATCCGAACGACCCGGACATCGAGGTCACGCCCTCCTCCATCGACTTCGGTGGAGCGCTCAAGGACTGCCCGACTCCGGCCGAGGTCATCACGATCAAGAACGTCGGTGGGGCCGACCTCGACGTCCAGGACATCGAGCTCGCCGGCGACGGCTACAGCGCCTTCGGTCTCTACGCCGACACCACGAGCTTCATCCTCGCCCCGGGCGAAGAGGCGACCTTCGAGGTCGACTTCACCCCCGCCGCCTGGGTGAACTACGACGCCGACGTCATCGTCCACAGCAACGACCCCGACGAGGCCCAGTCCGGCGTGGCCGTCGAGGGCCGCGGCGCCGAGGACGCGATGTTCGAGGAGCAGTGGGAGCAGGAGTTCTTCCAGGAGGTCGACGTCCTCTGGATCGTGGACAACAGCTGCTCGATGTCGGGTGCGCTGGCTGCGGTCAACGCGAACTTCGCCAGCTTCATGGACGAGTTCGTCGACCTCGGGCTCGACTACCACATCGCCGTGGTGACCACGGACATGGACAACCCGCAGCAGTCGGGCAAGTTCATGGGCTCCGTCATCACCGAGGCGACCTCGGATCCCGAGGGCGAGTTCACCTCCCAGGTCGACCAGGGCTCGAGCGGCTCCGGCCAGGAGCAGGGCTTCGGCGCCTGCAAGGCGGCGCTCACCGACCCGCTGCTGTCCTCGACCAACACGGGCTTCCTCCGCGAGGAAGCTTCGCTCGCCACGATCATCGTCACCGACGAGGACGACGACACCGACAGCCTGAACGCCTCGAACTTCTCGAGCTGGTTCAACACGATGAAGTCCGACAGCGAGATGGCGACGTTCTCGGCCATCTCGGGCCCTGCGTCCTCGCCCTGCTTCGACTGGAACAACGGCGTGGATGCTTCTCCGGCTCCCCAGTACGTCGAGGCCACCAACCAGACCGGTGGCATCCACGAGTCCATCTGTGCGGACGAGTGGGACAAGGCGCTCCAGCACCTCTCGCTCACCGCCGCGGGCATGGAGTACGAGTTCTGCCTGGCCCAGGAGCCCAGCAACATCGGCGAGATGACCGTCACGGTCGGAGGCGTCGAGGTCGACTACGACTACAGCGACGGCTGGATCTACGACGTCAGCAACAACTGCATCATCTTCTCCGGCGAGGCCATCCCCGGCCCGGGCGACATCATCATCGCGAGCTACCCCGTCGAGGGGACCTGCGAGTAGCTTCGCTCAGCGCTCCCCGGAGCAGCCGATCGCGTAGATCGTCGTCCGCTCACCCAAGGACTCCAGCGGCTCCAGGCAGTCGCTGAGCTCCCTGGGCAGGCGGACGAGTCCGTGGTGGATGACCACGCGGTCGATCTCCTGGGCGCGAAGCTCTCCGAGCCAGGCGCGCATGTCCCCGTCCGGAGGCGGCGACCAGGCGACGGGCACCCCATGGGCGACCGCGATCCACTCCGAGGGATCCGAGCTGGCGAAGGGCGGGCTCGGGTAGAAGCCGACCGGCTGATCGAGGGCGACCTCGCCGATCCAGCCCGCTCGAACGGGCCAGATCCCCGGAGAGAAGAGGAAGGTCTCGATCGCGACCGCGAGCGGCAGACCGATGGCGACCCAGCGCGTCGGCCACGCACGAAGAACCGCGAGGGCGAGCACGAAGCTGAGTCCCGTGCCCAGGCGGCAGATGGCGCTCATGTCCCCTAGACCGGGGAGCCGCATCGCGAGCGCCCAAGGGCCGGGCAGGGTCACAAAGCCCAGGTAGATGCTGGGTCCGAGGGCCGCGAGCAGGACGAGGACCGCGCCCGCCGCGAGGGGCCTCCCGGCTTTCCTGAGCGCGAAAAAGGAGGCCACACCCGCGATCGGAAGGACCCACCCCACGCCGCGGTTCGGCAGGGGTGGGAGCTCCAGGTCGCCGTGGTAGGGCAAGCCCACCACCGAGATGAGCTCGCGGTGTTGAAGCTGGGGGAGGCTGAACTCCAGCGCCTCGATGATCAAGGCGGGCGCCGGTCCGAGAGGCCCCTCCGTCGCCGAGGCGTAGTAGGCCGCCACCGGAAGCAGCGACACCGCCCCAGCCAGTGCCATGGCCAGCAGCGGCCGAGGACCGACGGAGAACAGAGCCGCGCCGGCCCCGACGAGTCCGACCGAGATGGCCTGGTAGGGACTGCAGAAGCCCGACACGAACAAGGAACCGGCGAAGAGTGCGCAGGCACGCCAGGTCGAGGCCTGCTGGGTGGCCAGCAGCACCACACCGAAGGCGAGCGGGACGACGTTCTCGTACTGCCCGCTGCCCAGGAAGCTCAGTGTCTGGGTGCCCACAAGGCAGGTGATCGCGAGGGCGAGGGCCCCCGCCCGATCGAGCCCAAGGCGCCCCCCGACCCAGAGCAGGCCGACACCGTTGAGGACCAGCCACAGCATCACCGCGAGGTGGAACCCGGCCACGGATCCGAGGGGCTGCAACAGCGCCGCGAGCAACATCAGCGGCAGCGCGACCATGCGCATGTCCACCCCTTCCGGGTGATTCAGCAGCTCGACGTGCCCGAAGGAGCCCTCCGACAGCGCGGAGGCCAGCAGCACGTGCAGGTCCGTGTTCGTGTCGCAGGGCACCAGGCCGGGGGCCAGGGAGGTCGGGTACCGAAGCACCATCGCGACGACCACCAGGGCGAGCACCGAAGCGCCGTGCACAGCCAGGTCGCGGCGCGAAAGCTGCATCCGGGCGGGAGTGTACACTGCGCCCGTGCAGCGCCCAGGCGCCGAAATCGCAGCCTGGGCAGCGCTCGGCCTGATCTTCGCGTGGGTGTCCCGGTACCCCACGAGCCTCTACGTGTCCGCGAGCCCAACGGACCTGGAGAGTGGTGGCTGGCTCCGGCTGATCGAGGAGCCGTTGAGCTCGGGGCAAGGGCTGGTGCTCCAGCTGGTCGGGGGCGGCCTGGCGCTGCTGACGGCGCCCGCGGTCGCCCTCTCCCTTGCGCTCGTCTTCCTGGTCGCGCTGCAGGCCGTCGTATGTGCCCAAGGAGAGCGGCCCCAGAAGCTCGCAATGATCGTGCTCCTGACCCTGAGTCCATTCGCCTTGGGCCTCTCGGTCGGCGGACGGTACGGCCTCTTGATCGCGCTCGGTGGGGTGTTGCTGGCGGTCCAGGCCCGCCGGATGCCCTGGGTGGCTCTCGGCCTGCTGCTGGCTTGCCTGGGACGGGTCGAGGCCGGCATCGCCGCCGGGATCCTCGTCGCCTGTGGAGGTGGCCGCCGGCTCGCGCTTGGCCTGGCCGGGGCAGCTGCCGCCTTGCTGCTCCTGCCCTCCGCGTCGCCGGGCGTGGAGCTCGGGCCCGCCTCGCTGGTCGCGGTGGCCGAGCTCGCTCCTCGAGGCGGGTGGGTGCCCCCGGATGCGGGAGCGTGGCGCGAGGGAGCACCTTGGACCGGTACGGGCCTCGTCCTCCTCGTGGCCGGAGCGTGGGGCTGGTGGAAGGCGCGACGCGGCGATCTGGCCCTCGGCGCCGGCATCTGCGCTGTCCTGGCGCTGGGGAGCACCTTGGGCGGCCCATTCGGTGGGCCTTGGCTTCTCTTCGACCGGGCGCTGCCCGAGGTCGAGCCAGCCGCCTTCGCCGCCGGCACCTTCGCGGCGTTGGGCGTCGGCCTGCTGGCCCATCGTGGTCGCGGGACCTGGGTGCTGGGACCCCTGCTGCTCCTGGAGGGCTTCGCTCTCACCGGGTGGCCACAGTCCGCCGCCGGAGTCACCGAGGCGCCGCCAGCCCCGGTCGCCGTCAGCCTCGGGTGGAGCGAGCGGCTGTCCAGAGTCGGCGACGTCGCCAGCGCGATGGTGATCCATCCGGGCACGTACATGGACATGGCTCCGCCGGTGGGCGAGCGGCCGAACGAAGACGAGAAGCCCGCAAACGCACTCGAACCTGGCGTGGCGCCGTGATGCGCGGACTCGTCCACGGCCTGGCCGCGGGGATGGTCCTGGGCTGCGCTCTCGGCGCCTTCGAGGGCTGGGTCGCTCCCTCGCTGGCGGGCGAGACCCGGGCGGACCGCATCCTGGGGCTGATGCTGCTCGACGGCGCGGTCTCGAGCTTGGTCGGTGGACTGGTCGGAGCGGCCCTGACTCGCCGTCGCCCGGTTCGATTGCCGCGGCTGGCCACCTGGGCCTCGGTGGTGCTCGTCGGCCTCGGGCTCAGCCTGGCGCTGGGGACTGCCCGGGACGGACTCGCGCTGCTGGGCCCCGAGAACGAACGGATCCGTGCTCTCGGTGAGCCGCCCGCATCGATCGAGCCCGGCGGCCGCGCGGTGGTGCTCGTGAGCCTGGACACCGTCCGGGCGGACGCCCTCGAGCACATGCCGCACCTCCAGGCCCGAGCTGGCCAGGGCCTCGAGTTCGTCAACGCGCGGAGCCCGAGCAGCTGGACGCTCCCCGCCATGGCAAGCGTCCACACCGGGCTGCCCTATCCGGACCATGGGGCCGCTCAGGCCTCGCAGCTCGGCGGCCAGCCCGCGCGCACAGGCCTCCATCGGGAGCGCGCAGCCCTGGCGGAGGAGTTGAAGGAACGCGACTTCTCCACGGCCGCAGTGACGACGAACCCCTTCAACGGCATGCGCTACGGGCTCGACCGCGGCTTCGATCACAGCTGGGAGCTCAGTCGGGATTCGCTGCGCCGACACGCGCTCCGCCGCGCGTTGTTCTTCCGGCTGCTCCTACCGCCGCTACAGGACCGAGGCGCACGGGTCTCCGACCGGGCGGAGCAGGTCCTCTCGGCGTGGTCCGGCGGGCAGTACTTCCTCTGGCTCCACTACCTGGACGCACACGCTCCCTATTCATCGGACCCGTCCGGCTTCGACGCCTTCGGACCATGCGAGCTCCCCGACTGCTTCGACGACTGGAGCGGCGTCCGGCGGGGAACAACCGTGCTGGACGAAGCCGATCGCGAGCGCGTTCGGGGGCTGTACCGGAGCGATCTCGGCTACCTGGACGCACAGCTCGAGCGTGTGCTGAGGGGGCTGGATCTCGAACGGACCCTCGTGATCATCACCGCGGACCACGGCGAGGGCTTCTGGGAGGGTCCCAGCATCGAGCACGGCGGAACCTTCCGCGAGCCCGAGGTCGCCGTGCCGCTCGTCGTCCTGGCCCCCGGCCTGGCCCCCGCACGAATCGAGCGGCCCGTCGATACCACCGCGGTCTTCGACGCGATGTTGAGCTGGGTGGACGGCGATGGACTCGGCCCGCTCGCCCCGGATGGAGCGCCGATGACCACCGCCATGGGCAGCCTGCTCTTCGGGCAGGGCAGTGCGTGCACCGACGGACGCTTCAAGCTCGTCTTCGGGTCGGCAACTCCGGTGCTCTACGACCTGAACAGCGACCCGGAGGAGACCCGCGATGTCAGCGCATTCCATCCGGAGGCGGTCGACGCGCTCAGTGCCTGCGCGCGACGGGGACTCGGCGGGGGCGAGCCCGGACCCGCCTTGGACGCCCGTGCACTTCACACGATGGGCTACGAGGACTGAGGGCGCTCAAGGGACGAGCGCGTCGAGGCGCCAGCTCCAGGCCCGAGCCTGACTGTCCACGCCGTAGATCCGCTCCTCACCCCACGCGATCTGCTCGAGCGGCACCGGACTGAAGGTGTTCAGCACGCTCTCGCTGCGAAGGTCCCAGATCGCAGCGCGCCCATCGGCGGTCGGGCCGACCAGGTAGCGGCCGTCCGGGCTGGACGAGATCGTTCCGTCGCTGCCTCGCCATTGCTGGTCTGCGAACAGGAGCGGCTCGCCTCCGGGCCTCCAGCGCCACAGCCAGGCCGGGTCACAGGTGCCTTCGCAGCCGACCAGGATCTCCCCGCTGCCACGCACCCGGTCAACACCCCGCACGGCACCGCAACAGGCCAAGATCGCGCCGGGTTCCGGTCTGAGGTCCTCGGGACTCAGTCCGGTGATCACGCCATCCTCCTGGACCATCCAGACGCGCTCGGCGTCGAGCACGACGCCCTCGACCTCGGACAGGGTCTCGGCCCAGTGACGTGCCTTGTCTTCGAAGTGCTCCCCCTCCATCAGGCTCACACCTCGACCGTCCCCCAGCGCCAGACGCTTGCCATCCGCAGACCAGGCCAGCGCCCGCAAGCCATTGACATCGTAGACGGTTCGGAGCACCTCGCCGCTCGCCAGGTCCACCAGCCACAGCCGCCGGTGGGCCCCGATAGCGAGCGTCTTGCCATCCGGGGAGAGGGCTCCGACGAAGAGGTCGTCCCAGGTGTCCGGGTCGTGGTTCTCGCGCTTCGAGAGGGTCGGCAGCCCGATCCTTCGGCGGACCTCGCCGGAGTCGGGGTCGACGAGCGCCACGAGCGCAAAGCTCCGATCGAGGTCCTGGACGTAGAGCAGCAGGTCGCCTTGCAGGGGGCGCGGGCCGACGAAGCGGACCTCGTGGGCGAGCAGGACTCCGTCGGCCTTGGGGGCGAACACCGGGCTCCACCACTCCACCGAATGCTGAGCGATAATCCGATCTTGCCGCCATCTTCCGAGCTCGTCGTCGGCCAGCCGCAGCGGGCTCTCTTCGTCGAGCCCGGTGTAGTCGAGCATCCACCGACCCTCGGCATAGACCACGGGCCAGGTCTCTGTCCGGTCGGCCAAGGCGACGTCGACGCCCTGGCCGTGCACGTTGACGACCTCGGCGTCCAGGCCCAGCCAGCGCAGATACCCGGCCTTCGTATTCCGAGCGTGCCAGGCGTAGGTCCAGTCCGTGGGGACCGACGCCTCGAGGGTCGCGTCGACGGCGAGGTCCACGCCAGGGAGGAGCCTTGGAGGGGCCTCGCCGGACTGGAGGTCCGCGATCAGGTCGGCCACGAAGCGTTCCGGCTCGCTGCACAGGCCGCACGCGCTACGCTCGAAGCGCTCTACGACGGTGGCGCCGCCATCCCTTCGCACGACGGCGGTCAAGGGCGGCGAGGTGTCGAAGACGATGCGGGCGTAGTCGGGGCCCACGACCACCCCGAGGACTTCGGGGCCCTCGGCCAGCGTCAGCCCCAGACCGCCGCGGGGACCCATCGACCGCTCCACGTGGTGGTAGTAGCTCCGCTTCGCCGACGGAGGGAGCTCGGCCAGCGCCGCGGGCCGGACCACCTCACGCAACCAGGCCGCCTCCAGCTCGTCGGCTGTCGCGCGCTCGACGAACTCCCGGCCGAGGGCCTCGGCTCTCTCGACATCGGGCGGGCGCGCCGCGGAGGCCACGGTCGCTGCCAGGACAAGGATTGGCCAAGCCTGAAGCCAGGGCGTAGCGCGGCGCACACCACCATGTATCTTGCAGCGCATGCTGCTGCTCGCGGGGCTCGCCTGCACCAAGGACGTGGACGCGGAGGGCGCCTCGTGGCTGCTCGATCTGCGAGATGCGGGCCAGCCCCTCGCCCTCGGAGGGACCTTCGATCCCAGCGATCCCACCGAGACCTACTTCGCCGCGCAGCACGTGGTGCCCGACCTCTACTACGGGAACTCTCCTCCCTCGGAGATCCCGCTCCTGCTCTGGGACCACGTGCTGGGCGAGGACATCTCCGACCCCGGGATCTGCCCCTACGTGACCGCGGACGGTCCGGAGCTCATCTACACGGCCGGCTGTCGCTCAGCCGAGGGCTACGACTGGGCCGGAGAGGTGCGGGAGCTCGAGTGGGAGGAGGAAGGCCAGGAGTGGAAGCACTGGCAGTTCGACCTGGTCGTCGAGACCGAGCTCGAAGACAAGTCCTTCGAGCGCATCGCGCTGGAGGGCGCGATCTTCTATGCCTCGGCGAACGAAGACATCGGGCTCGTCTCCCACACACAGACCAACGTTCGCGTCGAGGCCGAGGGGTACTGGGCGAACAAGGCGGTCAACGGAGACAACCTCGAGGCCGCCTGGAGTCAGCTCTCAATGACCGGGATGTGGGAGACCCAGGACGTCGACAAGCGCACCTACGTGCACGCCGGGGTCGTGGACCTGGGCGACTTCGGCGGCTTCAGCTTCGAGACCGAGGGGCTCGTCGATCAAGGCGCCAGCTGCGTCGGGGAGCCGAAGGGCAAGCTCGAGCTCCGCGGCGCCGAGGATGCCACCCTGCGCTTCGAGGGGCAGGAGCGCTGCGACGGCTGCGCCGAGCACACCGCGGGGGGCGACACGACCCTGGCTTGTGCGAGCCGCGAGTACCTCTTGTAGATAGAGGGGCTGGTGGCCACGAACCTCCTGATGGTCTGCACCGGCAACATCTGCCGGTCCCCGATGGCCGAGGCCATCGCGCAGGACTACGGCTTCCGCCGCGAGCGCAAGCTCGAGGTCCGCTCCGCGAGCGTCCTGGGCCTGCGCGACAAGCCAGCGCATCGCCACGCCATCAAGGTGATGAACGAGGTCGGCCTGGACATCACGCAGCACCGCGCCCAGCCCGTCACACGGGAGCTGGTCGAGTGGGCGGACTACATCCTGGGGATGGAGATCAACCACAGCGCGCAGCTCCGAGAGCGCTACCCGGAGGCGGACGACAAGATCCTCCTGCTGCCCACCTTCGGCGGGTTGGTCGAGATCAGCGACCCTCTCGGCGGTTGGCGCGGCCGCTTCCGTCGCTGCCGCGAGGACATTCTGCGCTGCACTACGGCCTTCGTGGACCAGATCGGGTGATCCCGCTGATCCTGCGGGGCTGTCCGACCCCGCTGGTCGAGCCCGCGCAGACGGTCCTCGCCGGCCAGATCAGCCTCAACGCGGACACCAGCCGCGAGCGAGCCAGGCTCCGCATCCTCCTGCACCAGCCCATCGCGGCCCCCTTGCCCAGTGAGCGCCAAGGGCTGGCGCTGGACACCTGTGCCACCTTCGTCCCCACCCAGTTCACGGGAGGGGAGCCACTACAAGGTGTGACCGCCAGGGCGTGGTGCGCCGGCGAGGAGCTGGAGCTCGAGTCGATGGGGAAGTCGGGGTGGCGCCACTCCTTCAGCGGGCTCCCCGACCCGGGCCTGAGCTGCCGGGTCGAGGTCCGGACCGGCGACACGACAGCGACCTTCGAGCTCCCTCCCCTCCCCGCTGCGCCCGATCTGCATCGGCGAGGTCGACAGCTCACCTGGTCGGCCAAAGGGGCGGACGAGGTCCGACTGGCCGTGCCGCGGACCGAGGGCCGCAACACGCTCTGCCGCCTGGCCGACGACGGGGAGCACCGGTCCACCGAGCCGATCCAGGGCGATCTGGGCTTCGCTACTCGAGCGGAGCTCGCGGTCGGTCGCCTGGGCGAGGGCCGCGTCGAGCTGGTCTCCCTGTCCGGCGCATGGCTGCCAGCAGACTGAGCAGGATGAGCACTCCGCCGGGACTGAAGCCGGTTCCGCAGCTCCAGGACAAGCCGCCAGGATCCCCGGGGTCATCGACGATCACGCAGCCCTCGTCGACCACCTCGTCACAGTCCTCGTCCGCCCCGGAGCACTGCTCCTCGGCCTCGGGGTGGATCTCGGCGTTGCCATCACGGCAGTCCTCGCCGCCCACCTCGACCGCCTCCCAGCCGTCTCCGTCCACGTCCACGGTGTCCAGGCCGTCGCAGTCCTCGTCGATGCCGTTGTAGGGCACATCCCAAGCGTCCGGGTGGATCTCCGGGTCGCTGTCGTCGCAGTCCTCGGGCGGCTCGTAGCCGTCGCGGTCGGCGCCCACTCAGAAGCTCCTCTCGACGCCGAGGGTGGCGCCTCCCGCAAGATAGCGGACTCCACCGCCGCCCCAGGCATCCAGCTTCAGCCGAAAGTCGTCCTCGAGCGGCCGGGCGAGAGACAAGGCGAAGACCGCACCCAGCCGGAGCCCGGGACCGTCGTCGAAGACGCCCGCCCAGTCGACGAGGGCGTCCGCACCGAGCTCGAGGCCGACCCCAGGGGTCTCCCGCGCGATGCGGACCCCGGCTCGGACGGGGACCGAGGCCCTGTAGACGAAGGGCTCCTCGTAGGCCACCGGCAGGGGATCACGGCGCCCCCGCCCACCGGCCGTCACGGCCACGCGCAGGTCCTCGCGGAGCGCATAGCGCAGCCAGACCGATCCACCTCCCGTGAGCCCGGGAAGGTCCCGGTCGGTGCCCAACGCTGTCCACGCGAGCTGGGGCCCGGCCCCCAGCAACCAGGGGCCCGCGAGGTCCTCGGGGGCCTGCTCCACATCGACCAGAGGGGGCGTCACGGCGGGGGGAGCCTCGGCCGCGACCGGCGTTCCGTCCGGTCGAAAGAGCAAGACCTCATCGCTACGAACGGAGGCGATGTAGACGTCTTCGCCGAGGAGCGCGGTGGCGGCCAGCAACAGGTCGCTGCCAGGTAGCCCCGCGGCGACGCCCTCGAGCTCCACGACGAGGTCGCTGGGGCTGGCGGGTCCGGCCCAGATCAGCGTGGGGCGGTCGAGGTCGACGCGAGCCGCCCCGACGACGCGGCCGGAGTCCACCACCTGGACGACATGCCTGCCTGGTGAAAAAGGCTTGGGCAGGCGCCCGGCGCTGCTCCCGTCGATCAGCACGGATCCAAGCTCCCCGCTGCCGACGACCGGGACCGGGTCTGCATAGGCCCGAAGCTCGATCAGCGCCTGGATCTCCGGCTCGAGCCCCGAGGGGAGGAGCAGATCGTCGCCCAGGGCGACCAGCGCGCTGACCGCCGCCCGGGCCTGGTCTTCATGGAACTCCGCGGTCGCCCCATCGGCCTGCATCGCGGCCAGCAGGTTCGCGCGAGCGACGGCCAGGTGCAGTCGCTGGAGCTGGCGGCGGTCAAGGGGCTCGATCAGGCAGCCCGCTTCGAGCTCGGCCAGGCTCAATGCGGCGAGCGCTCCGCGGACATCGAGCAGCTGGATCGACGTCTCGGCGCGTCCCAACCCGATCTCCCAGTCGCGGTTCACCACCTGCCCACCGCAGAGCGCATCCTCGGCACGCCGGTCCACCGCCACGAGGTCGATCTCCTCGGCGAGAGACCCCGGCGTCCGCCAGGTCACTTCCTCGACGCCCGTTCCCGCCATGGCGACAGCGACCCGCTCTCGGGCGTCGAGATCGCCGGAACCGGGGCCCGCCAGCAGTACGACCGCGCGCTCTCCGGCCAGCGCAGAGCCCAACAGCAGGCCCCACATCAGTTCTCGACCCAGGCCCCTTGGTCGAAGTGCCAGATCCGGCGCACCTCGCCACCCGCGGGGACGACGACCGAGAAGCGCGTATAGCGCCCGTCGTCCGTCTCGAGCTTCACGGTGTGCTGCCCGGGCGCGAGCTCGTGCTCATACAGCGGCGTGAAGCGAACGAACTGCCCGTCGACGATGACCTTGCTGCGCGGCAGGGAGCTGACGGTCAACAGGCCGGTCGCGGCCTCGGTCTTCGGCGCCTCCTCGACCCTCGGCTGCTCGACGACCGGGGCCTCCTCGACGACCGGGGCCTCCTCGACGACCGGGGCCTCCTCGACCGGCGCCTCGACAGGGGCGGCGCGGGGGCGAACGACCTCGGGATCCGGAGCTGTGGCGACCCTTGGCGGCTTCACCTCGGGGATGTTCTTCGGCGGCTCGGCTTCGACGACCGGCTCCGGCTCGACGACCGGTGCGGCCTCCAGCTCTGCGAGCGCAGGCTCTTCGACCGGCTCCTCCTCGAGGACCACCGCCGGCTCCTCGTCCTGGGTCCGCCCGAGCTCGTGGGCGACCAGCGCCACGCCCGCGAAGCCGAGCACGAGGATCGACAAGCCCGCCATGAAGACCGCGCCCATCGTCCAGGGGCTGCGGCCGGTGAGCTTGGGCGGGGGTGCGCCGATCTCCACGTCGCGCGGAGCGTGGGCGTCACCAACTGCGATCGGCAGGCCGCTGGCCGAGCCCTGGGTCCCCTGGCTCGCGTGCCGTGACATGGTCGAGTGCGAGCGTCGCGGCTCCGGCGCCTGACCCAGCGCCAGGCGCGCGACCGTGTCCTGGAAGTGGAGCAGCTGGTCCCGCGCGGTGATCGGGTCGGGGACGAGCCGTCCGAGGGTGACTGCCATGGCCATCGCATCCTGGAAGCGGGCGGCCGGATCGCGCTGAAGCGCCCGCAAGAGCGCTGGGACCAGAGCGGCGTGCGGGCCGCCGAGGGTGTTGGCCCGTCGCGCGCCCTCGTCGGCCGCCATGAGCTTCCGGATGGCGCGTGGCTCCTTCTCCGGGAAGAGCGGCTGGAGCATGGCCAGCTCGTAGAGGACCGCCGCCATGCCGTATTGATCGGCCTGGGAGTACACCTCCAGACCCGAGGCCTGCTCGGGCGACATGTAGCCCCAGGTGCCCTTGACGGTGCCGCTGCGCTCTGCAGCGATCAGCGCCTTCGAGATGCCGAAGTCGAGGACCTTGACCACACCCTGGGGGTTGAGGATGAGGTTGCTGGGCTTGATGTCGCGATGGACGAGGCGCAAGGCGTGGCCGTCCTCGCCACGGGCGGTGTGGGCGTAGTGGAGCCCCTCGCACACCTGACGACCCATCTCGGCGATGACCCCGAGCGGGATCGGGATCCCGTTCCGTCTGCAGAGGGAGGCCGCGCGCCGGAGCGTGATGCCCTCGACGTACTCCATGACCAGGTAGAAGCAGTCGCCGTCCCGATCGAAGTCCTGGATCTGCACCAGGTTCTGGTGCTGGAGCTGGGAACCGATGCGAGCCTCGTTGACGAAGAGCTGCTGAAAGGTCGCGTCGTTCGCGTGCTCCGGCAGGATGACCTTGATGGCCACCTTGGGCGAGACGCCGGCAAGGCTCTCCCGCCGCGCTTCGTAGACCCGAGCCATGCCGCCGGTACTGATGCACCGGACCAGTCGGTAGCGTCCCAGGCGTGCAGGCAGGTCGATGTGGCCGCTGGTCTGAGGCACACAATTCCTTTTGGTGCGCGGCATCTTACAATGCCGCAGTCAATGGAGGTTCGATGTTCCTGTTGCTTGCGATCCTGGCCTGTGGTGACAAGGACGACGCGACGTCCGACAGCTCGGGCGGCGACGCCGACACCGATACGGACGCCGACACCGATTCAGACACCGACGCGGACGCGGACAGTGACACCGACGCCGACACCGACGCCGACTCCGACGCGGACACCTCGAAGCTGAAGGCCGGGTACTGGGAGCTGACGCTGGTCAGCGCCGCCCAGAACACCTGCGACTTCCCGGACGATCCCGGCGAGGTCATGGGCATGGTCGTAGAGACCACCGATCAAGGAGACACGCTGGTCGACGGGTCGCTGGTCCTGATCTACGAGGGCTCGGATCTCTTCGGCTCCGGCGAGGCCACCTTCACGCCAAAGGACGTCGACTGCACCGTCACCATCGCGACCACCGCGAGCGGAGAGATGACCGACTGGGAGAACCTGGCTCGGTGGGGACGCCACGACATCTTCAGCAGCCAGGGCACGGAGTGCGAGGGCGCAGCCCCCGGAGGAGACGACGGCTGCGAGGTCGACATGACCTTTACGGGCGTGTGGTCCGCCGACGAACCCCCCTCGCCGGAGTAGCTCGCAGAGCGAAGAAAGCCGCCCCGGAAGGGACGGCTTTCAAGATGCGGGGGCCAGATTTGAACTGACGACCTTCGGGTTATGAGCCCGACGAGCTACCGGACTGCTCCACCCCGCAGCAACGGTCCCGTATCTAACCAACGAGACCGGACTGTCACCCCTTGGGCTTCCTTTTTTTCATGCCCGGGCGACGCTTCTTCGGCTTGGGCCGGGCATGCCCCTTCTTGTAGCGAGCGGAGCGGCCGGCCTTCGAGGGGGACTTTCCTGCGGCGAGGTCTCGCAGGCGCTCGACCTCCTCGGCCGTGAGCGGTCGTAGGTCTCCCCGCTCCATTCCTCGGATCGAGAGGGTCGCGAAGCTCTCGCGACGGAGCTTGCTGACCGGGTGGTTCAGCGCCTCGAGCATCCGTCGGACCAGGCGATTCCGCCCCTCGGTCACCGTGATCTCGAGCCAGGCGTTTCCGCTGTCCGTGCCGTCGGCGACCCGCGCCTTGCAGGGTTGGGTGACCCCGTCGTCCAGGCGCACGCCCCGCCGCAGGCGCTCGAGCGTCTGGTCGGTGGGGGTCCGCCAGACCTTGGCGAGGTAGCGCTTGGGGACCTTGGACGAGGGATGCGTCAGCTTGTGCGCGAGCTCGCCGTCGTTGGTCAGCAAGAGCGCCCCTTCCGTGTCGTAGTCCAGCCTTCCGACCGACTCCACGCGAGGCCCGCGGAGCTCGGAGAGCAGATCGAAGACGCTCTTCCGCCCCTTGGGGTCCCTGCGCGAGGTGATGGTCCCCTTCGGCTTGTACAGCAGGTAGTAGACCTTGCGGGGCTCCGGCGGGAGCGCGTGGTCGTCGACCTGGACCACGTCGTCGTCGGTGACGTTGGTCGCGACGTTCGTGACCACCTCGCCGTTGACCTTGATCCGCCCTTCGCGGATCCATCCCTCGGCCTCTCGTCGAGAGGCCAGACCACGGGTCGCGATCAGTCGGGCGAGGCGCACAGCCCGGCCGGCTAACGCAAGCCGTTGGAAGGTCAAGGATCATGGGCGATCCTTGCTTGTCGCGATCCCTCCGAAAAGCTACTCTGGAGGCCCCTCCCGAGGGCCCTCCCGAGGCTCTCGACCCGCTCCGCTTCGTCCCCTTCACGCTGGCTGCCGTGCTCGCCTTTCGTCCAGAGGAACACTCCGTCCACACGGAGGTCTACGACGGCCCTCTGGAGCTGCTGCTCTACCTGATCAAGCGGGACGGAATCGACGTCCGCGACATCCCCATCGCGCACGTGACGGACGAGTACCTGCGCTACCTCGACAAGATGCGGGAGCTGGACCTCGACGTGGCTGGCGACTTCCTCGTCATGGCGGCCACGCTCTGCCAGCTCAAGTCGCGCGAGCTCCTGCCGCGTGACCCCGAGGCCCTCGACGACGACGACGAGCTCGACCCGCGGGAGCAGCTGGCGCGGCGCCTCATCGATTACGAGCGCTTCAAGGAAGCCAGCGAGAAGCTGCTGCTGCGCAACGTCCTGGGCCGCGACACCTTCAAGCGTCCAGGGGCCGAGGTCGACCCGGCGTCGCGCTCCATCGACCCGACCGTCGATGTCTTCGGCCTCCTCGAGGCCTTCTACGCCGCGGTCCAGGCCCGCGAAGCCGACGACCCGGTGCACGAGGTCGAGCTCGATTCGTACAGCTTCGCCGACCGCGTCGGGTGGGTCCTCGACCGCCTGGAGGAGGGCGCGCACACGCTGACCACCCTCTTCCGAGGCATCCAGAGCCGCCCTCAGCGCATCCAGACCTTCCTCGCCGTGCTGGAGATGGCTCGGCTGCGACTGCTCGATGTGCGGCAGGTCGATCACCTGGGCGTCATCGAGCTCTTCCCCTGCAGCTCCCGAGCTGACGCTGACCTCTCGGCGCTGCCCGAGCACTGGGAAGTGGCGACGTGAGCGACGTCATCACCTTCCCCGGAGCGCCCAAGCCCGCCGAGGACGCGGCGCCGAACCCGGCCGGGGGCGAAGTCGTCGAGACGCCGGCCGCACCGAGGGCGGAGTTCCTCGGCGCAGCGGTCGAGGCCGTGCTCTTCGCGGTCGACCGCCCCCTCCCCTTCGAGGCGCTCCGCGAGCTGCTGGGCGAGGTCGAGCCCGCCGCTCTCAAGGGGGCGCTCGGCGTCCTCCGGGACGGCTACCTGCGACGGGGCGCGGGCATCCGCCTGCACGAAGTCGCCGGCGGCTACCAGCTCCGGACCGCCGCCCAGGCCCGTCCCTGGGTCGCCGCAGCGCAAGGCGCCCGCCCCTTCCGCCTGTCCAAGGCGGCGGTCGAGACCCTGTCCATCGTCGCCTACCGCCAGCCGGTCACCCGGTCCGAGGTCGAGGACATCCGCGGCGTGGACTCCGGCGGCATCCTGCGCAGCCTGCTCGAGAAGCAGCTCCTCCGCGTCACTGGGAAGAAGGACGAGCCGGGTCGGCCGCTCATCTACGGGACCACGCCGGAGTTCCTCGAGCTCTTCGGATTGCGAGACCTGAGCGATCTCCCCACCTTGCGGGATCTGCGGGAACTCGCTCGGGACGACTCCCGCGCCGGGCCCGTCCAGCTGGACTTTCCCGACTTCTAGGGCCCAGGACCTAAGACGGCTCTTCGAGGACCGTGACCTCGGCGCCCTCGACGGACATCTGGATCCAGCCCAAGGGCGTCTCCGGCAAGGTGTGCAAGGTCCGGGGCAGGTGCATCATCACCAGCTTGTGGTTCGCCGAGGACGCCGCCTCGAGCGCCGGCACCTTGGCCTTGAAGGCCTGGAGCATGTGCACGCGGGCGGCTTCCGTCAGCGCGGCCCCGCCGGCGTCGGGGCGGTCGGGGAAGAGGAAGGCGCCCTCGTCTTCGAGCCAGTCGGCGTCGACCTCGGGAGGGCGATGGAAGCGGGCCAGGACCGTGGCCTGCACGGTGGCCGCGTTCAGCTTCGGGGTCTCGACGACGATGCGGCGTACCTCGACCGGCCAGGCGGATCGATACAGCCCGTCGATCAGGATGGGCAGGTCGTAGTACTGCCCGCTGACCGTGAGCTCGAGCTCGACGGGCACGAGGACTCCCTGGACCGGAAGGACGCGCCAGGTCAGGTCGTGCAGGACCAGCTCGGCTCCCTGCGCCTGCAAGCCCGCGAGGCCCGCCACCTGGCTCTGGTACTCGGGCCACAGCGCCGCGTGGAGCTCTGCGTCGACGAGCTCCTGCTCGGCGATCAGCACATCGACGGCGTGCTCGAGGTCCAAGTCGGCGAGGCGCGTTGCGGTCTCCACGGGAGGCGGACCCCGGTCCAACAGACTCCACACGACGGGCGTGGCAACCATCATCGCGACCAGCAGCTGGACCATGAGCAGGCGGGACCACGCCCGCTTGCCCTCACTGGGCGTAGTCGTAGCCGTACTCCGGTTGGGCGCGCTTCTGCTCGAGCCGCTCCAGGATCTCCTCGAGCAGCATGCGCTCCTTCGAGGTCGACGAGGGCACATCGATCCACTTGTAGACCGAACCCGTGAACTCCAGGTTTGCGCTGATCAAGTCCTTCTCGACCTGCTCCTGGTTGATCATCTGGACCTCGGTGCGCCCCCCGACACGCGTGACGCTGACGTCCATGCGCCAGCGAATGGGCTCTGGCACCCGCGTGCCGCCGTAGGTCTTGTAGATGTAGTCGGAGCTGTCCACGACCCAGTCCGTGAGGATGCGGCCGGTGTTGCGTTCGATCTTGTCCAGGTCGCTGTGCTCCCCCATCACGGCGAGGGTTGCGTCCCACACCGTGTCGAAGTCCGCATTGAACGTCCCGGTCACGGGCCGCTCCTCCCACGCGGGGAGCGTGTCCTCGGGGAAGGCCTTCGGTGCGCAACCCACACACAGAGCGAGCGCGACGGCAGCAGTCCAGAGCTTCACGGAGCCTCCAGGGCCGGGAGTATAGGCGACTGCGACGGCGCGGTAGGCTCTGCGAGTGACGACCACGCTCCTGGTGCCGATCGATGAGTCCCCCTGGGCCGATGCAGCGGTCGGGACGGCCTTGCGCCTGGCGGGCGCATCGGTCGAGGACACCCTGATCGTGGGGCTTCACGTGGTCAGCGTCACCCACCTCTCCGGGCACCTCCTCCGTGACCTGGCGGGCCTGCTCGGCTTCGAACCCGTGCTGGTGCCGGAGCACGTCGAGCTCGTCTACCGCAAGCAGGGTCAGAAGCTGCTCGAGCGCTTCGAGGAGCGCTGCGCAGAGGCCGGGGTCCGCTGCCGCTCGCTGCTGGAGACGGGCGCCGTGCTGGCCCGCCTGGTGCACCACGCCTCGACCGCGGACCTCGTAGTCATGGGAGCCCGCGGCGAGCGGGAGCTCACCCATCCGGGCAGCGGAGGCACCCTCGCGGAGCGCTTCGTGCGCGAGGCACCGGTCAGCGTGCTCTGCACCGGGCGGGAACCGGTCGAGTTCCGCGGGATCACCGTGGGCTACGACGGCTCGGACGGCGCGAGCTGCGCGCTCCGCGAGGTCCGCCATCTCCGCGAGCGCGTCGATGCCGAGATCCGCCTCGCGTACGTGGTGGATGAGCGCCAGCCGCGCGACTTCGACCCCCTGGAGCGGGGCGTGCGCACGCTCGAGCGCCACGCGATTCCGGCGACGACGGCGCGGCTCATCGGAGAGCCTCACGAAGCCCTCGCGGCGGACCTCGACGAGACCGGTCACGACCTCCTCGTGCTCGGCTATCGAGGGCGGTCGCTGCTTCGGGACCTGCTGCTCGGCCGCGTCACCGAGCGCGTGCTGCGAGTGGCGGACGTGTCGCTGCTGATCGCCCGCTGAGGGTGCTCAGGGCAGGTGCAGTCGCTGGATCCCGGCGACCTGGGTCAGTCGGCGCTCGGCGAGCTCTTCAGCGGCCTGGTTCGTCGTCGTGCCCTGGGCCTTCGCCCGGTTGATGATGTCCTTGACGGTGTTGAAGATGCCCGCGGCGTCGTCCATGGCCTTGTCTCGCGGCCACTCCTTCAGCTCGCTGTAGACGTTGATCAAGCCGCCTGCGTTGATCACGTAGTCCGGCGCGTAGGTGATCCCTCGCTCCAGCACAGCCTGCCCGTCGCGGACCTCGTCGTTGAGCACGTTGTTGGCCCCGCCGGCGATGATCGGCGCCTTGATCTGCGGGATGGTGTGCTCGTTGATGATGCCGCCGATGGCGCAGGGGGCGAGCACGTCCACGTCGAGCGCGTAGAAGGCCTCGCCGTCGACGATCTCCCCACCGAACTGCTCGACGCATGCTCCCAGCTTGGTCGCGTTGATGTCGGTGTAGCAGAGCTGCGCTCCGGCCTCGGCCAGGTACCCCGCGAGGTAGTAGCCGACGTGGCCGACACCCTGGATCGCGACCTTGCGGCCCCGCACGTCCGGGCTGCCGAAGACGACCTCGAGGGTCGCGCGGATGCCGTGAAAGACGCCCCAGGCGGTCACCGGTGAGGGGTCGCCGGAGCCGCCGCTGGCCTGGCCCGTGCCCATCACCCAACGCGACTCCCGGGCGATGTGGCCCATGTCGTCGACGTTGGTGTTCATGTCCTCGGCGGTGATGTAGCGCCCGCCCAGCGACTCGACGGCGCGGCCGAAGGCGCGGAACAGGGCCTCGGACTTGATGCCGGGGTCACCCAGGATCACCGCCTTGCCACCGCCGAGGTCCAGCCCGGCGATCGCCGCCTTGTAGGTCATGCCACGCGAGAGGCGCAGCACGTCGCGCAGGGCGTCGCCCTCGCTCGCGTAGGGGTACAGGCGGCAGCCGCCCAGAGAGGGGCCGAGGGTGGTGTCGTGGATCGCGATGATCGCCTTGAGACCGACCTCGGGGTTGCTGACGAAGACGACCTGTTCGTGCCCCATCGTGCTCATCTGGGCGAACGCGTCCATGCACGGCCTCCATGCTTGGGGATGCTTATCGCCTTCGCCCCGAAGAGGGGAGGCCGCCTCAGCCGTCGAGATCCTGGTCGATGTCGGGCGGTTTCTCGATGCCGTAGCGCCGCATGAGCTTTCGGAAGTTCGGTCGCTGCATACCGCTCAGCTCGGCGGCACGCGTGATGTTCCAACCCGTCGCCCGCAATCGCATCGTCAGGTAGGTGCGCTCGAACCACTCGACGAAGCGCGCCTTGGCGACGTTGTGGTCGTCCTCGAACCACTCCGGGTCGAAGCCCGCGGGGGCCTGGCCCACGGGGGTCTCCGCGACCGGGACGTGGCCAGCCGCTGTCGGGATGTCCAGGAGCTCGACCGTGAGCACGTCGCCGCGCATGCGCACGAGCGCGCGGGTCAGCTCGTGCTCCAGCTCACGCACGTTGTTGTTGGACCAGTCGTGCGCCGACAGGGCGTTGAGGGCGCCACGATCGATCGACCGGACCTGCTTTCCGTGCTTCTCCGCGAACTTTCGAGCGAAGTGGTAGGCCAGCAGCGGGATGTCCTCCTTGCGGTCGCGCAAGGGAGGGATCCCGATCGGGAGCACCTTCAGCCGGTAGTAGAGGTCCTCGCGGAACTCCCCGGAGTCCACCATCTTCTCGAGGTTGCGGTGGGTGGCGGCCAGGACGCGAGCGTTGACCTTGATCGGACGGCTCCCGCCGACGCGCGTGACCTCGCGCTCCTGGAGCACGCGCAGGAGCTTGGACTGCATCTCCGAGGGCATGTCTCCGATCTCGTCGAGGAAGATGGTGCCGTTGGTGGCCTCCTCGAACATGCCCGGCTTGCGAGCGTTCGCGCCCGTGAACGCCCCCTTCTCGTGGCCGAAGAGCTTGTCCTCGAGCAAGGTCTCCGTGATCGCCGTGCAGTTCAGGGGAAGGAAGGGGCCGGCCGCGACCCGGGAGGCCCTGTGCACCGCCCGTGCGACGCGCTCCTTGCCCGTGCCCGACTCGCCCGTGATGAGGACGGGCATGTCGAAGGGGGCGTACTCGCGGATCTCCTGGATCACGTTTCGCCACGTCGCTGAGCGACCGATGAGGTCATCGGTCTCGCGGTCCAGGGCTGCCCTCAGCTTGTTGTTCTGGTCCCGGAGGTCGCGGACCTCGATGCTCTTTCGCAGCAGGTGCGTGAACCGCTGCATGTCCTGGACCGGCTTGCGGAAGTAGTCGGTCGCGCCCGCATTGAGCGCCTCGAAGGCGTCCTTCGCGTCACCGTGACCGGACAGGACGACGCACTCGATGTGCGGTGCCATCTGGCGAATGGCCTGAATCACCTCGATGCCGTTCATGCCGGGCATCGCGAGATCGACGACGGCCACGTCGATGTGCTCCGCGCGCACGATGTCCAGAGCGGCCCGGCCGGAGGTCGCGCCGCGCACTTCGAAGCCCTGGCGACGAAGGAGGCGGGAGTGCGAACTGACGATGTTGGGCTCGTCGTCGACCAACAGCACGATGGGCGCCCGTTGATCGCTCATGAACCCCTTCTCGGTGAGCCGCTATCATAGCGACGCCGCGTGATGTGGCGTCGAGGCAGGGCATGGACCAGGAGCTGATCAGCCGCTTCCGATCGGGCGATCCGAGCGCTCGAACGGCGATGCGAAACCACCTCCGAGCGGTCGCCGCGCGCGTGCTCGCGTCACCCCAGTGGCGCCTGAACGCCGAGACCCGGACCGAGCTCGAGAAGGCCGCTGCCGCTGTAGCGCTGGGCTGCCCGGCGCCGGACCCGATCGGTTTCGCTGTCGCAGCGATGGACGCCGCGGCGCTGCAGGGCCTCGAGCGCAGACGCAAGGAAGAGGGCCTGGTCGGACGCCATCCGACCGCTCAGCTCATCGTCTCCGTGGCCTTGGAGACCGCCTCCGCCAACCAGGCGGCGACGCTCCAGGAGCACGTGGGGGACTGCTCGCCCTGCCGAAACCACCTGGAGGTGGTCCGCATGGCACTGCGAGCGGCTGCGAGCGCCAACGCGGCCGCCGATGTGCCCTCCCCCAGCCCTCAGCAGATCGCACCGGCGCCCAAGCGCGAACGAGCGCAGCCCGCTCGTTCGCCACGGCGCCGCCGCGCGCCTCCACGGAAGGAGGCCTTCCAGGTGCCATGGACCGCGGTGGTCCTCGTCGGCATCGGCGTCGCTGGTATGACCTGGTGGACCGGCCGGCTGTCTCCCGAAGAGGAGACGTGGAAGGCCGCTGCGATGCTGCCGAACGAGCTCCCGCCGACCGCGATGGCCGCGGAGTACACGGGTTCGACCCAGGCGGCGATCGAGCGCCTGGGTACCGAGGACTGCCCTGCCGCCGCCTCCAAGCTCGGCATGGCCTTCAACCGGGAGCAGGACTACAACCTCCGCTACCTGGAGGGGCTGTCGCACATCTGCGGGCACCGCGGGCCAGAGGCCTTCGAGGCCCTCCAGGACGTAAACGACAGCGTCCACTACGACGACCTGCCGTGGGGCTTCAGCTGGTGGTACGCCCACGCGCTGGTGCTCGACCTGCGCATCGGCGAAGCCCTGCGTGAGCTCGACCAGATCGCGGACTCCAAGCATCCGCGCAACAAGGACGCCAAGGCCCTCGCAGCAAGGCTCCGAGAGGCCTACTGAGGCGGAGCCAGGGCCGGAAAACCCGGCCGGCGAAGGTAGGTCGCGAAGAAGCCGTCACAGCGCGCGTCCAGGCTGCAGAACCGGCAGGTCTCGTCCTTGTGGAAGCGGACCACGCCGGGGAAGAACAGGATGGCGCTCTCCTTCTGGTGGTCGGCGTCGACATACCAGCGGTTCGCCGAGCGCGACACGAGGGACGCCATGGGCCCCAGGTAGCAGGCAGGCAGCCCCTTGACGCTCACGGAGACGCCGGCCCGTTGCAGCTCGCCGACGGCGGGGCCGAGCGCGGCGAGGACCGCCTTGACCGGAGGGACCTGTGAGCTCGCGTTGCCCCCGGTCGGGAAGGGGTAGGTGAAGGTCGCGTGCGAAGGAGCGGCCCGGGCGATGGCGCGAGATGCGGGTACGAGCCCATCCAGCGCGTGGGAGGTCAGCACGGTGTTGGCGACGACCCGGACGCCGGCCTCGGCACAGATGCGCAGGGTCTGGGCGCCCAGGCGGACGTCGCCGCCGGGCCCGGGTTGCACCGGAACCACGAGCGTGTCGACGCGGCCCACGAGCTGGCGCACGTCGAGGCGCTCGAGATCCTCGCCGCCCACGTGGAGGGTTCGATGGGTGACGCCGAGGCGGCCGGCGAAGTCGAGCACCGCCGGGGTGTCGGCGCGAGCAGCGACACCGACACCCGAGAGCACCAGGACCGTGCAGGGCCTGCTCCGCGGTCCCGACAACCCCTCGGTGAAGAAGTGCAGGTTCTCCCGGATCTCTTCCTCGCTCATCGACCGGGTCGGCACCGGCGCTCCAGCGCGCACCCTCCCCGGGTACGCACGCTGAACGCGGATCTGGACTCGGGTCGGCCGCTCTACCGCCCCTGCGCTGGTCCACGTGAGCACCGCACCTCCGAGAAGACTGCACCCTATAGAAGCCGGCTACAATTCGCCGGCGAGGTCCCAGATGTCCCATATTCCGCGCGCGCTCGTCCTGTCTCTCCTGGTCTTCGGAGCCGGCTGCGAAGCCGATTGGGAGCCGACGCCGGGCGGCTTCGGCGGCGGCGGCGAGAACCCCGGAACCTCTCCCGTGCTCAGCCTCGCCTCGCCCTTTGACGGCCAGGTCCTGGGCGTCGGGCAGTCGCTCTCCATCGAGGGCACCGTGACCGACGAGGACCATGCGTTGAACCAGCAGACGGTGACGCTGACGTCGAGCCTCTCCGGGGAGATCCCGCTGGACCTGACGCTGATGGGTGGGGACACCTTCGTCGCGACGACCGACCTGGAGCTCGGCGAGCACCTGCTGACCTTCACGGTGACGGATCCCCGCGACAACTCCACAGAGGCCGAGGTCACAGTCAGCCAGGTCGACGACCAGCCCCCCTCGGCCCCCGAGGTCGTCATCCATCCGCAGGAGCCGGTCAGCGGACAGGGGCTCTTCGTCGGAATCCTTACGGAGAGCGTCGATCCCGAGGGCGCCTCCATCACCTACGACTATTCGTGGACGCTCAACGGCGAGGCCCGCCCCGAGTGGAGTGGCTTCGAAGAGATTCCCCAGGGGGTCATCTCCCTCGGCGATGAATGGACGGCCCAGGTCCGCGCCACCGACGGTGCGGTCTACTCGGACATCGGCGAAGACAGTGTCTCCGTGGACGGGGGCGGACCCGCCATCACGGTCGAGATCAGCCCGGAGCGCGCGACCGCGACGAGCGCCTTGACCTGCTCCTGGGAGGCCATCGACTACGACGGTCAGGAGATCACCGAGGAGAAGGCGATCTGGTACGTCGACGGGACCGAGGTCGCGGACGGCGCGCTGATCCTGACGCCGGACAACTTCACGGTCGACAACGTCGTGGCCTGCGAGGTCACTGCGACGAGCTCCCAGACGAACACGGCGAATGACCAGGTGACCATCGAGAACTCCCCGCCGGAGCTCACCGACTTCGGCATCGACCCGGCCGAGGTGTACGAGGACACCGTCGCGACCTGCATCGCCGAGGCCGAAGACCCGGACGGGGACGAGATCACCCTGCGCTACGTCTGGATCAGCGACGGAACCGTGTTGCTCGAGGACTCCAAGACCATCGACGGGACCTACTTCGACAAGGGCGACCAGATCACCTGCCGGATCCTGGCTTCGGACGCCTTCGAAGAGACCACCACCAACACGCTCGCGAAGACCGTCCTCAACAGCCCGCCCTCCATTCCGGGCGTCCAGATCAGCCCCGAGGCCCCCTCGATCGGGCAAACGCTCACCTGCTCGCCGACAGCGACGATCACGGACGCCGACCCGAGCGACACGGTCAATGTCCGCTATGCGTGGGCGGTCAACGGCACCACGGACAGCAGCGCGACCACCACGACCTACGACACCACCGGCGTCGCCGACGGCTCCACGATCGAGTGCGAGATCACCGCGGCGGACGGGATGGACACCACCACCGCCTCCGCCACGGTCTACATGGGCGACCGGCTGGAGGGCACCTACAACGCGGCCAAGGCCGACGTGTACATCAAGGGCCGCGTCGCCCAGGGCTACTTCGGTCACTCGATCGCGGCTCCCGGCGACGTGGACGGTGACGGGACGGCCGACCTCGTGGTCAGCGGTGTCGGCTACGAGTCGGACGCGGGCGCGATCTTCCTCTACGACGGAGCCACCCTCGGTGCTGGCGGCATCTTCCAGGACGAGGACGCCGCGTACTACTGGTACGGAGGCACTGCGGGCGACGGCCTCGGCGATGGCCAGGGCGTCGCCGCCGCGGGCGATGTCGACGGCGACGGCTCCCCGGACATCCTGGCCGCGGCCTCCCTGGCCGCTGGGGACGGCGGCACCGAGCGCGGCGAGGTCTACCTCCTCGGTACGGACGGGTCCTCCTGGACGTCAGGCGGCGATGTCACCGATGAAGCCTCGATCATCTTCCGCGGCGACACGGACAAGGATCGCTTCGGCGAAGGCCTGCTCGGCACCGACCTGGACGGAGACGGCCTCTCCGACGTGGCGATCGGCGCTCCCTACGAGGACACCGGCGCGAACGCCGCCGGGATGGTGGCCGTGTTCTACGGCTCCTCGCTGAGCTCCGGATCGACCTATGACGCCTCGGACGCCGACGTGCTGCTCTACGGCTCGGGCTCCGCCGACCGCCTTGGCCTCAACGCGGTCCGCGCCATCGGCGATGTCGACGGGGACGGCACCGACGACGTCCTGCTCGGCGCCTACAACGCGGACACCTCGTCCGAGACCGACGCAGGCGTGGCCTACATCATCGCCTCGAGCGCGCTCAGCGACGGGCCGGCCGAGGATATCGCGACCGTGACCATCGAGGGCGAGTCCGAGGGCGACAACTTCGGCTTGTCGGCGGTTGGCCTCGGTGACCTCGACTCGGACGGGCAGGATGACTTCGCCGTCGGTGCGCGCTTCGCGGACGTCTCGACGACGGACGCCGGAGGTGTGTACTTCTTCTACGGCGACGGCACCTGGTCCGGAACCTTCGACGCCTCCTCGGCCGACGCCTCCTGGGGCGGCGACGAGGAAGACGGTCGGCTCGGCTGGGACATGGCAGCGGCGGACATGGACGGCGACGGCTCCCTGGAGCTGACGACGGGCGCTTACAGCACCAGCAACGGCAGCCTGAGCTTCGCTGGAGACGCCTTCCTGCTGCTGGGCTCCGGCGCTTCGTCCTGGTCGACGGGCGGCTACATCGGTGACACGGCCCAGGCCAGCTTCATCGGGAACGCCTCGAACCACTACGTCGGACGGAAGCCGGCGATTGTGGGTGACATGGATGGCAACGGCTCGGGTGAGTGGGTCGTCGGCGGAGAAGGGATCGCGCGCGGATCAGACAACCGGGTCGGCTTCGTCTACATGCTCTGGGGCCCCTGACGCTGCGAGGCATGGTTATACGCGCGAATGTTCGCGCTACTCCTCGCCTGCAGCGGGCCAGAGCTGCCTGCTCCCGCACCCGAGAAGCCCACCTCGTCCTTTCACGCGGGCGGAGCGGGTGCACCGCTTCGCCTCGGCGACGCGCTGGCCAACGCGGTGATCACCCTCCCAGAGGGGAACCGGCCGGCCTCGGCGGTCCTCGGACAGACCCCCTTGAACCACTGGCGCAAGGACGGGCTCACCTGGGTCCACGACTACCCGATGCGGCTCACGAAGAAGGAGCGGAAGAAGCGCTTCAAGTCAGCGCCCCACGGGACCGCGCTGCTCTTCAACGGCGTCCCGCTCGAGTACGGCGGCAAGGGGTGGCGGCTCGAGGAGGGTCGGATCATCAGCAGCGTCGAGCCTCAGCAGGCCGCGCTCTCCTCCCAAGCCCTGGAGCGCGTCGAGCAACGCCTCGAGCAGGGGCGTCAGGAGCCCGCGGAGTGGGCGCGTCACGAGGTGTCGATCGAGACCGCGGACATCGGCCAGTTGACCGTGCCCGGGCTGCTGATCCCAGCTCCCGGCTCGATCAGCTGGACGGTCGACGTGCCCGAGGGCGCCGAGCTCAAGCTGTCCGCCGTCATCGCACCGAAGGGCTTCGCCGAGGAGCCCGGCGACGGCGCGCACTTGATCGTCCGCCTCGACGAAGACGAGGTCGCGCGCCTGGACGTCGGCCACGAGCTCGAGCACCACACCATCGACCTCTCGGCGCACGCCGGCCGCACCGTCGGGCTGGTCCTGGAGTCCGCCGACGAGGACACCGAGTGGGATCACGTCTTCGTGGGCGAGCCCTTGCTCTACTCCGCCCCCGCCGCTCCGCCGCGACGCGTGGTGGTCATCGGCCTGGACACCCTGCGCTACGACGGGCTCAGCCAGCACGGCTACGCCCGCGATGTCAGCGCCGCGCTGGACGACTTCGCCGCCAGCTGCGTCCTCTTCGACAACGCCTACGCCCCCGCGCCCCGAACGCGGCCCAGCTTCCGGACATCGACCACCGGTCACTACCCGATGTCCGCCATCACGGCCGCGACCATCGGCGAGGTCTTCCGCGAGGCCGGGTTCACCACCGCAGGGATCACCGCCAACGTCCACCTGGTGCCCAAGCACGGTTTCAACGACGGCTTCGACTTCTGGCAGTTCCACAACGGTCGGGACGCGGACGTCCAGTTCGAGAGAGCCCGGACCTGGTTGGACGCCAACGCCGAGAGGGACAGCCTGCTCTTCCTCCACCTCATGGACGCGCACAACTTCTACAAGGCGCCCGGCCTGTGGAAGAACAAGTACGTCGAGCACGAGCCCGGCCCCCTGGACGCGGACATGAACCGCTGGGAGATCCTCCGACTGGATGGCATCCAGCCGGAGAACGAGCGCTGGCTCCGAGATCGCTATGACGGCGAGGTCGCCTTCATGACGAACGAGCTGGCGGGCTTCCTCGCCTACCTGTTGGACCTGCCTGGCGAGACCCTCATCGTCATCCACTCGGACCACGGCGAGGAGTTCTGGGACCACGGCTCCTACGAGCACAACCACACGCTCTACGACGAGGTCGTGAAGGCGAACCTCTGGATCCGGACGCCCCAGGGCTGGGGCGGTGGTCCGCACCGCGTCGACGCCCCCGTCGGACTCCACGACATCGCGCCCACGATCTACGACCTGGCCGGCATCGACGCGCCCACCACCGACGGCCGGTCCCTGCGCCCCTTCCTGGACGCCTCGCAACCCGCGACGACCCTCGCCGCCGACCTCGAAGCGCGCCCGCTGCAGCTGGGGCACCTGATGTACGACCAGGAGCAGTGGGGAGCCATCGTCGATGGCCACAAGTGCATCCTCCGCACCCACGACGGCGCGATGGCGATCTTCGACCTGGACGCCGACCCCAAGGAGCTCACGAACCTGGAGGCGAACGCCGACTTGAAGGCGCGCTGTGTCGCAGGCATCGGCGAGGCCGCAGGGTTCCCGGCCGGTGACGGCCTGCGCGTCCGCGTCAAGGAGCGCAGCGAGTTCACCCTGGTCTTCGACTCCCCTGTGCTCGCTGAGGTGATGGACCCCGACGCGGCCAGTCACCGCCGGTCCAACATCGAGTGGGGCGATCTGCCCGAGCGCTGGCCCGAGGACGTCGGCACGGTTGCCCTCAGCGAGGATCGTCTTCGAGTGACGTTCACTCCAGGCACCTACGGCAAGGGCACGGTGATGGTCGTGAGCGCCACCGACCCGGTCACGATCGAGGGCGACGCCAGCGCGCTCGAGCTCGAGCGCGGACCCGTGCTGCTGATCCAGGACTCCGTGCGAGATCGGCTGGCTGAAGATGCGCGCACCGACCTGGCGGCCGCGCACGACCCGGCGGCTATCGAGGCGTTGGAACGCCTGGGGTACCTCGAGGAGCACTGAGTATGCTTGGGTGGTGTTCCTCGTCCTGTTGGCCTGTCGCAACGAGCACCTGCTGATCGAGCTCGACTCGGCGGCGGGGATCGACTCGACCGACACGGCCCTCGACACCGCGGACACCGGGCCCGAGGACACGGGCGACTTCGTACCGACGACGTCGTGGTGCATCGACTGGGAGGACGGAACGCTCGAGCCCGCGGGCTACAGCGGCGGCTACATCGAGCTGGGCAACGGGGCGCTGTTGTGGAACGTCGCGGAGGGATCGGACTTCTCCGCCCTGGTCGGCGAAGAGCAGCTCCTGTTCGGTGGAGAGCGGGCGCTGGTCATGCGCTCATCGCACGCCGGAGAGACCCAGAGCGTTTCCATCGCGACGACGGCGCCCTTTGTCATCGAGGAGCCCCACCTCTGGTGGTGGCAGCTCTCCGAGGTGGACACGGCGGGCATCGACTTCTACGCGGACCTGATGGTCGGCGACGCGGTCGTAGCGAGCTTGGACGACCTGGCGGTGACGGGTGGCTTCGTGCCGGCCCTGAAGGACGAGCACATCCCGATCACGGGCTTCCCCGAGATCGGCTACGGCGAGCCGACGCTCGGCGAGCTCGTCTGGCAGGTCACCGACGTCGAGGCCTGGCTCGGCGAAGAGGTCCGGCTGCGGCTCTACCAGCACACGACCGCGGAAGGACAGGGCTTCTTCACGCTGGTCGACGACATCTGCGTCGGCTCGGCCTTCCAGGCGGACATCGCATGGAACGAGCCGAACCCGGACCACTGAGGCGCATCGGGCGAATCGCCGCATCGCTGGCCGTCGGCTACGGACTCCTGGTCGTGCTGATGGCCATGCTCGAGACCGTCCTGGTCTACCCCCGACCCCACGTCGAGCGCGCTCGCCTCGACGGCCTCGCCGCCGAGCTGGGGGCCGAGGTCGTAGAGCCCGTCGCGGCGGACGGGACCTCGCTCTACGGCTGGCGCTTCGGGCACCACGAGCGCATGGTCGTGTGTTTCAGCGGTAACGGCGGCACGGTCGGCGCCTGGGTGGACCGCTACCGGCGCTTCGAGGCGGCGGGGTTCTCCGTGCTGCACGTCAACTACCGCGGCTACCCCGGGAGCAGCGGCAGCCCGACCGAAGAAGGGTTGATCGAGGACGCCCATGCCGTGTGGGGCCTGGCGACCCAGACCCACGCACCCGAGGACATCGTGCTCCTCGGCAAGTCCCTCGGCGGGGGGGTCGCGGTCGCGCTGGCCGCCGACGTCCGACCCAGGCTGCTGGTCGTCGAGAGCAGCTTCACGAGCGCGGTCGATGTGGGCGCCGAGGCCTATCCCTTCCTGCCGGTCCGCCTGTTGATGCGAAACCGCTGGCACTCGCTGGAGCGCGCCCCCCAGGTGCGGTCCCCTGCCCTCGTCCTGCACGGACGCGAGGACGCGATGATCGGCCCGTGGCACGGCGAGGCCCTCGCCGGCGAGCTGCCCGAGGCCGCGCTGATCCTGGTCGATGGCGCGGGCCACAACGACGACCTCCTGGCCGACGCCGTGGCGTGGCAGTCCTTCCTCGACCGAGCGCTGTAAGCTCGTCGCGAGCCGGGCGTCTTCAGGGCACCCGAGGAGGAGTCATGGGAGAGATCAACGGCATCGACGGACTGTCGGATCAGGAGATCCACGCGCTGGTCCAGCAGGGCGCGAAGTTCGTCTACTTCGAGTACGCCATCAGCATCCTGATCATGAGCTTCAAGCGGAGCTCCGACGTCTTCTTCATCCGACCGGGCGAGAGCGCCTTCGTGAAGGGCCTTCCGTACAACCTGATCACGATGCTCTTCGGCTGGTGGGGCTTCCCGTGGGGCCCGATCTACAGCTTCATGGCGCTGGCTTCGAACCTCACTGGCGGCAAGGACGTCACCAGCGACATCGTCGCCGGGTAACCTTCGCCTCCGCCGGGCATCGTGTCCGCGCCTGGAGGTTCGATGTCCCTGTTGTTGATCGCCCTGCTCTCCTGTGGTGACAAGGATCCCGCCGACTCCGGCGTCGAGGCCGACGCCGACACGGACGCGGACTCCGACTCGGACACCGACTCGGACAGCGACTCGGACTCGGACACCGACAGCGACGCCGACTCCGACGCCGACAGCGATGCGGACTCCGACGCCGACTCGGATGCCGACACGGACGCAGACGCCGACACCGACGTCGATACGGACAGCGACGGCGACGGCCTGACGGACGCAGAGGAGGCGGCGTGGGGCACCGATCCAACCGACCCGGACACCGATGACGACGACCTGGTCGATGGCGAGGAGGTCAACACCTACGGCACCGACCCGCTGAACGAGGACACCGACGGCGACACGCTGAGCGATGGCGACGAGGTGAACACCTACGGTACGGATCCCCTCGACACCGACACAGATGGAGACGGCTACGACGACAACGACGAGGTCGACGACTTCACCGATCCCACCGACGCCACCCACCACGCCTACACCGGGGGCTGGGAGATCGACAGCTGCAACAGCAGCATCACCTCCACCGGGACGACCGTGGGGGACATCGCGCCGAACTTCGCCCTGACCGATGCGAACGGCGACACGGTGCGGCTGCACGACTTCTGCGACCGCGCGGTGCTGGTGGACTTCGGCACGATGTGGTGCCCGACCTGCCAGGGCAGCGCGTCGAAGGTGCAGGGCTGGTATTCGACCTACGAGAGCTACGGCTTCATCGCCATCGCCGCGTTGTCCGAGAACAGCTCGCGAGGCACGCCTTCGACGAGCGACCTGTCGAGCTGGGCGTCCTACTACTCGATCGACCACCCGGTCGTGGTCGACACGAGCGGCACGACGGACGCGCTCTATGACCCGACGAGCAGCTCACGGCCCACCTACCTGTTGATCGGGCCGGGCGCCGAGATCATCACCCGAGGCAACTCCGCCTCGATCGACAGCGACGATGTCGAGGCGGTGCTTCCGACCAGCTACCCTTGACGCTTCTGGCGGTGGAGCGCCCGGATCACCTTCAGATAGGTCCAAGGGTCATCGACGCTCAGTCCGTCCGCGATCTCGACCGGGACGTCGAGCTCACAGGCGATGCGCCGGGCAAAGCGGCGGCGCCCCTTGCGCTGGGGGAAGCGGAGGTTCACGGTGGCGCGCATGTGCGGCTCGACGGCATCGGCCAGGAGCAGCGCGGACTGGTCGGCACCCTGCACGACCGCCGTCCGATGGCCGTCGGCTGCCCGCTCGGCCAGCAGGCGCTCCAGCAGCCGGCGAACACCCACGCGTCGTGCCAGGAAGCTCGGGCCGTCGATGACGAGCTCCTCGGCCACCCGGAGTTCCTCGGGCCACCTGCGCCGACGAACGGCCCGCGTCGCCTCGATGTCCAGGCGGTCTCCGCGCAGGACGAGCGCCCCGCTCAGGATCTGGCGCGCGACCGCGGACTTGCCTGACCCTCGTGGGCCGAGGACCATCACGAGCGCGCGCTCGCGGAGCACCCTCGGGAGGGGTCGCTCACCGAGGTACTGGCTGCTGGTGCCCGCCAGCAGTGCAGGGGGATCCCCCCGTTTCTTCTTCTTCGAGCGTGCCACTCCGAACACGGAGATACCAAGCGGCGCACCGCCCGGTCAATCCTTCGCGCTTCAGCCCGTCAGGAAGCTCTTCGCGATCACCAGGCGCTGAATCTCGGAGGTGCCTTCGTAGAGCGTCGTGATGCGCGCGTCGCGGAACAGACGCTCGACCTCGTACTCCTTCGAATAGCCGTAGCCGCCATGGATCTGGAGGGCCCTGTCGGCGCAGAAGTTCGCGGTCTCACTGGCATAAAGCTTTGCCATCGAGCACTCGCGGCTGCCGCGTCCGCCCTGATCCTTCAGCACCGCGGCGCGCCAGGTCAGCAAGCGAGCCGCCTCGATCCGCGTGCCCATGTCCGCGATCATCCACTGGATCGCCTGCTTGGTCGCGATCGGCTTGCCGAAGGCGAAGCGCTGTTGGCTGTACTCGACGGCGAGGTCGAAGGCGCGCTGGGCGATACCGAGTGCCTGGGCCGCGATGCCGATGCGGCCGCCGTCGAGGGTCCCCATCGCCACCTTGAAGCCCTCGCCCTCGCGGCCGAGCAGGTTCTCGGCCGGGACGTGGAGGTCCTCGAAGATCAGCTCACTGGTATGGCTGGCGGAGATGCCGAGCTTGGGCTCGACCTTGCCGACCGAGTAGCCGTCCCAGGTGTTCTCGAGGATGAAGGCGCAGACGGTCTTGTGCCGGCTCGCTGGGTCCAGGTTGGCGTAGGCCACGCAGACATCGGCCTGGGGCCCGTTCGTGATCCACATCTTCGTGCCGTTGAGCACATAGTCCCCGGCCTCGGTCTTGGTGATGCGCGTCTTCTGCGCGCCCGCGTCCGAGCCGGCCTCGGGCTCGGTGAGTGCGTAGCAACCGAGCTTCTCGCCCGAGGCCAAGAGCGGGAGGTACTTCTGCTTCTGCCCCTCGTCCCCGAAGTTGAGGATGGGGTAGATCGCGAGGCTGTTGTTGACGCTCATCACGACGCCGACGGCCGCGTCGGCGTAGCAGATCTGCTCCAAGGCGACGACGTAGTCGAGCACCGAGAGCCCGGTGCCGCCGTACTCCTCGGGCACGAACATGCCCATGAACCCCATCTCGGCGAGCTGACCGACGATCTCGGCCGGGTACTCCTTGGTGCGGTCCCGCTCCATCGAGGTAGGCAGGATCACGTCCTTGGCGAACTCGCGAGCGAGGTCCCGGATCTGCTGGGTGTCTTCGGACAGCTCGAACATGTTCATCGCCCCTTGAAGTCGGCCTTTCTCTTCTCGAGGAAGGCGCTCATGCCCTCCGCCTGGTCGTCGGTCGCGAAGCACGCGCCGAAGAGCTGGGCTTCGTGTGCCAGCGCTGCGCCCATCGGCAGGTCCGCGCCGTCGTTGATGGCTCGCTTGCACAGCGACACGGCGCAGGGTCCGTTCGCTGCGATCTTTCGCGCGAGCTCGTAGGCGGCCTCGACGACGTCGCCGTCGACGACCCGAAGCACCAGCCCGATCCGCTCGGCCTCGTCGGCCCGGATCGAGCGTCCGGTCATGCAGATCTCACGGGCCAGCTGGCGCCCGACCAGGCGGGTCAGCCGCTGGCTGCCGCCGAAGCCGGGGATCACGCCGAGCTTGACCTCGGGCTGGCCGAAGACGGCGGACTTGCTGGCCAGGATCAGGTCACAGGCCATCGCCAGCTCGCAGCCGCCACCGAGGGCGAAGCCGTTCACCGCCGCGATGACCGGGAGCGGGAAGCTCTCCAGACGGCTGAAGACGCGCTGGCCCTTCTCCGAGAACCAGGTCGCGGTCGCGGGCTTGAACTCGCGCATCTCGGCGATGTCCGCTCCGGCCGCGAAGGCCCGATTGCCGGTCCCGGTCAGCACGAGGGCGCGAAGCCCGGAGCGCATACCGACCTCGTCGAGGGCCTCGTTCAGCTCCTCGACCATGGCGGTGTTCAGCGCGTTCAGCGCCTTCGGCCTGTTCAGCGTGATGAGGGCGATCCCGTCGTCCTCGAAGGACAGCTTCAGGCACCCATAGAGGTGAACGGTCTGGTCAGCCATGTCTCGTCCTCAGTACTGGTAGAAGCCGCGGCCGGACTTCCGACCGAGCCAGCCCGCCTCGACGTACTTCCGCAAGAGCGGGCACGGGCGGTACTTGCTGTCGCCGCCGAGGCCCCCGTGCAGGACCTCCATGATGGCCAGGCAGGTGTCGAGGCCGATGAAGTCGGCGAGGGTGAGCGGTCCCATCGGCACGTTCGTGCCGAGCTTCATGGCCGTGTCGATGTCCTCGACGCTGGCGATGCCCTCGTAGAGCGCGTAGGCCGCTTCGTTGATGTAGGGCATCAGCACCCGGTTCACGATGAAGCCGGGCATGTCGCGACCCTCGACGGTGGTCTTGCCCATGCGCTGGGCGACCGCGTCCACCGTCGCGTAGGTGGCGTCGCTGGTCGCCAGTCCACGAATGAGCTCGACGAGCTTCATGACCGGAACGGGGTTCATGAAGTGCATGCCCATGCACTTGTCGGGCCGGTCCGTGTTCGCTGCGATCAGCGTGATGCTGATCGAGCTGGTGTTCGAGACCAGCAGCGTGGATGGGGGCGTCAGCGTGGAGAGCTTCTGGAAGATGCCGAGCTTGAGCTCGACGTTCTCGGTCGCGGCTTCGACGACGAGCTCCGCGCCCTCGTGCGCCTGGAGCTCCGTCGAGGTCCGGATGCGGGCGACCGCGGCGGTGGCCTCGGACTCGCTGATCTTCTCCTTGCGCACGAGGCGCCCCATGTTCTTGTCGATGGTGGCCCGAGCGCGCTCGAGCGCAGCGTCGTTCACGTCGGTGAGGACGACGTCGAGGCCGGAGAGAGCGGCCACGTGAGCGATGCCGTTGCCCATCTGGCCGGCACCGACCACGCCCAGGGTGGAGATGTTCGACATGCTGCGAATCCACTACGTTGGGGGGCGGACGGACTAACCCGATGCTGCTCGGCGCGCGCTCAGAAGACCTGGAGGGCAACCACCTCGGCGTGGTGGCCGAGCTCTGCCTCGCGCTCCAGGGATCCGGCGCCGTCGCCGAGCTCGTCGCCCCGGCCGGAATCCAGGCCTCCGCAGTGGCCGCCCGGACCGCCGAGGACCTGGCCTGCACCCACGTCCGCACCAGCGCCGCCGGCTGCCACGACGAGCAGGACGTGCTCCGAGCCATCGGCTTCGCGCTCGACCTGCCGCTGCCTGGCGACGCCACGGCGGTCGGAGAGACCCTGCGGCGACTCGGGACCCCGCTGGTCGTGCTCGAGGACGCCTCGGCTGCGGTCCTGCCCGCCTTCCACACCCTCCGCGCCATGGCGCTCGGCGCCCGCTGGCTGTTCACGACCGAGGCCCCCCTCGGCCTCGGGAGCGCCCACGCCGCCCCGCTCGTCGGGGGCTTTCCGCGCCACACGGATCCGGCGGTCCGGGCGCTCTTGTCCGAGGACGCGGAGTACCTGCGCGCCCGAGGACTCGTCCCCGTCGCCGAGCCCTGGCTGCAGCTGGCCTGGGGCGCCACACCTCGCGCATTGATGGAACACCGCGACGTGCTGGTGGTGCGCTTCCTGGCGCGCCACCTGCCGACGGCACCCGAGCGCGCGGTGGCCGCGGCCGCGGCGGTGCGGATGGTGGCGAGGAGCGGCCAGCTGCCCCTCGCGCGCCGACTCTTGGACGCCGCCCGGGATCCTGCGCTCCCTGCCCGCGAGCAGGCCCTGCTCGACTGGGCCGGGGGCGACGTCCTGGGCGCCTACGGTCTACACGCCGACGCAGCGACCTGGCACCGCGATGCCCTCGACCGCTTTGACAAGCTCGGAGAGAACGAGCTGGCGGCGGCCTTGCTCGCAGGAAGCGCCAGCCGGCTGGCGAGCCGTGGCTACCGCCAAGAGGCCGCAGAGCGCCTCCGCAAGGCCCGCGCACACCACCGCCGCGCAGGCGCGCTCATGGGTCTGGCGGCGGGTCTTCGCGGCAGCGCGGAGATCGCCCTCGCAGAGAACGAAGCCCTGGCCGCGGACGCCGTCTTCGACCAGGCGGCGGAGATCCTGGACGACTTCCACGGCGGCGAAGGCGACCTCGAGCGCGCAGCACTCCGGGTCGGCCAGGCCTCGCTTGCTCTTGCGCGGGGAGACCTCGGCTCGGCTTCGAGCAAGCTCGACGAGGCCCGAACCCTCGCTCCGGGCGTGCCGGTGCTCGAGGCGGCGGTCGCGCGGCGCAAGGCGGACGTCGCCCTCCGTCGAGGTCACCACGACGCGGCGATGGACCTGCTGGCTCGGGCGATCCCCCTGCTTCAGCGCTGCGGTCACCGTGCCGGCGCCGCGGGCGCGATCCGCTTGAGAGGCGACGTGGCCGCCGCCCGGGGTGACCGACTCGAGGCCGCGGACCACTACGAGCTCGCGGTCGTGGAGGCGGTCCGTGTTGGCGACCTCTCCGGGGCGCGACGCAGCCTGCAGCACCTGCTCACGCTGGAGCGTTCCGGAACGGACACCCTTCGCGTGGACGAGCTCTTGTCCTACATCGACGACATCGACGAGGAGCTCGGCGACCTTCGCCGCAACGACGCGATCAAGCTGTAGAGAACGGCCAGCAGTCCCGCCCCGGGGGCGTGGGAGCAGGCGTTCCGGGGCTCGGCGTCCACGACCGGGGGGTCGGGCGCTGCCGTCACGAACACGGGGACCTCGATGGAGGCTTCGTCGAAGCCATCGGTGACTCGGAGCGTCAGGACCTCCTCGCCGACCTGACGAGCCTCGAACACCAGCTCCTCGCCGAGGGTGACGGCGCCGAGGGTGGAGTCGGAGACCGTCCACTCGAGCGACTGTCCTTCGTCCGGATCGGTGGCGTGGAGCGGGGCCGACACCGTCTCGCCCACCCGGGCCTCGATCGAGAAGTCCTGGGGCGCCGGCGGGGTGTTCACGAAGTCGCACTCCGCCTCGACGAGGTCGACGCCGGTGACTTCGGTGATCCAGTCGGCCACGCCGTCGACGCGCACGTACACGCCCCCGTCACCGCAAGTCGTGTCGTGCGGCAAGGCGGCTCGAGAGACGGTCGCGGCGAGGTAGGGGCGCCCTTCCCCCCAGACGAAGAGCGGGCCGCCAGAGTCTCCGACGCAGCTGTCGACGCCATCTCCCCCCGCGACGAGGTCGTTCCAGCCCGGGTTGCAGCCGGCGGATGCGTCCTGGCAGTCCGCGGCGACCACCGCGAGATCCGCTTCGTGGAGCCGGGTCGTCGGCCCTCCCCCGTCGAGCTCGGTGTTTCCGAAGCCCACCACGCTGGCCTCGGCGCCATCGACCACGAAGGCCTCGGCGCAGCCCAGCGCGAGCGGAGCCGGAGCGGTGACCGCTGCCTCGGCGAGCTCCAAGACACCGATATCGTTCGTGTTCCAGTGGTCCTCGTAGAGCGTGGCGCGCTCCACGTCGATCCACTCGAAGCCCGAGGGATCGTCCAGGTCCACCCCCCCGATGGCGACCTGATCCAGCGTGTCCGAGACGCAGTGCCCCGCGGTCAGCACGAGCCTCTCGGCGACCAGGACCCCGCTGCATCCGGGCGTGCCCTGGTAGTGGACGGAGACTGCGGACTCCCAGCGACCCACCGGCGCCTCGCCGCCACCCACGACGGGCGGAGGCGTCGCCGCGAGGAGCGCGATCAGTCCCAGATGACCTCGATCTTGTTGGCCTCGAGGTTCACCCGCAGGACCGTGTCCGCGTTCTGCTGTGCCCACAGCACGCCGACCTTGCGGTTGACCTCGGCCCAGGCCTCGGCCTCGGGTCCCGCCAGGTAGCTGAAGGGCACGGGTCGTGTGGGGATCTCGAGTCGGGGCTCGTCGCCCGCGACAAAGCCGTCGCCGCTGATGTCGCCGTTGACCTCGGCCACGCCGCTGTCGACGTGAAAGGTGAAGCGGTCGCCGTTGGTGCTGGGCAGCGTGCCCGAGCGGACCAACAATGAGATCTCACCCTTGTCGCTGACGTAGCGCTCGTCCTCGAAGACCAGGTTCTCCTGGACCCCCGCGAGTCCACCCTCGACGACCCAGGCGCCGAGCGAGCCGTCGTAGGTGAGCACCCAGGTCTGGGTGCGGCTGATGCCTCCGCAAGGGTTGACCTGGACCGAGCGCCCGGTGGCGCCGCTGGCCTCGAGGGTCGGGGTGCTGATGTCGCCCTCGTCGTCGAAGGGCACGTCCGGGTCCAGGACGGCGTTCGGGCCCTCCTCGTCCACCATCAGGCAACCGGTGCGGGCCTCGACGGTGGTCAGCACGCCCTCGAAGGTGGCGGCGGCGATGACCCGCTCTCGGGGGCGGGTGCCGTTCGGGCCCTCCTGGACGAGGAGCACCGGATCGAGGCCCGTGGCGAGCCCGGTCACCGGGGTCTGCAGCTCGATGCCGTCGACCTCGGGCGTCGCGGTGTTGATGTCCTTCCAGCCGTCGGCCTGGAGGTCCCAGAGGTGGAGCACCGTGTCGCCGGCGAGGGCCACGAAGAGGTGCTCGTAGTCCTCGTCCGCCTGGTAGGCGACGTCGACGACCGGTCCGGGCATCTCGAGCACACGAATGAGCGAGGCCGTGGGATCGGCCGCGTCGACGAGGACCTCGTAGACCGCGCCGGAGCGGGCATCGCTGATGTAGAGCAGATCGCCCGAGAGGTCGCTGCTGAAGCGGTGCGGGCGGGCGCCCTCGGGCAGATCGAGGCTGCCGCGCTCGGTCCGCGTGAGCGGGTCCAGGACCGCGACGCGACCGGTGCCATCCTCGAGCGAGGTCACCGCGGCGTAGAGCCACTCCTGGGTCGGCGCCATGTGCAGGCCCTCGACCACGCCGCCCAGATCGAGCTCTTCGATGCCGCTGTCGACCACGAACTCGAAGCGGTCGCCTTTCGTGGCCGCGCCCTGGATCAGGAACTCCAGGCTGCCGTCGTCGCTGAGGTAGGGCTCGAGCGAGCGTGCGTCGTATTCCTGCGCCCCGGACCGGCTGCCGGTGACGGACCAGGAGGTCCCGTCGAACTCGAGCACCCACTCCTCGGTCGTCGCGTAGCCGGTGCCCAGCGTGAAGGACTCCAGGGTGGCGGCGTCTCCGCTGCCGTCGGCGTCGATGAACTCCACTTCGCCCTCGAGGCGGGGGCGGGCGGTGATGAAGGAGCCGTCCTCGGCGACGCCCTGGATGTAGTCGACGGACAACAGCGTCGCGTTCGCGGCGTCGGCGACGAAGAGCGAGACCTCGTCGGTCGTCGGGGCGAAGACCGCGATCTCTCCGAGGATCCGGTCCGCACCGGTGGGGATGGGCTGCGCCTCGAGGAAGGGCGCCGAGCGGTCGTCGGCCAGGAGCCAGCCGTGCTTGATGTCCAGCGGCACGATGCGCCCGGAGCGGCTGTTGGCCACAAAGCCGACGGGCTCGTAGAAGGGACCGCCGGTCTCGGGGTGCAGGACGGCGACAGCGGCGGGGCCGTCGAAGTGGCCCTCGATGAAGGTGACGTCGTCGACGCAGCCGGCCAGCAGGAGCGCGATCACTCGTTCACCACGCGGGCAATGACCTGGTGCTCCGTCGGGCTCTCGGGGTCGATGTCGATGAACACCACGGTCGAGCTCACGCGGTTGTCGATGAGCTCGCCGACGTAGTTGCCGACCGCGAGGGTGCGACCATCCGGCGAGACCGCGAGCGCGTGCGGGTTCTCACCGAGCAGATCGATCTCGGCCACCAGCGAGCCGAAGAGCCCGAGCCTCAGGTCGTAGACCCCGACGCTGTTCGCGTTGAAGTTCGACACGTACATCCGGTCCCCGACCACCACGAGCTGGGCCGGGCCGAGGGCCGTCATCGACTCCAGCCCCTGGTCGCGCTCGATCGCCCGGGGCGCGGGGATGTAGCCGTCGACGGCGTCCGGGAAGAGGTTGGCGCGGTCGTCGTCGGTGACCTGGTCGAGGTCGAAGAGCATCACCGACTCCGGCTGCGTGTTCAGCGCGTAGAGCCAGTTGGATCCTGCCGGAGCGAGCATTCCGCGGAAGGCCTGGGCGCCCACGTCGGTGTTCGCCGAGAGCACGGCCTCGAGGTCCAGGTAGTTCGCGTCGATCCAGTCTTCGGTGGAGTCGTCGCGGATGTCGATGACGTAGATGTAGTTGAGCAGCTTGCTCGAGACGTAGAGGAAGCCCCGCGCATCATCGATGTGCAGCGCGCTCGCGGCGAGGCCCTCGGCGGTGAGGCCCTCGACGGTGCGCTCGAGAGAGATGTCCCCGTCACCGTTGTCGTCGCCGGCCAGCGTCGTGAAGACCGCTGTGTCGCCCAGCGTGGGCTGATCCGGATCCCGGTAGAGCCGGTCCGCGGAGCTCCCGAAGGCTCGCCCGACGCGCTCGATGCCCCCGTCTCGGCCGGTGTAGACGACCTCGAAGAGCTCGCCGTCATGGCGCACGAGGGGCCGGTAGGCGTCGTTGGCGTCGAAGTTCCCGACGATGCCCTCGAGGACCGGGCGTTCGTCGCCGTCACGACCGAGGGTGCGCTCGAAGTCGGCGCCGCTCCCAGCCTCGCGCGAGGCGTGCCCGATGCGCCAGAAGTCGCCGTCGAAGCCGGCGTAGTAGAGGTGCTCCTCGCCGTCGACGACCACCAGCTCCGGGTGGCGGACGGCGGAGTCGTCGAAGCTGCCGGGGGGACCCGGCGCGAAAAGCCACTCGTCCGAAGGCCCGGCGATCCGGGTCCAGCTCGACCCATCCGCCGAGGTCGCCTGTCCGATGCGCGAGCGGCTGCCGTCCGAGCCGGTGTACAGCAGGAGGAAGGAGCCGTCGTCCTGAACGGTGACGCTGCCCGGGGCGAGCAGGAGCGACTCCCAGTCGGCGACGTTGTCCAGCGCGAGCCCATCCGAGACGCTCCACGACAGTCCATCGGTCGAGGTCGCCGAGCCGATGGCGGTGCGTCCGTCGACCTGGCCCGCGAAGAGCATGGTGAAGCCCGCGTCCGTGGGGAAGACCACCGGGTGGCTCACGCTGCCGTCGAAGGGGCCGGCCTCGGGCTCGATGAGCAGCTGGGCGTCGCCGGTCGGCGTGCCGTCCCAGCCCACGGAGCCGATCGAGGTGGCCCCGTCCCCGCCGGTCAGCGTCACATACAGCGTGTCGTCGACCCAGCTGTCTGCCTTGACCCCGTTGTCGCCGAGGCCTTCGACGTGCTGGGTGCCGAGCGCCGCGCCCGCGCTGATCTGGAGCACGAAGCCGAAGCCGGAGGCGTTCAGGATGTCCCCGCCCTTCACGCTGATCTGTGTGGGTCCGACCAGGTCACCGCTGAGCAGGAAGCTGCGCAGGATCTGGTGCTGGAGCGCCACGCCGGGCACGTCGCCGGCCGCGTCGCCCAAGGCCTCGTCGGACTCGAGCGCGACGACGCCCAGGTCCTCCCAGGTGGAGCCGTCGGTGCTGCGCGCGGAGCCCAGCCGCCAGACTCCGTCGTCGCCGAGGCGCGAGGTCCACATCCGGAACTCGAAGTTCCCGTAGGTCACCACGGGCGCCGCGGCCTGGCCGCTGTCCGGGACGAAGAGGGGCTCGGCGTCCACCGTCCAGGTGAAGAGGTCCTCGGACTCGGCGTGCCCGATGGCCATCGAGCCGTCGTCCCAGGTGAAGAACATCCGCCAGACGTCCGCCTGGCGGTCGAAGACGACGTAGGGATCGGCCACATCGACGCCCTCGACGACCAGGATGGGCTCGCCGCCGTTGTCGCGCCGGAAGCCCGTGCCGTCGGTCGTGGAGGCGACGCCGATCGACTGGGAGCCGTCCGCCGCCGTGCCGTCGAAGAAGAGGTAGTGGCGTCCCTCGTCGACGAACGCCATGGGGCCACCGAGGACCTCGTCCCACTGGCCCTCTCGACCGCCGATGATCTGACCGCCGCGCAGGTCCCACTCCCCCGAGACGATGTCGGCGTCCGCCGCGAAGAGCGTGTCGCCCTCGACGAAGATCATCGTGGTGGTGCCGGCGTCGCTCTCGTAGACAGTGGGGTCGAGGAGCTCGGATAGGCCTTCGTCGGCGAGGTCGATCTCGGCGCCCCGGGCCGACTCCGTGAAGAGGTCGTCGCCCACGCTGGTGAGCCGCACCGGGCCCTCGGCGCGCGGCACCCAGAGTCGGTAGCTGCCCTCGGCGTAGCTGAGAGTCCACTCCTGGTCGACGACGGCCTCGGCCGTGAGGACCTCGGGCTCGACGGCCTCGACGAACGAACCGCTGCCGTCGTTGTCGAAGAAGCGGGGTCGGCTCACCCGAGCCGAGTCCACCGCGTCGACGATCTCGACCGGATCCGCGAGCACGTCGACCACGGAGAGGCTGTGGGTTGTGAGGTTGGCGACGAAGGCCTGGCCGGAAGCCGCGTCATAGGCCACCAGCGCGGGATCGTCCTTGAGCTGGAGGTGGTGCGCGCCGCCCTCGACCACCGGCGCGAAGGCCAGGTCCGTGGGATCGCTCACGTCGACGAAGTAGAGGTCGTCGAAGCCCACGCGGGTGCGCGCGTCCTCGGTGAGGCGGTTGGGCACGAGCAGCAGGTCCCGCTCCGGCACCAGCTCGGCGTAGGAGGGGAAGCTCGGCATGTCGATCGCCGAGGGGCTGACGTCGTGGGTCAGGACCCGCGCATCATCGGCGTCCGCAGCGCCCGCCAGGGCGGCCTCGAAGTCGATCGAGCTGATGCTCCCGCCGGTGAAGTCCAAGAAGGGGTTCGCGTTGCTGACGAGCACGTGCGAGCCGTCCGGAGTCCAGGTCAGCGACACCGGGCCGGACAGGCAGGTCCCGATGCCGATCTCGCCGTAGTCGTAGATCCCGGAGGGGTGCTCGGCG
>Ga0114933_10000548_pt1 | contig 45604 bp, 43 predicted proteins | sample 4SBtaG_FD_89691 | JGI IMG/M metagenome (GOLD analysis project Ga0114933, IMG submission 89691) | Deep subsurface microbial communities from Kolumbo volcano to uncover new lineages of life (NeLLi) - 4SBTROV12_W25 metaG | ecosystem: Environmental > Aquatic > Marine > Volcanic | place: Kolumbo... | reverse complement strand
TGGTGTCGGGGCTGCTGGTGTTCACGGCATCGGTGCTGGCCGAGGCCATGGCCGAGGGGCCCCGGCGCGCGCGCGCCTGGTTGGTCGCGGCGCTGTTGCTGTTCCTGGTCAACGCGGGCTACGGCGCCTGGCGTCTCGATTCGCTGTCCAGGCTCGATGTCAAAGGCGAACTCGACGTGGGCCTGGTGCAGGGCAATGTCGCCCAGGGCCACAAGTGGGACGACGACTGGCAGGACCGCATCCTTGAGCGCTATATTGATCTCAGTCGGCGCTCGGCGGGTGATGGTGCCCGCCTGCTGGCCTGGCCGGAGTCGGCGCTGCCGTTTTTCATTCGTGTTGATTCGCGCGCCGCGGCCCTGCATGAGCTCACCGGCTCCACCGGCACCTGGCTGCTCACGGGTGCGCCGGGTTACGAGTCGCGCGACGGCGGGCCGCTCAGGGCCTGGAACCGGGCCTGGATGCTGGAGCCTGGCGGTGGCTTGCAGGGGCCCTACGACAAGATGCAGCTGGTACCCTTCGGCGAGTACGTGCCCTGGGGCCTGGACGCGGTGGTGGACAAGATCGTGCAAGCGGTGGGCAGCTTCGGCCGCGGTGACAGCTACGTGATCTTCGAGGGTCCGCCCAGGCAACTACCCGCGGGCCAGGCCGGCGGCGAAGAGCCGTTGGCCGAAGGCAGCCCGGTGCGCGTGGCGGCGCTGATCTGCTACGAGGGTATCTTTCCGGCCCTGGTAAGGCGCTTCGTAAACGATGGTGCTGAGCTTCTCGTCAATCTCAGCAACGACGCCTGGTACGGGCGCAGTTCGGCGCCCTGGCAGCACCTGCGCATGGTGGCGCTGCGCGCGGTGGAAAACCGCGTGCCGGTAGTGCGCGCTACCAATACCGGCGTGTCGGCCGCGGTCGACATAAGTGGTCGCATACACTCGCCCAGCCAACTGTTTGAGCAGGCGGTGGTCAATCATCGCGTCCAGCTGGGCGACTACCGCTCTCCGTACTCGCGCCTGGGCGACCTTTTTGTCTACCTCTGCGCGGCCTGGTTGGCGGCCCTGTTCGGCTACTGTTGCCTGCGAAGGTCGGGCGTGGAATTGTGACCGGCCATGAGCCTGGACGCCGAAATACTCCAGAGGGTTAACTCCATACGCGAGCGAAGCTCGGCCCTCGGGAGGTACCTTTGACCTCCCCGGGCTGAAAGCAAGGTTCGCCGAGCTCGACGAGCAGAGCCAGGACTCCTCGCTATGGGACGATCGCGAGCGCGCCGGCAATATTCTGCGCGAGCGCTCTGCGGCGGAGTTGAAAATCAAATCCTTCGAAGATCTTGAAGCCCAGGTGGCCGATCTCGACGTTTACGTAGAGATGGCCAGCGAAGGTGACGCCGACGCGCTGTCGGAGCTGCTCGGCCAACTCGACCCGCTCGAAGTGCGGGTCGACGAGATGGAAATGCAGCGCATGTTGTCGGGCGAGTACGACATCAACAACGCCATAATCTCCATCCACCCCGGTGCCGGCGGAACCGAATCGCAGGACTGGGGTGACATGCTGTTGCGCATGTACCTCAGGTGGGCCGAGCGTCGTGGTTTTACGGCCACCATCATGGAGTATACCCCGGGGGAGGGCGCGGGACTGAAGACCGCGACCATTACCATCGAGGGCGAGTACGCTTACGGTTACATGAGCGCCGAGGGGGGCGTGCACCGCCTGGTGCGCATATCACCCTTCGACAACAACGCTCGTCGCCACACCTCGTTTGCCTCGATACACGTCTTCCCGGAACTCGACGACGACATAGAGATCGATATCCGCGATGAAGACCTTCGGGTCGACACCTACCGCGCCAGCGGTGCCGGTGGCCAGCACATCAACAAGACCGACTCGGCCGTAAGGCTCACCCACCTTCCGACCAACATCGTGGTGCAGTGTCAGAACGAGCGCTCGCAACACAAGAACCGCGCCACGGCCATGAAGATCCTTCGCGCGCGCCTGTACGAGCACGAGAAGGCTCTGCAGGCTGAGCGCCTGAGCGACGTGGGCACCACCAAGAAAGACGTGGCCTTCGGTAACCAGATTCGCTCCTACGTGCTGGCGCCTTACCAGATGGTGAAAGACACGCGCACCGGGGTCGAGGTCGGCAACACGGCCGCCGTGCTCGACGGCGACATCGACGGTTTCATACACGCCTTCCTCATGGAGCAGTCGAGCTCCTAGGGTCGCCCCCGGCCGCGGCTGGGTGGCTCCTGTTGTCAGGCGCTGGGCCGTGAACGGGCGCGCGAAAGCGCGCGCTGCATGCGCAGCACCGCGTCGTCGAGCTCGGCTTCGCTTATGATCAGTGGTGGCGCGAGCCTGATGAGGCCGTCGTCGTGCAGGGTTCGGCCCGTGAGGAGCCGCTCCTCCAGGCACTCGGCCACGAAGGCCTCGGCCAGTGGGGGGCTGTCCATTTCCAGGCCCAGCAGCAGGCCGGCGTGGCGCACTTCGTGCAGCCCGTCTCCCCGCATGGCGGCCGTCAAGGCATCGGCAAAGTAGTCGCCCAGCTTGGCGGCGCGCGCGGGTAAGTGGTCTTCGACGATGACCTCGAGCGTGGCAAGGCCGGCCGCACAACTGAGCGGGTGGCCACCAAAGGTGGTCACGTGGCCCAGCGGTGGGTCCTGCGAAAGAATAGCCATCAGTTGTTCGGATGCGATGAAGGCCCCGAGCGGAAGCCCGCCGCCAACGGCCTTGGCCAGTAGCAGCACGTCGGGCACCACGCCTTCGCGCTCGAGCGCAAACAGCGTGCCCGTGCGGCCCAGGCCGGTGATGACCTCGTCGAACACCAGCAGGGCGCCCGCGGCGCGGCAGCTCGCTGCGAGTTCAGCCAGGAATCCCGGCTCGGGCAGTATCACTCCGGCCTCGGACTGCAGCGGTTCGACGAACACCGCGGCGGTGGATTCGTTGATGGCCTTGAGCGAGCCCGTGTCGTTGAATTCGAGCTGGCCGCAATGGGGCAGCAGCGGCACGAAGGGATCACGGTACAAGGGGTTGCCGCCGAGCGACACGGCGCCGGTGGTGTCGCCATGAAACGCGCCGCGAAACGACAACATGCCGTTTCGCCCCGTGGCCTTGCGCACCATCTTTATAGCGCCTTCTACGGCCTCGGTACCCGAGTTGGTAAAGTAGACCTTGTCGAGGCCGGCGGGCAGCAGGCCGGCCAGGCGCGCGGCCAGGCGCAGCTGCGATTCGATGACGTACTCGCCGTAGACCATGACGTGCAGGTGGCGCGCGGCCTGGGCGCTGACGGCTTCGGCCACGCGTGGGTGGGCGTGCCCGAGAGCCGCCACGCCCATGCCCGACAGCAGGTCGAGGTACTCCTTGCCCCCGGGATCGTAGATCAAGCAACCGCGTGCGCGGTCAACCACCACTCCCACCGGGAAGTCAGAGGTCAACGCGAGGCTGCTTGAGAAGCCGGGAAAAACGGCCCGGGGCGTCACGCCTGCTCGTCCCTGTACCAGTCCAGCAGGTCTCCGAGTCGTTGGTGACCGTCCTGCCTCCAGCCGAGCGGCGGGGTTTGCAGCTGACCGGGCGCGCACACCAGGGTGGCGTCGCAGGAGTAGATGTTGTTGACGGCTTCTTTCCAGTTGCGGCTGTCCGAGTTCATGGCGAGGGCCACGCCGGCGATCGGCACCCTCGAGCTTTCGAGCAGGTCGAGAGTAGCCTCGCGGTCGTGTACCGGCACTATCTTTACAACTCGCAGCCCGCAGCCGGGGTCAAGCTTGGCGCGCGGGTCAACGTGTACGACCCAGCCGTCGTCACGACCCCTGATCAGCAGCTCGTCGTGGTTGCCGGCCGACGACAGTTCGGCCCGTCCTATGAATGCGCGCCTCGAGGTCTCGAGATCCAGGTCCTGGGGCCCACGCGGCCACAAGCGCTGCAGGCGCGACAGTTCTATGCCCAGCTTGTGGGCCATGCGCGCGGCGCGGTCGGCGGGTCCTTCGACCAGCAGCAGCGACATGCTCAGGCAGCCCAGGCCTTCGTACATGGCCATGTCCTGCGCGATCCCGCGCGCCCACTGGTCGGTGTCAGCCTCGGCCGGCACCAGCCCCAACGATACCCTGCTGCCGTGTTCTACTATTGACCTGCCGCCGTAGCGCGAGGCTATGCGGTCCACGGTTTCGTCGCTGCCGTAGAGTTCCACCCGTGAGGCCACGCGCATGGCAGTGGACTCCATGCGTCGGTCGCCCGCGTCCCACTCGGTGGCCACCACCATGGAGCCGAGCACCGGGTGTATGGCGGCCAGGGTGTCGGCGAAGGCGCCGCTGATGATAGGTTGTCGCGGGCTGTCGCGTAGCAGGCAGCAGGATCGCGCCAGCAGCGCGCACACGATTGCCGGTACGCCCATGCCGGGGACGTTGCCGGCCAGGGAGTGAAACACCAGGGCTGGGCCGCGCAGTCTCACCGACTCGCCGGCCTTGTTCGTGGTGGTGTGCTCAAGCGCCGCCGCGTCGGGGCATTCGCGCCGGAGAAGGTTCTCCATGGAGCTTGTCGTGATGGCCGAGAAAACAGAGCCCAGTCCCTGTTCGAGCATGGTGGCTGACATATGGCAGTGCTCGGCAAGAAAAGCCGCGGCGTCACGACGGATCTCGGAATTCTCCTCGCTCCAGGCCACGGCGGCCTCGGCGAGCACCGCCACGATCTCGGAGTTGTCAAGCGTGGCCAGCGCCGTCTTGCGTGCATCCTCGGCCTCGGCAAGTTGCTGGCGCAGCAGCCGTTCTGGCGACTCGGTCTGCGATGATTCTACTTGCTGGCGTTCCATGGTTTCAGCTTTCCACCATCGTCAACAGTTGTGAGCAGCCGCGCAGCTGCGCGTCGCTGGCGCGGCCGACAAGCCGGAAACCGTCACCGACCCTGCGCGCGAGGTCCAGGGTCTGCAGCGCGCTCACCGATTCCCAGTTGGCAAGATCGGTATGCCTGAGCAGGCCGACCTCGCCGTCGGCTACCGGCTGCAGGGTGGTGGGACTTACCACCACGTGGCGGCACCATCGCGGCCCGGTCTTGATTCTCTGGTCTATACGTCCGCGGTGCCGGCTGACCAGCGCATCGTCGTAATACTGGGAGAGCATCTCGGTCATGCCGTACTCATTTACACACATGTAACCCGGAACGTGCAGGTAGCGCCAACAGGCCTTGCGCATACCTGCTGCGGAGTAAGTCGGCGCGGTACCTTTTCGCCCGCCGGTGTCTACTACGCGGCTGCCGCCAGGCAGGCGGCAGAACAGCTTTTCTTCGCGCATGCGGGCGAGCAGCGCGGTGAGCGCCGAGCTCACCGCGAGCAGCAGCACCGGCCTGTTGTCGGCAGACATGCGCCTGAGCCACTCGAGCGCAGCGGTGCTGTCGAGCTCGCCATCACCGTCGAAGACCACTTCCGAATCGGCGTTGGCCGTCTCCTCGTAGACCCAGGAAAACATCCTGCCCAGCGAGGAGTGAGGATGGCTGGCTACGCCCGGTCCGGCCAGCAGCACGCTCATCGATCCGGGTTCGTCGGGTAGCACCATCTCGTTGAAAAAAGTCATGGCCGATAAGCGGTAGGTTGACAGCGTGGTCAACTGGTGGCGGCTGCGCTTGTCCAGGCCCTCGCTCGTTCCGCTGCTTAGAAAAACGTGGGCCTCTTCGCCGTGTGTGACGAGCTGTTGCTTGAACGCGTCGGCAGGCAGGGCGGGCACCTGTTGCCACTCGCTTACCGAAGAGGGACTGGCCTGTCTCGTGTCGCAGAACTGTCGGTACAGCGGCACGCGCTCGTACTGGTAGCCGAACAACTCGAGGGCGAGTTTCTCGAAGCTGCACTTATCGCCGTGAATGTCGGCGGAAATGAAGTGTTCGATTTTTTTCTGCACCGGCGGTTTCTCTGTAAACCGGCCTACTACGGGCCACTCGCAGCCGATTGTATCACGGCGTGGCGGGTGGTTCGGCTGGCGGGCCTTGCAACTAGTGGTACAGATACTACTCTCACTGGCGTAGTGGCAAGCCGGGGCGACGACAAGGATATCGAGCAACTGTTTTACGACGGCTGTGACCTGCACGGCGAGCGTCGCTATGACGAGGCCATGGCCTGCTTCGAGGCTTGTCTCGAAGTAGACCCTTACTACCGCGACGCACTGCTGGGAAAGGCCATGGTGTACATGGAGCGCGGCGAGATGGATGACGCCATCAACGTGGCGCTGCGCCTGGTTGAACTCGACCCCACCGACATACTGGCGCAGACCAACCTGTCGATGTTTTACCAGAGGGCGGGTCGTATCGAGGAGGCCGAGGCCGCGGGCGCGGCGGCGAAAATGCTGGACTGGAAGCGTCAGCTGTCGGGCGAAGAAGACTGAGCGGCAACAGGGGAGCTGGAAAAAATCGTGACGAAGCGTGTGATGTCAGACGAAGAAATGGTGGCGAGGCTTATCGACCGTTGCATACTACTAGTTGCGATAGACGACGACATGCCCACCGGGGTCAAGCTTGAGCTCGAGCCGATGCTCAATGAACTTGCCCAGGCCCTGTCGTTGCCCGAGGGCGATCGCGACAACGCGCGCGTGCGAGGGCTGTTCGATCTTTCGCTCGAACTCGGCGCCGAAAGCCAGGACGCCCAGGCCCTGCTTGGCGCCGTGAGAAATTTCGTACCGCTGCTGCAGGACTGACAGCGGGGAGCGGGAGGCCTCCCCTTACTTGCTCTTGAGAGCCCTGAGTTCTTTGCGACAGACTTCCTTGTCTCGCAACTCGCGGGCTATGCGGGTAGAGAGCGTCTCGCGCTCGTTCTTGAGGTCAACGATAGTGTCGTTGGCTTCTCCGAGCCCCGCCTTTATCTCGGTGTAATCCTTGGCCTGGTACCAGGCTGCAAAATAGCCTGCACCCAGAAGGGCCAGGGCTAATACCAGCCGCTGCATCCAGAGCCACATGGCTTCCTGTAGTTCCTGTTCGGCTGTTCCATTTTCTTCTGACATCTAGCCCTCCTTTGAGGCGGTACCGTTCGTATCGGCATGCCAAGGCTAACAAAAGCCGGGTCCGGGTCCAAGCCGGGGTTTGCCCACGGGGCGAGCGGCCATTATCTTTGCTCACCATGGATCAAGAGGGCAGGTCAGCAACAGGGGCAGGTAAGTGGGCGGTAGTGCTGGGGGCGTCGAGTGGATTCGGCTCGGCGGTTTCGGCCCGGCTGGCCGCCGAGGGCTACAATATATGCGGTGTTCACCTCGACCGCCGTTCGACCATGGCCCTGGCCGACCGTGCCCGCGAGGCGGTGGAAGAAGCCGGCGTGGATTCGCTTTTTTTTAACGTTAACGCTGTCGACCGCGATAAGATGACCCTGGTGCTCGACCAGCTCGAGCCCCTGGCGGGCGCCGACGGGGTGTCGCTGTTGTTTCACTCGCTGGCCTTCGGGTCACTCGCGCCGCTGGTGGGCGAGGACGCGAGCGCTTCGGCACGCGACTCGCAGATGGCCATGACCCTCAACGTGATGGCAAGCTCGCTGGTTGCGTGGACGCAGGAGCTGGCCTGGCGGCGCCTGCTGGGTGAAGGATCACGGGTGATGGCCATGACCTCGGCGGGCAGCACCCGTGCGGCTCCTTCCTACGGCATGGTGTCGGCCGCCAAGGCCGCGCTGGAAGCTTACGTTCGCCAGCTCGCGCTCGAGCTCGGGCCGCGCGGAGTGGCAGTCAACGCCATACGCGCTGGCGTCACCGACACCCCGGCGCTGGCCCACATTCCCGGCGCCGCCGATCTCAAGGAGCACGCCCGCTCGGTGAACCCCGGCGGCCGCCTGACCGAGCCCGGTGACATAGCCGAGTTGGTGAGCCTGCTCATGCAGCCCGGCGGCACCTGGCTGACGGGCAACGTGCTGGGTGTAGACGGCGGCGAAGACATAGCCGCGGGGTGACGCGGGCCGGGTGGCAGAAAAGTTGCAATTTACCCCCCCCCCGACCGGGGGGGGGGTAAAAAAAGAACTTGACCGAGGGGTTGTTGGCGTGTGATGTTTCGTGGGAGGGGCTTTCGCTATCTATCTGCAGGCAAAACATTCCTTTCTAACAGTCCAGGTATTGATCGCGCTGCTGTTGCTGCCGGCCTTTGCCTGGTCGGCCACCGTGGCAGGCGGTGGCAGCAAGAAGACCGACTGCATGGTCGTGCTCGATGCGCCCGGAGCCAACCACCCCGCTCCGCCCAAGACCCCCCGCGGCGCGAAGTGCTACGACGGCGACCTGTCCTGCGACGCCGACGGCCTGCGCAACGGTCGTTGCGAGTTTGAGCTGTCGGTGTGTCTCAATTCCAGCGCGCTGTCGCAGTGCAGCCCCGTGCAGGTAGACGAAGTAGAAATCGACCACGCGATCGACGACGGTGATCCCAGGTTCGACGTAGATTTCCAGGCCCTGCAATCGAGAGTAGACCTGCTCGCTTTTCCGGGCAACGACATCGTCGATGAGTGCACGCTCACCAGCAGCATCAACGTGCCCTTGCGTGGCCCCAACAGTTCGGACCGCATGCGCGCGGGACGCAAGAAGCTCAAGCTTTCGGCAGAGGGCAGCACCGCCGCTGGCACCCGGCGCGATCGCGATCGGGTCAAGTTCAAGTGCCTGCCCGAGGGCGACAAGATCTACGAGCCGCTCGATCTCTACGACGGCACCTTTGATCGCATAGCCACCCAGGTTTTCGCCGCGTCGTGCGCGGTGTCGGCCTGCCATGATTCAGAAAGCAATGCAGGCGGCCTGACACTGTTGCCCAACGCGGCATACTCGCAGCTGGTGGGAGTTGCGCCCACCAACACCGCGGCAGCCATTGCCGGTTTGCTCAGGGTGACGGCCGGCGACCCCGACGCGAGTTTTCTTTATCTCAAGGTCACGCACGACCTCGCGGCCGGCTACGGGATTGGCATGCCGCTGGGCAAGGGCATGATCGACGGCGAGTTGCAGGAGATCATACGCCTGTGGGTACTGGGCGACGGAGTGCTGGGACCCGCGCCACAGGCGGGTTGGGTAGAGGGTACGTGGTGAAGCAGTGCTCGACAATGGCACGCGGGACGGCGCGTGCGGGCAAGCTGAAAGGAGAACGACGATGGCGGTAGCATGGACCAGGGACAACGCGGCCCATCTTCTCAGGAGGGCTACTTTCGGAGCCCCCTCGGCGGAGATAGACAAGTTCTTTGATCGACACGTGTCGATCGACGACGCGGTGGACGACCTGCTGTCGTTCAAGCCCAGCAAGAGAAAACCTCCCCCGGTAAAGGACAACAGCAGCGATGATAAGCTCAAGATACAACGATGGTGGACCAAGCAGATGGCCAGGCAGCGCAAGCCTGATAAGGCCTGCCTCGAAAAGCTCGTCCTGTTCTGGCACACGCACCTGGTAAGCGGCGGCGGCCCGCTCAATCATTTCGGTTGGCTGTCGTACCAGCAGCGGCTGTTCAGGCTCAACGCCGGGGGCAACTTCAGGTTTCTCGTGCGCGAGTTCAATCGCGACCCCGCCAACATGTACTACCTCGATGGCATCAAGAACAAGGCCAGCGATGACGGCGTGCACGTCAGCGCCAACGAGAACTTCGGGCGCGAGTTGATGGAGTTGTTTACGCTCGGGGTATTCGAGCTTGCCGATGACGGCAGCCCCGACACCCAGAAGCCCACTTACACCGAGGACGACGTGCACGGCATGGCGCGTGCGCTCACCGGTTGGACGAAGGTCGACAAGATCGACGGTACTTACAAGGGCGTGTTCAATTCCAACCACTGGGACGGCGGCCAGTACGACGACGACGGCGATGATCTGCCCGACCCGATGGTGATCTTCGGGCAGGTGAGCAATGACTTCAAGATAGGCGAGGAGGTTGCCGGCACCTCCGACGACGTGCTGGAGCTCATTTTCTCGCGCACCGACGACGCCGGCAACAACCAGGTGGCGATGTTCCTTGCCAGCCGGCTTTGGAATTTTTATGCCTACCCCCCACCCGGGCCGAGCCTGAAGACCCTGCTGGCCGGTTTCGCTGCGGAATTTGCCAACTCGGATTTTGAGATCAAGCCCTTGCTCAAGGCCATCTGGACCAGCGACGAGTTCTACAGCGATCGTGCGCGCACACGCCGCGTGAAAAGCCCCGTGGATTTTGTCATCGGTGCCATGCGTTCTCTCAACGCCAAGGGCAACGGCCGGGAGATCGGCGATTCGCCCGACGAGATGGGCGGGCTCATGGGCGAGATGGGAATGGACCTCTTTTTTCCTCCCAACGTGGCCGGCTGGCCGAGCGGCCTGGGTTGGATCAACAGTGGCACCTTGCTGCAGCGTTTCAATTTTGCACGCTACCTGGCCTCGGCCAGCAGGGGGCCGGCGCGCTTGAAGCTCAAGCGCATAAAGACGCTTCCGTGGAAAGACCCGGCGGCCGACCCCGGGGTGGTGCTCGACGCGCTGACGTACGAGCTCGGGCTCGACTCGGGCCCGCTGGCGTTCACCACGGGGCAGCGTGACTCGCTGATCGACTACCTTACCGACAGCGGCGCGCAGGCAACGCTGGATCTTTCGACCGACGATACCGATGACGTGAACACCAAGGTACGCGGCGTACTCTCGCTGCTGCTGCAGACGGCCGAATACCAGGTCGGGTGAGGAGAAACAGCGATGGCACCGTTTACAAGGAGACAGTTCATCAAGCGCAGTGCTGCTGCGGCTGCCGCTGCGGCGCTGCCGTGGTCGCGCGTATTGCCGGGCACAGGCGTCAGCTACGCGGCCGGCCCGGGCGACGCGATAGTGGTTTTTGTACAGCTCAACGGCGGCAATGACGGCCTCAACACCGTGTACCCGCTCGGTGGCAGCCAGCGCAGCAACTACACCCAGTTTCGTCCGACCCTGGCCCTGCCCGACACCCAGGCCGGTCTCACGCCTTGGGCGGGCGAGGGCTTCAGCGTGTCCGACGTGCTCGATATCGGCGTCAACGACGACGGCAACAACTACGCGTTTCACCCGGTGATGGGCGCCATGGAGGGCCTCTACCAGCAGGGCGACCTCGCGGTGATCAACGGCGTGCACTACCCCTTTGCCAACCACTCTCACTTTCGCAGCGAGGACATCTGGTACAACCTCGACCCGATCGGTACGGGCAACGGCGGCTGGTTTGGCAGCTACCTCGACTGGGCGGGTTTCATTGGCACCGACGTGCCTTGCCTCAACATGGGGTCGTCGGTCAACCCGGCTTTCTCGCCCACCGATACCAGCGTGCTGGCCATCAAGAAGCTTTCGGAACTCGACTTTCCAGCTACGGGCGAGAAGTCGCTCAAGAAGGATACGGTGTTCGACCTGTACACCGCCAGCGGCCTGGCCGACCCTGCGCTTTACCCGGAGCTGGCCTCCATGGGCAATACCGGCGCGGCCACGATCAACAAGATGGAAGAGTACTACCTGCCGGGCAACGGCCTGGCCAATGCCGGCAAGGTGGAGGCCTTGATGTTGTCGAGCTCGGGCAAGTACAACAGGAACAACGACCTGGTGTACGCCTCGGCGCTGAACAGCGACGTTAACCCCGAGGTGGCCTACGGTGGCGGCCTGGCCCGTGACCTGAGGCACGTGGCGGCCACCATTCGCTCGGACGTGGGCGCGCGCTTCTTCCACGTGCAGACCGGCGGGTTCGACACCCACGCGAGCCAGGAGAACGGGTTCTTCCACTCCTACCTGCTCAAAAAGGTGTCCGAGTCGCTGGTGGGATTTTACCAGGACATGGCCTCGGTGGTCACCATGCCGTCGGGATACACGGGTTACCTCGAGAGCAGTCTCATCGACAAGGTTCTCATCGTGGTCTGGTCCGAGTTCGGTCGTACCATTCGCCAGAACGCCTACGGCGCGGGCAGCGCGGGCACCGATCACGCCACTTCGGCGCCGGTTTTCGTGGCGGGCGGCTCAACCATCGGCGGCCAGTACGGGGTCTACCCGCAGCTGGACAACCCCGGCGTAGAGAACGAGGACGACCTGCGCATGACCTACGACTTTCGCGACGTGTTCGGCACCGTGATGGAAAACTGGCTCAACGTGCCGGCGGCCCAGCTTGTGCCCGGCGGAGCCTTGTTGCCGGCCACCGCCGCCACCGACCCCGACGGCGACAGCTACACCGCCTACAATTCTATCGGGTTCCTCTAGGGAGAATACGAATGCTGGAGGCGGCGAGAAACCTTCGGCGAGAAGGGCACAAGGTGATAGGGGATCTCTTTGTAGCGGAGGTATCCCTCTAACTTGCCCGTGTAGTAGGAGATCGCCGAGCCGTAGACGGTCAGCTTGGTCGTGTCATGGTGCATCGCGCTCAACTTTCGCTCGGGCCCGTGGGCGAGGGAAGTTCGAAAAAATAGAAATGGTGGTGGATGAAGTCGGGAGCGAATCTGTCTCTCATATCTCGGGCGTTGGTTCCCTGATAACCGGGAAAATACAGGGAAAATTTGCGAATAGGCCGGCCGTAGGCCTGGCTTTGGGTGGCAAAACGCCGGTGAATACAGGAACTTCCGTATGGACGGGCCACACGGAGCATAAGGGGAACAGGGAATTATCAGGGAATCCTTGACAGGGATGGGTGCGAGGCTGAGGAGGATTAAATTTGATAAGTTCACCTATCGGATGTACTATCACCGTTAATGGTCCGCCGGGTCGAGATCACGAGGCGGGCTGAAAAGCAGCTTCGCAGGGTGCCCAATCACATTGTGGACAATCTCATGATCTGGGTTGCGGCGGTGGAGTTAGACGGAGTAGAAGCGGTTCGTAGCGTTCGCGGCTACCACGATGAAGCCCTGAAGGGTAAGCGATCTGGGCAGCGTTCGATTCGGCTGAGTCTAAGCTATCGAGCTATATACGAGATCAAGCGAAGCACGATCGAATTCGTGTCAATCGATGAAGTTAGCAAGCATCGTTACTAAAGGAGGTCTCATGCGCAAGCCGAAGGAAAAGAAAAGCGAGACAATTAAACTCCTGGAGAAGCTCTCGGGTGGGCCGCTTAGCTTTGCGCGGGCTATCAAGTCGATTCGGGCCTGCGACGAACTGTCGCAGGAAGCATGTGCAGAAAAACTCGGTGTTTCGAAATCGCACCTGTGTGATGTAGAGAAAGGCCGCAAGACAGTCAGCCCAGAGCGTGCGGCGAGGTGGGCTCGTGTTCTTGGCTACCCGGAGCCGGTACTGGTGCGGCTGGCGATCCAGAGCGAACTCGATGCGGCCGGGTTGAAATACCGGGTAGAGATAGAAGCGGCTTAGGGCGTAGTGGGGGCGTTGGTGCATGAATCGAAGTCAGCCCGAATGCCCCCCTGAGATTCGGTTTGTCACGTAGTGAGCTTCTCCGAACTTGGCATCGAGAGCTCGGACATCCAATTCAGCAAGTTACATGCGGCCAACATCTCATTCTGTTGAGCCATTGGATGGCGGGCCCGAAGGGCTGGTCCGAAGTTTCGCTTGTAACGATAGAATGTGTTTTCCGCTCGAGCCTGCCGGTGTTGCCCTTTTTCGCGTCGCCACTGCGCTCGGCCAACTCGATCCCTACGCTTTATGTGCCGGTTTCTAGTTCGTAGGACGGGATCACGTGATATTACAGCGCCGCGTTGAGGCGGGACGACGACATAGGCACCTCTTCTGCCGGCCGCGTCGTAAACTTCCCGTCGGTCGTACGCACCATCAGCAGTGACGCGGTCGATCTTCCCTTCGGTCATGTCAAGCAAGGTCGGGAAGACGGTAGCGTCGGCCACGTCATTGTCCGTGAGTTCTGCAGCCACAATGCGTCCCTCTTCGTCTACGGCCAGGTGTAGTTTCCGCCATCCCATGCGCCGACATCCGTACTTTGCAGCTGCCCATTCACCTTGACCGAATACTTTGAGTCCTGAAGCATCGACGATGAGATGGATCGACCGCGAGGTTGGAGCACGGGGAAGATCGGAAGCAAGGTCCTGAGAGCGTCTGGAGAGCGTGGTATGATCGGGAACCTCAAGGTCGAGACCAACCAACTCCATAAGCGATCGCAGGAGACCTTCTGTTTGTCGCCAGGGCAGACCCAGGAGCAACCGGAGATAAAGGGCAGTCTGGACCGCAACATCTGAGTACCGACGTTGGCCACCGCGGCGGCCGTTTTTCTCAGGCGTCCAGGCTTTAATCGCCTCGGGTGAGAACCATACGGTCAGGCTTCCACGCCTCACCAGGCCTCGATCGTAGGATGGCCAGTTGGTGATGCGGTAGCGAGTTTTGTAGTTCGGGTGGACCTTCGACCGTTTCGTCATCCTTGGATCATGATCCAGGAGCCCAGGCGCGGGAAACGTGGCCGCACTTCCGATTCATGCACCAACGCCGTGTGGTTTCGACCATGACTGAATGGTGGAGCAGAAGGGATTTGAACCCTCGACCCCCACGTTGCGAACGTGGTGCTCTCCCAGCTGAGCTACTGCCCCTTATTCCGTAACCGTCCTGTCCGCCGATTCCTGGTAGCCTGGCGGCGGTTCCCAATTGACACCACCCTCAGGTGGGGTGGTTCGGCTTGTTTTCTTTTCGTTCCTGGATTTCCTTGCAGCCTATGCAGAGCGTTGTAACAGCCCGGGCTCGCAGGCGGCCCACCGGGATCATCTCGCCGCATTCCTCGCATTCGCCGAAAGTGCCGTCGCTTATGCGCGCGAGTGCCTCGTCTATTTTGCCGAGGAGCTTGCGCTCGCGGTCGCGAATGCGCAGGTCGCGTCCCGACTCGCTCTCCCAGGCTGCGCGGTCACCGGGGTCAGCGTAGCTCTCATCCTTGTCGGTCATCTCGTGGACCGTGCGGCCGACTTCTTCCAGAAGCTGCTGCTTCTGGTGCTCGAGCTGCCGCTCGAACATTATGAGCTGTTCCTTGTTGAGCTCTCCCATTCGTGGGTTCCCTCTGCTGCCCCTTACGGGCAGACTAAACATGAAATCCTAGCACCGCGATTGGGCCTAGTAAAGGCGGCCCCGGGAGTCGCAGCGCGGGGCGCTGCGGGCTGTTGTGTGGCAGAGAGACGATGACAGGAAGGCAATGAAAATAGCGTGGTTTGATGCTCCATCGGGCATAAGTGGCGACATGACCCTGGCCGCGCTGCTCGATCTTGGCGCAAGCGGAGGGTTCGACTCCCAGCGGCTTGAGGACGGGCTCGCCTGCCTGGGGGTGGACGGCTGGAGGCTGGAGAGCAGCGAGACCAGTGTCGACGGGCTACGCGCGCGGCGGCTCGAGCTGATCGTAGACGAGGGGGTTACAGTCCGGCGCGACTGGTCGAGCATACGCAGCTTGCTCGAAGAGGCTCCGGCGCGGGGTTTCCCGGCCGCCGCGGCCGGGATCGCGCTCAGCATATTCGAGAAACTGGCCGTGGCCGAAGCCCGGGTGCACGGCAGCACGCCCGATGAAGTTCATTTTCACGAGGTCGGTGCTGTGGACTCTATTGTTGATATAGCGGGCGTGGCCTGGTGCCTCGACCGGCTGGGGATAGAGCGGTGCTTCTGCGGTCCGCTTCCCGCTGGCAGTGGTACCGTGGTTTGCGAGCACGGCACGCTGCCGGTGCCGGTGCCGGCGGTGGTCGAGCTGCTCGCCGGTTTCGAGCTCGTGGCGGGCGATGGCCAGGGTGAAACCGTGACGCCAACCGGCGCGGCCATCCTCAGCGCGTTGGCGGTCCCCGCGCGCCCGGTGTTCACGCTCGAGGCTTGCGGCAGTGGTGCGGGCAGCCGGCAGATGGACGATCGGCCCAACGTTCTGCGTATTCTACTGGGCCACTGTGAAGCTCACGACGACGAGCAGGTTATTGCCATCGTGGCCGATGTTGACGACATGACGGCCGAGGCCATTGCCTTTGTGGCCGAGCGCCTGCGCGGGGCCGGCGCGCGAGACGTCAGCGTGGTGCCGGTGGGCATGAAGAAAGGGCGCCTGGGAAACCGGCTTGAAGTGCTGGCCGACGTAGGCACGGTGCACGAGCTGGCCCACCTGCTGCTCACCCACAGCTCCACCGCGGGGCTTCGTTTTCGGGCCATGGGCCGAGTGGTACTGCCGCGGCGAGTGGAATTGATCGACACCGAGTTCGGCCCGGTGGCGGTCAAGTTCATTGTGCGCCCCGACGGCAGCGAAACGGCCGAACCCGAGTTCGACGACCTCGCGCGCATTGCCTTGCAGCAGGGCCTTGCCTTCGATGAGATAAGGCGCGCGGTGCTCGCCAGCCTGCCCGGCTCTGCCGTCAGCGATTGAGCTGCATCACGATTTCGCTGAGCGTCAGCAGCGGTGCGGAACCGCAGCTGTTGATCATCGTGTGCAGCATCCCCGTGCCGCTGGCGGTCGCGAACTTGCCCGTGCCGCCGGTGATTTCAAAGTTGACCACTCCCTCGTTGGTGGTGCAGGCCTGGGCCACGTTGACCTCGACTTCGCAGATCGAGCCGCCCTTGATAACGGCGTCTATCTTGTTACCCGGGTCGGGCAGGCCTTTTCTCAGGCGCTCGATGGTCACGGTAGAATCGGTGGTGAAGGGACCGAGCAGGCCGGTGCTGAAAGCGTGGGAGTCGGTGTTAACCAGGGCGCAGGGATGCGAGCTGGAGTAAGCGCCCCAATCCCAGGACGAACTGGTGGTGACCCTTGCCTTTCCCACCCCGGGGATCTTGCCCGTGGAGCTGCCCACGGCGCCAGCGTTGTTGTCGCCGCTCTGGGTGTGGGACACCACGTTCGAGATGCTTACGCTGCCCAGGCGGCCGACCCTGCTTTTCGTGGCTGCGTGGGCAGCCGACAGCGGCAGCAACAGCAGGGCTGCTACGATGAACGCTGTGGTCGCGGTTGTCGTGCGGTTACGAAGTGTCGGATTTGTGAGGTAGCTCTTCATGACTGTCCTCCCCGGTCCCCCCGACCAGCAAGCCTTCTTTTACTGATGCTAGAATCGCTTGTCGACGCTTGTCAAGGATTCCAGCCCTGCGGGCGGATTCAGCCCCCCTGAACGGGGGGGGCAGCGGCGGCCAGCAGGGCGTCGATATCAAGCCCGGCTTCGCCCAGGCGTGCCAGTTGGCCGCTGCTTGATATTTCTTCGGGCGCAAGCGCCGTCAGCGTGCCCAGGCAGGGGGGGGTGCCCGTCAGGTGACCGAAGTCGGCTATCGCCTGGCCGTTGCCACCCGGAGAGTCATCGTCGGCCAGCTGGTTCATGACGTAACCGGCCAGCTCCGCACCCGCGGATTCCAGCGCCGACATGGTGAGCAGCGCGTGGTTGATGCAGCCCAGCCGTGACGCCACCACGCAGACCACGGGCATGGGCGCGCGGGCGAGAAAATCAATCCAGGTCAACGAGGGAGCCAGTGGCACCAGCAGTCCACCGGCCCCTTCGACCAGCACCATCTCGTGCTTGTGGGCCAGGGCGCGCACATCGGCGGCCAGCGAGTCGACGTCTACTGTTTCGCCCCGCTCGGCGGCGGCCACCATCGGCGCTGCGGGCAGGCTGTACAAACGACCCGCCACCTGGTCGGGCGACTGCCCGGTCACGCGGCCCAGGGCCCTGCAGTCGTCTCCGACCAGCTCGTCGCTGGAGCCGGGCACAGACGAGCAACCTGTTTCGACGGGTTTGAAGGCCACGGCGTCGACGCCGCGCGCGCGCAGGGCGGCCAGCAGGGCTAGCGAGAAAATGGTTTTGCCCACGCCCGTGTCGGTGCCGGTCACAAAAAGGCAGCCCATGGTCGCGCGTCAGCCGGCCGTCGCAGCGGCCACCGATTCGGCGGTGGCGGTCACGAGTTCACGCATGAGCGTCTCGGGCAGGGCCGGCGGCGGCATGAGTACCATGGTGTCGCCCAGAGGCCTTATGATTACGCCGCGCTTGCGCGCCTCGAGCACTGCGCGGTAGGCGCGACGCTCGTCGGTAGCAAAGCGAAGGCCGCTGTCGGGGTCCTTCAGTATTTCGAAGGCTGCCATCGTACCCACCCTGCGCAGGGCTGCCGTGTGGGCCAGCGGCGCAACGTGCTCGGCCAGCAGCTCGCCCATCAAGCGGCCGCGCGCGGCCCCGGTCTCGACCGTGTTCTCCTCGTCGAACACGTCGAGGTTGGCCAGCGCGGTGGCGCAGCCCAGCGGGTTTCCGCCGTAGGTGTGGCCGTGAAACAGCGCCTTGTAGTCCGAGTAGCGGCCGCGGAAGGCATCGAAAACCTGCTCGGTGGCAAGGGTTACTGCCAGCGGCAGGTAGCCGGCGGTGAGACCCTTGGCCAGGCACATGATGTCGGGGCATACGCCGGCCTGCTCGACCGCGAACATGCTGCCCGTGCGGCCGAAGCCGGTGGCTACCTCGTCGCAGACCATCAGGGTGCCGTAGCGATCGCAGAGCTCGCGCACGCCGCGCACAAACGACGGTGGCTGCGGCCAAATGCCAGCCGCGCCCTGCACCAACGGTTCGATAACGACGGCGGCGACCGACTCGCCTTTTTCGGCCAGCAGTTTTTCGAGTTGGGCGAGGCTCTCTGCGCCGGCTGCCTCGAGCGCCGGGGTTTCAATTCCAGCCACCACTGCTTGCTCGCCGGATCCCTCGTTAATGGGCTCGCACATCCACGGTGGGTTGAACTTGAAGACCTCGAAGGTGATGGCCCCGTAACCACGGTGAAACGGCTCCGAGAACCCGAGGCTCACCGAGCCCATGGTGTCGCCGTGGTAGGCTTCGGCCAGGGTGACAAAACGGTTTCGCTGTTGCTGTCCGCGCTGCCGCCAGTACTGGAAGGCGGTGCGCAGGGCTACCTCCACGGCCGTGGAGCCCGAGTCGGAATAGAACACGCGCGTGAGCGGCCCGGGAGTTATCTCGACCAGGCGCCGCGCCAGGTCTATGGCCGGCACGTGTGACAGGCCGAGCATGGTGGAGTGCGACACGCGGTCGAGCTGCTCTTTCATCGCTGCCGTTATGCGCGGGTGGCCGTGGCCGTGGACGTTGCACCAGATCGACGACACGCCGTCGAGGTAGCGGCGGCCGTCGGTGTCCACGAGGTGAAAACCCTCGGCGCGTTCGACGATCAGCGGGTCGTGCGAGTCCCACTCCTCTGCCTGGGTGAAGGGGTGCCACAGGTAACGGTGGTCGTCTGCCGCGAGGTCACGCGGGCCAACGGTGGCGGTGGCGGTTTCTGTCATGCTCGGGCTCCGTTTTTTGCAGCGGTGTTCGTGTCGGCAGAATCATCGAGCGCGCAATCGATGATCGCGTCGCGCAGCGCGTCTATTTCCTGGCTGGTGTGCGTCGCCATCAGGCTCACCCTGAGCCGCGAGGTGCCCCGGGCTACGGTTGGCGGGCGTATGGCTGCCACGTAGAAGCCCCTGGCCCTCAGCTTGTCGGCGGTTGCAACGGCCCGCGCCGCGTCGCCCAGCAGCACGGGTATGATCTGCGAGTCCGCGTTGGGCACCTCGAGGCCGGCCTCCCTGAGCGCCAGCGCCAGGGACGTGGCCCGCGCCAGCAGTCCGGCCGCTCGCTGCGGTTCTCTTTCTACGACCTGGATCGCCGCCAGCGCGGCCGCTGCGGCCGAGGGCGGCAGCGCCGTCGTAAAAATAATCGAGCGGGCCTTGTTTACCAGCAGGTCAATCAGCGTGCGGCTGCCCGTGACGTAGGCGCCAAAACTACCGAGCGCCTTGCCCATGGTGCCCATGTGCACCTGCACCTGGCTTTCCAGTCCCAGCTGCTGCACCAGCCCGGCTCCGCACTTGCCGAACACGCCCGCGCCGTGCGCCTCGTCGACCATCAACCAGGCGCCGTGACGCCTGCAGGCCTTGCTTATGTCGGCGAGCGGCGCGAGGTCGCCGTCCATCGAGAACACCGACTCGGTGACGACCAACACCCGGCCGGCGCCGCGATTCTCGCACAGCACGCGCTCGAGGTCCTCGATGTCGTTGTGGCGGTAGACTACGGTTGCCGCCTTCGACAAGCGCGCGCCATCAATGATGCTGGCGTGGTTGAGCTCGTCGCTCACGATCAGGTCGCCTGGCCCGGTGAGCGAGCTGACCACGCCGATGTTGGCCTGGTAGCCGGTGGAGAACACCAGTGCCGCCTCCTGGTTCTTCCAGCGAGCGATCTTGTCCTCGAGCTCGGCGTGCACGGTCATGTGGCCCGACACCAGGCGTGATGAGACCGAACTCGCTCCCCAGCGCGCGGTGGCCAGGCGCGCCGCCTCTACCACTTCGGGGTGACAGGCCAGGCCGAGATAGTTGTTCGAGCAGAACAGCAGCAGCTCGCGGCCGTCCAGCGTTACCCGCGGCAGTTGGGCCGACTCCACCTCTCGCAGCCCGCGCAGGAGGTCGCTGTCGCGCAGCTCGGCCAGCTCGCCGGCGAGCGCGTGGTCGAGCCCGGCGCGCGGCGCCGCCTGGTCGCGGTCTTCGGCCGCGGTGGGTGTTTCTTCTGTATGTTCGCTCACTTGAGGATACCGCTGCCCGGGCCGCGCAATCCTGTTCACTGGCCGCCTTGTTGTCAACCTTGCCTACGATGGTTGGTTTACAACTATCAGCCTTGGCAATCCCGTGTCGCCGGTGGTTTACAGGGGAAACTCGTTGAGAAGCGCAGGCGGCGGGCAAGCGGGGCCGCCACCGACGAGGGCAAAGGTCATGGCAGGCAGAAGCAGTCGGAAACGCAGTGTCTACACCTGCCAGGGTTGCGGGCACTCGGCTTCGCGCTGGCTGGGCCGCTGCCCGGGATGCGGCGAGTGGAATTCCATGGTCGAAGAGCTGCAGCCGGCGACCAGCCGAGGCAAGGCCTCCGTAAAATCGGCCACGGCCGCCGCCGAGTCCACCGTGCTGTTGGGCGAGGTGGCAGGGCCGGGCATCGAGGGACGACTGGTTTCGGGCAGCGGCGAGATCGACCGCGTGCTGGGCGGTGGACTGGTGCCCGCCAGCGCGGTGCTGTTGGGCGGTGATCCCGGCATAGGAAAATCGACGCTGGCCCTGCAGCTGGCCTCGGCGCTTTCGGCCAAGGGGGCTTGCGTGTTGTACGTGGCCGGCGAGGAAGCTCCCGCGCAGGTGCGCCTGCGTGCCGACAGGCTGGCGCGTGCCGGGTCGGACAAGCTGCTCGTGCTGCCCGAGACCGACGCGGCCGCGGTCATCGAGGTAATGCGCAAGAAGCGACCGGCGGTGGCGGTAATAGATTCGATCCAGACCCTGTACTCGAGCGAGGTCGAGTCGGCCCCCGGCTCGGTGTCGCAGTTGCGCGAGACCTGCGCGCAGCTTGTGGCGGCTGCGCGCGAGTTGGAATGCGCGGTGATCTTTATCGGCCACGTGACCAGGGAGGGCACCATAGCCGGCCCACGCGTGCTCGAGCACATGGTCGACACGGTGCTGTATTTTGAAGGCGACAGTAACCACGCGTTTCGTATACTGCGCGCGGTGAAGAATCGTTTTGGCGCGGCCAACGAGATCGGTGTCTTCGAGATGGCAGCCGACGGTCTGCGCGAGGTGCCCAACCCCTCGCTGTTGTTGTCGGGTGGCGCCAGGGAAGGCGTGAGCGGCTCCTCGGTCAGCCCGTGCATGGAAGGCAGCCGGCCGGTGCTCGTGGAGATACAGGCGCTGGTGTCGCCGGGCACAGCGGGCAGCGTGCGCCGGACCACGCTCGGGGTCGATCACAACCGCGTGGCCATGCTGGCAGCCGTGATGGAAAAACGCCTTGGGCTGTCGATGGCCAGCCACGATATCTTCGTGAACACAGCGGGCGGCGTGCGCCTCGATGACCCGGGAGTCGATCTTGCGGTCATGGCGTCGCTGGCCTCGAGCCTGCTCGACGTGACCCTGCCCGCGGCTACCGTGGTGCTGGGCGAGGTGGGGCTGACGGGCGAGGTGAGGGCGGTTTCACGCCTGCACGCACGGGTGAAAGAGGCGGCGCGGCTGGGTTTCACGCGCGCCGTGGTGCCGGCGGCCAACAGCGATCGACTCGACGACCTCGACGACCTTGAGCTGCTCAGGTGCAAGGGCGTGGCAGACGCGTGGCGGCTGCTGTCAGGCTGACGCCCGGGCCGGGATAGCGGTCAGGGTCGGACGCTTGCCACGAGGTCCGGGTTGTAGGTGATGCTCGCCCTTTCCTTCAGGTAGTTGACGAAAGCCGTGTAGGCTTCGAGGCTGCGACCCCGTTCGAGTTCGGCCAGGCGCTCCTCCTTGACCTCGTCAAAGTCTTCTCGCGAAGCTTCGCTGAGCTCGCCGCGCGCGAGCACGTAGGCGTTGCCCCGGTGAACAAAGCTGCGCGGCAGAAGCTCTCCGTTCGTGGTGGTACGGAAGGTCGCCTCGGCCACGGCCGGCAGCGCGCCGATGCCCTTGATAAAATTATTGCCGCGTCGCGCAGGCCCGGCCTCGCCGACTTCGAGCCCGGCTTCTTTCGCTGCGTCGGCCAGGTTTGATTCCCGGGCGCTGGCGAGCAACTCGTCGGCGCTCTCTCGCGCCAGTCGTGACGCCCCGCGCTTGCGGAACTCGGCCTCTACTTCTTCGCGCACGTCGGCCAGCTCGGGAACGTAGCTCGCCTGCTGGTCGGCCAGCTGGAGGACGTACCAGGTGTTGCCGGCCTTGACGGGGTCGCTGACCTCGGTTTTTGATCCAAGGGCAAGTGCGGCCTCTATGAACGAAGGCGCGCGTCCCACTCCCGGCACAATCTGTTGATCGCGGTCAAGCAGGGGAGTGCTCTTGATCGTCAGCCCGTCAGCCTGGGCCATCTCTTCCATCGATGCGCCGTCAACCATTGCCACGTTGGCCTCGGCTGCTTTGTCGAAGGCGATGTCCGTGGATTTTTTTGCTGCGAGCTTGTCGCGGATCTCGTCGCGCGTGTCTTCGAGCTTGCGCTCCTGCGGCGCCTGCTTTTTGTAAACCTTGATCAGGTGGAGGCCGAAGCGGGTCTCGGTAATGCCGCTGACCTCGCCTTCGGCCAGCGCGAAGGCCGCGTCTTCAAAGGGTTTGACCATCTTCCGACGGCCGAACATACCCAGGTCGCCACCGTCGCTGGCGTTCGAATCGTCAGATTCTGTTTTAGCCAGTTCTTCGAAATCGGCGCCGCCTGCGAGCTTAGCGGCTATCGCTTCCATGGCCGTCCTGGTGGCGGCCTTGTCGTCGTCCGAAGCGTCCGCGGCCACGCGCTTGAGGATGTGACGCGCGCCGACTTGTTCCTCGGTGGTGAACTCGGTGTCGACGTTGAGCAGGTAGTACTCCTCGATTTCTTCTTCGCTCACGCCCGCGCTGCCCTGGAAGGACTCGGGCGAGTAGGCCAGGTAGTTGACCCCTGCGCTCTCGGCGCGCCGCCACTGCTCTCCTTGTTCTTCGAAGAACAGCTCGATGTCTTCTTCGCTTACTTCTACCGCGTCCTCAAAGTTGGACGACTTGAGTTGAACGAAAGAAAGACTGATCTCGGAGGCACCCAGCTGAAATTCTTCCCACGCGTCCTCTTCTGTGACCATTACGCCCTGGGCCACGACGTCGCGCAGCTGGTTGACCAGCATCTCTTCTCGCATCGAGGCCTCGAAGGCCGAGGGCGACAGCCCCTGCCTCTGGAGTACGCTGCGGTACTGGGCGGGCGAAAAATCGCCGTTGCGCTGGAACACGTCTATGCCGCGAATCTCTCGCCGCACCGTTTCGTCGGGTATGAGCAGGTTCAGGCGGTGTGCTTCCTGCGACATCAAGGTGGTGTCGACCAGTCGGCTCAGCGAGGCCGAGGGGATGTCGAGCGCGTCGAGCATCTCGGGACTGAGCGAGTCGCCGTACAGGTCCCGGTAGTAGGCCTGGTTGTTGAGCTGGGCCCTCTGGAAGTCGGCTATCGATATTTCGGTGGAGTCGACCACCGCCACCGCAGCCGGGCCGCCACCGATCTGTCCGCCCCCTCCCATGAAAAAGACGAAGACGAGGCAGATGATTCCGAGCGCGATCTTGATGAACCAGGACCGCGCGTTTCTACGCATGAAGTCGAGCACGTGATCAGGCTAGTAGACCACGTTGCTGAAGGCAATCCCCGTTCGCTAGGAAATTGCCTGGTCGAGCGCCTCGGCCAGTTTGGGCTTGGCTGCCGCGCCCACGATCTGCTCGGCCACCTGTCCCTGTTTGAACACTATGAGGTTGGGAATGCTGCGAACCCCGTAGCTGGCTGCTACTTGCTGGTTGTCGTCAACATTTACCTTGACCACCCGGGCGCGGCCGTCGTATTCGCCGGCCAGCTCTTCGAGCACCGGGGCTATGGCCCTGCAGGGCGCGCACCAGGGTGCCCAGAAGTCCACCAGTACGGGCACCGACGAGTCGAGTACTTCCTGTTGAAAATTGGCGTCTGTTACTTCGGTGATGTCTGCCATCTTGTATTGTCTCCTGTTATCCCTGTATCGCGAGGCGAATGTGCCGGAGGTCGGACTCGAACCGACACGAGGTTTCCCCCACCGGATTTTGAGTCCGGCGCGTCTACCAGTTTCACCACTCCGGCGTGGTTCACAAACGCCACACGGCGGCTCCGCCTTCGCGGAACTTACCGCGGCGGTGCCATTCGTCGCTCAAGCTCCAGCAGCGTTGGCTGGCGGTTGGGAACAACGGCGGCGCGCGCCTCGATCTTCTGAATAGCATCAGCGGCAAGTTGTTTCACCTGCTGGTCACTGCTGGTTTCCGAAAACCTGTTCAGCGCTTCTGTCACTTGGGGGGTGCCCGATTCGCCCAGCGCGTAGAGGGCGGCTGACCTGACGGTGTCGGAAGTGGCGGCCTTGGCACAATTGAGCAGCTGTTTGCTCGCCCTCGGGTCGGCTATGCGGCCAAGGGCGATGAGCACCTGGGTGCGCTCGTCTGCCTCGACTTCGGACAGGAACAGCTTCTGCATCAGCACGGGAACGGCCGCGTGCTGGCGCCGCACGCCAAGATAGTTGACCGCCTTCACGCGCACGCGCTGGTCGCTGTCGGCCAAGGCGTCGAGCAGCGGGCCGAGGCTTTCTTCCATGTCGTCGACCTGGCCGAGCGACTCGACGGCCTCCAGCCTGATGGCCACGTCTTCATCGGAAAGCCGCTTGGCCCACTCGGCGGCGTTGGCACCACGGCTGATGCGGTTGTATCGATCTCTCACGCGGTGCGCGTATGATTGGGCCTCGGCCTGCTCTACCATGAGGCCCGGTACGGCGGGCAGTGCTATGATCGCGGCAAGGAGGATCATGCCAAGGACGATCATGCCCGGGGGGATCGCTGAGCTGGTTCTGGACTCTTTCATGCCGACTTACCAACAGGAAAACTGTCGCGACTACCGGGTAAGTGCAAGCCGGGGTACCCGCCGGGCAGTCCGCGGGGCAGCGCGGGTGCGGCGGGCTTTGTGTTCAAGCCTCACCGGCCTGGCACTGCTCTGCCTTGCCCCGCACGGGGCCGTGGCCGAGGCCATCGAGCCCGGCGAGGTGCAGGTAAGCACCCCGGTTTACCAGTTGCCCGCCGACGTGGAGTGGCCTGACGAGCGCTGGGAATATCACTTCAGCTGGTCGGGTATTCCCGTGGGCAGGCTTTCTATTGAGGCGGGCAGGGAGCCGGCCGGCTCCGATGATCCCGGCGACGATGTAAGCGACGGCGACCAGCGGCAGCACCTGACCGTCCGCGTGCTGGGCACGACCAACAGTGTTATCGACCTGCTGTGGAAGTACAGGCTCGACGCTCGCGGAGTGGTAGCGGTGCGCCCTTTCTCGCCGCGCGAGTTCATCATCGACGAAACCGAAAGGCGCAAAGACAAGTTCACGCATATCCGCTTTGACGCCGACCGTAACGTGCACTCCATCCGTCGCAAGAACGACAAGACCAGGGAGTACCGCTTTGCCGGTGGTAACACCTTCGATCTCCTGTCCACCGTGTTCCTTGTGCTCAATCTCGACTACGTGCTGGGCGACGAGTTCTACGTGGACACCTTTACGGGAACCAGCCGCTACCTGGTGACCGTGAGTGTGGACGCGAAGGAAGACACGTTGGCCGCCGGTGTATCGGTGCCGGCCTGGAGGCTGTCTGTGTATACCCACGAGCTCACCGACCCCGAGGAGGACGGCAAACACCGCGAAACAATACTATGGGTGTCGCGCGACAAGCCTCGCCGCCTGCTGGCCGCGAGAAGCAGGACCTTCGTTGGTGCCGTCGAAGTGAACCTCGATGCCGTTGTGCCCGCAGGCGACCCGACCCGGGTCCCGGAGTAACACCTGCTTATTTCGAACATCACCTTTGCTTGCTGGTGATGTTGACAAGCGGGTCACTTTTCCGTAACAAGGATACAGACGGGAACTCTTTCCGGACACCGAAAAAGGGGGAATGCCTCGTGGGCGCATCGTGTGCCGACGGGCTTCCATTGGTGTCCATTTACAGACAACTGACCAGTTTGCCACGGCGGAGCCGCGACTCATGTCTGATGAACATCACGAAGAATTGAGCTGGGTACGAAAATACGTTTTTTCGACCGACCACAAGGTCATCGGCATGCAATACGGCGTTACTGCGCTGCTATTCCTGTTTTTCGGGTTCTGCCTGATGATGCTGATGAGGTGGCAGCTGGCCTACCCGGGCGAGCCCATCCCCCTGATCGGTTCGCTTTTCAGCGACGCCACCGCGCCGGGCGGCGTCATGCTGCCGGAGTTTTACAACCAGCTGGGCGCCATGCACGGAACCATAATGGTGTTCCTGGGCGTGGTTCCGCTGGCCGTAGGCGCCTTTGGCAACTACGTCATGCCGCTGCAGATCGGCGCGCCCGATATGGCGTTTCCCAAGCTGAACATGGCCAGCTACTGGGTCTATTTTATCGGTGGCGCGGTAATGCTCGCCAGCTTTTTCGTTCCCGGCGGAGCGGCCCAGTCGGGCTGGACCTCCTACCCGCCGCTGTCCAACCTGGCCTCGGAGGGGCAGACCTGGTGGGTCGTGGGAATGATCTTTCTCATCGCCTCGTCGCTGCTGGGTTCGGTCAACTTCATCGTGACTATCCTGCACCTGCGCGCCCCGGGCATGTCGATGTTCCGCCTGCCGATCTTCGTGTGGTCGCAGCTTGTCACCTCGTTCCTGCTGCTGCTGGCCTTTCCGGCCCTGCAGGCCGCGGGCACCCTGCAGCTGATGGACAGGGTGTTCGGGTCGAGCTTCTTCCTGCCCTCGGGGCTGGTGGTTGGCGGCGAAGTGCTGGCCGTCAGTGGCGGTGGCAGCCCGCTGCTCTGGCAGCACCTGTTCTGGTTCCTGGCCCACCCCGAGGTCTACGTGCTCATCCTGCCGGCGCTGGGTATAGTGGCCGAGGTCATCGCCACCAACACCCGCAAGCCCCCGTGGGGATACCGCTCGCTCGTGTACTCGATGATCTTCCTGGGCTTCATGTCCTTCATCGTGTGGGCTCACCACATGTACATGACCGGCATGGGCACCACCATGAGTAATTTCTTTCAGACCACGACCATGATCATTTCGATTCCGTCGGTGGTCATCCTCACCGCGATGGTCATTTCGTTGTGGGGTGGAGCCATACGCTTCACGGTGCCGATGCTGTTTGCCTTGGCCTTCCTGCCCATGTTCGGCATAGGCGGGCTCACCGGCCTGCCGCTGGGACTGGCCACGCCTGACATCCACCTGCACGACACCTACTACGTGATCGGCCACTTTCACTACGTGGTGGCGCCGGGGACGATCTTTGCCCTGTTTGCCGGCGTGTACCATTGGTTTCCAAAGATCACCGGCCGGCAGATGAACCAGACCCTGGGCAAGCTGCACTTCTGGACGTCGTTGGTGTTCATCAACGGTGTGTTCATGCCGATGTTCTGGCAGGGCATGGCCGGCGTGTCGCGCCGCTTGTACGACCAGACCTTCTACGCCCACGGCGCCGCGGTGCAGGACCTGACCATCATATCGTCGGTGAGCGCGTGGCTGCTGGGGCTCGCCCAGCTGTTCTTCATCGTCAACTTCTTCCGCAGTATTTTTGCGGGACCCAAGGTCGAGGACGACAACCCGTGGCAGGCCACCACGCTTGAGTGGGCCACGCCCACGCCGCCACCTCACGGTAACTTTCCGGTGACGCCCACCGTTTACCGCGGACCCTACGAGTACAGCCAGCCGGGTGTAGAAGCCGACTTCACGCCACAGGATGTAGCCGACGCCAAGATGACCGCGGGCAAGGCCTGAGCGAGGAAGGAGATAATCGATGGAAATTCCTCACGTCGTTGAAGTTCACCCGGAAACGGGCTTAGCCAACGCCAAGTTGGGCTTGTGGTTGTTCCTGGCATCGGAAGTCATGCTGTTCGGTGCCCTGTTTTCGTCGTACATCCTGCTGCGCGTAGCCGCGGTGGAGTGGCCGGCAGGCTCCACGATACTCAACGTGCCCATGGCGACCTTCAACACCCTGGTGCTTATCGCGTCGTCGGTGACGGTGGTCATGTCGTGGGCTTCGCTGAAGATGAACGACTTTGCCAAGTACAAGGTCTACATGGGCATCACCATCGCGTGCGCCTTCATCTTCCTGATCGTCAAGTACTTTGAGTACACGGCCAAGTTTGACCACGGGCTTTCGCCGGCCAGCAGTACCTTCCTGGCCATCTACTTTACGATCACCGGGCTGCACGCCATTCATATTCTCGGTGGCATCGTGGTCAACGGCTACCTGCTGGGCCCCGGCGCCCGCATGTGGAAAACAGACCCCGAGCAGTTTACCGGCCGTGTCGAGGCAGCCGGACTGTACTGGCACTTTGTTGACCTGGTCTGGATCTTCCTCTTTCCCGTACTGTACCTGCTGTAGACGACAACTTTCAGGAGACGATGATGTCAGCACATGCCGAAGACATTCAGGCCCACGTAAGAACCTACGTCGTGGTGTTCGCGGTACTGGCCGCCCTCACGGTAGTCACCGTGGCGGTGTCCTATCTCGACCTGTCAACGCCCATGGCCATAGCCGTGGCACTGCTGGTGGCCTGCACCAAGGGAGCCCTGGTGGCGCTTTTCTTCATGCACCTGCTCGATGAAAAGAAGATCATCTACGCTTTGCTGGCGTTGTCGGTGATCTTTTTTGCCATGTGCCTGTCGATACCCACCGAGTGGCACTCGGGGCTGATCAGGTCCGACTCGGTCTGGAGCAGCACCGGTGCCGGTGCCGGTGCACACGGAGAAAGCGCCCACGACGATCACGGCGGGGGCCACTGACTCGGTGTCACTGAAGGCCTTCCACGTTTTTTTCGTGTCGGTTTCCATCCTCCTGTTCAGCTGGATCGGTTGGGGCCGGGCGTCGGTGTACGGCGACACGGGGCAGGCGACGGCCCTGCTGCTGTCGATCGCTTCTTTCGGTTTCGCCGCGCTGCTGGTCGTTTATGGCGGCTACGTGCTGCGTAAGTTGCGGGGGATCAGCTACCTGTGAAGAAACCGCGCCGTCGTCGTAGCCTTACTGTACGCGTTGGGTTGGCCCTGCCGGGCGCTCTCGCGCTGTTGCTGGCCGGGGCTCTGCCGGCCGTGGCCTGCTCGGTGTGTTTCGGTGACCCGGAGTCGCCGCAGGCCCAGGGAATGAACTCGGCGATACTTTTTCTCATGGGGGTGATCGGCTCGGTGCTGGCCGCTTTCGCTTCGATGTTTGTTTACTGGGTGGCACGCTCGCGGCGCGTGACTGCTGCTGATCACCAGGGAATAGGGCTCTGAGAAGGGCGGAGTAAAGATATGGAAAACGTAATGTATGGGTGGTGGTTGCCGCCGGACGTATCGACGCACGGTCACCAGATCGATTTCATCATAAACTTCCTGCACTGGTTCATGCTGGTCTTGTTCGTGGGCTGGGGCGTTTTCATGGCAATCGCGTTGGTAAAGTTCCGCGCGAGGCCGGGCCACAAGGCCGACCCCAGCGGGGTGACGTCCCACCTGTCCACCTACATGGAGATCGGCGTAGCCGTGATCGAGGTCATACTGCTCGTGGGCCTGTCGATCCCGACCTGGGCAGAGCAGAAATCGGAACCCCCGGCCGAAGACGAGGTGGGCCTTGTCGTGCGCGCGGTCGGCGAACAGTTCGCCTGGAACTTTCACTACCCCGGGCCTGACGGCAGGTTCGGCCGCACCGACGTGGAGCTGGTGGACGGCGGTAACCCGCTGGGGCTGGACAGCAAGGATCCGGCTGCTGCCGACGACATTACCACCATCAACCAGTTTCATTTTCCCATAGGCGAAAAGGTGCTGTTGTACCTGAGCTCCAAGGACGTCATCCACTCGTTCTCCCTTCCCGTGATGCGCGTCAAGCAGGACGCCATACCGGGCATGACCGTGCCCCTGTGGTTTGAGGCCACCGAGACCGGTTCCTTCGAGGTGGGCTGTGCCCAGCTCTGTGGCCTGGGCCACTACCGCATGAAGGGCTACATGACCATAGACACGGCCGAGTCTTTTGCCGCCTGGATGAAAGAACAGGCCGAACTGGCTTCCTTCGAGGACGACTACTACTAGCCACTGAACGGTGACCACGGGCTTTTCCTCTTGACAATAGCCTGGCCGACGTGGTCGTATGGCCGCTTGGAGGAAGCCCATGAGACTTTTTGTCCAGCTTGCACTGGCGCTGTTTTTTTCGTGTTCGTTTGCGCTGGCTGATTGCCCGCCGAGTTGTGAGCTCACCGGCGGCAATGATCCAGTGACCGACTGCTACGGTGAGTACGCGGCGGCGGGCGTGAAGCTCAACTACCCGTTCTTCGACCCGGCCAAGCCGCGACCTGCCAAGGAAATTCGTTGCTTTGACGGCGACCCCGGTTGCGATCTGGACGGCGAGGCAGACGGCGCCTGCACCTTCGACGTCGATCTCTGCCTGCGCAATGACGATCCGGCGCTTCCGTCCTGCGTGGTAGCCGACATAAGCGAGGTCAAGGTTGCCGGCACCGGCAGCCTGCCCGGGCTGCAATCGTTGCAGGATTCTGTGAATGCGCTGCTGCCTGCCGTTGCCAACGTGTGCACCGACGGCGAGCAGATCGTGTTGCCACTCAAGGTCAAGAAGGGCGGCGTGCTCAAGCGCAGCAAGAAGGTTGTCAAGGCGACCGCCACCGGGCCGGCGGGCAAGGATAAAAACAAGCTCAAGCTTTCGTGTATCCCGCACGGCTGGCCCACCCACGGTTACAGCCGCCGCAACGACAGGGCGAGCAGCCTCGAGACCACTCTCAACCCGGTCAACGCACACGCCATCGAGGCGGGCTGGACCTTCGCCGTGGCCGGTGCAAGCGGCAGCAAGGGAGTGACGTCTACGCCCACGGTCGACAGCAAGCTGGTGTTTGCCAGTTCGTGGAACGGGAAGGTCTACGGGCTGAGCCGCAAGACCGGGAAGGTGAAGTGGGACTACGACACCGGCTCTGCCGGGGTACTCGGAGTCCAGAGTTCGGTAACGCTTACCGCGGACGGGCGCGCGGTGGTGGGCGACAGCATGGCCAACGTTCATTGCCTCGCCGCGAAGAAGGGCAAGCCGCTGTGGACAGCCAACGTGGGCGACCCGGTGACCGAGGCTGCCCACGTCTGGGGCTCGCCGGTGGTGGCAAACAACCGCGTGTTCGTGGGCCGTTCGTCGCACGGGGACCAGCCCTGCACGCAGGGACACATGTACGCCTTTGACCTCGACACCGGCGCAGAGCTGTGGCGCTACGCCACCGTACCGGCGGCGATCTGTTTTGCCGACACCTCCGAAGAGTGCACGGTCGACGCCGACTGCAGCGTGCAGGCGGGTAGTACCTGCGACGTGGCCGAGGGTACCTGCGAGAGGGCCTCGTCGGTAGCCTGTACGGTTGACGCCGACTGCCCGAGCTGCGTGGCCGGCGTAGGCGGAGGAGTGACCGCCGGCGTGGCGGTGAGCGCCGACGGCGAGACCATCTACATGGCCTCGGTGGGCTGTTATACCGCCCCGTCTATAGGCAACTCTGACGCCATATTTTCCTTGAACGCCGCTGACGGCGCTGTCAACTGGATACACCGCACGCAGTCGATCGAGCAATTCGACGACGGTCCGTTTTTTCACGACTACGGTTTCCTTAACGGACCGATCCTTGCCGAGGTAGACGACGGCCTGGGGGGCACACAGCCGCTGGTCATAGCCGGGGGCAAGGACGGCACACTGTACGCCGTGGACCGTGATACCGGCGTGCTGCTGTGGTCAAACGAATTGGCCCCGGCGCCGGAGTTTGCTGCATTCGGCCTGTTCAACGGCGCCATGGGCTTTGCCGATGGGCGCTTGTTTGCAACGCTGTTCCAGACCGTGAACTGGCCCTCTTCGAACGATCACCTGTACGCCTTCAGCGCCCAGGACGGCAGCGTGGCCTGGTCAGACGACATAGGCGCGAGCTGGGGACACGTGGGGCTGGCCAACGGCTTGTTGCTCGCCGGCACCCAGCAGGCAGCCGAACTCTACGTTTACGATACCGACACAGGGCTGCGCCTGAATACGCTGCCCGCTTTTGACAGCGTGGCGTCCGGGCCGTCGATCGTCGACGGCACTGTGTACGTTGGCTACGGCGTATTCGGCGGCACCGGCGGCGTGATGAGCTTTGCCCTGCTGCCCTGAGGCGGACGCGGCCGCAGCGCTTACAGCCTAACCCCCCGGTCGGGGGGGTGGGCGCGAGCAGGCCGCAGCTCACCCGCCTGTGCGCCCCTTGTGCAAAGCGGCCCCGAACTGCGGGCAACGCAGAAAAGGCCTTGCAATGACTGGGCAAACCACTGTTTAATGGGCACCGAGTCCCTGCTGCCGCCCGCAGTGAGGACCACGAACAAGCTCCTGGAGGACTTAAGTGGTCAACGATCGCAAGACTTTAGTATTCGCCGCGCTGCTGCCCTTTCTTTTTGCCTGGCTCGCGCTCACCAGCGGCGCGGCCTGGGCCCACGACGATCCCAGCAACGACGGACTGATAGACGGCGGCGGCAGCTACAAGACCGACTGCGTGTCCAAGTTCCAGACGGGCCTTGAGCTCAACTACCCGGCCTCTCCGAAGAAGGCCAAGGAGCTCGCCTGTATTGACGGTGACCTTTCCTGCGACACTGACGGCGCCATCGACGGAGGCTGTACTTACAGCGTCGGGTTGTGCCTGGCCGACGACGAGGAAACCGCCTTGTGCCTGCCCGCGGGCGTGCCCGTGGGCGGAGTTGAAATAAAGAACAAACCGCTCGGCCACAAAAAATACGACGCCGACATGCAGGCGCTGCAGGACGAGGTGGACCTGTTGCTGGGTTCTACCGGCGTTGCCTGCGACAACCCGGGCGCGGGTGGCGGCAACTGCTTTACCTGCACGGCTGCCCAGGTGGGCATAACCACCCCGTTGTCGGAGAAGAAAGGCCGCAAAAAGGTCAAGGTCAAGGTGACCACCGAGCCCGGTGGCCTGAAGAACAAACCCATCAAGGACAAGGACAAGCTCAAATTGCGCTGTATCGAGTGCGAGGCCGCCGGCACCTTTGAGCACATAAGCGACATTGTTTTCAAGCAGGGCTGCGCGTTTACCGGCGTGTGCCACACCGGTCCTGCTGCCGCTGCCGGACTGAACCTCGACCCCGACCAGGCAGGTGGGCTCGACGCGCTCTACGACGAACTGGTTATCGAGGCCGCAACAGCGTCCGGCGCTTCGGCGCTCGGCATGGCGAGAATCATGCCCGGTGACACTAACCTCGGCACGGCGCTGTCATCCAGCCTGCTCTACGAAAAACTGCTCAAGATGGCCAGCGAGCTTGACCAGCTGTGTACCGACGGTGGCCAGCTGGCCGCTTGCCTGGGCGGCAACATGCCTCCTGGCTCTGATGTTTATTCAACCGGCAAGCTCGACCTGCTGCAGACCTGGATAGAGGCCGGCGCGCCGCGCGACGGCTGGGTAGCCGGCGCCAGCTGTGGCGAGCCCGAGGATATATGGACGCCGCTGGATCCGCCCGCGGCGCCTGCTCCCGGAGAGGGCTTCCAGGTGCACATGCCGGCACCCGCTGGTTTCACAGTAGAGCCGGGTACCGAGTTTGAAGGCTGCCAGTGGATAGAGATGCCCTCCGGCGTGACCGACACCTGGTACATCGATCGCGTGGAGCTTCACGCCAACTCGGGCACCCACCACATTATCTTGTGGGAACCCACCAACTCGGCGTCGGGCTACGCGACTTCGTTTGATCCGGGCGATTCTCTTTGTGCTAAGAAGCAGTCTGAGTTCGGCGTGCCGCTAAGCTTTCGCATTGGCTTCCAGGACGCGTCGACCGAGCTGCAGTTGCCCGCCAACGTGAGCTACACCATGGAGCCTGGCAAGGTGTTTGGCTTCAACCCTCACTACACCAACCCGTTTAACGTGCCCATCTATCCCGAGGTGTGGGTCAACTTTTACGGCTCGACGACTCCGACGGCGGTGGAGGGAGAAGACATATTCCCGGGTGATACTGGATTCCAGGTACCCCCGGGTACCAAGGGTACCGGCAACCTCACGAGCTACACCAATAACACGGGCGTAGGCCAGTGTTACTACTCCCTGGGGTCGCACTCGCACCGTCGCAACACCGGGTTCAAGATCTGGACCAGTCAACCGTCAAGCTGGGCCGACGCCGGTGACCTGATCTACCACAGTACCGACTGGGATCACCCGGTGGTACTGGAGCCCTCGCCCAGGTACTATCTCGCGCCCGGCGCCAAGTTGTGGTTCCAGTGCGAGTGGGACAACGGGGTGCTGGTCGACGTGAACAGGCGCTGCCGTACCCTGTCGGATTCGGGCGACGGACCGGGGCAGTGCGCGTTCCTCAACGACAAGGTCTGCATTACCGATGCCGATTGCGGCGTGGGCACTTTCGGCTACTGTCGTGATTGCAACATCGACTTCGGTTTCCTGGCCGAGGACGAGATGTGCTTCATGCCGGGCCTGTACTACGACGCTCAGCCCGGCCCGGATCCCTGCCCGTACTAGCCGGGATGCGCTCTCTTTTTTTCCGGCACGCGGAGCGTGGCGAAAAAAAAGGTGCGTATCCCGCTTCTTTGGCTTGGCTTTTTTTCCGGCACGCGGAGCGTGGCGAAAAAAAAGGTGCGTATCCCGCTTCTTTGGCTTGGCTTTTTTTCCGGCACGCGGAGCGCGGCGGAAAAAAAGGTGCGTATCCCGCTTCTTCGCAGAACGGTAGGTGTCTCTTTCCCTAGTTGTCGGGCGCGCCCGAGTTGATCCAGGAACGCACGCCGTCGCGGAATTCCTGGGTCAGGGTGGGTACGAGCGCCACTGGCATGGCGGTGCCGCACCAGGTTTCGCAGGTTCCGGATACGCAGTTGCCGTTGCTCGTGCACAGCAGGGTAGGGTCGTCGCTGCAGCGCTGGGAGACATCCAAGCCCGACAACGTGCAGTCAGCAGGTGTGGCGGTTACCCAGGGCATGGCGTCCAGCTTGTCCATCAACCAGCTCGCGTCCGCGTCGCCCGGTTCTACAATATTGAGGCCCGAATGCTCTGAGCTGGCTATACCCACCATGTCGGCGTGGGTCATCAGCACGCAACCACCGAGGGTCGCCAGTTTTCCCAGGCAGCAGGACGGGCAGGCGGGCACCGTACTCACGGCGTGACAGCTAAGGGAGGATGCGCAGCCACCTGTCAGAATCGGCGCCTGGAAGACGGCGGCTATCTCGGTCCAGGTTAGTGCGGGTGCTCCCAGGGTGGTGGTCGTGGAGCTGGTCGTGACAGTCGTACTGGTGGTAGTGGTGGTGGGCGGGCCAGGGCAGGTCAGGGGCACGTTCTGGCCTACGGCGCTTTGCAGGATGCGCAGCGCGTCCGAAGCCGAGGCCGTGCCGCCGTTGTCAGCATCGCAGGTGGTGAGGTCCACGGGCTGACTGCCGACAGCCATCTGCAGGCAGTAAAGCGCGTCGGCGCCGCTGACCTTGCCGTCGCCGTTGGGCGGCGGGGCCGGGTCGCCGCAGCCCGCTGCGGGGGCCTGCAGGGGTAAACCCACAATCAGCAGGCTGGCTGCAATAAGAGAGAAAGCGGCTGCAAGAGCCGTGGATCGAACTGTATTGGTCATGGCTTGTAAGTGGCTGCGGGGAACCGGCAGCTCGCTATCGTATAACCCGTGCACATGGGTTATGTCTAGTCATATTCTGCCGACGCCCCCTTCGGGGGGGTGCCGTTCGACCCGCGTAACTCATTCACCCGATGCTGACGACGACCAGGAAAATTTTCTTCTACGTCGTGGTCCTGGCGCTGCTCGCGGAGCAGGTCTGGGTGTTCGGACCAGCGGTGAAGAGCATGCTGTTTCCGCCCCACGAGGACACGGCTGAGCTGGGGGCCCGGGTGGCCCTGCGCATGGGCTGCCCGGCCTGCCACGGCGCGGCCGGGGGTGGCGGTTTCGACAACCCGGGCAGCGATAACGGCGTCGTGCCGGCCCTGTCGGGTGGCGAGATGATGATGTGGGCCGATGAGCCCGAACACCTGCGCGAGTGGATACTGTACGGCCGCCGCCTGGACGACGAGTCGCCGAACGACCGCTCGGGCTTTACCGCGGGGCAGGGCAGTGCCCGCGCGGTGGTCATGCCCGCCTACGAGCCGTTTCTCGCCAACGGCGAGCTCGATCAGTTGATCGCCTGGCTCGGTGCCATATCCGGCCTGCAGTTTCCCGACGCGCCGGCGTCGGCACCCGACGAAGAAAAACAACGCACGGCGCGCGTGGCCGACGGGCTCGAGCTGGCCCACCGCCTGGGATGTTTTTCCTGCCACGGCCCCATGGGCACCGGCGGTGTGCAAAACCCGGGCTCGCTCAAGGGCTACGTACCTGGCTTTTTCGGCGAGGACTACGCCGAGCTGGTGGCCGACAACGAAGAGCTTCGACAGTGGATAAGCGATGGTGCGGTCAGCCGCCTTCTCGACAACCCGCTCGCCCGCCGCGTGTTGGAGACCCAGGCGCTCAAGATGCCGAGCTACCGGGACTTTCTCGAAGACGAGGAAATCGACGCGCTGGTAGAGCTCGTCGCCTGGCTCGCGTCGGACCGCTGGCGCGAAATGCCGGTTCCCTGAAAGGATGCGCTCTCTTTTTTCGGGCACGCGTAGCGTGTCGGGAAAAAGGTGCGTATCCCCCTTCTTCGGTCGTGCGTCACCGGTCATCAATGGACGGGTCTCCCCGCCCGGGTGGTAACCTGGTTGTGGCCACCTCCCTAAAAGAAAAGGTGCATTTCGAGCGTTAGCTCGTCGCGGTTGTGCTGCGGCTGATCCTCGGGCCCGTTGTACACCCGGTAGAACGCCCGAAGTTGCAGGAAACGATCGATGAAGGGCTCCACGCCCACGCTGACGCGGTTGCGCGTGTCCTCGGCGATGTTGTCGCTGGGGTCGTAGAAGTCGAAAGCCAGCTTGGCGTTCATCCAGTCGCACAACAGGTAGTTGGCCTCAACGTAACCCGCCCAGGCCTGCACGTCTTCAATTCCCGATCCGTTGTCCTGCTCGGTGTCGGTGATGTTGGCCTGGGCCAGCAGCGCGAGCGCGCCCCGCGACAGCCCCGTGTAAAGCGCGAAGGTATTGGCTTCCAGGTTGCCCGGTGAATCGTGCGAAGCCGAGCCGCCCAGCATGGCGTTGGCCACTGGCCCCTCGAGGTCGGTCCACAGGTAGAAGGCGTTGGCGGTCAGCAGCTGGTCGCTGTCGTTGTCCTCGTTGCCCTCTGAGACCGACACGGCCCAGTTCAGGCCCTCGCCACCGCGGCCCAGCTCTACGCCGGTGACCGAGCGGTCAAAGTTGAAGCCCGAGGTCGAGTTCACAAAGGCGGTGTCGTCCTGCAGCTTGAGGCCCCAGGCCGGGAAGAACTTGCCGGCCTTGAGGTAAGCGTCTTTCAAGTAGCCGTCGCCGGGCATGATGCCGTCGGCCAGCAGGAAGGCCTCGCGGTTGTCGGCTCCACCGGGCGCCACGCGCTCGTCTATGTAGGCCGACAGCACGCCGGGCACCAGGCGCAGCTCGGCATAGAGCGTGGCCTGCTCGATGTCGATGTCATTGCTCTCCAGGTCGCGGAAGGCGGTGTTGTTTTCGACTTCGCCGTTCAGGTCAGGGTCGTCCTGGAACAACAGTCGGTCGACCATGCGCAGGTCGGCGCCCACCGAGAAGTAGTCGTTGATGTTGGGCGAAAACCAGTCGTCGTGCGCGGGCAGCAGGCCCTGGCCGTCGTTGGGCAGATTGAGGATGTCGACGGCGTGCATCTCGGCGGTGAGCGTGCGCATGCCACCGCCGGTTCGGTTGACGTGGCAGTCGGCGCAGGAGTAACCACCGCGCAAGGCCATGTAGGGTTCGGCCCGGGCCGGCGTCGACTGTGCGAGCAGTGCTGTTAAGACCAGCAGTGTCGAGGCGAGCCTCGTGGTGTTGCGCGTGGATGCGAGCATGTTCTTTTACTCCCGTGGGTGAATATTAGAAGAGCGTGGTCGAAGTGGTCAAGCTGGTAGTGGTAGTCGAGAGGGGTGGATGGGCTCCTGCCTCTATCCACGAGCGTATCTGTTCGAGCTGTTCGTCGGTGAGTGAGGGCAGGCCGCCTATGTCGGGCATCTGCGCGCCACAGCGATCGGTCGATGCACCCACCTTGTCCATGAGGTAGCTCGCGTCCGAGTCATTGGCAACGACCAGGGTGCGACCGGCGCAGAGCGTGGAAGCCGTGTTGACCAGGCCGGCGTGAGAAGCAGGGACGCTCGACAGGTTGAGCCCCGCCTGCTGTATCACCGCGTCGTGGCAGCCGAACTGCGCACAGCTGGGGGTGAAGATCTGTTGCTGTATATCAGCTAGCGACGCGCTGCCAGAACTGCCGGAACCGCCCGCGCCCTCGCCGGCGCAGCCCGCGGCCACCAGCATCAACAACAGGGTAAGCCAGGGGCGGTGCGAGGAAGACGGGTTTTGCATGGCTTACCTTTATTGGGAGTAGCCGCGGCGTTCAACTAGAATGGTGCACTCACTGGAGGACTATAGATGAGAGTTTCACTGTTTGTTTCTGCGCTTGTGTTTGCTGCGCTGCTGGCCATCCCTGGCGGCGGTCTTTACGGCGGCGGCCAGGCCTGGGCCGAGGACGCCCTGCTGGGCGAGGTGCTGGACCTCGCCTGCTACATACCCAAGAACGCCAAGGGTCCGCAGCACAAGCGCTGCGCCCAGACCTGTGCCGAGCACGGCATGCCGCTGGGCCTGCTCACCGACGACGGCAGCGTGTACCTGCTCTACCCGCGCCACGGCAAGGAGTCGGCCTTCGACGCCGTAAAGAAACTGGCCGGCTCGCGCGCGAGCATCAAGGGCAAGACTTCCGAGCGCTCGGGCATCAAGGGCCTGGAAGTACACGAAGCCGTGGCCGCTGACTGACACCCCCCTCTTGCTGTGAGGGGCCCTGTTTACCGTCTGCATTATTGAAGAGTTTTACAAGTAGTACTGCTCTATAGACCGGGCTGAAATCGGCCTGTTTTTTTTATCCCGACCGCGTTGGAGCCCTTGACTGGCCCCGAGTGCCGGGGTTATCCTGTGTCCATTACTATTCGGCGATGTTGCTTCGGGGTAACGACTCGCCTTTTCAGCCCGGCAGCTGCCGGGCAGGAGGAAAGGGATGCAGGTTTCTAAACCCCGAACGTTGTTGCTGGCCGCGCTTTTGCTGCCCGCTTTTCTTTTTGCTGACGGTTTTGTGGCCGGTGACGCCGAGGCTTCAAAAGAGTCTTCGATCTGTTCCAAGGCCTGCAACTTTTCGCGCAAGTCGTGCGATAAGCAAGCCAAGGAGTTGCGCGACGTCACGCGCGACGGCTGCAAGGACACGCGCGAGATCTGCAGGGACGGTTGTGACACGGCTGAAGACACGTGTCGCGATACCTGCGAAACCACGAGGGATACCTGTAAGGAGGCCTGCAGCACTGACCCCACCCCGGACATCTGCCGCGACGCTTGTGACGACGCGCGGAACTTGTGTCGTTCGGGTTGCGGCAACGCAGAGGGGGATTGTCACACCGCCTGCAAGGATGATCGGAAGACCTGCAAGAAAGCCGCCGACTCCCTTCGCAAGGACGCCCAGGTAGCGTGCAAGAGTGATCGCGGAACATGCCGAAACGTTTGTGACGGTAACGACCCGGCCTGCGTACGAGCCTGCGGTGATGTTGCCAATCCTTGCTTCAAGGACGCCAAGAAAGCGTTCAAGCAGTGCCGGAAGGCTTGCGGCTCAGGGTCCAACGTGAGCTGTCACGCTGATTGCACCAACGATTGGTTTGACGCCAATGATCTCTGCTCGGCGCCGTTTGCCAGTTGCCTGGCCGACTGCGTGGCGCTCGGGGCCTCGACCACGACCACCACGACGACTATGCCTTGACCTTACGTTTTCGGGCGTACCCCGGTGAATGGACCGGGTGGGGGTCAGTACAGCCGGCGTCAGCCCATTAAGACGCCGCTGTCCGGTCGCCGGCCCTGGCTATCTCCGGGGTCGGCGGCCGCCTTTTTCTCGGGCTCAATCACGCCGTGGCAACGCCTGGTTGTTTTGCCCGTTTGTTACGAAACCGATTGCCGCGGTTCGTGATATCCTCAATAGACATGCACCCCGGAGCGAGTTAGCCTCCGGGGCCGTTCATCGCGACAGGCTGACGTAGCTCAGTTGGTAGAGCAGCTGATTCGTAATCAGCAGGTCGGCGGTTCAACTCCGCCCGTCAGCTCCAGTCTTTGCGCGGCCTTACGGCCCTTTTTCACCCTTTGCAGAACACCCCTGGAGGCGCGTTGGTACCAGTTTGGTACCACCTGGCAGCGGCTGGCAGGCCTGTGCGTATTTTTTTGATTTTGAGGGGGGCGATGTCGTGCGGGGCAGGGGGGGCTTGCACAAGGGGCGGGTAGACGTATTAAGTTCTCAAGGTGCCCAGGGGGCAGCGGGAATTCGAGAAGCGTTGGATATGCGACACTCTACTAGCCAAGATTTGAGCAAACGCGTGAGATCTTTGTCTCTAGCGATTGCGGCAACGATGTTGTTCGTGAGTGGTCCCTGTCTCGGCGAAGCAGAGGCTGGGCGGTTCTCGAGTGCGTTAAAATTCGGGATGGCCAAGGATGCCGCCGAGCAGGGGGATGCCGGCGCGCAGCTCAACCTGGGAGTGATGTACGCTATTGGCGAAGGGGTGCCCGAAGACGATGCCGAGGCGGTCAAGTGGTTTCGTAAGGCCGCCGAGCAGGGACACGCCAAAGCGCAGTACGGCCTGGGAGTTATGTACGACAATGGCGAAGGGGTGCCCGAAGACGATGTTGAGGCGGTTAAGTGGTACCGCAAGGCGGCCAGCAGGGACTTGCCGACGCGCAGTTTAACCTGGGATGGATGTACGCCAATGGCGAGGGCGTGTCCGAAGACGATGCCGAGGCGGTTAAGTGGTATCGTAAGGCGGCCGAACAGGGACATGCCAAAGCGCAGTTCAGCCTGGGATTGATGTACGCTAATGGCGAGGGCGTGTCCGAAGACGATGCCGAGGCGGTTAAGTGGTTTCGTAAGGCGGCCGAACAGGGACACGCCAAAGCGCAGTACGGCCTGGGAGTTATGTACGACAATGGCGAAGGGGTGCCCGAAGACGATGCCGAGGCGGTTAAGTGGTACCGCAAGGCGGCCGAGCAGGGATATGCCCCCGCGCAGTTCAATCTGGGAGGGATGTACGACGATGGCGAGGGCGTGTCCGAAGACGATGCTGAGGCGGTCAAGTGGTATCGCAAGGCGGCCGAGCAGGGGCATGCAGGCGCGCAGTTTAACCTGGGAACGATGTACCACTATGGCGAAGGAGTGTCCGAAGACGATGCCGAGGCGGTTAAGTGGTTTCGTAAGGCGGCCGAGCAGGGAGATGCCGCCGCGCAGCTCAACCTGGGCGTTATGTACGCTATTGGCGAAGGGGTGCCCGAAGACGATGCCGAGGCGGTTAAGTGGTACCGCAAGGCCGCCGAGCAGGGGCATGCAGCTGCTTGGAGTAACCTTGGGCTTACGTACATTCAGGGCGAGGGCGTTCTAAGAAATGAACGCCTTGCCTATGCCCATTTCTCTGTTGGCTCAGCCTTGGGGAACACTTCAGCGAAGTCCAACCTGGAAAAATTACAAAGCCAGCTCTCCCGGCAGGAACTTATCGAGGGTCAGGATCTTGCATAGCAGCTCTGGTTGGCAGTCGAGGCGAGCAGGGAATCGGAGGATCAATCGCAGCGCGGGGCTCGACCTCGCAAAGACAACCTCCCTCCGGAGAGCTCTGGAACGGGCTTTTACGTGAATAGCTCCGGGCACGTTTTAACCAACCATCATGTAGTCGAAGAATGCCCTTCGGTTTACGTTACGAGTTCGGGCAAACGACGCGAAGCGGCGCTCATCGCGACGGATGAAAGAAACGATCTGGCGGTGATCAAAACGAGCGAAGGGGGCGGGCATTCGGCAACGTTCAGAAAACGCCAGGCGGTTAAGCAAGGCGAAGCCGTATGGGCTATCGGGTATCCGCTGCATGGGCTGCTCTCATCTTCGACCAAAGTGACCAGCGGAACTATCAGCGCGCTGGCCGGGCTGGGTAATGATTCGCGGATGATGCAGATTTCCGCGCCTGTACAGCCGGGCAACAGCGGAGGGCCCTTGTTGGGCTCTGCCGGTCATGTAGTTGGGGTCGTGACATCAAAGATCGATGCCATAGCGCTCGCCGACTTCACCGGCGATATACCCCAGAACGTTAACTTCGCGATTAAGGCATCGGTGATACGAGCCTTTCTCGATAGCACCGGAGTGGAGTATTCCACATCGTCTTCGGGCGAGGCGAAGGACTCCTCTGACATCGCTCGAGATGCCAGTCGATTTACTGTCTTGATAGAGTGCGTTCGCTGACTGATGGTGAAGAAATTAATTTGAATTATGAGATCAACGTGTAACAAGGCGTTAGGTTTCATGTGACCTGAGTTCATTATCAACAAAGGAAGAAAAAACATGCCGCTATACTTTCGGAAAACAATTACATTTATCCTGGCAGCGATTTTAGTTGTAGGGTGTGCTGGACGCGCACCGAATCCAGTTATGATTCATCAATATGGTGACGACAGAAAATCGTGTAAAGCCTTGGAGCGAGAAATAGGTTTTACTGAAGGGGAAATATATCGCCTAGTTCCGCAAACAGAAAAAACCGGAAAAAATGTCGCACTCGGGGTGGCTGGATGGTTCTTTATTGTGCCTTGGTTTTTCATGGATCTTAGCAAGGCGGAGCAAATGGAAGTGAGCGCGTACCGACAGAGATACAATCATCTCGTAATTTTAGCTGATGAAAAGAACTGTGGGTGGGACAAAGAGCAGATTCCTGATTTTCGACAACAGCCCCAGCAACAACCAAAAGCGGAAGACAAAACCTAACAAGGCAAATTCACTCGGACAGCAAAAAGCGCCGATCCTCGTCGCTCGGCTTTTTGCTGCCGGTGATTTGCGACGTCGGGCTTGTTTGCGAGGAGTGCGACAATGGACACCTTACCGCTTCAATTCCGAGATGGACACGTCTTCGTTGAGCTGGGCGGAGAGCTGTGGCTCCTTGACACCGGCGCACCGACCAGCTTCGGCACGACTCGCAACCTCACTATCGCTGGCGAGCAGTTCCGCCTCGCCACGAGCTGTCTCGGTCTTTCTGCCGCGACTCTCTCGCAGTTCGTCGGCGTCCCGTGCGTCGGCCTTCTTGGCGCAGATGTTCTTGGCCGCTTCGACCACATTGTCGATACCGCGGGCGGCAGGCTAACCGTTTCCACCACCGAGCTGTCGCATAGCGGCCAGAGCGTTCGCTTGGACGAGGTCATGGGCATTCCCATCGTCACCGCTCGTGTCGGCAGCTGCGACTACCGCATGTTCTTCGACACTGGTGCTCAGATTTCCTACTTCCAGGATGATTCACTTGCGGAGTTCCCCTCGGCTGGCAGCATAACCGACTTCTATCCCGGCGTCGGTCAGTTTCAGACCGAAACACACGAGGTGCCAGTTTCTATCGGTGGTGTCGCGTTTACTCTCCGCTGCGGCACGTTACCGGACTTACTCGGCAGGACTCTGATGACAGCAGGAACAGCGAGGATAGTCGGTAACGCGGTTCTGAGAAGTCGCACCGTTGGTTACTTTCCCCGTCGCCAAATGATGCTCCTGTGAACATAAAACGAACGCCGGGCTGCCCGCTTGGGTCCAATGTCCACCAGGTCCCTGGAGGATCAGCCCTGCCAGCTGAGAGAAGGAAGATCCACCGGCCAGCCGCCCCCGTTTGCCTGCCCCTATCACTCTCTGCTGCCGCCGCCGTTCGGGCACGCAGGATAACAGGCCACGGCACCAGCAGATGGACGACAGCACGACAGTAGAAGACAGCGCGGCAAAAGACAGCGCGGCAAAAGACAGCGCGTAAGTCGTGACGGTAACCTAGACGGTAACCCAGAGAGTTACCGTCATGACCCTTACTGACACTGCGATTGTCGGGGCGACTTAACGATTAATTTGAAATTTTCAAAATAATTCTGCTCCTTACGCGGCTCGAGCTCAGACCATAACTGCTTCGCAATGTCCTGGGCCTCGATAATTTTTTGCTGGGCGCCTCAAGCCTGGATCGGCTTTTGGAGTGGACTCTTAGAATAACGTCTGAATACACCCTGCTGCCTGACCCACCGCGGTGGCCTCAATCAGACGTTCTGCCTTGTATATTACCGTTCCCGCGCGAAGTATCGTTCAGCGCGGGGAGCGCTAAAGTTGGCCCACAATAGTGCTGCAATCATCCTACGGAAGTGATTCAGTTCTCGTACTGCTGGTAACCCGCTACTCAGCGCTGCCGTAAACGAGCAGAAAGGGTCTTAGGCGAGAGATTCGGAAACAGTAGTAACGAGAGGTATTCTTTTGTCAGTGAACGTGAGTACTCCCTGTGCGATTTAATTTTCCCCTGCTACTGGTTGAAGCTGATGCGGCGACGCCGCGCGACACGCTCAGGAGGTTTTTTGATGCCTTGGCGAGGGAACTTGATGCCTTGCAGGACGCTATTCCAAACCCGCTGGACGTGCCGTGGAATACTTTTTTTTCCATTTTGCTCTTCGCACTGTGCTGGTGGGTCGGGATGTGGGTAATTTGGGGGGTTATGCTTGTTGTCGGCCATTTTGCTGAAGAGGCATGGCACTTTATTTTCTGGTTTTACCATGGAGCGCCCAAAGGCTCCGAGTGGCTGCGACGTGCAAGTGGCCGCATCTTATGGATTAAGGGTGAGGATGGGTGGAGGGCTTTTCCTCGGGGTGAATTCAATGTCGTTTTAGAGGCGCAGCCAGACTCTCCAGGGTATCTGCAAACAGAGAGCCATAGCCTTGCGCTTTTTGTTAATAAGTTGACCGGTTCGCGTGATCAATTCCGATGGGCGTGGGACCGTCGCGACACCGACTATTATCTCGTCTTGCCATGCGTGTTAAAGGAAGGGGTTTCAATCGAGTATGCGGAAATAGTCAAAACGAAACTCGAGCAGGAAGGGCATACTGTTGAAATCAAGCACGGTTCCAGCGACCGGGAAGATCGCGAGCAGGTTTCAGTAGACGCTGACTGAGCAAGGGGTGAAGACCGTGCCTTAAGGGGGCGGCCGCTGCACCTCGGAAACCAATCGTTTTTCAACAAACATCGCCCCGGCGGCCAGCGCTGTCACTACCTGCTGATTGTCCCACCATATGGCGAGGCGCCTTCTGTACGAAGGTGGCTGTGTCACTTAGGCCAGGAGCGCTGTGATTGGTGGTGTAGGGGATGGGGTGGTCGTGTCTCCAATCGTGTTGAAAAGTGTCATACGTAATTACCTCACACCAGCTGGTTGCTGAATTCGTTTCCCTACGCCGCCTCTTGCTCCTCGGTATGCGGGCGCATATCACGCCACCC
>Ga0114933_10000545_pt1 | contig 45739 bp, 38 predicted proteins | sample 4SBtaG_FD_89691 | JGI IMG/M metagenome (GOLD analysis project Ga0114933, IMG submission 89691) | Deep subsurface microbial communities from Kolumbo volcano to uncover new lineages of life (NeLLi) - 4SBTROV12_W25 metaG | ecosystem: Environmental > Aquatic > Marine > Volcanic | place: Kolumbo... | reverse complement strand
CATGAAGGAGAGGACGCCCAGGAAGGGGTAGTCGAGGTTCTCGGTGATCGCGGCGATGACCCTCTTGCCCGGGCTGACGAGCTGGGCGAAGAAGATGACGTGGCCGAGGTCGACCACGACGCGGGTGTTGGCGTCGACGTCGATCTTGTAGAGGCCGTTTCCGCCCGCCGAGGCCTTGCCCGACTCGATCATCTCCTGGACGGTGTGGCGCTCCTCGCCGATGTCGACGAAGCCAGCCCAGCTGTCCTGGATGTTGATGACCCAGTTGCTGCCTTCCCAGGTGAAGAGGTTGAAGTCCTCGTGCGGGATGTTGTCGGTGGGAACGTAGAACTCGTTCTTCCACTCCGGCTGGGCCTCGGACAGCGTCGGTCCGAACATCCAGGCGATCTTGGAGAAGGCCGGCGGGACCCAGGCGATCGGGACGCCCATGTACCGCCATCGGTGCCCGGTGCTGGTGCCCACGGTGACGGGCTTGCCGCCCTTTCCGTAGTGCTTGATGTCCATGACGACATCGCCCCAGATCTCGGCGACCTCGAGCACGGGCTGCTTGCTGCGGTCGACGCCCAGATCGGACTGGGCGGTGCCGGAGCGCATGATGAAGGCCATGACGTCTTCGGTGGCCTCGGCCTCTCCGTCGTCGCCAGCGTCGTCGGCCGCGGGGGCGGCTTCGGCCTCGACCTCGTCCTTGGACTTCAGGGCGAAAGCCTCGCCGCTGTGGTCCGTGACCTCGGTGGCGGCCTCTTCACCCTCCTGCGGGCGGACCATCTGCGTGGCCTCCTCATCGGAGAAGTCGTTCGCAGCGAAGCCGACGGTGATGCGGACCTCGCCGATCTCGATGGCGTCGCCGTCGTTCAGCGTGGCGTTCACGACCTGCTCGCCGTTGACGAGGGTGCCCTCGCCGACGAGGTCGAGGAGCTGGACCGTGCCGTCCTCGTTCAGGTTGACGACGGCCTGGAGATCCTGGAGGGCGTCATCTTCGACACGGAGCATGGCCGCGGGGCCCTTTCCGATGGTGATGCTCTCCGCGGAGAGGTCCTCGCGGAAGAGGAAGACGTTGCCGCGGTAGACCTCGAAGGTCAGGACAGGGGTGTCCGACATGAAATCCCTCGGTCGCGCCGTGAAGGGGCGCGTTCGGTGGGTTGAAGCTGTTTAGACGGGGAAGCTCGGCTACTTGACCAGGTTCACCGACTCGTCCATCTCGTCGTTGAAGTCCGCGCGCAGCTTGATCAACGGGTTGAAGTTGGCCCGCTTGCGGTCGAGGAGAAGGGCGCCCTGGGGCTTCACGAGCTCACCGGCGACCTCGACGCCCTCGAAGTCGATCTCGGTCCGCTTCTTGTAGACGATCTTCGCGTCCTCGTCCTGAGCCAGGGCGGGGGCGGCGAAAGCGGTGAGTGCGACGGAGACGACGAGCGCGCTCTTGATGAACTTCATGGAGTCCTCGGGGTGCAGTCTTGGCTGGTCACTATAGCGATGGGACATCGCGGGAAGGGGGCTTGACACCCCTTTGGCCGGAGATTCTGAATCAGATCGCGGCCGGCCTTTGTCAGGCTACGGTCAATCCGCCCGGGAGGCCGGTTTTCGGCGATCAAGGTGGGTGGTGCAGACGCAACTGGACCTCCGGGGCTGTCGGTCTCGACAGGGCCGCGGAGGTCCAGGTTCCGAGCGAGATGTAAAGAAACTACGCTCGGCTATTCGGGGGCGGCCTCGTCGGCCGGAGCCTCGGCCGGAGCGTCCTTGGCGGGGGCCTCTTCGCCACCGGCCTCGGGCGGGGCCTCGCCCTTCGGAGCGGCCTCCTCGGGAGCAGCCTCTTCGCCGCCATCGCCGGCCGGCTCTTCAGCGCCGCCCTCCGGCGCCGGGGCGGGACCTGCGTCCGCGCACATCGGGATGAACTCGTCGAGCATCGGCTCGTAGGTCTCGAGGAAGGTGACCATGTCACCGGCCATCTGGAAGTCCTCGGCGTCGATGACCATCTGGCCCTGCTCGGCGATCATCGCGAAGTCCTCGAGCATGCCCATCTCGGCGACTGCCGGGCAGTTGGCCTGATCCAGCTTCTTCTTGAAGCTCGCGACCTGGCCCTTTAGCTCCTCGAGCTGGGCCTTCTGGCGCTTCTCGCGCTCCTCGGCCTCGATCCGCTTGCGCTCGAGCTCGGCGACGCGGTCGGCCTCCTCCTGCTCGGACACGGAGATGCGGTCGATGCGGGCGAAGACGTCGTGGTTCGGGCCGATGCTGCCCTGGTTCTGATCGACGTAGGCCTGGAGGATCTTCTTGGCCTTCTTGAAGTCCTTCGTGTAGCGCTCGTGAAGCGTCGAGGCGTTGAAGTAGGCGACCTCGTTGCCCGGATCCATCTCGAGGATGCGGTCGTAGGTCGCGCTCGCCGCGTCGAACTCCTTCATGCCGCGCTGCGCGATCGCCAGGCCCAAGAGGCCGTCGACGTTCTCGGGAGCCGCCGTCTGCACCTGCGAGAAGCAGGTCTTCGCCTGCTTGTAGTCGCCGGAGTCCAGGGCCACGTAGCCGAGGTTCATGTTGGCCTCGACGTTGTCGGGGTCGATCTTGATGGCGGTCTTGAAGGCGTCGATCGCCGCCGGCAGGTCGTCCTGCTGGAGGTAGGTGACGCCCATGTTGTTGTAGATGCCGGGATCGCCGTCCTGGAGGGTCTTGGCCTTCTCTGCGCAGAGCTGGCTCATGCCGTACTCGCCCTTGGCGAAGTAGGTCCGGGACAGGTTGCGGTAGGCCGAGACGTTGTCCGGGTTCTTCTGGAGGATGTTCTGGGCCTCGGTGATGGCCTCGTCGTAGCTGCCGGACAACGTCAGGGCGTTGACCAGGCTGTTGTGCATGTCGAGGTCGTCGGGCTTGGCGGCCAGGTAGTTCCGGTAGATGTCGACGGCCTCGGCGTGCCGCTCACCCGCGCCGAGCGCGTTGGCGAGGTTCGTCAGCGCAGCGGTGTAGCCGCTGTCGGCCTCGAGGGCCTTGCGGTAGTGCCCCTCGGCGCGGTCGGGCTGACCGAGGCGGTCGGCGGTCCAGCCGGCGTTGAACTCCGCCTTGGCTCCACCGCCCAGCGCGATGGCCTTGGAGAAGTCGTCGTAGGCGGCCTGGTAGTCCACCAGCCCGGTCTTCGAGTCGGGGGTCTTCACCGTCGTGACGGCGCGGTCGAAGAAGTAGGCCGGGTCCGTGATGGTGGACTCATCGACCTCGGGCTCCTTGTCCGGGCCGCAGGCGGAGGTGCCGGCGACCGTGAAGGCGAGTCCGAGGAGCAGGCCGAAGCGCGAAAGCTTGATCATGATTCCGATTCCTTTGGCGCCTAGAGGCTGTCTTCGAGGCCGGCCGAGTTCTTCGACGCGGAGGTATAGGTCGGCTCGAGCACCGTCTCCTCGAGACCGGGGAAGTCATCGGGGCGGAGCTCGCCGAGTCGCCTCGTCGCGAAGGCCAGCTTGTCGTTGTAGAGGTTCAGCTCGTAGGACTTGTCCAGCGCGGCCTGGTAGGCGGCGACGGCCTTTTCGGTCTGGGGGTAGACCTTGTCCTCGAGGTTCATCCGGTAGAACTCGATCTGGTCGTCGGTCAGGTACGAGGGGATGTGCGAGTTCTCGAGCGACTCGCCCATGTTCTCGTAGGCCACGCCCAGCTGAACCAGGCAGGCCAGACCCCACTCACCTGCACCGGTGTTGATGATCGCGGCGTAGGTGGCCTCGACCTCCTGGAGCGACTTGGCCTTGGCGACCAGGTTGTCTCCGAGGATCTTGTCCTCCTTCTTGCGGCTGACCTTGCCGCTGGGACCGTCGATGCCCGTCTTCATGTAGGTGTCGAACTGGTCTTCGGCCAGCTTGAACATCATCTCGGCGACGAACTCGACGCCCAGGGTCATCTCGGCGCCTTCGGCCTTGGCGGTGTTGTACCACTCGACCGTCTCGGCGTAGTGCTTGTGCGCCTTCGAGACCTGTCCGAGCTCCTCGAGGCAGTAGCCGTAGTGGAGGCGGGCGAACATCAACTGGTCGGCCGTCACGCCCTCGGGGTCCTTCTTGTTGAAGAAGGTCAGGTAGACCTTGGCCGCCTGGTCGTACTTCTTGTTCTCTTCGTAGATCTGGGCGACGTCCAGGGTGATGTCCTGGATGTTCTCCTTGTCCGGGTAGGCGGCCATGTAGAGCTTGTAGTTCTTGATGGCGGCTTCCCAGTCACCCATCGCCTTGCGGAAGAGCGCGGCCGAGTAGATCGAGTCGGCGGCGTTCTTGTGCTCCTTGTCGAGGCTGAAGAGCTTCTCGTACCACTTGGCCGCCTCGGTGAAGTTGGCCATCGACTCGTAGTCGTAGGCCAGGCTGGCGACCTGGTCGTTGTAGAACTTGGACTTGGGGAACTCACCGATCAGCACGATGCGCTGCTCCATGGCCTTCCCACGCTGGTCCGTGTTGAAGTAGTAGACCGTCGCGTTGTTGAGCGCGAGGTCGGCGACGTCGGACTCCGGGAACTCGCCGTAGAAGGCGACGTACTGATCCGCTGCCCATCCCTCGTCCTTCTTCTCCTCGAAGGTGACCTCGATGAGCTTGAAGGAGGCGCGCTCGTAGATGCTGTAGACCTCCTTCTTGAAGGCCTTGTTGCCCAGGCTCTCCTGGTCGTAGAAGGCCTTGGAGACCTCCTTGAGGTTGTTCCAGTCCTCGACGAGCGTGAAGGAGTCGAGGATCAGGTTGGCGGCGAGCATCGCCTCCTTGGACTTGGGGTCCATCCCGATGACGACGCGGAAGCGGTCGGACGCTTCCTTGAACATGTTCTTGTTGTAGAGGAGGTAGGCCGACTTGTAGATGATGTTCTTCGTCTTCTTGCTGTCGGGGAAGAGCTTCGAGTACTGGTCGAGCGCCTCGAGCTCCTTCTTCTCCCAGTCGGACATCTCGATGACGTCGGTCTTGTTGTCCTTGCCGGCGACCTGGATCTTGCCTTCCTTCTTCTCCTTCTTGACCATCTCCTCGGCCGCGAAGATAGCGGACTCGGCGCAGAACTCGGAGTGCTTGCCCTTGATGTCGAGGCTCACGACCTTCATGTACTGGGCGTAGGCTTCGTCGAAGCGCTTGATCTTGTAGAGGAGCTCGCCGAAGGCGTAGCGCATCTCGTAGGAGTGCTTGCTGTCCGGGTACTCCTCGAGGTAGACGCTGTAGGCCTTGTAGGCGAGCGCGTAGGTCTCCTTCGCGGCCTTGCCGGTGCCGAGCTTCTTGGCCTCGGTGTGGTAGTTGATGGCCACCGTCCGGAGGTTGCGCTCGATGTAGTTCTGGGCGTCGCTGACGGCGTCCTGATCCGAGGCGTTGGTCCGGGCCCAGGCGCTGTTCTTGCCATAGGTCTTCAGCAGACGGTCGATCTCGGCGAGCGTCTCCTTCTTGCGTCCGATCTTGGTGTAGGCCTGGATGATCTCGTTCTGGTACTCGGGCGCGTCCGGGCTGTTCGGATCCTCGGCGATGAGGCGCCGGTAGGTCTGGATGCACTGCTCGAACTTGCCCTGCTCGAAGTAGGTCGAGGCCAGGCGCTTGAGCATCGACCGGATGAGGTCCTTCTTGCCGAGCTTGTTGAAGTAGGCGTAGGCCTCGTCCATCTCGCCGGCGTCGGCGAAGAATCGGACGAGGTCCTTGAGGGCCTCGTCCTGGAGCTGGATGTTGCCCTTGCTCGATGCGCCCTGCTGCTGGGCGGCCATGGAGTAGGCGACGACCGACTTCATGGTGTCGATGGCCTTGCCGTACTCGCCGACGTTGTAGTAGCACCACGCCAGCTTGTACATCGCGAAGCTGTACTTGGAGCTGTCGCGGTAGGCGCTGGCCTTCTGGTAGGCGAGCAGCGCCTTGTAGGCGTTGTTGTTGTCGAAGTAGTACTCGCCGATCTGGACGTAGGCGTCCGCGACGTACCCGCTCTCAGGGTAGGTCTTGACCAGACGCGTGAACTCCTTCAGCGCGTCCTTCTGCTGACCGGTGTCCTGCAGGGCCGAGGCCAGGTAGAAGGTCGCTTCGTCGGCCCGAGCGAAGGTCGGGTAGTTCTGCAGGATCTGTCGGTAGAGCTTGATGCTCTTGTCCTGCCACTTCTTGGACTGGGTGTTGTCCGGCGACATCGACTTGCTGTCGCACTTGGGGTCGTTGAAGCAGGCGTCGAACTTCTTCTCGTAGGCCTGCATCTCCGTCAGGTAGTAGTCGCGGCCCTCCTGGAAGTAGAGGTCCGCGAGGCGGAGCATCATCTCGGCCTTCTGCTCTCCCTGCATCGTCCCGCGTGAGAGGAGCTCCTTGGCGAACTCCATCTCCTCGTGGCGCTTCTGGCGCGCCATCTTGCGGTACTCCTCGGAGAGGTTGGCGAGGTCGTCGACGTCGTCGGCCTTGAGCACGCGTCGCTCTTCCTTCTGGTCCCGGTCCTGCGCGTAGGCAGGTCCGGAAACGACAGCACTCGCCGCGAAGGCGAGCGCGAGGGGAACGACCATGAGGCGGAGGGACTTGGTCATGTGCTTCCTTCCGTCGAAGAAGGCCTCACGCGGGTGCGTGGGCCTTCGTCGGTAGGCCGGGAGGGGTGCGACTCCCGGGTGAAAAAGGTCTCTAGTTACAGGAGCCTTGCTCGGTGTACAGGTAGTAACCGAGCTCGTCTTCCCAGAATTCCCCGTTGAAGGGCCAGTAGATGAAGTCCACCGAGGTGGCGAAGTCGATGAGGGCTTCGTTCTGGGTGTCGACGAGGTCGATGTTGGACATCTTGTAGTCGTAGTCCACGCGCTGGGCCGAGATGACCTCGAAGCGGATGATCTCCGACTGCGTGAGCAGGTCGCCGAGGTAGTTCGCCATGCGAGCCATCTCGGAGAGCAGCACCAGGCCGGCCCGCTTCTTGTAGCGGCGGCGGTCCTTCTCAAGGATGGCCTTCAGGTGGGTCCCCACCGTGTCTCGCCAGAGCGACTTCTGGGCTTCGATGTTGCGCTCCTCCTCGTCCATCAGCTGGAGGTGTCGGACAAGCGCGTAGAGGTCCTGGTTCTGCAGGAACTTGCGGAACATCGACTTGGGCAGGACCGTCTCGCGGCGGACGCCCTCGAAGTAGGCCTCGAAGGCCTGGTCGGCGAGCTGCTTGCCGTCGCTGGTGGAGTACTGCTTGACGAAGTCCTTCAGCTCCTGGTGCATCGGGCGGACGCTGGCCTCGAAGGCGAGGAGCTCGCGCTCCACCTGCCCGTACTCACACAGGTTGAAGAAGGTCAGCGCGCGCAGGATGGTGGCCTCGGGCACGAAGTCGTCTTCGTTGAAGAAGGGCGAGCGGACCGTCAGGATCTGGCCGAGCGTCCGGTTCAGCTGGTTCTGCATGAAGCTCGACCAGGCGGACTCGAAGAGGGCCTCGGCCCAGTACTCGGACTCGCGCGGGATGAGCTCGTAGTACTTGCTGGCCTCGTCGAAGCGCTGGATCGAGTAGTAGATCCGGGCGACGTTCAAGAGCGACAGGTCGGCGAGGTGGCTGACCTCCTCGAGCTCCTGGGCGCTGTAGATGTCGATGCTGTCGGAGTCGCGGTAGACGTCACGGAAGGACTTCACGGCACTCTTCAGGCGACCCTGACGGTTGTAGATGACGCCCTCGAAGTACTTGGACTTCAGGTACACGTCGGACTTGGTCGAGATCTGGCCGAAGTAGCGGCGGGCCTCGGAGAGCTGGTCCTTGTCGTAGAGGCGGACGCCCATCAGGTAGTAGAGGTAGTTCTTCGCCTGACGCGGGTACTGGTCGGGCGGGATCTTCGGCACGACGCGCATCAGCTCGGAGTCGTCGCCGGTGTAGCGGGCGATCTGGACGACCTTGGGCAGCGCGTGCTTGAAGTAGGGGTTCGCCGGCCCCTTCTTCACGACCTGCATGAAGTAGTACTGGCTCGAGTGGTACATGTTCAGGTCGAACAGGGCCCGCGCCAGGTAGTAGTGCATGCGGGACTCCTGCTCGGGGCAGGTGCCCTCCTCGAGCAGGTCGAAGAGCATCTTGGACGAGCCCAGCGGCTTGTTGGCCTTGAAGGCCTGGACCGCGTCGTCGACCATCCGGCCGCACTGGGTCGTGTCGCGGGACTCGCCCTCCTCGGGCAGGTCTTCGTAGCCACCGCGCCGCTTCTTGTTCCGGCTGTCGATGCGCTCGGTGTCCTCGTAGGCGTCGTCGGGCCGCTGCTTGCTGACCTCGAGGTCCTCGCGGCTCTCGGTCCGCTCGGGCTGGGCCGCCGCGGCGGACATCTTCTTGGCCGTCTTGACCACGTCCTCGGGCGCGCCCTCGTTGATGAGGCAGCGGATCTCCTCGTTGGAGAACTGCTCACCGGACTCCTCCATCGTCACGACGATGATCGAGGTGGGGACGTTGACGTTGACCATGTTCATGATCTCGTCGCAGCCCAACGCCCACGCGTTGCTGCTGGTGAACAGGGCGGCCCCGAGGGCCAGGGCACCGAAGAGTCTGCTGGTCTTCATCGCGTATCCCTACTCCATCCCGGGGAAGAAGAAGCTGACGCCGCCGGAGAGGATGAAGTTGTTCTTCATCTCGAGCGTCGTGCTGTTGACCGTCTCGATGTAGACCAGCGAGCGGCCGTCGAGCCGCACCGCGACGAAGTCGTTGAAGACGATGCGAGCGCCGCCTCCGAAGTTCGTCGTGGGGTGGATCTGGATCTGCGTCTCGATGGCGATGGGGTCATCCTCCGCCTGGAGCGCATTGAGGTCATCCTTGGTGCGCGTCACGCCCATGCCGAAGGCACCATAGATGTCGAAGTTGATGATGTTGTTCCCGCGAAGCGCGACCTTTCCGTAGATCGGGGAGAACTGGAAGGTGCCGTTCGCGACCAGCATCAGCTTGCTGATGTCGGGCGAGACGTGGTTCTTGTTGACCAGCTGCTTCGTCAGCGGCTTCCAGTCGGCCTCGCCCAGATCCGGGCTGTAGGCCAGCTCGGCCTCGATCGCGAAGATCTCGGTCACGTGGTAGCCGAGGCGGCCGCCGGCGATGTACCGGTTGAGGAAGGGGTCGTTGGTGACGAAGGCCACCATCGGCATGGCCTCGAAGCGACCGAGCTTCAGGAAGTTCTTCCGCTGGATCGTCTTGATGACCCGGCGCTGGGCCGCGTACTGCTCCTCGAGGATCTGCTCGTCCTTGACGCCGACGCGGTCGTCGATGTCACCGGACTTCAGGGCCTCCCGCTCGTCCTTGACGGACTCCTCGGTGTCTCCACCCAGGATGTCGTCGAGGTCGTCGTCATCGTCCTCGTCGCCGTCCTGGACGAGGCCGTCGCCGTCGAGGAGCGCGTCCTCGGCCGGGTCGTGGTGGGCGAGGCCGTCGCCGTCGAGGAGCGCGTCCTCGGCCGGGTCGTGGTGGGCGAGGGCGTCGCCCGAGAACAGGCCTGCCGCGAAGACGCCGAGGGCCAGTGTGATGATGCGCATGGGCTGGTCTCCGCGCCTCTAGAAGTCCGACATCCGCGGGGACATCTTCGGGAAGTACATCGAGATGCCTGCGGTGGCGATGAAGATGTTGTAGAGGCGGCCGTCGGTCTCGGCGGTCTCCGGGTCGTACTGGGGCTTGAGGTCCCAGTAGACGTAGGAGCGGGCGTCGAGCTTGAGGGCCACCGTCTGCGTAAGGAAGAAGTCGGCGCCGACGGCCACGTTGACCGGCACGCGGGACTTCAGCGCCCTCGACTCCAGCGAGACGGGCACGGGGTCGCCCTGGGCCGCCTTCTGGTTGTCGTAGACGGCGTAGTACTGCTGCAGGCCGAGGTAGCCGATGCCGAAGCTGCCGTAGAGGTCGAAGTTGAGGACCGTCTCGCCGACCAGGTTGATCTTCCCGTAGACGGGGATCCAGTTGGCGGAGAAGGTGGCCCCGAAGACCATCTTGTCCAGCGGCTGCTGGAAGTCCACGTTGGCTTCGCCGTTGTGGGCGATCGTCACCAGCGTATTGGTCAGGCCCTTGAGGTCCGTGGACCCCAGGTCGGGCGCGTAGAAGAACTGGCCGCCGACCGCCAGGCTCTCGCTGAGGTGGTAGGCCACCAGCAGCCCGCCGAGGCGGCGCTTGACCATCGGGTTGTTCGGCACGGCCCCGACGACGGGCGCGATCTCGAAGCGGTCCGACTTCAGGAAGAAGCGATTCTGGACGACGTCCTTGGGCTGGACCTCTCCCTGAACCTCTCGGAGGGCATCTTCTGCGGGGTTCGCGTGGGCCGGGTCGGAGGCGAACAGGCCTGCGACGAGAACCGTCCCGAGGACCCCGGCTCCGACGCTGCGAGCCAGGGTGCACATGGGGTTCATCAGGGGCTTCTCCAGCGTTTCGGGCATGCACTTCGGGCTGTGGGTCGCCCGAAAGACGGGGGACCATAGCACGCAGGTCCAAGGCAGGCTCAGACCGCCTGTCATGCGGTTGTCAAGCGCCTTTACAGGGCCGGAGACGCAGTCGGACACGGGCTTCTCTTCGGTGCGGAACGACTACGTGTTTCCGGCCCGGAAAGCCTTCACTCGAAGCGCAGATTCAGCTCGTACCAGCCCATGCCACCCCGGCGATCCCGCACCACGACCCACAGCTGACCCTCGCTGGCCTGGGGCTCGGCGGGGGCGGTGTAGGTGAAGTTCAGGTGGGGGTAGAGCTTCCAGAACTGATCGAAGCTCCCTTCGGTGGCGTAGAGGTTGATGTAGGGCTCCTCGACGCGCTCCTCGTCCACGCCGTCGGAGTTCCGGAAGGTGTAGGTCTGGATCGACGCCTCGCTCAGGAAGGCCTCGAGCTCGTAGGTCTGGCCCGGGCTCAACACCAGGGTGTCGTCCTTGGCCAGCTCGATGCCGGCCTCGCTGACGATCGTCTCGATGTCCGGGTTGTCGTTCGGCGTGCGAGCGAAGCTGACCGGGACGCGCTTGTAGCCGGACTCCCCGAGCTGGGCGAGCTCGTCGGGATCGACGTCGCCGCTCGCGAGAGCCTCGAGGTCGACGCCGTTGGGCACCGCCTGGAACTGCACGAGGTAGTTCATGCCCTCGTCCTGTTCTTCTTCGCTCAGCTCGTCGAGGAGGTCCGCGGGGGTGTCGAAGCTGGGGACGACGCCCTCCTCGGTCACGCCGATCAGCTCGAGGTCGTCGCAGCCGAAGCCCGAGCTCTGCTCGATCAGGCAGCCGAACCAGAGGATCGCCTGGATGCCCTCCGGGTCGTAGGCCAGGGCGCGCAGGCGAACCGAGTCGCCCGGCTCGGGCTCGGCGGGGCTTGCACGGACCGCGAGGACGCGGGTGCGATCCACGGTCGCCGGCTGGGAGAGGTCGCTGGCCGCACAGGCCATCAGGGCGAACACCATCAGAGGTATCCCTCGATCTCGATGCCCGGGGAGGGGATGAAGGGGAGGCTGCCGACGTACACGGACTCGGTGTAGTCGTAGTTGTAGAGCAGGAACTCGGGGTTCTCGCCCTTGTAGACGTTGAGCAGGTCCAGGTACAGGTTCATGCGCCAGGTCTTGAAGGTCAGGCCCTTCTGGATCCGCGCGTCGACCGCGTAGTACGGAGGCATGCGCTCGGAGTTCCGCGTTCCGGTCGCATACGGCGTCCAGAAGTCCTGGTCCATGTCGTAGACCGCGAAGCTGTAGGGCGTGTAGGGGCGGCCGGTCGTGTACTGGAACTTCGCCGAGACCTCGACCTCCCAGGGCAGCTTGTAGGCGCCGAGGGCCGTGAAGATGTGGGTCTGGTCGAAGTCGAAGAGGTAGGGGTCCTCGTCCTTGTAGTCCTGCCGCTCCGACTGGCTGTAGGTGTACGAGAGCCACCCGAAGAAGTTCCCGACCGGGTCCTTCCGGATCATCAGCTCGCCGCCGTAGATCGTCCCGGTGCCCAGGTTCGCGTAGGCGTTGTCCTCGATGCCGGTCCACTCGGGGTTGAAGACGATCAGGTCCGAGAGCTCTTTGTAGAAGACCTCGCCGTCGACGTGCAGGCCGGGGACGACCTCGACCTCGGCGCCGGCGGTCGTGGCCCAGGAGCGCTCGACGCCCAGCTCGTAGTCGCCCTCGATCTGGTAGCTCTCGCTGGCCTGGGGCGGCTGGGTGTAGATGCCGGTCGAGGCCTTCACGTAGACCCGGTCGACCAGCCGCATGCGGGCGGCGATGCGGGGGTCCCACCCGGTCGCGGTGTATTGCCCCGGCACGTCGACGTAGGAGTAGCGAATCCCCGGCTGGATGTAGAGCCGGTCGAGATCCTTGAATGGCCGGAGGTGCAGCTTCAGGAAGGGATCGGGGCCCCAGACCGTGCCGCTGTCGCTGATGCCCCAGTCCTCTCGCTCGGCGAGGGGGTCGTAGTCTCCGAAGCTGTCCGGATCGATCGGGAGCTCCATCTGGAAGGCGTAGCCGCCGCCGATGAAGTCGACGCCGGGGACCACCTCCAGGTGCTCGTTCACCGTCCAGGGCGCGGTCGCGCGCAGCTCCCACAGGTAGAGGTCCTGCTCCATGCGGAAGGCCTGACCGAGGCCGAACTCGCTGTAGTCCCAGCCGATCGACGGCGACAGCTGGAGGCGGAAGTTGTCGTTGACCCGGTGGTCGACCGTCCCGATGAGCCGGTGGGTGAAGTAGTGGATCGAGATGTCGCCCTGGGCGTCCTGGTCGGGTCCCTGGGCGTAGTCCTCGGGGGTGGACAAGAGCAGCTTGTCGTCCAGGCCCATGTAGAAGAGCGTGACCTGGGTGTTCGGAAGGCCGGTGTAGGTGTAGCGGGCCTGCCAGTCCGCCCACCGGGGGCTGGTGACGAAGCGCGTACCGGCCCGCTCCTGGATCGGTCGGATGATGTAGTCGACGTAGCTCCGCCGTCCGGCCACGCCGACGTGGTGCTGGCCGTCCTTGCCCAGCCGGCCCTCGAAGAGCCCCCCGCTGTCGAGCAGATCGGTGGACCAGGTGATGTGGGGCTGCTCTGGAGCTTCCTTCTTGACGGTGACGTCGATGGCGCCGCCGAGGGTGCGCCCGTACTGAACGCCGTAGCTGCCTGGCAGGTAATCGACGCTCTCGACCAGGTCCGGATTCAGCACCGATGCGAAGCCGCCCAGGTGGTAGATGATCGGGATGCGGACGCCGTCGACGTAGACGCCCGTGTCCTCGGGGTTGGCCCCGCGGATGATCAGCAGGCCGGTCGAGAAGGGGCTCCGGGCCGCGCCCGGCAGGTTCTGGATGACGCGGATGGGATCGCCGAAGGTGCCGGGGATGCGGCGCGCCTCGCTCATCGAGATCGTGCGGCGGGTGACCTCGTCCTTGTTCTTGCGGTAGACGCCGACCGCGGCGTCCTCGGCGTAGGTCTCGTTCCGGACCCAGATCTCCGCGGACTGGACCTGGCCGTCCTGGACCTCGACGGCGAGCTCCTTCGTGGCCCAGCCGGGTCGGCTGACGATGACGGTCTGAGCCCCCGTGGGCACTCCGCGGAACTCGAAGTTCCCGGCCTCGTCGGTCTGGGCGACCAGGTCGGTCCCGACGACGGCGACGGCCATCTCGGGCAAGGGGCGGCGGGTCGCCATCTCCAGGACCCTGCCTTCGAGGTTCACGGGCAGCTCGACGGGCTCCTCGGGGAACTCTTCGGGCACGGCTCCCTCGACGCCGGTCACATCGAGGACGAATCCGTAGTCGAACTCCAGCGCGACCGCGGTGGGACCGTTCGTGTCCTCGGCCGGGCTGAAGGTCATCTGCAAGACGGCCTCGACCGCGGCCTCGTCGAAGCCGTAGCCGGCGGGGCGAAGGACCTCGACGTAGGAGACCTTTCCGGTCTCGTCGATCTCGATGAGCAGGCCGACGACGCCCTCGACGCCGGCCTCCTCGGCCTCGGGTGGGTAGGGCGCCTGGATGTACTCCAGGATCTCCGGGCCCTTCACGATGGGCGGGAGTTCCTCTTCGGCGGCGGTGTCTTCCGGCGGGGTCTCGGGGGGGTCCTGGGCCAGCGCCAGGGTCGACAGCAACAGCAGCATCAGTCCAAGGCCTTGATGGTGCACTTCATGGGGATGTTGTTGACGGCGACCGGCGTACCGTCGCGCTGGCCGGGCTTCCAGCGGGTGGCGCGCCACTTGGCGACGCACTCCTCGTCGATGCCGTAGCCGATGGTCTCTTTCAGGAGCGCCTTCGTCACGCGACCCTCGGCGTCGATGTCGATCCAGATCGTCCAGGTCCCCTCGACCTCGGCGTCGATGGCCTCCTGGGGCACGTCCAGGCGAGGCAGGGCCCGCAGGCGAGGCTTGGTCGTGACGCTGGCGTAGGGCACGTCGGTCCAGGTGTCGTCGTCATCCAGCTCGAGGCCCTCCTCGTCGGCCTTGACCGAAAGGGTCGAGCCGGCGCGGACGGCCAGGCCGGTGCCGCTGCCCTCGACGAAGCTGTTCGTGGAGAGGCCCTGGACCATGCGACGCGGCTTGGGCTTCTCGGGCGGAGGCTCGGGTGGCGGCTCGACCGTCTCTTCGAACTCGACCGGCTCGGGCGGAGGCTTCGGCTTCTCGGGCTCGGGCTCGGGCTCGGGCTCCGGCTCGACCTCGGGCTCGGGGGGCGGCTCCTGCTCCACCACGACCATCTCTACCCACTCCTCGGCCGCCTTCTTTGAGACGTCGATGTTCATCACGGCCCAGGCGCCCCCGGCGTGGAGCAGGATGGCGACCGCGGCGGCGGCGATCAGCCCGCTCGCGGCGTTCGACTCGCGCTCGTAGGGTGAGCGCAACTACATGCTCCGACCGGCCTCTGCCGTGGCCGGGTCGATGTTGATCGCGAACTTGGCGACGCCCTCCTGCTTCACGACGTCGAGCAGCCAGACGACGCGGCCATGCGGCACCTCGGTGTCTGCTGCGATGAGGCAGGTGACCTCCTCGTCCTCGGCGTGGGCCGCCTGGATCGCGGCCCGCAGCGCCGCCTCGTCGATCTCTTCGCCGTCGAGGTGGAGCTTGCCGTCGTTGGTGAGCTGCAGGCCCAGCGAGGTGACCTCGGTGGCCTCGCCGGTGGCGGCCTCGGGCAGGTTCACCTTGATGCTCGGCGTGAAGATGTCGGTGGTCGCCGTGACCATGAAGATGATCAGGACCACCAGGATGATGTCGACCAGCGGCGTGACGTTGATGTCGGTGATCGGCTCGTCGCCGCCGCCACCGAGGTTCGCCGCCACTCAGGCCCCCTTCTGGGCGAGCTCGACCGCTTCCTCGACCTCGGTCTCGTCCTCGGAGGGCTCCTCGAGCGAGGACTTCAGCCGCGCGAGCACCAGGTGCGAGAGGCTCTCGACCCGCCCCATCTGGGACTTGATGAGGCGCTGGAAGAAGTTGTAGAGCACCACCGCGGGGATGGCGACGATCAAGCCGATGGCGGTGGCCACGAGGGCCTCGGAGATGCCGGCCATGACGGCGCTGGCGCCCTCGGCGTCCATGTTCGCGAGGTCGTGAAAGGCCTTGATGATTCCGAGCACCGTTCCGAAGAGGCCGATGAAGGGCGCGTTGCTTCCGGTCGTGCCGAGCACGATCAAGAAGCGGTCGAGGCGGTTCTTCTCGAAGACCATCGTGCCGGCGATGGCTTCCTCGGCGGCGTCGGGTCCGTGCTTCGCCGCCTCCAGGCCGGCGGCGAGGACGCGGGCCTCGACGCCTTTCATGCCGTCGAGGTCCTTCTGGAAGGCGCCGCGGTCGCCGCGGGCCATGAAGCGGGCCAGCGCCGCCTGCAGATCAGCGCCCGGCGTGGTGTTCATCACCAGGTAGATCGCCCGCTCGACGGCCACGCCGACGCAGATGACGCTGAGGGCTACGAGCAGCCAGAGCACCCAGCCTGCGCCGAGCAGCGCGAAGGCCAGCATTCTTTCTTCGAGCGACACTCCGGAACTCCTCAGCTTCAGCCCTGGTCGGCGAATGTAACGGCACCACGCGCGGGTGCGTGTTCCCTGCTGTAGGACACATTGGGCACGCGCGGCTGAAAGGGAAGGGGCACGAGGGCGCAGGCGACAGGCGACAGGAGCGGCGCCACCCGTCCCTGCCCTGCAGTCCGGTGTCCCTTTCCTCCCGTCGCCTGTGTCCCTTCGCAGGGGCACAGGGTGCCGAGGCGTTCGGGGTGGCGCTCCTGTGTCCCTCTCTTCCTGTCGCCTGTGTCCCTTCTTCGCCTGTGTCCCTTACTCCCGCGGTCCAATCCACGGTCCCGTTCTTCCGGACCGCCATGTACCGAAGCCGACCCAGGCCACGTTGCGGTAGCCGCGGGCGCCGTCCACTGCCCAGTCGACGGACAGCGGCAGCTCGCGGCCGGCGATCCAGGGCACGCTGAAGAGCTTCACTTCGAAGCCGGCGGTGCCGTGCAGCCGGCCGGGGACCAGCGCCGAGCGAGCGGGCTCGTACCAGCTGCCGGTCCGGATCTTGAGCCGGTCCGGGAGGATCTCCAACTCGCCGCCGACCCGCGGAGACATCGTGATCTCCTGCCCTTTTGCAACGTCCAGCCCCATCGCGAGGCCCTCGACGCTGACGCCGCCCTCGACCGCGCCCAGGGCCACGAGGTCGATCGCGAGCCGGGCGGGGAGGCCGGTGACAGGGTCCAGGCCCACCCAGCTGCCACCCACCGAGAACTCCGCGGGCAGGACCGCGATGGACGGGATGTCGTCTCCCGCGATGCGCGGGCTTGCCTCGATCCGGCTCCGCCAGAGCAGCGCCAGGTTCCATCCGCCGGCGCACAGGACCACGCCGGTCTCGAAGCCCCGGCGGCCGCGGTAGGTCACGTCGAGTGTGGGTGTGGACAGGCGCGCGGTCGCGGTGCGGTAGCCGACCCCGAAGACCACGTTCCCGTCCGTCCAGGACCAGGCGCCGAGGTAGTGGGTCTCCTTCGAACGGATCTCGCGGTCACCGCTGGAGTAGCGGGCGGTCGACAGGACCACCCCGCCGCCGCCGTTGTTCACGAGGAGCGTCCCCCCGAAGTTCGCGATGCCCCCCTGCCAGGCGTCCTTCGGCAGGCCAAAGTCCTGGGCCCCGATGCCGGTCAGCTGCGAGAAGGTCGAGATGTTGGCGGTGACCGTGCCGGTGACGTGGGCGCGGCTCTCGACCGGCCGCATCGCGGGCGCGGCGGGGTGGGCGAACATGCCCTTGGCGCCGCTCGCCCAGGCCAGGCCGGCGCTGCCCATGCCGACGCCCTCGGCGCTGACGAGCGGCACGCTCCTGGACAGCTCGACGGCCGCCTCCTGCTGGGCTGTGGCGACGCTCAGGAGCGCGAGCAGCACGGCTTGACACCCCCTCGGGGCCTGCTTAGTTCACGGCCGGTTTCGGCGACGTAGCCAAGTGGTAAGGCAAGGGTTTGCAAAACCCTGTATCACCGGTTCGACTCCGGTCGTCGCCTCTCGAACCCCGCCGTACTCGCGGCGGGGTTTCCACGTTCAGGAGACGAGCCCGAAGGCCTCGTCCAGCAACTCCTTTCCTCGAGCCAGGATCTGGGCCTCCCACTGTGGCGACGGCCGGCAGAAGGTGTCCTTCAGCGCCTGCTTCGTCGGATGGTCGATCGCTCCTCCGCCGTGCAGGTGGTGACGGTTCTCCTCGCGCAGCGCCTTCAGGACGAGGATCGGCGCTTTGGTGCCGAACTCCTGGGTGACGAAGTCGACCTGGGCCTGGGGGGCCAGGCGAGGGATCAGCGAGGGGTACCCGCCGCGGATCGCATAGGCGACGCCGGCTTCCGGGTCCCAGGGCGTGACGCGCTCGCCAAAGGTCTTCCGCCACCGCTCGTATGGGTCCGAGCCCTTCGCGGCCTCGACCAGGAGCGTATCGACGCCGCTCCGACCGAGGCCCGTGTGCACATCGATGCCTACGACGTGCTCGGCACCCTCGAGCTCCTCGGCCAGGAAGTGCGACCACGCCGCGGGGCCGTCCTGGAGTCGGGCGCCGCCGAAGAAGAGGCCCCGGGGGAAGGCGTACTGGCCGCCGACGATGGTCTGCTTCAGCGCGTTGAAGCCGTGCCTCAGGATCAAGGAGATGCCCGTGAACCAGAACGCGTCGAGGCTCGGAGGCGTCGGAGGATTCAGGAAGGCGTCGAAGTTCGCGTAGTCCTCCGGAGCGCCGCTGTACTCCTCGTCCGGAGCGAGGAAGTTGCGGTTCAGATCGACGTTCTCCTCGTTGACGCGGCGAAGCCAGGCCATGCCGTAGGGGTTGAGCACGTGCCCCACGATCAGCGAGGTGTCCTCGGGCAGATCCGGCACACCGCGCGCCAGGAGGTCGAGCTGGATGGCGCTCCCCGCGAAGCCCTCGATGCCGTGCAGGCCGCTCGTGTGGAGCACCACCTTGCGTGCCTCGCGAGGTCCGAAGACCGCCACGTCGAGCGTGAGCTGCTCGCCGCCGGGACCACGGGCCTCGATCGGCAGGGAGATCAGCCGCTCGCCGACGGCCTCGCGGAAGCGGTCTCTGGCCTGGAAGTACGAGGCGCTGAACATGGGGCGTGGATATCCTGGGCCCGTGATCACGGTCGTCGTCCTGGCCAAGAACGAAGCGGACCGCATCGCTGCGTGCGTGCGGTCCGCGCTCGTCGTGGCTCCGGTGCTCGTGCTCGACAGCGGCTCGACCGATGACACCGTGGCAGTGGCGCGGGCGGCGGGTGCCGAGGTCCGCGAGACCGACTGGCCGGGCTTCGTCGAGCAGCGGAATCGCGCGCTGGCCCAGGTCGACAACGAGTGGGTGCTCTTCATCGACGCGGACGAGGAGATCGAGGGCTTCGAGATGCCGTCGGGCGAGCACGACGGCTACCGACTTCGGCGAGCGAACTCCTGGCTCGGCACCCCGGTAGGCCACGGAACCTTCGGGTCCGACGCGCCGGTCCGTCTCGTGCGCGCGAAGAAGGCGAGGTGCATCGGCGCCGGGGTTCACGAGGTGCTGATCACCTCCTCGACGGGCACCGCCACCGGCACCCTGGTCCACGAGCCCTACCGCGACCTCGGCGAGCACCTGGCCACCATCGATCGCTACACCCGGCTGTTCGCGGACACCACCGACAAGCGCGCCGGCTGGTGGGACGTCTGCTTCCGTCCGCCTCTACATTTCGTGAAGGCCTATCTACTCAAGGCGGGCTTCCTCGACGGGGTCGTCGGGCTTCAGCTGGCCTGGCTCGGCTCGCTCCACGTGGCGCTCAAGTGGGGAAGGTTGTACGCCAGGGCGCGATGAACGTCGCTCTGGTGCATCGCCGCTTCACGACCCGGGGCGGCACCGAGCGCTTCCTGGTGGGCCTGGCACGGTACCTGCTTGATGAGGGCCACATGGTCCACGTCTACTGCAACCGAAGCGACGAGCCCGAGCCCCGCATCACCTTCCACCACCTGCCGATGCTCCGTCCGGCCAAGGTGCTCAGCTTGTGGCGCTCGGCGAGCCGGGTGCGGCTCCAGGACCACGACGTCGTGCTGGGTCTCGGAAGGCACGTCCCCCATGACGTCTTTCGGGCGGGCGGAGGCGCGCACCAGGCCTACCTGGACGTCTGTCGGCCCCACTGGCGCCTGAACCCGGCGGCGCGCCTGGAGGTCGAGCTCGATCGCCGCGTCGCGCTGTCGTCGAGGGCCGTCATCACGCCGAGTCGTCGCGCGGGCCAGGACCTCGTCCGCTGCTACGGCCTGGACGAGGCGAAGCTCCGGGTCATCCACAACGGCGTGGACTCCAAGCGCTTCCGCCCGATCCCACGATCCCCCAGGCGCCGCCTGGTCTTCCTGGGCACCGGCTTCGCCCGCAAGGGGCTGGCGGTGGCCATCCAGGTCGCCGAGGCGACAGGCTGCAGCCTGACCGTGATCGGCGACGACGCCCGGCTGGAGAGCTGGAAGCGGCGGCACCCCGCCGTCGAGTTCCTCGGCCCGGTCGATGACGTTCACCAGCACCTCCCGGACTTCGACGCGCTGGTCCTGCCGACCCGCTACGAGCCCTACGGCAACGTCTGCCTCGAGGCGATGGCCTGTGGCGTTCCCGCGGTCACGACGCCCTGCAACGGAGTGACCGAGGTCTTCCCGGATCCCCGCCTGGTCGCCGACGACGTCGAGGAGCTCGCCGAAGCGGTCGAGGTCGTACTGAGCGAGGGCGAAGCGCTGCGTGAAGCCTGCCGCGCGGCGGCCCTGGCCCTCCCCACCGACCGCGCCTACAGAGCCCTGGAAGCGGTGCTGACGGAGTTGAAGCGATGAGGACCGGGTTGCGCGCCCTCGTCACGCTCGTCGTCCTCTGCCTGATCGCGGGCGTGGCCGCGCTCGTCGGGTACCAGAAGAAGGTCGTCGAGGACCCCGGGGAGCACCTCGACGAGGCCTACATCAAGGGCCTGATCACCAAGGAATCGCCGGTCTACTACCGGGACGGGCGCACGCGCCTGGGGGTCTTCTTCGACGAGGAGCACCGCCACTACGTCGAGTACGAGGACATCCCGAAGGACTGGGTCAACGCCATCGTGTCGGCCGAGGACCAGCGGTACTGGGAGCACCCCGGCATCGACAGCATCGGGCTGGCCCGCGCGATGAAGCAGAACATCCAGGCCGGACGCCTCGTCTCCGGGGGCTCGACCCTGACGATGCAGACCTCGGAGAACCTCTTTCATCCCGGCACCTACGACCTCAACGGCAAGCTCTTCGAGGCCCTCGACACGCTGAGGCTCGAGGCCCACTACTCCAAGGAGGACATCCTCGAGTTCTACGCCAACCAGTTCCACGTCTACGGGAACGGGCGCGGTCTGGGCATCGCCGCCCGCTACTTCTTCGACAAGGACGTCAGCGAGCTGACCCTGCACGAGTCGGCCTTTCTGGCCGGTCTGGTCAAGATCCCGGGTCGCTACAACCCCTTCATCCACTCGGACGAGGCAGACCGCGAGCGGGCGAAGGAGCGCGCCCAGGAGCGGGTGAACTACGTCCTGGGGCGCATGGTGATCGACGGCCACGTCCGCGCCGAGGAGGCGGAGGCGCTCTACGACGAGCCGATCCCCTTCAAGCGAGGCACCTTCCGCTACGACAGCTCCATCCTCATGGACGAGGTCGAGCGGCAGCTGGAGCAGGCCCCCTTCCCGGAGCTGTTGGCCAGCGCCGGCATCGACAACCCGGCGACCTCGGGCATCCAGATCGTCACGACCCTCGATCCGGCCGCTCAGCGAGGCGCCACCTACGGTCTCTGGCACCACCTCTCCGAGGCCGGGCCCTCGATGGAGGGCCTCGAGCCGACCGCCTTCGTGCACGATGCCGAGCTCGCCCCTCGCCCCGATCCGAACGACGTCCCCGTGGCTCGGGAGTTCCGCTACGCCCGGGTCGGGGAGAAAACCGACCAGGGCTACGCGCTCGACCTCGGGGGCCACCCGGGGCGCATCGACACCGAAGGCTTCGAGCGCGCCGTGAACCTCCTGGCCGTGGCCCAGCAGGAGAACCGCTACCCGATCGTCAACGACGTCACGCGGGCCAAGGTCTCGAACGTGCTGGGCGAGGGCGCCGTGGTCTGGGTCTCGGTCCGCGAGGCCTCGGGCGGCGTCTGGCTCTGCGACCTCGAGGTCCGCCCGGAGCTGCAGGGCGCCGTCGTGGTGCTCGAGGATGGCCGCATCCGGGCCATGGTCGGGGGCAACGACAACCGGAACTTCAACCGCGCCTCCACCGCCCAGCGGCAGCTTGGATCGACCTGGAAGATCCTGATCTACGACGCGGCCTTCCAGCTGGGCTGGGCGCCCACCGACGCGCTGGACAACCGCCGCGCGGTCTTCCCCTTCACCGGCACCTGGTACTACCCGCGGCCGGATCATCAGAGCGAGGACTTCGTCAGCATCGCCTGGGCCGGCGTGCGCAGCGAGAACCTCGCAACCATCTGGCTGCTCTACCACCTGACGGACCGGCTGAACCCGGAGCAGGTGCGGCGGCTCGCCGAGCTCACCGGGCTGTCCCAGCAGGAGAACGAGAGCCGCACCCAGTACATCGAGCGCATCCGCGACGAGCACGGCGTCATCGCCACGCGCGATCGCATCGACGACGCGCTGTTCGGGGCCGTGAAGGAGGAGGTCATCGCGGACCTGGCCTTCACCGGTCACCCCGAAGACGCGGTCGAGCTCCGGTCGCTTCACTACGGGCGCGGCTTCATCACCGAGTCCGGCCGCCAGTCCGACGCCCGCAACCTCCGCGCGCTGGACCGGAACTTCCTCCGCCTCGAAGGCCTGGTCGAGGCCTGCCGCGAGCAGCACGCGATCCTGCGTGACGCCGAGGGCCCCATCGATCCGGCTCGGGTCCCGGACCTGACCGTCCGCCCCTCGGCACGAGGCTTCCAGGTCAACTGCTTCACCTCGCCCGAGGGCTGGGCTCCCGCCGACGAGGACCTCGTCCACCGCCTCGGGGCCCCCGGGCTGCCGCCGGTCCTCGACGACCCCTTGATCGACGGGCTGCTGCACGCCTCGACCCTGGCCGCGGTGCGCGACGCGATGGCTCGCAAGGGCGAGAAGCTCGAGATGTACGAGCCCTACGACCCGGAGCTCTTGTACCTGCACCCCGACTTCCGCCTGATCCTCGGCCTGCGCTACGTCGCCGGCCTGGCCAACGAGATGGGGGTCCAGGACGAGATCCCGCCGGTCCTGTCGATGCCGCTGGGCGCGGTGGACGTCTCCCTGCTCGAGGCCGCCGGCGTCTACCAGGGCTACCTCGCGGGAGAGGGCTGGCGCTTCCCGGGCAAGGGCTACGAGCCCGGCGCGGTGCCTGGCATCCGCTCGACCTTCAAGGTGCCCGAACAGCAAGTCCCCGCCTTGCTGATCGCGGAGATCCGGGACCGGGAGGGCAACGTCATCTACCGGGTCGATCCCAAGGCCGAGACGGTCGCGGATCCGGTCGCCGGGCAGCTCACGGTGGACATCCTGCGCAACACGGTGACCCACGGGACCGGCCGACGGGCCACCCGCATCGCCTCGGGCTTCCCCCTGGGCGGCAAGACCGGGACGACCAACGACTACAAGAACGCGGCCTTCATCGGCCACGCCCCCAAGGCCACCCGCGACGACGAGATCCGCTACGACAGCGCCTACACCGTGGCGTCCTACGTCGGCTACGACGACAACCGCAAGATGGTCCGCGGCAACATCAAGCTGCAGGGGGCCTCCGGCGCGCTGCCTGCGTGGATGGGCACGGTCGAGGCCCTCTACGACGAGGGCTTGATGGGCAATCCGGGCGAGGTCCTGGTCCCCGAGGACTTCCACTTCGAGTCGGTGGCCGACCTGTCGGGGCTCCCGGGCGCCGCCGATGACGCGCGCAGGGTCCTCGTCTACGGCTCCGACGGCCTGGAGCGTCGCTTCGCGCCCTTCGCTGAGCGGGCCGAGGTGGTCGAGGCCGACCTGGAGGCGCCGCCTCCGGATCTGGACATGGCGGACCCCTCGGCTGGCGAGCCCTCGGACGACCCCTGGGATACCGGCAGCGCCGAGCCCGGCTCCGTGTGGGACCGGCTCGAGGAGGAGGAGTGATGTTCCTGGTCGCGCTCGCCCTCGGCTGTGTCGAGGTCAAGCCCTACGGCAAGGGCCCCGAGCCCATGGGCAAGCCCCCGGTCACCGTGGACACCGCGGTCGACTCGGCTCGCCCCGACATCGACTGGGCCGCGCTCGAGGAGGACCTGGCCGACCTGATGGAGGCCGAGACCGACACGGATCGGTTGGAGCGGCTCAGCGCCGCGCACGCCCTGGCCGGCGACATGAAGCGCGGCGCGGCGCACCCCGATCGGGCTGTCGAGAGCTACCTGTCCCGCCTGATCGAGGTCGAGGCTCGCGCCACACCCGACGAGCTCCCCACGGGCATCGGCTTCACCATCGGCGGCGGCATCGTCGAGGAGGAGATCGTCGAGCCGCTGGACATCGAGAGCGCTCGCGCGTCGCTGGCCGCCGGGGACTACCGGGAGGCCATCGCGTCGCTCGAGGCCCACCGGGACGACCCGGATGTGGAGCGGCTCTGGGACGAGGCCGTCGACGGCTTCGTGCATGCGGAGCGAGAGCGCGCCGGCAACCTCTACGTGCGGGCTCGCGAGATGCCCGAGGGTGAGGTGCGCGACGCCGCGGTCGATGACGTGGTCGACATCCTCGAGGGCCTGCTCCGGGAGTACCCGGACTCCAGCTACGTCGAAGCGATCGAGCGGAACCTGGAGCTCGTCCGCAACGAGTAGAGCAGCATCACGAGCCACAGGCCGCCGAGCGGTGCGGTCGCGCAAGCTCCGGGATCCTCCGGCTCCGGATCCGGCTCGACTTCCGGTGTCGGCCGCGCCGAGACGCTGAAGCCGGCCTCGGCCGAGGTCTCGCCCGGGCCCCAGAGGTCGATGGGCGTGACCGACCAGGTCACCACGTCGCCGACCTCGAGGTGCCCGGTCAGATCGACGAAGTGCTCTGTCGTCGTCCAGACCGTCTCGACCTCGTTCAGCGTCCAGGCGACCTCGTAGTTCAGCCAGTCTGCGTCGAGGTCCTCGGCGGGGTCCCAGGTGAGCCGCACCCGGTCCACGTAGGGCTGGTCGGGGCCTGTGAGTGCGGGCGCGCGTGGCGCTGAGTTGGCCACCGCCAGCACCGCCGCCCCGGCGTCGACGCGACCGCAGCCGTAGTAGGGGCTGAAGCCCGTCTCGTCGTAGGTGCCGGAGTCCGTGTCGATGCGCACCGCGGTGTCGCAGATCACCTCGCGGGCGTCGGCGGCGGTCAGCCGGTCGTTGGCCGCGAACATCAGGGCGAAGACGCCGCTCACGACCGGGGCCGAGCCGCTCGTGCCGGAGAACCAGCCGTAGTACTCGGCGTCCTCGGCCCAGCTGCCGTAGCCCCCCTCGACCAGATCCGTCGTGAGCAGGGCGCCGCTCGGTCCCGTGATGTCGAGCACGTCGCCGAAGTTGCTGTAGCTCTCGCGCACGTCGTGTCCGTCGCTGGCAGCGACCGTGACCGTGAGCCGTTGCTGCTTCCAGCCGTCGCCGGAGGTGTCGCAGTTGTCGTTGCCGGCGCTGACCACGACGACCGAGCCCAGGCCCCCCCGGCCGTTGTCCTCGGCGTACTTGTTCATCTGCCGCAGGACCTCGTAGGTCTCGAACACTGCGCAGTCGCCGAAGCCCCAGCTGTTGTTCAGGACCCCGGCCCCGGCATCGACGGCCTCGACGAAGCCGTCGTAGATGTCCTCGAGCGTGGCGCTGCCTCCGATCATGCGGACGCCGTAGATCTGGGCGTCGTAGGCGACCCCGGTCACGCCCACGCCGTTGTCACCGCGCGCGGCTGCCACTCCGGCCACCGCGGTGCCGTGGGCGGCGCTGCCGTGGGAGGGATCCGGGTTCGAGTCCTCGTCTCCGCCGACGAAGTCGTAGCCGTTGATCACGTCGAGGTCCGGGTGGTCGTCGCGCACGCCGGAGTCGAAGACCGCGATGATCTGGCCCTCGCCGGTGGAGAACTCCCAGGCCAGGTCCGCGCGGATGTCGGCGCCCTCGGACATGCCGCGCTGGCCCACGTTCACCAGGTGCCACTGATCGACAAGATAGGGATCGTCGGGCTCGTAGTGGGGGACGATCGGCAGGACGAAGTCGGGGTGCGCCCAGGTGACCTCGTCCAGGGCCCAGAGCTCGTTGGAGAGCGAGACCGGATCGCCCTCGGTGGTCACGACCAGCAAGCCACCGGGCCGCTCGGAGACATGGACCACTCCGGGGTAAGCGGCGATGGCCGTGGCATCTCCCTGGGCGAGGACCTTGTCGGTCGTCTCGAAGCGCAGGGGCACGGTCTCCGGGCCGATCCCCGGGTGGAACTCGGCGGCGTTCACGAGGCTGAGCAGGGCGAGCACGCCGGCAGTATGGTCGCTGCGATGTGGCTTGTGTTCACCGCCTGTCAGGAGCCCGCGCCCGACCCCCAGGTCGAGCCGGTCGACACGGTCGTGGAGGACAGCTGGGTGGAGCCCTCCTGGTGCGGGGACGAGGTCATCGACGAGGGCGAAGAGTGCGATGACGGCAACGCCGTCGGTGGCGACGGCTGCACGCCGATCTGCACAGCGGAGGCCACCCTCGAGGAGGAACCCAACGACAGCCCCGCCGAGGCCAACGCCTGGAGCGAGACCGTCTACGGCTACCTGGCCGAGGACGACGTGGACTGCTTCGGCTTCACGGTCGACGACTGCCAGAGCCTCTCGATCGCCATGGTCGGAGAGTGCCCGATCCCGGCCACGCTTCAGCTGCACGACCCCGCCGGCATCGGGGTCGCCGCGGGCTCTCCGGACGCGACCGGGTGCGCCGTGCTGGACCCGGCCGAGGTGCCCGGAGCGCGCTTCGCCGAGGCCGGGGAGTGGGCGGTCTGCGCCGAGGGGCTGCAGGGACGCGAGGTGCCGTTCTATGCCCTGGACGTCACGCTGATCCCGCGGGACGAGGCCGAGTACGTCATCGCCGAGAGCGACGATCCCGACGGCGACGGCCTGCCTGACCGCTGCGACGATGACGACGACGGAGACGGGGTCCTCGACGTCGACGACAACTGCCCCTCGGTCCCGAACGGGCCGGACATGGAGCCGCTGTCGCCGGACGCCTCGGGCTTCATCCGCACCTGGCTGGCCGCAGGACCCTTCGCCGGGCGCTCCTCGGAGAGCGGGTGTCTGCCCTCGGCCGAGGCCATCGTCGGCGAGCCCGCGGCGGACCCGACGCTCGGCGAGGCCGCCGGGGACCTGGTCTGGCGGGTCTGGACCACCGACGAGGCCTGGATGAACTTCCTGCCCGCCTTCGGCTCGGTCGGTGCCCCCCGCGAGGTCTATGTCGCCGTGTACCTGCGCTCCGACGAGGAGCGGGAGCTGACCCTGGGTCACGGCCCCGACGACGGCGCGACCGTCTGGCTCGATGACGAGATCGTCCAGGAGATCACGGGCTGTCAGGGGGCCGCGGCGGACAAGTTCCCGGCCACTGTGAACCTCCCCGCGGGCTGGTCGAAGCTCTTGATCAAGGTCTACGACCAGGGGGGCGGCTGGGGCGACTACGTGCGCTTCCTGGACGCCGAGGGCGCCGCGGTGACCGACCTGGAGCTGTCGCTGACGCCCTACGCCAGCTGGGAGAACGACCAGGTCGACTCCGACGGCGATGGCATCGGCGATGTCTGCGACGAGACGCCCTGAAGGCGACAGGCGACAGGCGACAGGCGACAGGCGACAGCATTCGGCATGGCACCCCTCGCGCCTGTCGCCTGTTAGCTCTCGCCTATGAAGCGCAGAGAGTTCCTTACGTCCATCGCCGGTTTCGGCGCCGGAGCGGCCGCCGGTCTCGCCGCATGCAACACCCCCGAGAGCACCGGCGAGGGACCGGCCGTGGTCACGGGCAAGAACATCCGGTGGCGGCTGGCCTCGAGCTTCCCGCGCAGCCTCGACACGCTCTACGGTGGCGCCGAGGTGCTGGCCGATCGGGTCTCGGCGATGACCGGCGGGGCCTTCGACATCCGCGTCTACCCGGCCGGTGAGCTGGTCCCCGGGCTCCAGGTCATGGACGCCGTCCAGCAGGGCACGGTCCAGGTCGGCCAGACGGCCAGCTACTACTACACGGGCAAGAACCCCGCGCTGGCCTTCGACACCTGCGTGCCCTTCGGGTTGACCGCGCGGCAGCAAGCCGCCTGGCTGATGGAGGGCGGTGGCCTCGACCTGATCAACGGGCTCTTCTCGGACTTCGGGATCCGCAGCTTCCCGAGCGGCAACACCGGCGTGCAGATGGGCGGCTGGTTCAACCGCGAGGTCAACAGCCTGGACGAGCTCTCGGGCCTCAAGATGCGCATCCCCGGTGCGGGAGGCGACGTGATGAACATGCTGGGCGTCAGCGTCCAGGTCATCGCCGGCGGCGAGATCTACCCGGCGCTCGAGCGCGGCGCGATCGACGCTACCGAGTGGGTCGGCCCCTACGACGACGAGAAGCTGGGCTTCCACAAGGTCGTGAAGAACTACTACTACCCGGGCTGGTGGGAGCCGGGACCGAGCCTCTCGGTCTACGTGGGCGAGAAGGCCTGGGCCGAGCTGCCGGCCGCCTACCAGGAGATCTTCCGCGTGGCCTGCGCCGAGGCCGGCGTGGTCATGCAGCAGCGCTACGACGCCCGGAATCCGGCCGCGCTGCAGCGCATCCTCGAGAGCGGCGTGATCATGCGCCCCTTCGCCGACGACATCATGAAGGGCGCCTCCGACGCGGCCCAGCAGTACCTCGAGGACAACGCCGCCGCGGACCCGGCCTACAAGAAGGTCTACGAGGCCTTCTCGAAGGCCCGCACCGAGCAGCGCTCCTGGTTCGGGCTGGCCGAGCGCGCCTACCACTCCTACGTGTCGAAGTGATCCTCCTCGTCGGCGCCGCGCTGGCCCAGGATGCCTTCCGCTTTGCCGTCGTCGGCGACACCCAGACCGAGGACTACAGCGAGTCCGCGTCGATCAACCCGACGGTCTTCCCGGCCATCGTCGAGGCGGCGAACACCCAGAACGCCGAGCTCCTGCTCGTGGCGGGGGACCTGGTCGGCGGCTCGGGGTCGCTGGCCTCGACCCGCTCCCAGTGGTCGGACTTTCGGGCCGTCGCCGTGGACTTCGACGGCGAGGTGCTCGTCATCCCCGGCAACCACGACGTCTACGGAGGGGAGGGGACCTTCGCCGCCTTCGCCGAGGACTTCGGCATGCCGACCGACAACGCTCCCGCCGACGAGGAAGGCGTCAGCTGGGTCTTCGACCACGGCGAGACGCGCTTCATCGGCGTCACGAGCGACCAGGAGAGCGGCTCCTACCGGGTCAGCAACGGCGCGCTGTCCTGGCTGGACGAGGTCCTGGGCGAGAGCGCGGAGTTCGAGCACGTCTACGTCATGACGCACCACCCGGTGACCTTCTCCGCCGACAACAGCCTGGGCGGGACCTACGGCGACTTCTGGCAGCTGCTCGTCGCCAACGGGGTCGAGGCGCTGTTCACGGGGCACTGGCACCGGATCCAGGCCAGCCAGCCTGGGAACGGCGGCGCCACCTGGGAGACCATCCTCGGAACCGGGGGCGGCTGGACAGGCTTCTCCCCGATTCGGGACTACCAGCAGCGCCACGGCTTCGTGCTCGTCGAGGTGGACGGCGCATGGGCTCAGGCGACCTTCTATGGCGATGGGGACGGGGACGGCGAGTACGACGAGGCCCTCGACAGCTGGCTGCTCGACCCGGGCGCCGAGCCGGAGCGCGGCCTGCGAGCCCGCTACCGATTCGACGAGGGCGCCGTCGCAGACTCGGCTCCACGCCCCCTCGGCAAGGGCATCGGCGGACGCCTGATCGGCGACGCGGAGATCCTCGAGGGCGGCCCCTTCCACGGCTACCTGCGGCTGGACGGCGATGGGGACTCGGTCGAGGCCGGCGCCATCGGCGACTACGTGCTGGCCGGCAACGGCGAGCTGAGCGCGGCCTTGTGGGCGCGTGTCGACTCCGCGGAGTCCGGCTCCTGGGCGAACACGCTGTTGTGCTACGGCACCGCCGACTACGCGGGCGAGTCCGAGCAGTCGAACTACAGCTTCTGGCTGTCGGTCGGTGACGACGGCACGCTCAACGCCTTCTGGGAGCACGGAGACGGCGACAACGTCTTCCTCTCCTCGACCGAGGCCTCCGATCTGCTCGACGGTGACTGGCATCACGTGGCCATGGTCCGCTCCACCGAGGAGCTCTCGTTCTTCCTCGACGGGCGTCGGGTCGGCGAGCCGGTGGCCATCGACCAGCAGCCCACCGGCGGGGGCCGCGGCATGCTCTACCTGGGCTCGGACACCCTCGACTACCTGGGCAATGAGAGCGACCTGCACGGCGCCCTCGACGAGGTCTGTCTCTTCGATCTCGCGCTCTCCGACGACCAGGTCGTCGCCTTGGCCGACCGGGATCGGGAGTGCGACGACCTGGACGAACTCGGGGGCGAGGACACGGGCATCGACGACAGCGACGAGCCCGTCGACTCCGACCCGGACATCGACTCGGATCCGCGCGTGGACAAGGATCCCGAGGGGGATCCGGTGGTCGATCCCGAGAGGCGCTGCGGGTGTGGCTCGGTCCCCGCGGCCGGCCCGCTGCTGCTGGGGCTGGTGCTCGTGGCGCGCCGCCGCCGGTGATCGCGCTCCTGGCCTGCGCTTTCGCAGCTGAGCCCGTCCAGATCCGCGTCGACCGCTCGGCTCGGACGATCTCGGTGGTCGAAGGCGGCGAGGTCATCGCCTCCGAGCCCGTGGGCATCGGTCGGGGAGGGCTCGGCGAGAAGACCTCGATGAGCGACTTCGTCACGCCGACCGGGACCTTCACCGTGGACCTGGTTCTGCACGCCTCGGGCGACAAGAACGCCGTGGCGCCTGGTGTGGTCGAGCGCTTCGCCGCCGAACCGGAGTACGCGCGCCTCCTGTCCGGAGAGCCTGGCCTGTCCGGGCTCTTCGAGAACATGAACGGCCTGGACTTCGACGGGAACGGGCAGCCCGACGGGGCCTATGGCGTCGCCTATGTGGGGCTGAGCTCGGAGACGGCGATCACCGGGCCGAAGATGCGGCGGCACTCCAAGAGCAAGACCCCCTACTGGTACGGCATCGCGCTGCACGGCACGCCCGATCCCGACAACCTCGGCGCGGCCAACTCCGGGGGCTGTGTGCACCTCTCGGCGACCTTGCTGGAGCAGCTGATCGAGGACGAGGTCCTGGCGGTCGGCGCCACCGTAACCATCGACTAGCTGCGCCATGCGAGGTCGAGGACGACCGGGCGGTGATCGCTGCCCTCGCCGGTCCCGTGCGCGAGGTCCACGCAGCCGAGGTCCTCGGTCATCAGCGCATGGTCGAGTCGCAGCGGCGGCAGGGGGAAGAGGCCGTTCGGAAAGGTCGTCGCGCCCGCCATTCCGCAGTCCGAGGGCCCGCACGCCTTTCCTCCAGGTGTCGGATTTTTCATCCACCTGACCGGAGCTGTGTTTCCATGGGGTCACCAGGCACCGACGGACCGCACATGCGCATCGCGTTGACCAGCTTCCTGGCGCTGGTTGCTTGCACCGAGACGAGCCTCCACTCCATTCAGGACGTCTACGAGGCCGAGGACGACGGCTTCGACAAGCCCACCCGCGGCGAGGACGACTCGCCCGAGGACACCGGCTTCTCCGAGAGCGGCGGCTTCGACTCCGACCCGCCGGAGGAGGAGGAAGGTCCCCCGGTGCACGAGCCCTTGGCGTGCTCCGTCGACACGATGATCCACATGGTCGGCTCCGCCCAGGACTGCCCCGAGGACTACGCGGCCTACCTGATGGATGACGGCAACGGCCCCAACTTCATCTGCTGCCCGCTGCCCGCGGACGACATCCTGGTCGGAAAGCCCCCGGTGACCCGCGGCACGAGCTGCGCAACCGGCGAGGTCATCACCGGCTTCGCGGGCCAGTACAGCTACCGCTGCACCCCGGTGAACGCCGATCGCTACCAGGTCGGATCGCCCCAGGAGCCCTGCTACTTCGGCAACGGGTCCAGCGGTGGCGGCGGCGTCGCGGGCTGCGCGGACCACCCCCACAGCTGGGACGTCCTCCAGCAGAACCTCTTCGGGAGCGACGGCTGCTCCGGCTACCCCTACGGCAACCTCTTCGTCAGCCACACCGGCAAGGACTGCGAAGACCTCCGCGCAGTCACCATCTCCTACAACGGCCTCGTCGAGGGCGACCCGCCCGCAGGCACCCCGGTCGACATGTTCTCGCCCTAGTTGTGAGATGGCCATAAACAGCGAAAGCCCAGAGCCAACCTGGGCTTTCGTAAAGTGGCTTTGACTGGAGTCGGACCGGCCGGCGCTCCGGCAGTGGTGGGGTAAAGAAAACCCCCGGCGGACGCCGAGGGTTGAGTGGCTTTGACTGGAGTCGGACCGGCCGGCGCTCCGGCAGTGGTGGGGTAAAGAAAACCCCCGGCGGACGCCGAGGGTTGAGTGGCTTTGACTGGAGTCGAACCGGCCGGCGCTCCGGCAGTGGTGGGGTAAAGAAAACCCCCGGCGGACGCCGAGGGTTGAGTGGCTTTGACTGGAGTCGAACCAGTGACACTACGGGTATGAACCGTATGCTCTAACCAACTGAGCTACAAAGCCGGACGCCGGCTTCTACTCGCCTCAGCCCAGAGCGTCAACCGCCATCCACGCGCCGACGAAGAAGCTCCAGCCGAAGACCGCGACCAGGCCCGCCCAGCCGAAGAGCCGGGCCACCAGGCGGAGGCGCGAGAGCTCGGTCTCGCCGACGTGCTCCTGGAACCAATCGTCTCCCAGGCCGCCGAGACGCCGGATGGCGAAGGCGATGGCCAGGTCGGGCTTCGCGAGGCTGATGAACACCAGGCTGGCCAGCACGACATCGCTGATGATCAGCAGGAGCAGCACGTCGCGAGTGTAGACGCCGGGGCCTCTGTTAGGTTCGCGCGCGATGCGGACCCTGACCGCCATCTCCCGCGGCATCGACGCGATGAACGAGCGCGTGGGCAAGCTCGTCGGCTTCCTGGTCCTGGCCATGGTCGGCATCGGCGCCTTCAACTCGCTGGCCCGGTACCTCGGACGCTTCACCGAGACCCAGCTGTCCTCGAACGCCTTCCTCGAGGGCCAGTGGTACCTCTTCTCGCTGCTCTTCCTGCTGGGCGCCGGGTACACGCTTCGACGCGACGAGCACGTCCGCGTCGACGTCTTCTACGGGCGCTTGTCGACGAGGAACAAGGCGCTCATCGACCTGGTCGGCGGGCTCTTGTTCCTGCTCCCCTTCTGCGTCTTCGCGCTCTGGGTGAGCTGGCCCAGCGTCTCGAACTCGTGGTCGGTCTGGGAGCAGTCTCCGGATCCCGGCGGGCTGCCTCGCTGGCCCATCAAGACCATGATCCTGGTGAGCTTCGTCCTGCTCTTCCTGCAAGGCATCTCCGAGGTCATCAAGCGCATCCGCGTCCTGAGGGGAGATCCCTCGTGAGCCTCGACTGGCTCGGGCCCTGCATGTTCGTGGTCGCCTTCGGGCTGATCTTCTCGGGCTACCCGGTGGCCTTCGCCCTCGGCGGCACGGCGCTGATCTTCGCCTTCATCGGGGTCGCCACGGGCTTCTTCGACTGGGCGCTGATGAACGCCTTCCCGGAGCGCGTCTTCGGGATCATGAGCAACTACGTCCTGCTCGCGGTGCCCTTCTTCATCTTCATGGGCACGATGCTCGAGAAGTCGAAGCTCGCCGAGGACCTGCTCACCACCATCGGGGCGCTCTTCGGCAGCCTGCGCGGAGGGCTGGCGCTTGCGGTCGTCTTCGTCGGGGCGCTGCTCGCGGCGGCGACCGGAGTGGTCGGCGCGAGCGTGGTCGCGATGGGGCTCATCTCCCTGCCGGTCATGCTCCGCTACGGCTACTCGCAGGAGCTCTCGGCCGGGGTCATCACGGCCAGCGGGACCCTCGGCCAGATCATCCCGCCGAGCGTCGTGCTCATCGTGCTCGCCGATCAGCTCTCGGTCAGCGTCGGCGACCTCTTCGTCGGGGCCGCTGCCCCCGGAATGCTGCTCGCGGGCCTCTTCGCGCTGTACGTCGTGGGCGTCGCGTTCTTCAAGCCCAGGTCCGCTCCGGCCTTGCCTCCCGAGGCCCGCCCGACGAAGGGGCTCTTCCGCCGGGTCTGCCTGGTCATGATCCCCCCCTTGGTCCTGATCCTGCTCGTGCTCGGCAGCATCTTCGCTGGCGTCGCCACGCCCACCGAGGCCGGAGCCCTCGGCGCGGTCGGCGCGATGATCCTCGCCGCCTTGAACCGGCGCCTGAGCTGGAAGGCGGTCCAGGGGGCGATGCAGGAGACGACGCGGTTGACCGCGATGGTCCTCTTCCTGCTCATCGGCTCGACCGCCTTCGCGCTGGTCTTCCGAGGCCTCTACGGCGACATCTGGATCGGGGACCTGTTGACCAACCTGCCGGGCGGCAAGTGGGGCCTGCTCGTGGTCGCCATGATCACGATCTTCATCCTGGGCTTCTTCATCGACTTCTTCGAGATCGCCTTCATCATCCTGCCGCTCCTGGTGCCGGCCGCACGCATCCTCGAGATCGACATGATCTGGTTCGGGGTCATCATCGCGATGAACCTCCAGACCAGCTTCCTGACCCCGCCCTTCGGCTTCTCGCTCTTCTACCTGCGCGGGGTGGCGCCCCCGGAGATGCCGACGAGCGCGATCTACCGAGGGGTGGTGCCCTTCATCGTGATCCAGCTCGTCGGGCTGGGCCTCGTGATCTGCTTCCCGGAGCTGGTGACCTGGTTCCTGGAGGACTGAGGGGCTTCTGCACCGAACACGCAAGGGCGGATGGTGTCCTTGTGTTCATGCGACGTTCTCTCCTCGTGTCCGCTCTCTTCTTCGGCGGCGCGGCCGCCCTGGCGGCCCTTCCCGATCCGGAGCTGCATCCCCGCGCTCAAGGCATCCTCGCGGAGCAGGTCGCCGACTGGAGAGCCGCCGAGGGCGTTCCGGCCTCGTACACCGAGATGCGGGGCATCAACGCCGAGTGGGACTTCATGGGGCGGACCTTCATGGTGCTGTCGCTGATGAACCTGGCGCTGGAGCACCCGGAGGATCAGGACGAGCTCGTGGCCATGGCCGACGCCCTGATCCAGGACACGCTGGCCGCCGAGGCCGCCCACGGCCAGGAGCACTTCCTCATGCCCTACGGCCGCAACGGCGGCTGGCTCGGCGACGGACGCAGCCTCTTCGTCGACGGCGAGATCGCCATGATGATGGCGGCCCGTCGCGTCGTGAACGCCGACCGCTGGGGCCCCGAGCTCGGGCCTCGGATCGAGCGGGTGGTCGAGGACCTCGACGAAGCCGCGCTCGCGGAGAGCTACCCCGACGAGGGCTGGCTCTTCTGCCACAGCATGGCCCTGGCCGCGCTGCGCATGCACGACCACGTCGAGGGCACCGACCACAGCGAGCTCGCCGCCGCCTGGCTCGATCGGGCCCGGCGTGAGCTCAAGGACGAGGAGACCGGCCTGCTCGTCTCCAGCTTCACCGTCGACGGCCGGACCCTGGACGGACCCGAGGGCTCCAGCATCTTCCTGTCGGCCACGAACCTCATGCTGGTGCGACCGGACTTCGCCCAGGACCAGTACGACCGGGCTGCGAAGGAGCTCGGCGGCAACCTCCTGGGCTTCGGCTATGCCCGCGAGTGGCCCGCCTCGGCGGTCGGCCACCTCGACGTGGACAGCGGCCCGCTGGTCCCGGTCATCGATGCGAGTCCCAGCGCCTCCGGTTTCTTCCTGCTGGCGAGCCGTGCCTTCGACGATCGCGGCAACCACCGCCGGCTGGTGCGCGCCCTCGACGCCGCCGACGCCGTGATCGCCATGGACCCCGAGATGGCCGCGATGGCGGACAACCCCGTCGGGGATGCCGTGCTGCTCTACGCCTTCACCTTCGGTCCCCTCTGGGCCGAGGTCGGCGCCTACCCGGTGGGGTGATAGGCCCTCGGCATGGCCCGGGTCGCCTTCACCCGACACCTGCTGCGCTTCTTTCCGGACCTCGCCGAGGGCCAGGTCGAGGGGAGCACTGTCGCCGAGGTCGTCGCCGCCCTGGACGGACAGCACCCGGGGCTGGCTCGCTACCTCTGCGAGGATCGCGGAGGCCTGCGCAAGCACGTGAACGTCTTCGTCGACGGCGAGCTGGTGCGAGACCGGGCCGAGCTCACCGACGCGGTCGGACCGACCTCGGAGCTCTTCATCGTCCAGGCCCTGTCGGGAGGTTGAGCATGCTGGTCGCGACCCGCAAGGGGCTCTTGCGCTTCGACGCCGACCTCGAGCTCGAGGCGGCCGACTTCCAGGGAATTCCGGTGTCCCGCGCCGTCGAGGTCCAGGGCGAGGTCTTCGCCGCCCTCGACCACGGCCACTGGGGCCAGAAGCTGCATCGTCTCCGCGGCGAGGAGTGGACCGAGCTCGAGGCCCCGAAGTTCCCGGAAGGGATCGAGGCCAGCGTCGACTACCTGTGGGAGATCGCCGACGGGCGAGTGCCCGGGCGGCTCTGGATCGGGACCAACCCCGGCGCGCTCTTCCGCTCCGATGATGCAGGCGACACCTGGGTCCTCTGCCAGTCGCTCTGGGATCACCCCAGCAGGGGCGACTGGTTCGGCGGGGGCCGGGACACGCCGGGCATCCACTCGATCTGTGTGGACCCGCGGGACCCCGAGCGGATCTGGGTCGGCATCAGCTGCGGCGGCGTCTTCGAGTCCACCGACGGCGGCGCGAGCTGGGAGGTGCGCACCGAGGGCCTGAGGGCCGACTTCCTGCCGGACCCCTCCGCGGCGATCGGTCAGGATCCCCACCGCGTGCTTCAGAGCGAGGCGGACCCCGATGTCTTCTGGCAGCAGAACCACTGCGGGATCTGGCGCTCCGGGGACGCCTGTCGGAGCTGGCACGAGGTCTCCGAGGCCTTCGGCTTCGGCCTGGCCATCCACCCCGAGGACGCCGACACCGCGTGGTTCGTCCCGGCGATCTCCGACGAGGAGCGCCGCGCGGTCGACGGGGCGATGTGCGTTCGCGTGACCCGGGACGGCGGGCGGAGCTTCGAGGAGCTGCGCGAGGGGCTGCCCCAGGCGCTCTGCTACGACCTGGTGTACCGGCACGCCCTGGCCATCCGAGGTCGCACGCTGGCCATCGGCTCGACCACCGGCAACCTCTGGATCAGCCAGGAGGAGGGCGCCACCTGGCGCGCCCTGTGCCACCACCTGCCGCCGATCTACAGCGTCGACTTCCGGCGGCGGTAGCCCACCAGGGCGCTCACCAGCAGCACAAAGGCTGCGCTCTTGCCGCCGCAGCCGCAGCCTCCGCCTCCGCGGTACTGGCGCCCCTCCATGCCCGTGTCGCTCCATGAGCCGGAGTCGGCCGCGATCCCGGAGTCTCCGGAGTCGGTCTCGGTCGTGGCGTCCTCGCCGTCGCAGTCCTGGTCGATCCCGTCGTCCGGGATGTCCTCGGCGTCGGGGTTCACGCCGGAGTTGTTGTCGTCGCAGTCGTCGCCGCCCTCGCCGCCTTCGAAGCCGTCGCCGTCCTGGTCCCACTCGTCCGCTGCATCGCAGTCGTTGATCACGTCGTCGTAGGGCTCGTCGGGCGCGCCCGGGTAGGTGTCCGCGTTCGCGTCGTCGCAGTCATCGCCGCCGTAGGTCGCCGAGTCGTGGCCGTCGCCGTCCGCGTCGAAGTCGGAGTTGCCGGCGCAGTCCGAGTCGATGTCGTCGTACCAGGCGTCCGGAGCGTCGGGGTGGATGGTGGCGTCCGTGTCGTCGCAGTCCGTGCCGTCCGGGCACGCCTCGGCGTCGTAGCCGTCGCCGTCGACGTCGCAGAGGTCCGCCCCGTCGCAGTCCTGGTCGATGCCGTCGTAGGCGACCTCGGCGGCGCCGGGGTGGATCGAGGCGTCGCTGTCGTCACAGTCCGAGTCGTCGTCGACGTAGCCCGAGGGCGCGGAGCAGGCGTCGTCGGTCGCTCCCGGGTCGCCGTAGCTGTCCCCGTCGGAGTCGGCGTAGAAGGTGTCCGCGTCGATGGCGTCGTCCTCGTCGATGTCCCCTTCGCAGTCGTTGTCCACGCCGTCGCAGACCTCGTCGGCGCCGGGGAAGACGTCGCTGCGCGTGTCGTCGCAGTCGTCGCCGCCGACGACCGAGGAGTCGCCCTCCCAGCTCCCGGTGATGGTGCACTCGACGTAGCCGTCGCCGTCGTCGTCGTTCTCGCGGTTCGCTACCGCTCCGTCGCAGCTGTTGTCGAGGCCGTCGCAGAGTTCGGTGGCTCCGGGGTAGGTCCGGGCGTCCGTGTCGTCGCAGTCGTCGGAGTCGTCGGACTCGCCGGTGTCCGAGCAGTCCTCGTCGGACGAGGCCACCGTCGTGCTCGTTCCGTAGGTGTCGCCGTCGTCGTCGGCATAGCAGATCTCGCCGCCGTCGCAGTCCTGGTCGATCCCGTCGGCCGTCACCTCGGTCGCGCCGGGGTTCACCGTGGCGTTGGCGTCGTCGCAGTCAGACCCCGCGGTCACGCCGGAGCGCACGGCGTCCGCGCCGTAGTCGTCGCCGTCCGCGTCGGTCATGCAGTCCGTGGCGGAGTCCAGGGGTGCGGCGCCCGGGTGGGTGTCCGCGTCGCTGTCGTCGCAGTCGGTCGCGTCCTCGACGTAGCCGCTGGGCTCGGTGCAGCTCTCGGTGCTGTCTCCGGAGTCGCCGTAGGTGTCGCCGTCGTCGTCGGCGTACCAGGTGTCCGGCAGGCCCACGCTCGCGTCGGTGGGGTCGCAGTCGCCGTCTGCCGCCGTGTAGCCGTCGCCGTCGTAGTCCTCTTCGGTGATTCCGGAGCTCCCCGAGGACCCCGTCGAGGCCCCGCAGCCTCCGGATCCGGCGGTGACATCGACCGTGCAGGAAGCGCCCGAGCTGTCGTAGAAGAGCTTCACGACGCCACCGCCGCCGCCGCCGCCGCCGTCATCGACGGAGCCGCCGTCCCCGCCGATCGCCGACAGGGTGCCGGAGCAGGAGAGCTCGTCCGCGACGATGAGGATGCCGCCGCCGGCGCCACCGCCCTCGGCGTCGTTCCCGGTCGTGCCGCCGGTGTCGCCGTCGACCGAGATCGTGCCCGAGATGTCCACCTCGTCCGCGACGATCCACACCGAGCCGCCGCCGTTGGCGCCGTAGCCGCCGCTGTCACCGTCCGAGCTGCCCGCCGCGCCGCCGGCGGAGCCCATGTCGATGTCCGTCGAGGTGCTGGTCCCGTAGGCCGTGCCCCCGCTGCCGCCGGTTCCCGTGCAGCCGTCGTTGCTGCCCGCGCCGCCGTCTCCGCCGTGGGCCCCGCCGCCGCCACCGTCCGGACAACAGGAGCCGCCGGCGCCGCCACCGGAGCCCTCGCCCGACGCGTTGAGCTGGCCCCGGTAGCCGGCGCCGTCCGCCACGATCGACGAGCTGCTGTCGACCTCGACGTAGTCCGCGACGAGCTTGAGCGTGCCCGTCGTTCCGGTTCCGTCGTAGTCCGTGACCACGATGCTGCCGCCGTTGATGACGTAGATGTTGTCGTAGGTCTGGGTGCCGTCGAGGGTCACCGTGGTCGCGTCGACCGTGAGGTCGGCCGCGAAGGCAGCGGACAGGATCAACAGCATGGGACCTCCGAGCCCGCAGTCTGGCCCATTAGGCTGGGGGCGTGATGTGGCTTTTGCTGGCTTGCGAGTACACCCCGGAGCAGCTCTGTGCGGGCAAGGGACCGACCTCGCTCGAGTTGGGGAGCCGCGAGGCCGAGACCTTCGAGCCCTTCGCCGAGGGCGACGAGGCCGAGATCATGACCCCGCCGCAAGGGGGCTACGGCCTGGGCTTTCGGGCGCGGACCCTGGGCCTGGTGACGAACAACGTCGTCGACCTCGACATGGAGACCACGGTAAGCGGCGAGTCGCTCGGGCAGTTCGTCGCCGAGGACTGGTTCGTGTACTGCCAGGAGGACGGGAGTGGGCTCTTGTGGGGCACCGCGACCCCGATCGACGAGGCGCTCTTTCCGGACGACGAGGACCTCGCCGAGCTCGACGGCGAGGAGGCGGTGATGTCCGTGACCGCTACGGACAGCCAGGGGGACACGGCGAGTGGGACCGCCACGGTCACCATGTGGCTCAGGGACTGAAGCGTGCGTAGTCCTGCGGCGTGTTCATGTTCGCGAGCGCCGCGGAGCTCGACGCCTGGACCTCGGTGGCCCCGACCAGGAGCTCGGCGAGACCCCCGATCGGGCAGCTCCCACCGAGCTGAGCGGCGTCGACCAGCACGGGGTGGCCGAGGACGCCTCCCCAGCTCAATGCAGCCGGCGCGCTCGCCTCGACGAGGCGCCGGAGATCCGCCGTCGGGGCCACGGGCACGTCCACCGGCGTCACGAGCACGGGACCGGAGCGATCGCCCCGACCGAGGGTGAGCGACTCCCACATGCCCGTGCTCGCCCAGTCCGGGTTGTTGACCACGAGGGTCCGAGCGGACACCTCGGCTGTGAGTGACACCGCACCCTCGACCACCACGACCGGTCCGAAGGGCGCCAGGGCCCTGCACCACGCGCGGACCAGCGTCGTGGCCCCCCAGGGGAGCAGCGCCTTGGGCCGGCCCATGCGGGAGGATCCGCCGGCTGCGAGCACGATGGAGAACACCCGTCGAGGTTACAGCGCGCCCATGGGATTGATGCTCCTGGCCTGTGTGCCGAAGACCGTGCTGCCCGGCTCGGGCCCGGAGAAGCTGTACGAGGTCTCCGTGCAAGCGGACTTCGACACCTCCGGCGAGGGCGTCGACGTGTCGGACTACGCCGAGCAGCAGGTCTTCCTGCGCGGACGCCTGCTGAAGGCCGAGACGCGGGAGTTCCGAGACGGCAGCGAGGGGCACATGCTGCGCTTCGAGTCCTTCGAGCAGGCGCCCACGGCGGAGGGGCCCTGGCTTCGCTCCGAGCTCTCCGGGCTGTCCATCGAGCTCCGGGTCTTCCCGACCGGAGAGATCCTTCGGGTGGGGGACGCAGCGCACATCGCGGGCGCCCCTCGGCACGGCGAGGTCTTCGACATCCTGCTTCCGGCCTTGTCCCCGATGGTCCCCGCGGTGAAGCCGGGCAAGGAGTCCTGGAGGCGCGCGAGCTGGCCCTTCGAGGTGGGCTACCAGCGCGGATGGCGGAACGAGGTGATCGCCCTCTACGCCAACCAGGGCTTCGAGGACAGCGCGCTCGGGCGGACCGCGCACCTCGAATACGCGGGGCAGCTGTCCGGAAAGGGGAGCGATAGTCGGATGGAAGCCGAGGTCGAGGTGACCGGCGAGGTCTCCGGAGCGGTCTGGATGCGCACCAGCGACGCCGTGCTCCTGCGGCACGAGCTGGACTGGACGAGGACGGTCAGCGCCACCTACAGCGGCGATGTCACCTTGACCCAGGTGCAGCACTTCGTGGCCTCCGCGCGGCTGGTGGAGGAGCCATGATCTGGCTCGCCAGTGCCTTGGCTGCGCCTCCGGCCGGAGACGACGAGCCGACCGGCCGGTACATGACGGCTGCCGAGATCCACAGCCGCGTGATCGAGCAGCTCGCCCTCTTCGGCGCCTGCTACGAGCACAGCGCGGATGCCCGCGCGCGCACGGAGCTCGGCGACGTCTACCTGGTGTGGACCATTCGCTCCGACGGGCGGGTGTCCGGCGCGCGAATCCACGAGTCCAAGAGTGGCCTTCCGGACCTCGACGCGTGCCTGGTCGATGCTGCGCGCACCCTGCGCTTTCCGGCCCACCACGAGCCGGAGATCGAGGTCGGCTACCCGCTGGTCTGGCTCGACGCCACGCTGCAGCCCTTCCCGATGGTCTACGTGCATGAGCGGCCGCTGGACCTGCTCTTCTTCTACCTGCCCGAAGACCCCGCCATCGTCGACATCCTGAAGCCCAAGGCAGGGGGCGAGAAGTGATAGGCTGGGCGGCTCCCGGAGACTGAGCTTGGACGTCCTCGACTGGCTGAACACGGTGCTCGCACAGGCCCGTTGGCTGCGCTCTCCCGAGGAGGCCCTGGGGCTCTTGCCGGACATCGGCGTCGACGCGCCCGCGACCGTCCAGATGATCGAGGGCAGGGACCGCTATTCCGGCTTCCCCGTGGCCTTTGCGGACCGTCTGCGGGAGCCTGTCGCCGAGTTCGCCTCGGCGCGACTGAGCGAGCAGGTCGAGGGCAACGGCGGCGAGCAGCTGAAGGACCTGTCGCCGGATCGCCTCGGACGGGATGCGCTCGTCCTGGCCCTCGCCGAGCTGCTGGTCGAGGCGGGCGAGCTCGGCCAACGCAGCACCTCGCTCGTGATCCTCGAGCTGGCTCGGCAGTGCAGCGCGATCTGTTCGGGCGATCTCTCCGGGATCGAGCGACGCATGCCAGCGCTTCAGGCGCAGCTCTCGCGCAACCAGCCTCGGCTCGCCGGGATGGATCCGGAGCAGCGCGGCGCCGCGCTGGCCAAGATCGCCTGGTCGCTGTCGGCGCGCTTGTCCTTCGCCTGGGCCATGGCTGGCAAGCTCAATCCGACGGTGCGTCCGACGAGGCTTCACCAGGCGCTGGTCGCCAACAAGGCCGCGCTGGTCATCGCCCACGGGCAGCTCGAGCTGCCGCGCGACGCCTCATTGCTTGCTGCGCTCTCGGGCATCAAGACGGCCCGCGACCAGCTGCAGGCCGTGCACACGGGTGTCACCGCAGCCTGCCGCCATGCCTTCTCGACGGACACCCCCGCCGCCAAGGCCGTCCGGGACCTGGCGGGTACGCGGAGCGATCCTGCGAGCCTGGCCCTCGATCCGGCCATCGCGACCTATGTGCTCAACGATCTCGAGGAGATCGCCCCCAGTCGGGTCCTCGCGTCTGCCGGAGTCGGCCGCGCTCAGGTGCGCATCCTCACCGATCGACGCGCGATCCCAGCGCTCGCCGCCGGCTACGCGCGGATGTGCCGCGTGGCCCGGTCCTGGGACCTGCTGGCCTGTGCCGCCAACCGCTGCGTCCCCATCGAGGTCACGGCCAAGAAGGTCAAGTGCCGGCTCGGCGATCTCTTCGGCCGGCCCTACCGACTCCTGGCCCCCCGGGGAGCGACCTTCCAGGCAGAGACCTACATCGTCGGCGTGAGCCGAGAGCACCTGATGGAGTCCGCCTCGAAGAAGGCCAAGGACCGCGGCATCGCGGTCTTCGCTGCGCTCTCCGGCATCTGGCGCTCGCTCGAGGAAGAGGCCACACACCTGGACGGCCTCTGCTCGCTGCCGGACGGCGCCTGGTATGCGGCCTTCCCCACCGGCAAGGCCGCCGAGGACTTTGCGGAGAAGGTGCGGCGCCGCTTCCGGCCGCCGCTCCAGCTGGACCTCGCGCCGCTCGGACCCGTGGTCTCGCTCGACCACGGCGCCACGGTCAGTGTCCGCATCGAGGGCGGCGACTGCGCCGGCGGCTGGGACGGCGAGAGGCTTCGCGTACGCGGCGCGGCGGTCGACCGTGCCCTCGGCGGCGTCGGAGACGGGGACACCCACTCGGACCTGGGCGCGCTCGGCGATGCGCTCGCTCGCTCGGCGAAGCCTGAGCCCCCGCCTCCCAAGCCGGCGGTCGAAGAGGCCGCCCCGCCGCCTCCGACCCCGACCATCAGCCTGGCCGACATGGGGGCCGACCCCTTCATGTCCGAGGCGCCTCCCGCCGACGAGGACGAGGCTCGGGACAGCTCAGCCTTCGGCTTCGCAGACGACGAGGCCCCCGCAGAGACCGAGGCCGCCCCGCGCGACGTCTTCAGCACGTCGATGGACTCGCTCGACTCCGACCTGTCCTTTGGGGGCGACGACCCCTTCAGCTCGGCGGTCTCCGAGACCGAGGAGCCGGCCTACAAGGGGCCGGACGATCCCTTCGCGACGATGCAGCCCCACGTCATGCCGGAGATCTCCGATACCCCCTCGCTTCCGCCGGCGGCGGCTGCGGACGAGGACGCCTTCGCGTCGATTGAGCGCGAGGAGCCGGCGGATGACCTGGGCGGGGCCTCCGAAGACCCGCTGATCTCGAACCCGCCGCTCGGCGAGGACAGCCTCGGCCTGCCCACCGGGCTCGACAAGGACGACCCCTTCAAGGACAGCCTGGACGCGAGCCAGGACCTCGAGGAGAGCTCCGCCGACATGGACATGGAGATCGTCGACGACGACGACTCCGAGATCTACGACGACCCGGACTCCGCGGGGCTCTTCTTCCTGCCTCCGCCGACCAAGGAGCAGCTCGAGAGCCTCGGCGAGTACGTGCCCGACGAGGAGGAAGCTCCGCCGCCGAGGACCCTCGTCCCAGAGCGCAGCCTCGACTCGCTCGATCAGAGCATCGATGAACCCGGGACCCTGGTCCCCGAGGTCAGCGTGGACGCCGCTGCGGGCACGCTCGTGCCGGACGACCTCGACGCCTACGACTTCGAGGACGAGGACAAGGAGGAGTCCCGCATCAGCCTCACCCCCGAGATCGCCGAGGCGGGGAACCTGCTGAACATCGAGTCCGCGGAGGGCGCGGACTTCGGCTTCACCTCCGAGGGCACCGGCGACCTGGACGCGGTGATCGGCCAGCTGGCGGAGAGCCAGGAGGTCGTCATGGATCCGCCCAGCCAGGATCGCGATCTGGGGCTCGAGGAAGGCGAGGAGGGCTTCATGGTGGCCGGCGCCAAGGACGATCCCTTCGGCTTCGCGGCGATCGACGGCGCCTCGGACTCACTCCCGATCGACGTCGGCGGGGTCGGCGTGAGCAGCGACGACCTTCGCCACCTCTTCGAGGGCTACGTCTGGTTGGAGCACGAGGGCACGCTGGTCTTCGGTCGCCAGTACGGCGACGACCGGCTCGTGGACGTGCACCGCTACGAGCTCGGGCAGCTGGACGAGGCCTACAAGCGCTTCATCCACGACAAGGCCGAAGAGCGCTTCATCCCGCAGACCGAGTCCTCGCTGACGCTCGCGGACGGGACCCCCGTCAACGACCTCGACGTCGCGGCGCTGAAGGAAGCGCTGGCCGCAGAGGGTTCTCAGGGCTAAGGGGCGGCTCGCTCGGCGCATGCCGGAAGGAGGCCACCTTGAGGCTGTATCGCACCAAGATCCCGGCGATCGCGAAGTCGGTGATCGAGTCCCTCGACGCCAACGGAAGCATCGAGGTCCTGGCGGAGAACAAGGCGGAAGCGGAGAAGGACCTCGTGTCCATCATGGAGGAGTACCTCCGCCGCGACTACCAGCTGCGGGATCAGGTCAAGGAGTCGATGGCGGCTGGCGGCATCTCCTACGACCAGTACGGCAAGTTCCGGTCCCGGATGGCGGAAGAGTGGAACCACCCGACCGGCGACGGGGTCGCAAAGTACCTGGCCCGCCAGTTCATCGAGAACTTCATGATCAGCAACTTCGTCGAAGAGGTCTACGCCGAGGACGGCGTGCTCTGGCGGCGCACCCTCGACCTCATCCTGGCGCACGATGTCGATGAGAACGCCCTGCGCGAGGAAGCCAAGGCTGCGATCAAGAACATCAACGAGGGCACGGTCGACTACGAGATCGCCCTCCAGCGCTCGCTCCGCGACGTCAAGAAGCGGAGGGGGCTCATCTGATCTGGGCCCTCCTCCTCGCCTGCTCCGACGAGCCGATCGAGGAGGTCGCGCCTCCCACCAAGGAGGAGGCGCTGGCGGCGCTCGAGGCCGCGCCCGTGTCGGCGCCGGTCCTTCCCCCGCCCGAGGCCGACGCGGAGCTCGTCCCGGTCGAGATCACCTGGGATGGCATCGGCCCTCTGCACAAGGGCTACTTCCAGGACCGCGAGGCGATGACGCGCTTGTCCCAGGACCTGGCGCCCTGGCTGACGGAGACAGTCCAGCTGCACATCCGCTACGACTCCGAGGAGTTCGTCGGTCACCTGCTGATCCGCGTGCCGCCAGAGCAGCTCCGCCGGCCTCCGAAGACCGGCGAGTTGTTCGAGCTGGCGGCGCTGGCCCCGCTCACGACGGCCCTGGCCACCTACCGGGACGACCTGGCGTCCCGCTTCGACTTCCGGATCGCGAGCTTCCACATCGGGCTCGAGTTCTTCCGGGGGCCGACGCACTGTCAGGTTGCGGCGGCAGGCAGCTTTCCGCCGGATGGCACCCAGGTCTCGCCCTGCGTCCTCGTCAACAGCGAGGAGCGCTGCGGCCTCCCCGAAGCGGGCGGCGTGCGCTTCCCCGAGCGCGACGCCGACCCGATCCGGAGCTGCCTCGAAGGGACCTAGGGACCCCGTGCTTCGTAGAAGCGCGGGGGCCCGAAGAGCTAGTCCATTTCCATCACGGACTGGAGCTTGCTGTACAAGCGCGCCTTCATCCGGGTGTGGAGCTGGCTGACGCGGCTCTCGGTGACGCTCAGGATCTCGCCGATCTCGCGGAAGGTGAGGTCCTGGAAGTAGTAGAGCTCCACCAGGTAGCGCTCGCGCTCGGGCAGGCTGTCCAGCGCCTCGCGGACCAGGCCGGCGACGTGGCTGCGCGTGGCTTCCTCGGCGGGACACGCGGCGTCACCCATCAGCGAGTCGCCGATG
>Ga0114933_10000543_pt1 | contig 45828 bp, 28 predicted proteins | sample 4SBtaG_FD_89691 | JGI IMG/M metagenome (GOLD analysis project Ga0114933, IMG submission 89691) | Deep subsurface microbial communities from Kolumbo volcano to uncover new lineages of life (NeLLi) - 4SBTROV12_W25 metaG | ecosystem: Environmental > Aquatic > Marine > Volcanic | place: Kolumbo... | reverse complement strand
TGGAGTATATTTTTCCGAACTTCTACCGAAATGTGCGGCTATTAGTGACAAGTTTACGGTCTGTCGATCGAATGTGAACTACTCAGCAGACCATCTCATTGCCATGTCCATCATGATGACGGGCTATGAGCCCACAGACGGTGGCGAAACCGGAAACGGTACGCCATTCGGATATCAGCCCAACTTTGGATCAATAGCTTCCCGAGCTAAGAGAGTCGACGGATTGCCAAGTTTTGTTTCGCTAGCAAAAGGTCCCATTGGTGATGGGCGAGGACCCAGCTTAGGTGCGGGTGGAAACAAATGGGGACGTCGATTTGATCCATTTATGATTCATTGCGATCAAGCCGGGGACGTGAGTCTTCCTGGATTGGATTTGCTAGATGGTCTAACACCAAATCGACTAGGCGATCGACGGAAGCTTCAACAGGAATTGAATTTTGCCAAACAGCAGGTTGACGCCCTTGCGTCCACAGAATTATCCAATCTCTACGGACAGGCATTCGAGTTACTAACATCGTCGACGACCAACCGAGCATTTAATCTCGAAGGCGAATCTAAACAAACCCGCAATGCGTACGGCCAATCTTCCTTTGGACAAAGTTGCCTTCTAGGACGACGCCTTGTTGAGGCAGGTGTTCCATATGTCCAAGTGAACTGGAGTCAATTTGCAGAAGTGCTGTATGGCTTTTCAGATTATGGATGGGATACACATGCGGATAACTTCGGATTGATGGAAGATTTGCACGGACCGTTGCTCGATCAAGTTTTCTCTACGTTGATTAATGATTTGGATGACAGAGGATTACTTGAAACCACCTTGGTCGTTTGCATGGGTGAATTTGGCAGAACACCACGAATCAATGGTATCGGCTCCCGAGATCATTGGCATCAATGTTACTTTTCCGTATGGGCCGGGGCGGGTGTGCCGCGAGGCCATGTGATTGGAACAAGTGATAAACGAGCCGAAAGTCCTATTACCGAACCGTTTAATCCCGCTATGGTTGGTACAACCATCCTTGAAAAAATGGGGATAACCAGCCAGCAACGCGCCGAATTCAGAATCTTACAGGACAGCCATGCATTTGAACCGCTTATGTAATGCGTTCGCCATGCTTCTGGTGTTTTTTGTGAGCTCATATGCGGCAGAGCCCAAACAAATCACTAAAGATGGCCGTTGGAAACTAAGCCCTTGCTACGGCGTGGACGGTAAGGATCTCTACTATTCGCTATCGTCTGACATGGGCCGCGTCTTTCTTATCAAACAGGACCTTGCGACAGGTAAGACCAGCAAGATGTTTGAGGAAACAACTGATCATCTATACGATGCTTCTTTTTCGTCTGATGGAAAGTATCTTGCATACTGTCAAACCTCTGGCTCACCCCAGCTTTTCGTCGTTATAAGAAATCTGACGGAGCAAACAGAAGCCACGTATCGACCTGTTGGTGCGAGAAGCACTGCACGACGGCCGAGGTTCATTCCTGGCACAACACAGCTCGTCTTCAACGAATCCGGGGAAGGTGGCCAGCAGATCGCCATAGTAAATGTGGACGGGGGAAACCGACGGTTGGTTACCGAGTTGTCAGCAATTAACAGATGGCCGGACGTTTCACCTGATGGCAAGAGAATTGTCTTTTGCAGTAGTAAGGAAGGGAATTACGATCTGTTCACTGTAAATACTGATGGCACAGGGCTGACTCAACTGACAGATCATCCGTTAAGAGATATCCACCCCGCATGGTCACCTGATGGAAAGAGAATTGCATTTGTGAGTGTGCGTGATGGTGATCATGAGATCTTCATATTGGATTTAACCTCGAGAAACGTCACTCAAGTGACAAAAAATAACTTTCGCGATGACTTCCCAGCCTGGTCGCCAGATGGCAAAAAGCTCGCATTCATCTCACAGAAGAACGGCTCAACCGACATTTTCGAACTCGAAATCGAGCCCGTTGATTGATGCCAATCATGGACATACACTTTGTTTGTGTCGAAAAATCATAGACTGTCCATGATTTTTGACCATGAATTTTCAGTATTAAAAATATAGACTGCCTATTGTTTTCAGGAGCAGTTGTGAACTTAAAACCCTATAAAACTAGTCTTTATTGCATCGCCATAATGTGGGTGTCCATGATTGGGGCGTTTGCTCGAACGGTGCATGCGGAGCAATATAGGCTCAGTACGTTTTCAGCTGATGTGACGATTCCACTTGGGCATCGATGTATGGGGTTGCTGCGCACGAAGTCGCAGAAGATTGTTGACCCGTTAAGAGTCTATGGATTCGTATTACATAGCAGTGACAAACCAATCGTCCTGGCAGCTTTTGATTGGTGCGAAATTCGTAACGGGGCATACGATGCGCTTCGTGATGCATTTGCTAAAGCCGCTGGCACTGAGCGACAACGGGTAATCGTCACAGCGCTTCACCAGCATGACGCCCCTGTCGTTGACCGAGAAGCACAACTGCTCTTGGACAGTGTCGGACTGTCAAATGAACTTCACAATACCGCCTTTCTTGACGATACCATCGAGCGAGTGTCGCGGGCCGTCAGAGATTCACTGGATCACTCCCAGCCCATTAGCCACATTGGCTACGGCATGGCCAAAGTAGAGAAGGTCGCTTCGAGCCGACGCGTCCGGGAAGCAGACGGCCGCATCACTCATAACCGCGGAAGCTCCGGTGGTGGAAATAAACACTACGCCGCCGCGCCGGATGGTGATATCGATCCATTTGTTCGGACCATAGCTTTTTACAACGGCAACCAACCCGTTCTCGCAATTCACAGTTATGCCACCCATCCCATGAGCTACTACGGACGTGGCGGCGTAACATGGGACTTCGTTGGCATCGCCCGTGAACGGCTTCGGCGAGAACAGCGTGACATAGAACACATTTATCTATCCGGGTGCAGTGGCGATGTCACTGCGGGAAAATACAACGACGGCTCACCAGATAACCGCCAGATACTTGCGGATCGCCTATACACCGGCATGAAAAAGTCGTTTGACTCCATCAAGCCCCAGCCACTTACACAAATTGATTTCCGGAGTATCCCGTTTCATCTTGAATACAACCAGAAATCGGAATACAAGCGTGCCATCCTCACGGAACAACTCGAAAACAAAAACCTCGACATAATCAAACGCATCGCGGCAGCGATGTCACTCAGCAGCCTCAATCGTGTAGAGCAAAAGCATCCTATCGACATGGCATGTATTGACTTTGGCCACGGAAAGGTTGTCCTCTTCCCGGGCGAGACGTTCGTTGGCTATCAATTAATGGCACAACAGTTACTACCTGATAACTTCGTATTCAGTATCGGATTCGGTGAGTCCTGGCCTGGTTACATTCCAATGAAACGTGATTATGCAGACGGATTCAATGGGCACAGCTGGTCTTGGGTATCAGAAAAAGCAACCGATCAACTACCTGCAGCGCTTAAGAAGGCTCTCGGGATAAAGTAAAATAACACCAAGATCAAACATTTCTCTACATGGAGTGGAATCATGGAACGCCGTGACTTTCTTAAAGCAACCGCAGCGACAACTGCAGCTGCAACAACATCCAATGCAATTGCTCAGGATTCCCCAAACGAAAAAATCGTTATTGGGGTCATGGGTTTAAGTCGCGGCCGATCCCTTGCTGTTCGCTTTGCCGAACGTCCAAATGTCGAAATCAAGTACGTGTGCGATGTTGACAGTGAACGAGCTGAATCCGCAGCAAAACTCGTGCAGGGCGCTGTTGATAAAACTCCCGAGGCAATTACAGACTTCCGACAAATCCTTGACGATAAATCCGTCGACGCACTTGTATGTGCGGCACCAAACCATTGGCATGCTCCGGCAACTATTCTCGCATGTAAAGCGGGCAAACACGTGTATGTTGAAAAGCCGTGCTCCCATAATCCATGGGAAGGTGAGATGATGGTCAAGGCTGCACGAAAGTATAAGCGTGCGGTTCAAATGGGTTCGCAAAGACGCAGCAGCGTCTCCATGCAGGAAGCTGTCCAATTAATTAAGGATGGTGCCATTGGTGACGTTCATCATGCACGCACACACTACTTTAGCGCTCGTGGCAGCATTGGCACAGGAGAACGGGCTGAAGTACCACCGCACATCAATTATGAAGACTGGCAAGGTCCTGCACCTCGACTTCCATTTGTAAACAACTACCTCCACTACAACTGGCACTGGTTCTGGCAATGGGGAAACGGTGAGCTAGGAAATAACGGCGTACATTCTCTGGATGCCGCACGAATGGGATTAGGAGTAGACTTTCCGGTACAGGTATCAAGCTCCGGTGGTCGGTACTTCTTCGATGATGACCAACAAACTCCCGACACAAGCACAGTGACCTATCGATTTGCCGACGACAAGTTCGTTACATGGCAAGGCTTAAGTTGCAATCGCAACGGTAGTGGCTTTGTCGATTTCTACGGTCGCGACGGCTGTATCAAAGTGGACGGAAGCAGCAATTGGAAGATGTACGACCGCTCTAATAAAGAAGTAAAGAGTGGCACCGGAAACAATGGAGACATCGAGCATATCGAGAACTTCCTAGATGCTATTCGAAGTGATACGCCACTGGCTCTAAATGCGGAGATACAAGTCGGGCATACCAGCACGATGCTTTGCCATCTCGGCAATATCGCTCAGCGTACCGGCCGCACGTTAAGTATCAATCCAAAGAATGGTCACATCGTTGGTGATGATGCCGCCATGAAATACTGGCAACGGGACTACGCTGATGGATGGGTGGAAGATCTGACGATTACTTAGTCGTCTACTTTCCACTTGTATCCCAGTGATCATTGAGAATTTCCGTTAGCTCTTTAACTAGCTGTGGATTTTCTTCAGCCAGGTTGTCATTTTCATGCGGATCTGACATCAAATCGTATAGCTGTGTAGCTTTATTCGCAAAATTATGTGTTGATTTGTAGCGGCCGACCGTGCCATCGTAGGTGCGGATCAGTTTCATATTTCCACTAATGACCCACCGATAAAGCAGCGTCTCTCTTGGATTTTCCAAATCTGCGATATCGTGAGCATAACTCTCGCCAAACAGAACACCTGCCCTGGCTGAACCCTTATTATTCGCGGGCAACAACAGATCGATGCCGCTCATGAGAGCCGGCACCTCAACGCCACATGCTTTCAGAATTGTCGGCGCGATATCGATGCTTGATACCAAGGCTTGTTTTTTTCCTTGCCGAACATGGCCAGGCCAACGCACCATAATCGGGGTGCGAACTCCGCCTTCATTCGGTGACTGCTTCGAACGTGGGGCATATTGAGATCGCCAACCCATAGGTACTTCGACCGATGGAGTACGCTGTATCCAGCCATTATCGGTGACATAAATGACCAGTGTCTTCTTCCGAAGACCTTTGTCATCAATGATCTCCAAAAGATCGCCACATGACTCATCGAACCACTCACACATTGCATAGTATTTGGCCATTGCGAGAGGCCGTCCTTCCTGTTGATACTTCTCAAGCAGTCGCTGGGGTGGATTGTGTGGTGTATGAGGTAAAAACGGTGCATACCAAAGAAAGAAAGGCTTCTCTTCGGAAAGCGAATGGTCGATGAACTCCTCGATCGGATCCATTCCTGTCCGACCAATTTTCAGACCCTCGTCACCGTGCCGTCCACCACGTTTTGGATCTCCGTGGGTCATTCCGTGCGTGAATCCGCCACGGGCAAAGTTTCCTTCCCACCACTTTCCACTTTGATGGCTTAGATACCCGGCATCTCCGAGTAACTTGGGGATTGTATCTAAGGTATCAATTTTGCTAATCAGCTGATTACGCAGCGTTTGATAGTTTCCGCCGGGAGGCAGCGGGTGATTTGGTGCCGGGTCATTCCCTGTGATACCGTGTTGCCGTGGATATAGCCCGGTAATCATCGTGGCCAGCGATGGCCGACAAAGTGCGGTTGGGACGTATCCGCGAAGAAACGTAGCGCTCTCTTTGGCAAGCTGATCGATCGATGGAGTCTTGATGGCAGCATGTCCAATAAAGGAATAGTCCGTCCACGACTGATCGTCTGAAATAATCAGCACAACATTTGGGCGTTCCGATGGCTTTGCTGGCTTCGCCGCTGGTTTTTTTGCTGGCTGTGGTTTTGCCGGAGATTGCCGTTGAACATCTCTACGCAGTTTAAATTTTTCCCGGCTGTATTCACCACCCAGTTCATTCATCAATTCATCACAACGATCTCGCATTTTGGTCAATTGATCCGCATATGCCGGGTTCTTGGCAAAATTGGTTAGCTGATCTGGGTCATCTCGTAGATCATGCAAGAACTCGTATGGTGGCTCTTGCTCTATATAGCGAGCATACGTCCACTCTGTGCCTCGTACGCCTTCATACTTTGGAATCCGTCCCGGAATATGAAACAAATGTTCGCAAAAGAAATCATCTCGCCAGCTAGTTATTTCCCGACCCGAGATTAAGTCAGTAAGTGCTATTCCTTGATATGTATCTGGCGTTTCCACACCGGCGGCTGACAACATCGTCGGAGCAAGGTCGACATTAAGGACAACCTCATCGCGAACCGTTCCTTGTTGCTTATCTGCAAGGCGTGGGTCAACCACCACGAGAGGCACACGCAGCGATTCTTCGTAGTGTGACCACTTTCCAGCAAATCCACGCTGACCGAGATAGTAACCGTTGTCACCCGTAAAAATGACAATCGTGTTTTTATCCAGTCCTAGCTCTGATAACTTTTTTCTCACACGCCCGACAACATGATCCACACCGCTGATCATCCCCCAATAGCCGCGCATATTCTTAGTGAATTTATCCGGCGTATCCCAACGCCAGTGAAATCGTTCTCGCTGCATACTGCGTCGCAAAAACTCGGGATGAGCCGCAAAGATTTCCGGATCCGAAAGGCGTGCTGATGGCACTTTGATATCGTCATAGATTTCGGCAACGGATTTCGGCACGGGGTAATGATTTTGCTTGTCACCGTCTTCAGCATGGGGCGCATTAAAGCTGATCGACAAACAAAACGGTGTGCCCGCCTCCTGTGCCTCAAGAAACTCCAGCGCCAGGTCACCGGCAATCTGAGTAACATGCCGCTGAGTTCCATCTGGTTGTGTTTTGAAGTAAGGACTTCGATTCAGAGGTCTGAAGTAATCAAACATCGGCCCAACGCCACCTTCAACGCTGACTCCAAATTTACCGACAAAACCTGTTTGATATCCTGCGGCCTTTAACTTTGTCGGGTAACTATTTGAGATGAATTCATTGGCGATCGGTACAGTACCGAAGGTGTAGCGATGACCACGTTCATACATACCAGTAAAGATCGTTGCTCTACTCGCTGCGCAGATCGATGTGGTTACAAACATATTTTTAAAGCGAACACCGTCCGCAGCCATTTGGTCAATATGCGGTGTTTTCACAATCGGATGTCCTGCGCAGCCTAGCTGATCCCACCGATGATCGTCCGACAATATAAAGACAAGATTCGGTCGATCAGCAGCAAAGGTTTTGGCTGGTATCGACCACACAAAGAATAAAAGGAGGGCGCAGAGATATTGAGAGCGTCGCTTCATTAGGTATAGAGTCCGGATAAGAGTGTTACTTAACGATATCTATTTTATCTTCAGCCGTATGATGCTCGGTACCTTCATCAATACGAGCACGGACTGTTAATGGCATATTGAACACTGCATCCGGCGCGTCGTCAAACCGGACGTTTAGAATCCCTTCCGTTTTGTCAGCCGGAATGACGATAGACTCAGCAGTAACTGCAGAAATATGCTCCGGCAACGTCACGGATACGCTTACATCTCCCTGAATCTTATCGCCCCGATTCACTGTCACTGTGACAGGCACCGCTTCTCCGGGTTCAAACTGCATGGACGAAACAGCGGCCTGAATTGACATCTTAGAAGCATCTACCAGCACAATGATTTGGTCATTTTGTGCGTGGGACGTATGGCTGACCAAGTGCTCCGTACCATCATGGTCGGTAATCGTTGCGATTCCCGTCACCGCTACTCTGCACGTACGACCGATCTCCATCCATGGGGGCAATTGAATTTGGTAGGTAAATCCGGTCTCGCCAGCAGGCACATAAATGGGCTTGCCTGTTACACCTTGTAGATGCCGTACTTGCCTTTCAGCCATGACTATCTCAATGGGTCCGTCATAATCTTCTCGTTCGATAAACATCGAGCGTTTATACGATGAGCCACGATGTGCAAACTTTGTTTCGAACGTACCCCAGATCTTAAACGGAGTTGGCATAGCCACTGATAGCATCAGTGCGTCCTGCTGAATATCAAGGTAATTCTCTGCCAGCTTTACCGCCACGGCGTTTACAGTCTCAGCTGGCGTTTCTTCATTTTCAGCTGCTTCTTTAGTCATTACGGTTCCGACACCGGAAATGGTGATACTCGTTGCCTGAATTTTTGATTGATCCTCTGGCTTAATCTTGATCTCAGTATCGGATTTCCCTTCTGCAATCGTCAGGCCATCCAGCGTAATATGCTCCGGCAGACCAGCTACCGATAGTTCAATCGGGCCTTTCCAACCGCCAACTCTCTCTGCGGTAACCTTCAGTTTTCCTTCCTGGCCACGGATCACCGTTAATCCATCAACCGGCAACGTCAGCTTCAGGCCATTTTCCAGATTGATAGGTTTACTAACCACTAATCGATAACTGAATTGTCCCGCGGAAAATCTACCAAACCTGTCTTTAATAACCACATGGTATGTACCATCCTCCGGAGCGGTAAAAGCCAATTTCGAATCCGTTAATCCGTTTTGAATATCATCGTTCTTTGCGATTTCTTTTCCATCTTTATCAAGCACAGCCAGGTGAGAGTCGAGCAAGGATCCCAGACGAGCCGCCTTGAGATCCAAGTTAATCACATCTCCTTTTGTCGCACTCAGATTCCATGTATCTTCTTCGCCCACGTCCTGAATTCGACCATTTAAGACTACCGGCACAGTATGAGTTGCTGCCCGCTGTTCATCCGACTCCAGCACCTCTGGATAATTGGTAATATCTAATTCCAATCGCCTGAGCGTCTTCCCTTTATGTGATAAGTCAAACACCCAATTATCAGCGGCATCCGGTGAAACGCTAAGCTCCACTGGCTCCTCGGGAATCATCTGCCCGAATAGTTGCAGCTTTAGGGGTTTGCCCCGTTGGCCACCAAGCGGGAACACATGGTCTACGTATTCCTGATCTGTAATCGTCAATCGATACACGTAATGTTGGAGACCACCAAACGCAGCATCATAAATCCGCACAGTGTGTTTTCCGTCGGCCTCGGCCTTAAATCGCAGAAATGAGTCTTCGCCAAACCAGTCACCGTTTTCGGCAACCCGTTTGCCTTCACTATCGAGGACTTCAATATGAGAATCGAGTCCTGTGCCAAGGCGCTTTGCCATTACCTCGACTGTATATTCTTTGCCTGCCTTGGCATCGAATCTCCAAAGATCCACATCTTCCCGTGGGAATACGCGGCCATTGATCGTTACTGGCAAAGTCACATCTTGCGGAATCGGTGTACCATCAATCTCCTGCTCTATGATTTCAGGCAAATGACCGATAACAAACTTTTGAGTTGGGATCACACCCTGACTGGTCCAAACTCTCCACCGCCTGAACCCGAGCGTAGCATCTTCGGCGATACTTAACTCGCCTGCCTGATCAACAGGATAGTCCTCTTTCGCTTGTGATGCTGGCATGGGAATCAGCGGACCTTCAAACCACTGAGTTCTGGTATTCCGCTTAATGGTATTGCCGGTCAGGATGCCATTTCCAAGAATCTCAAATGGACATTCGGCGCGAAGATAATGACCGCCGACGTTGAAGTTCACCGTCGTGCCTCGCTGACCGCCCGCCGGGAAGATATAGCTGACAGTCGGATCATCAGCGTGCAACGTACTGCAGGTTGCAACAAGGAATACAGCTAAAACAAGTCTACGGTACATTCGTCTCGTCCAATTGAGAGGGTCATTAGAACAAGCCGTCAATCACACGACCTTCACCGGGCACAACCGGGACGGGGCGACCTTCAGGAGTTTCGTATTCAGTAGCAGGATCAATTCCCATGGCATGGTAAACCGTAGCCACCAAGTCAGCCGGGCCATAAGGCGTTGTGGCTGGGCGTTCTGCACGTTCATTTGATGCGCCAATAATTCGGCCACCATGTACGCCACCACCAGCCATTGCAATCGCACTGCTTGGTCCCCAATGATCACGACCCGCTGAACCGTTGATCCTTGGTGTACGGCCGAATTCGCCGGTTACCAGAACCAGAGTGGTATCCAGCATTCCCCGATCATCCAAGTCCCGAAGCAGCGTAGACATGCCACTATCCAAATGAGGGAGCAAGTCATTCTTTAACACGTGGAAGTTGTTGTAATGAGTATCCCAATTGTTGTGATCCACAAATACGAACCGGACACCTGCTTCCACAAGACGCCGTGCCATTAGGCAGCTTTGGCCAAGCGTATGTCGCCCGTATTCATCTCGTAGTTTTTCAGGTTCTTGGGAAATATCAAAAGCAGCCTTTGTTGCATCAGATGTCATCAACTCAAATGCCTTGCGTTGAAACGTGTTCAGCGCTTTGGCACTTTGATTTGCGGTAACTTCAGCGGCTTTTTCAAAGCGGTTTAGTTTGCTGAGCAGAGCTCGACGATTGTTAAGCTGCTTTCCATCAACCGTAACAGGCGGTGCCAGGTCCGGAACAGCAAAATCCGGAGCACTTGGATCCGCAAGAACACCAAATGGTGAGTAGGCGGCACCAAGATAAGACGATCCGGCACTATTGTGAACCTTGGGAATGCTTACATAGGGCGGAACGCTTCCTCGAGGCCCAAGTTCTCGGGCAACGATGGAGCCCATGCACGGCTTTTGGTTATTTGGATTTAATCCGGCATTGAATCCGGCCACCGGATGATAACCGGTCAATAAGTAGTGGTCAGCTGGTCCATGATCGCTGTTACTGTGTCCAAAGGAACGAACCACGCTGAATTTGTCATGCTGTTGCGCCAAGCTAGGAAGATGCTCGCATAACTGAATCCCCGGCACACTCGTGGATTTAGGATCAAATTCTCCTCGAAACTCCGCCGGTGCGTCTGGTTTCATGTCCCAGGTATCGATGGTGGACAGGCCACCATGTAGGAATACCAAAATCATGGAAATATCTTTTGCTGGCTTGCCTTCAGCAGCCGCACGCGCCTGGGCTTCCATTACTCGCGGCAAGTTGATCATCGAGCCAAATAAGCCCATAGATCCAATGCTAAGCATGTCACGACGCCGTATACCATCACAGTATTTGTGTGAATTGACTACAGCCATGATTCTCAATCTCCATCACGAATTAGTGATTAAATACGAACTCTAGCGAGTTCATTAAGCTCCAAGCGATATCGGATGCACCGACAAGTCTATTATCGGCTGTTTCCAGATATTCAGAACAGTATTCGATTTCCTGTGGTAAAGGCATTCGCCCATAAAACGTCAGGTATAGTTCTTCAATTAATTGCCCGTCGTCTTTCACTTTATCTATAAGTGACTGCACGCGGCCGCTCTTGTGAATTAGTTTTTCTTGAATGTCGGGGGAATTTAGGATGTGCAAGACCTGTGTGACGGTGGGTTGCCCAATACGTTCACATTCACAAGCTGTTGCTCGTGCCGGTCGGCCAAATGTCTTCAGAAAGTAATCCTTGACCGAGCTATCCCACAACTGAATTGCCCGGCTGCCGTGTGGTACGCCATCGAACTTGGCAGGGACACCTGTCGTCTGGCTGATTGCGTCAAGAAACACCTCGGCCGGCAACTGCTTAAAAAGGAACCGCGAGTAATTCTGCTCATCAAGGTTATTGGATTCGTTAACCTCTGAGGAACGCTGGTAAGTTGCCGACGCCGTTATGTAGCGTATCAACTCCCGGAAGTCGAAATTGTATTTCGTCAAATAGTCAGCCAGATCATCGAGCAATGCGGCATTGGACGGCGGGTTCGTGAGACGAATATCGTCCACTGGTTCAACAACACCCCTGCCCATGAAATGTGCCCATGCACGATTTGCCATATTGCGCGCAAACCACGGATTTTCAACATCCGTCATCCAGTCTGCAAGTACTGATCGCCTGTCTCCAGTAGGCGAAGATTCCGGCATCGCTTCGCCAAGAGCATGAGCAAAAACTTCTTCTCCTGAGCGAGGATGTTTCGTGGAAGGATTGCCGTCCGCGTAAACCATCTCTCCTACATTCGACGGCTTGAACTTCACCTGAGTGAAAAATGCCTGCATGCCGAAGTAATCCTGCTGACTCCAACGATCCCATGGATGGTGGTGGCATTCCGCACATTCGATTCGGATTCCTAAGAGTACTTGGGACAATGTGCTTGCCTGCTTATTGGCGCCACCCACGGCTTTATAAAAGGTCCCTGCTGGTTGTTCTCGCAACGGACCTTCCGCAGTTATCAAATCTCTCGCTAACTCATCCAGTGGTTTATTCTCTTTGAAGGATATTCGAATCCAGTTGTAATAGGAGTAGGCATTCTTATGCCCAAGTGCGAGCCGATCAACGCGCAACAGGTCGGACCATTTGAGAGCCCAGTAATCAGCAAACTCCGGCCTTTCCATCAAAGCATCAACGATTAGAGAACGTTTGTCCGCTCTAACATCTGTTAGAAACTGGCGCGTCTCTTCTGCGGTTGGAAGTGTGCCTATAAGGTCTACATACACCCGACGAAGATAACTTGCATCGTCTGCACGACCAGATGGAATAATATTTAGCTTCTTCAGTTGGTTATTAACGTGTGAGTCGATGCTGTTGTTCTCTGCGACTTCTGGAAAATCAATTGAGCCTTCGACCCGGGGAATAAATGCTTTGAAGACATCTACGTTTCCCATGTAGGTGGCCATTACAGCTACGACACCTGGAGACTGTCCGGTGGTTATGAGCCCCTCGGGGTCCACAACAGCCTGTGCCGCAGCGTTCGATCTGAACTGAGCAAGTTCCGTCACATCCACCTGACGCCCATCTGACATCGTGGCCACTACTCTCAGTTGTTGCTGGTCACCTCGGTGCATAACCTGTTGATTCGGAGTCAGCTGAATCTTTGTAACAACCGCATCCTCCGGCGAGCCCACCGGCATCCCTTCGAGAATCCAATCTCGCACTGTCCGGTATTCGGGTCGGGCTGGGTCAATGGGTATCCCACCGCCATGCGGTATGCCGCCGCTCATCTTTTGCAGTAACAAGCTCCGTTCAGGTGACGATGGAAAGACGCGGCGCCCGCGAGCCTCCATCACCAAGGCAGAGTAATCTGCAACCGGGTCAAAACCAAACACGGATAGCTTAAATCCATTTTGACCTTCAGCCTTTCCATGGCACCCGGAGGTATTACATCTGTACCTGGATAAAATCGGCTCGATGTCGTTTTCAAAATTCAACGATATCCGGTGGTCAGATGAATCCACACTTACCGGGACGGAGATTTCCCGATCATCCACCATTACAACGACGCGAGTCCGACCATCCTGGAGACTTCGAATGATTCCCGAATCGTTGAGTTGAACCAGCGATTCGCCATCAATCCGGTAGCTCGCTGTACGAGTCAAGTCCGTCGCTTTTCCCGTTTCAGAATATCCTGTAATCAGGAGCTGAAACGAAGCATCTTTGCCTTGCAGAACGACCTGCTGTGGAGTGACATCTATGCGAGAATACTCAGCGCTAAACAGACTACTGACGGCGCAGAAGCAGCATAAAACACTAGCAAGCAACAAGGGATTATTTCGGCAATTCATTTCACTTCTATTATGCGTGAAGTGTATGCACTATCCAAGAGCGACATGCATGACATACCCCACCAAAAGTGGGGGCTTCACTATGCCAATCTACTGTCCTATGGAATATCCGGCCTCAAATCATGGAAGTTAGTCCACACCGATCAGGCCCGTAACCCCACTAGCAATCATCGTACCGGCAAAAGCTAGGCCCACAAATATTTTTAGTGCCTTACTAGCGCTGCGCTGAAATACAGCCTCACCGAGATCATCCGTGGCAGGATCGATTCAGCATTCACTTTCACTTATTCGGCTTTGGGCCAAAGAACGGACCCGGCCACTTTTGTGCGGACCTGCCAGATAGTCTTGCCAGCAGTGATATATAGCGTCTTGAGATCCGAGCCACCAAAGCAACAATTTGTAACCATGTCTTCAGGCACTTTTATAATCCCACGAAGCTCTCCTTCGGGTGAAATCACGTAGACTCCGGCTGGGTTACTAGTGTCCTGATTTGGGTACTTTCGGTCAGCACCACCTGTCACGTATACATTGCCTTGTTGGTCGATGCACAAGCCATCGCCACCTCGACCGGTCCCCCAGTCGTACAATTCCTTGCCGTCACCGGCAATATTGCCATCTCCATCCAATGGAAAAGCCCACAGTTTTCGCACGGGAATAATGGGGTGGTTATCCACAACATAAAGTGTCTTTTCATCCGGTGAGAGGCCAATTCCATTGGGCCGTGAGATTTGGCCTTTGCCGAGAACACGAACCAGCTCTGTACCATCTGAATTGACACGATAAACACCCTCAACATCGAGTTCTAGCTGGTCTCGATCCGGACCATAGTAAGGATCCGTGAAATAAATCTGCCCGCGCTTGTTGATACACAGGTCATTGAGACTATTGAATCGCTTGCCTTCAAAGCGGTCTGCGATAACGGTTCGTTTGCGGCTGACGATATCTATTCGGACAAGTCTTCGGCCGCCAAGGCCACCTTTTTCATTGCCTTCGCAAGCGACTAAAAAGCCATGGGGATCGAACATCAACCCGTTTGCACGACCGCTCGGCTGCAGAAACGTATGAGCTTCATCTGCACCGGGATTCAGTCGCATGATTCGGTTATTAGCGATCTCTGTAAAGAACACACTGCCATCCCGGTGGTATGCGGGGCCTTCGGTAAAGACCAACTCCGTGGCAGCTTCCACGTTACCATCAAGCACATCTGGGCTATCCTGTGCAACGCTGTTTGTTGATACAGCAAATCCAATAAGCAGGGCAAAGAATGGACGAATCATGGATTGGACCTCATCGAGAATGGACTTAAATGTGCTGGAGTTATCACGTCCTAGCGAAAATTCATTTGACCATCAATTCAAATGGTCCTCAATCGGCGTTAGCCACACGAATTACTTCGGTGACAAAGCTGGCATCATGCTCGATGGCAATCGTTCTATAGCCGGGATCCACGGAATCGGTTGTGAACTCTGTAGCTCCAGGTAAAAATTGGACGCTCGTGGACGGCGTCGTATACAACATGGCCTGCCCAAGTGGCTGGGAATACTCCTGATGAATGTGCCCGCAAATGACCAGTTTGATTTGAGAGTTTTCTTCTACCACAACATTGAATCGCTCAAAGGAAACCAACCCAAGTTTATCTACCCACTTACTGCCGACGATAACGGGCGGGTGATGCATAAAGATAGCCGTTGGACTATCTCCATCAGCTACGAGGATATTCTCCAACCAATCCCATTGTGCGTCGTCAATGTCACCTTCAACACGTCCGGCGATTAGTGTATCCAATCCGATAATCCGCCAGCCACCATGTTTGACATCAAAAGTGATGTGTTGATCACCCAACCGGGTTTGGCAAGGAAAGACGCCGGTTAGAGCTTCACGCACATCGTGATTTCCGGGAATTACTTCGAGCCGATCATGCCAGTCCGTTAATAGACCATGCAGCCGTTGATAAGCCGCACCGTCATCATGGACCAAGTCCCCTGAAATCACCATCAGATCAGCATCTGCATGATGTTGGTTTACATGCGATAGGACAGACTCGAAGCGTTTGTTTGTACACACTTCAAGCAACTCAACAGTGGGATCTTCAAATAGATGCGTATCTGTAATTTGAATAATCTTGTACGTCATCTGGTTCTTACCCGAGCTGAGATTACCGAGTGGATCACAGCAAACTATTTAGCCCCATCAACTGTTTCGTTCTTTGGTGCCACCGTAATAAAAATTGGATCGCTGGCATAGGTAGCCTTCATCACGAAATTAAGCGACACGTTTGCCATCACGCAGAAGAGTTGTCGATCGACAGCTTCGGCGGATTCGTCTGCTACCAGTGTGATCTTACCTTTTGCTAAATCACCGGTTAACAGGATTTTGCTCTTGTTGCCATCCATTTTTACTCCCTTGGGCAGAGAGTTTCCATACACTGTATTTAGATGTTGGAAGATCACATCCAGTGAGACGTTCGTGGCAAACCCTTCTTTGCGAGTCACTTCCACATCAATCTCAGCTTCACCGCCGGGCGTAATCGTTACCTCGCTTGTCGAAACCGTTACAGCCAGTAAATCACTCGGATCGGCTATTGAAACCGTATGCACATCCACTGGGAAATGGCTGCGTCCGCCACCTGGCATGTATGTTTCCTGATAAGGGGCTGCCTCAACCGTAAGCAATTGCTTATCACCATTTGGTAATTCCAGTTCAGCGGTGCCGTAGATACGCACATTGTGAATGCCTTTCGCGACATCCGGTGACGCCTTGAATACTACACAGCCATCGTTGCCACTGGCCAGAATACGACTCGCTGTTGCGGTAACTCCTTCTGGTACACCGTCGACGTGCAGGTGTATTTCACCGGCAAACCCACTCTTCCGCGTAACTCTGCAGAAAACAACTCCGCCAGTGCCCGGTGTGGTTTGCGTTTTGTCTGTATCGAGTGATAGCTCAAATGTCGGTGCATCATATGACAAACGGATTGCATACACATATTCAGCACCACCTCTCAAGTGGCGATCGTGTAGTTGGATATAATACGTCCCGTCCGCTGGAACGGTCCAATTCTCAATCTTGGAATCAAAGTAGTTTCGTTTTCCACGAGTAAAGTCATCGCTGGAATTCAGCTGCGTTCCTTCCGCGTTTACGATTCGTAAATATGTGTCTGCCATCGATCCACAACGTCGGGCAATCACATCGATGGTCAGCTTGTCACCCTTAGAGGCTTGGAACGCAAAGTAATCAACATCAGCCTCTTTCTCCAAACAGCCGTTATGCACAGTATTTACAGCTACTTCCTGAGCTGACTCAACCGAGTTGTTATCTGCCGCGGATTCAAACGTGATTGGCAGGTACGTGCCATACACAGAAACAGGATTGGATAACTGCGCTCCCATTGGAATCGATACAGATTGAGATCCCTGTTTAACGCGAGTGTATTTTGGATCCAGATTGATGATGTTCTCTGCTAAGTCGCTACCAATCAACTCAACGGTCGTTGCGCGATTTATAGGCAAAGCTAGTGGAAACACATTTGTTACAAAATCCCGGTCAACCACTTCAACGCTGTATTCCCAATACGCATTAGATTTATAGCGTACGTCGCGGATTTCCAGATAGAATTCACCCGTCTGCTGAAACGTGTGCACGAGGTAGCAATCACCGGCAAAATAATTGTCGTTTGCCGCAATCGTTGATCCCGTTGCATTACGAATCGTGATCATCGGATCAGCATGGGTCTGAAGGTCATGGATCCGATTTTGCAATCGCATGCACCGGACATGAAAGGTCACCTTGGTGCCGGCCTTAGCGTTGAATTTGAAATAGTCTACGTCTTCAGCCTTTTCGATTGCTCCGCAAATCACTGATGGCAACTCAAATGGCTGGGCAGTTTCTCGTGTGTCGTTTGCCTGACTTTCATGCACGACTTTGTCCCGAACGATAACGACTTGCCCAACCGTACTCACGCCTCGCGGTGTCGCAAGCCGGAAATCTCTAACTCCTGGCTGAGCACTTGCCGAAGCTGTGACACGAATCGTAAGCGAGGTAATTGACGGTGGGTCTTCGCCATCCTTCAATTCCGGATGGATGACTTCTGCTGAAACGCCTTCTCCACTAATGAATACATCAGTCGTGCCCCACAGATCATATCGCGACTTCACTACATGATCCGTCGTCGTGCCAACTTGAATGGCCACCGGATCCAGGCTCATGATCATGGGGTACGACTGCTGCGCATTTGCACTTGCATTACAGATTACGCATATGATCAAAGATAGGAGAGATAGGAATGCTAATCGCATTTTGGTCACAGCATGACTCCTGCTGACCCGAAGGCCTTCGGTTAGTGGTTGTAGAGGAACTGTTTAGAATTCATTAGCGCCCAGAGCAAGTCTTCCAAACCTTCTTTTTGATTGGGCGCTGCGTCGACGATCTCCTGACAAACCGCCCGTTCTTCATCCGAGGGGTTTCTCGCAAGGGTAGAGATGTAGAGTTGATTGATGATCTCACCTGACTCGGTTTTGTTTTCAATGAGGTTGGCGATTCGCCCACTCGCAGAAGCTATTTTGGAAGTAACAACCTGTCCATTTAACGTGTGCAGGGCCTGAGCGAGATTCTCATCCGGTGATCGTTCACATTCACAAACACTGGTTCGCCGCGGCTTACCAAACGTCTTGAGGAAGAAGTTCGGGTAGTTGGCATCCGGCAGGTCAATCGCTCTGGTCCCAAGTGGCAGGCTTTGAAATTTCGTCTTTGTGCCGGCGGAGTGATCGATGTTATCCAGCAGTGTTTCAGCAGCAAGACGCTTAACTCGGTAGTACGCGTAGAAATCACCCGCTTTACTATTCTCCGCGGTAGGTTGTGAGTTTAACTGGTATAGGCGGGAGTTCATGATCACGCTGATCAGCTGTTTTAGGTCATAGTCGTTTGCGACCAAATGTTCTGCCAATGCCTCAAACAACTCTTCATTCGTCGCGGGGTTGGTGCTACGCAAGTCGTCGACTGGCTCCACTAATCCTCTACCCAACAAATACCTCACATATCGATTTACAACGGATTTGGCAAACCAATCATTGTCAGTTGATGTTAGCCAGCTAGCCAGCGGGATGCGACGATCGAGTGGATGTGAAAGCTCGGGCCCGTGCAGTGCGGTAGGCACCATTTTCTTGCCAGTCTTCGGGTGATTTACATCACCGCCATCCTGAACAACGACGATCGTCTCGCGGCCGAACAGGCCAAACTCTTCGCTATTCTTAGTGGCAACCCGTGCAAAAAATGCAGCCATGCCGTAGTAATCCGCCTGACTATAGTTTTCAAACGGATGGTGATGACACTTCGCACACTCCAGACGTACACCCATGAATAGCTGGGCGGTTGCTTCAGTCAATTGGTTTACATTGCCATTGATCCGAAAGTAATTCGCTGGACCATTCATATAGATTGACCCCTTGGCGGTCACGATCTGTTGAACGAATTTGTCAATTGGCTTATTCACACGGAAGGATTCGCGGATCCAGTTGTGTAGTGACCACATACCCTGTTCGCCAAGATTGTCAGTGCTGTTTCGGATCAGGTCTGACCACTTTAGCGTCCAGTAAGAAGCGTAGCGATCGTTGTAGATATCCTGTACCGGGTCTCCGGTTAGTCCAAGTAGCTTATCAATAAGCACCTTGCGTTTATTTGGATCGGTTGATGCCAGAAATCCACTCACCTCTTCTGCCGTTGGCATACCGCCCACCGCATCGAGGAATGCACGACGAATGAATGTTGCGTCATCACAGACAGTCGATGGTTCAATGCCAAGCTCGACGAACTTCTTCGCGGCTAGTTCATCTACAAAGTTTTTACTTTGCCAATCCGTGAGCTCCCGTCGCTGGCTAAATGGCACCGAGACAATAAACAAGCCAGCGTGGCCTTCGAATCTCACCATGATCGGACCCTGGCCTTCCGCATGAACGCCCACTACGCCGTTGTCATCTACGCTCAGCATTCCTTCGTTCATTGAGTCATAACGGGCAAGCCGGGTTACGTCCCGCACCTTTCCATCGGAATACGTAGCCAGAACTCGAAGTTGTTGATGATCGTCAACTTTTGCAACCCGACGGTTAGGGTAGATTTCCAGTTGCGTGACCTCCGCTGCTTCATTGCTGGGAGCTGATGTGCCGGATGCGACCCAGGCGACGAGGGTGTCATAAGCCACCGTACCTTTGCGCAGTCGCTTGCCGCCACCATGTGGTGCCTGCATGGTCGGCTTCAATAGGAATAAGCTGTTGTCCGGTGTGATGTAATCTACCCGGCGTTGCAGGCGATCCTTGGTAATGGCCTGATGATCCTTGCTTGGCTCAAACCCAAACACGCTGAGGATGAAGCCTCCCTTGCCATGCTGGCTGGCATGGCACGCACCCATGTTACAACCCAACTTGGATAACAATGGCTGAACGTGATAGGCGAAATCTATACTTGGGCTCGGCTCGATGCCATCGACTGTTACGCTGATTGTCGCTGACCAATCTTCTACGGAAAGCTGAATCTCAGCCTGACCGTTTCCTCTGGCAACTAATCCACCACCCGCAAGGACTTCCACAACCGATGGGTCTGAAGACTGAAAACTTGCCTCTGCGGAAACGTCTGTGGACTCCGGTGTAACGGCACCATCAGAGCTTAATGACATTACTACAAGTTGTGCTTGATCAAAATTGCCGCTCAAGGCTACCGATTCTGGCACCACCTGATAGGGCCCGGCAGCACTAAGTGTACTTGCAGTTATGACAAGGCTCAGCAGAGTGGCAAATCGAGTGATTAGACGTGTCATAGATTTAAACTCGTGAGCCACGGAGGGCGGGGCTCTCAAAAGGCGGGATAAATCACGCTTATTCAAAACATGTGAAAATCGGGCGTAAACACCACTATTTCCAGTATGTGCCATTATGTTTTAAAACTCCATAGCGACATTATTAATTAGCCCCCCCTTTAGAAGTAGAGGAATGCATCTAATTCCGCTTGTAGCTACGGTTTTGGCACTGACAACGCCGATTCTTCTTTTAGGGGTTTTGAGTCTCTGCTAACATTAGGTTAGATGATATTGTGCTTAGATCTCATTGAAATGCATAATTCTGGTGATGGCACAAAACCAAATCAATCAGGAACAAGAAGCGATGAATCAGCGTATTGATGACGCTTATAAGAATTGTGATGGTGTCAGTCGTAGGGGATTCCTACAGATTGGTGCACTGTCGGGGTTAGGTTTGTCTTTTACCGACTACTTACGCGGCACGGCCCAGGCCAAGCCTGCAAATAAGACGAACTGCATCCTTATCTGGACACGCGGTGGCACCAGTCACCATGACACGTTTGATCCTAAACCGGATGCGCCGGTAAGCGTACGTGGCGAATTCAATGCTATTGATACAGCTATTCCCGGTGTTCAATTCACTGAAATCGTTCCCAACTTTGCAAAGCACGCTGACAAGTTTGCATTGTTAAGAGGCTGGAACCCACGAAATGGCAGTCACGGTACGGCAGACCAATGGGTCATGTCGGGCCGCAGATTCAATGCCGCTGTCGCTTACCCGACCTATGGTAGTGTCGTAAGTTACTTCCATGGATTCCAGTCAGCACTTCCCCCGTTTATTCAACTCAATGACCACGTGGACAGGCGATTCGGTGGTGGCACAAGTGGCATCCTTGGGCTTGAACACAATCCATTTGTGATAGACGCCGATGCAAATGCTGACAACTTCAGCGTGCGGGATATAACTCCACCAGAAGGTGTAACCTTTGAACGTGTCGATCGCCGCCGAAACGCACTGGCGAAAATTGATGCACTACAGCGTCGCGCCGACCTACAGCAAGATGCCCTAAAGGCACAGGACGAGTACTACGAAGCCGCTCTGAATATGATCACGGCACCGGAGACCAAGAAGGCGTTTGACATCGAGAGTGAAGAAGACGCTACTCGGGATGCCTATGGACGCCACCGCTTCGGACAAAGCTGCTTGCTGGCACGTAGGCTTGTCGAATCGGGAGTTCAATTCGTAACCGTAACTGACGGTGGATGGGATACACATCAAAACAACTTTAAGTCACTCAAAGACAGTCGGTTGCCTCCGTTAGATCAAGCCATTCCACAGCTAATCATGGATCTGGAAGAGCGTGGACTGCTCGAATCAACCTTAGTGGTTTGGCTTACCGACTTTGGACGTACCCCAAAAATTAACTCTGCCAGCGGTCGTGATCACTGGGCATCAACAGGGTTTGCCATGATGGCTGGAGCAGGCGTACCTGCAGGCCACGTTTTGGGAGCTACCGACGCTGAGGGTGGTTATGTGTCGAAGGATGAATATTTCTCTGAAGACATCGCAACCACGATTTATCAGAAACTTGGAATGCCTTCCGATTTGATCGCGCACAGCCCAGACGGTCGTCCCGTCCAGCTGATCGAAGGCAAGCCAATCGCTGAATGGATGTAGAAACACGATGTTGAACATCACTGGAAACTCTTATAAGCATTGCGATGGTGTTAGCCGTCGTGGATTCCTCACGGCAGGTGCTGCGGGCATGCTTGGGCTTACACTCGCAGATATGCTTCGCCTGGAGGCAGAAGCGGGCGTTGGTTCATCCGAGCGGGCAATTATCAACATCCATTTGGATGGTGGTCCTCCTCAAATGGACACTATCGATATGAAGCCCGATGCGCCAATGGAAACACGTGGCGAATTCCACCCGATTCAAACGAGCATAGCCGGAATTCAGATCAGCGAATTGCTCCCTAAAATGGCAGCAAATGCTGATCGATTTGCATTTGTTCGTAGCATGGTTGGCGCCGAAGGCCGACACGATGCATTCCAATGTATGTCCGGTTTTGATATTCGCAACCTTGCCGGCTTTGGTGGTCGGCCAGCAATGGGATGCGTGCTGACCAAGCTACTTGGCAAAGTGACGGATCCTGCTCCAACCTACGTCGATATGATGCAGGGTCGACCACTTGTCCGAAACAGCGCTCGTCCCGGATTTCTTGGCCCATCATACAAACCTTTCCGTCCAGACCTTTCGAGCATTTTTAATCGGCCACTCGAGCCTGGAATGGTAAACGAATTGGCTGCTCTCGGTTCTAACCATACCGTGAGTCTCTCGCTCAATGCAGAACTGAACGCACAGCGGTTAAACAGTCGTAACGCACTGCTGGGTAGCCTGGATAAGATTCGGCGCGAAGTGGACGCCACCGGCATGATGGATGCCATGGATCGATTCTCACAGCAAGCCACTGGGATTTTGCTCTCGGGCACATTTGCCGACGCTCTCGATCTATCTAACGAAGACCCCAAAGTCCTTGAAAAATACATGGTCCCTGATCGCCCTGTCGTCGGGCGATTTACCACCGCCGACGAACCGAAAGCCTCGCTGAAATTACTCATGGCTCGCCGCCTTGTCGAAGCCGGCGTGCGATGTGTATCCCTAACCATCAGTGACTTCGATACACATAGCGATAACTTCAATCGTATGCGGTACACCTTGCCGATTCTTGACCATGCAATCGTCACGTTTATCAACGACCTCGAAGAACGAGGAATGCTTGATAACACGTCAATTATCATGTGGGGTGAGTTTGGCCGTACGCCAAAGATCAATGGAAATGCTGGACGTGACCACTGGCCACGAGTAGCACCTGCGATTTTCGCTGGTGGACGTATGCGTACCGGGCAAGTGATTGGCAGCACAGATCGCACGGGTGGCGAAGCGACCAGCCGACCTATCCATTACCAAGATGCGCTGTACACGCTTTATCACAACTTGGGAATTGCAGCTGAACGCACGACAATTGATGACCCAAGCGGACGGCCTCAATACTTACTCGACGAGGGTGGAGTCATTCCAGAGCTCGTTTAATCTCTGGCTATTTGATCTCTTTATCCGCGGCCCAAAGAATTGCGTTCTTGAGCAATCTATTCATCGCTGGCTGTGTGAAATCGTCGACGTGTCCAAGCGAGGTATAGAAAGCCTTGCCCCCATACTTCGTCTCATTCACCCAGGCGATTGTTTCAACCGGTTGGCCTTCAATCGTTCCGGTTAGCAACGGAGTAGTCCCTTTCGAAAGTGGGTTCACTTTGTATAGCGATCCCATTCCTTTAAAGGTGTTCACATCCACTCCGGTCATAATTGGATGAGGTTTTGCTGCAGCTAACTTTACATTTGGGCCCACACCGTGATGCCCGGTGTAGCTACCGCCAAAGATCTCCGCATCGAATGCTTCCCATGCCTTGTAACCTGACGGTGGGTCCTCACCATGTAATGAAAAAGCGTGGTTTGCTGTACGGATTCCGATAACGGGTTTCCCACTCTTAATGAATTTCTCCACGATGGCGAATTGGTCGGCCGGCAACACTCGCCGTCGCACACTTACGAGTAACACATCTGCATTTTCCAGAACGCCAATCCCCGGCAAATCATTTCGTTCATTCGCATTTGCATGCACAAAGCTCACCTTGAAGTCATTACCAAGTTGTTTAAGGGCGAATCCGGGTAGTGACTCGTTAGTCTTGTACTCTCGTTCCGCACAAGCAATTACCACATGAGGTCGTGTGTCATTCTTAAAGACAAACGGTTTGCCTCCAAGAATCTGGTCGCTGGTGACGGTTGGACAGACAACCTTTTCGATGTGCTCCACAATCAAATCAGTGCCTGTGAAGTGACTGACATATGGTTTCATTTTTGGGTTGTACATGGTGTCTGTCATGTCTCTGACCAATACCACGTTTTTCCCGTTTTGAGCCATTTGACGAAGGCCAAAAGGGCGGCCTAGCACACACATGTTCGTGTGGACGCCGACAAGGATCACATTCTTGATCCCTTTCTGCTCTAGGACATTCCAGATTTCCACACCGCTATCGCTGATGTAATCTTCTTTCTTGATGGTTAGCAAATCAGTCTGCTTTGTCCACGGACCTCTGGGATTCAAGCCTTTACTTTCAAGCTCCTTTGCCCATGCTTCATGTTCTACCGGATCATCATCTTCACCACCGTCAGACTGGTCGATGGGATACTCTACCTCTTCTTCGGACGGAATGCTGTAACACCATTCACTGATCTTCTCAGGCAATTTACTCGCCATCGGTGCGGCCATTGCCCGTTTGCGACCTGGGTGATTCGCATATGGCTTCATGCAAGAACTCGGTGCGTGAATGATGGTTGCACCTTGAGCACGGGCTTTCTTCAACAAGGCATTCATGCGAGGTGCCAACTCTGCACCACGTCGTGTGGCATTCAGGCAATGATGCAGATCCCACATGTCACAAACAATTACCGCGGTTTCTGTAGCTTTCCAACTCTGTTCCTCGAGCACAGCATGATAACGCACACTGTTTTCTTCAGTGGCTACACGACTACGCAGTACCAAATCAAATGAGTTCGGTGCAGCTTGTGCCAGAGCCGGTAAAAGTGCAGTAACTGAAGCAACCAACATGAGAAACTTGCGCATAAGTAATCCAATTCGTGTTTGTTTTTGGGATAGTCTAGTTTTAATTCCCCAGATAAGCAGAATCAAGCAATGACATGCATCGGTGGTTAAACGTCACACCACTCAATTGCCTGCTCAAGGCCGGCAAGAGGATCTCTGGTCGGAATAAACTCGTGACCGACATAGCTGTTGTAGCCTATCTCCAGCAAGGCTTTCATGCACGCCGGATAGTTAATCTCTTGATTATCGTCTAACTCAGCACGACCCGGATTCCCAGCGGTATGGATATGGCCTATCACCTCTTTGTGCTGGTGTAGCCGTCTAATCACATCGCCATTCATAATCGATACGTGATAAATATCAAAAAGCAGCTTCACGTTTTCTGATCCAACAGCTTTTAGAATATCCACAACGTATTCCACGTCATCGCCCTGATATCCCGGATGACCTTTCATGGGGTGCGTGTCATCTCGCGTGTTCAAATGCTCCAGGCAGATAGTCACTCCCCGCGCTTCTGCATAGCCGGCCACTTCCTTCAGGCCCTGAATGCAATTCCCTGCGCCTTCTGCCTTAGATAATCCTTCCTCGTAACCGGTAAAAGCAATAACTTTTTTCCAACCGAATGCATGGCACTCATCAATCGATTTCTTGGTCGCAGCGATCACTTTTTCATGATACTTAGGGTTATTGAACCCCTGGGTAAACGGAGGCACACCAATGTCGATCCCAGCGATCGCGAGGTCCATGTCATGCTGTTTGAGCGTTGGATAGAATTCCGGACCAATTAGCTCCACGCTGCCGCAACCAAGCTGCTTGGCAATCGGAATTAATTCGTCCATCGACCAATGGTCTTGAAAGCACCATCCAACAATGGAGTGATTAATGTTGCCATTTTTTGCAACTCGACGAATCTTGGGCATAGTTCTGCTTTAACTAGTTAGTGGAAAACGCCGAATCAAATGTAGGAGTGAGGATTACTTTACCACCCTCACCATAAATCTGTTTGACAAGAGCCGGCAATTTGCTTTCACCGGTTATTACCAATGGGTGTGGAGCGTTTAAGGCCAGAATCCCGGGCAAATCTCCATACTTAATGGCTCCAGGGAAAAATTCCGGATGCGAGTACTTAGTAATATCTGCGAATCGAAAACCCTTGGTGTCGATGAAGGCAATATCGATGACCGACCCTGCTATCGCTCTGGCAGTTGCCGCGACTGGCCCGGCACCGGCCGCACCAATCAGTAAAATCGCATTCGGTGCGTGCTCGTCGTTTGCAACAAATGAGATCAGGCTTAATGCATCATGAACTCGATGTGAGAACAGAGTATGGTTGTAACAAAACGTATAGGCCGATACAGCTCGATTCGTTGTTGTAGCCAGACGTTGCGACTCCACGCTCTTTCCTTCTTTTAGGAATTCCCCCTGATAAAGCAAGTCCGCCGAAATAATAGAGCTGCCTGTCGACAGTAGCTTTTGGATTGTTGCATTTAGCTTACCTTCGGCATCGTAAAGCCCGGCATTGCCCTCGCCGCTCAGCCAAATGACGACCGTCTTGTTCCACTCTTGCTCTGTCGGAAACAGCGATACCACTGGCAATTCAGCACCAGTCACTTTGTTGCGCAGGATATCTCCAAACTCGATATAACCGTCTCGGGCAACCTTCTTTATTTTTTCCCGTTCCAGATCATCGCTCTTAGGTAATCCATGAATAATGATCGACTTGATTGCCTCGCCATGAATCTCTTTAAAGGTCGCGGCTGGATCCTCTGCATCGGCAATGAGTTTTTCGAGTTGCTTTTTAGACGCGTCATCGATTGCTTTTAATAATTTTACTTCGTGAGCTACACCTGCTTCCGGGGCAGGGTGCTCATCATCCCAAATGTGAACTTGCTCATCAGTAAGCAACTGGTAATCCTTTTCAACGATTGGTTCTTTGTGCCCAAGGCCGAGATGCTTGTTAAACCAGTGGTACATTACGCGCCGTGTTACATAGTTATAGTTGTGCCCAAACTGTAAATACGACACACAGAATACATCCTCCGGCTTATCGTAGAGACCATAGAGTTTTTGCAACTCCGGATATCCTTTGGTTTGAATCTCGCTCGTCCAGTCGTTTGCGCCTGTCATTGCAATCGGGCGAGGAGCAAACAAACCGGCCAATTCCACGTTGCCGGTGTCGACTCTCAATAAGTTGCAATTCTCACACGGGCAGCCGCCCTGCATATCGGTAGACACCATGCCTTGTGGAAATGAAACGACTGGTCGCTCATCAATAGCACCCAATACGATTGTCTGGGTACCGCCACCGCTACCGCCAGTGATTCCGATACGCTTCGCATCGACGTCTGGTAATGACGTTAGAAAGTCGAGTGCACGGATGCTATTCCATGTCTGCACTCCCATAATGCTCTGCAATCGCATTTCAGCCTGTGCTGAGAAAAACCCCCACTGCTCCGGAGATTCCAGGTCCGGTCGTGCGTTATTTAGGCGATGCGAAACCTCCATTGGTAACTGCAGGGAATCCACATAACCTTCCATGTCATAAATAAATGTGACGCATCCCATGCGAGCCAGTTGTGCACATCGAGCAAGCTTTGGAAACCGTCCCGAAGCTTCATACACTTCGTCACCGTTTTCTATCAAGCCTTTTATCCCATCGCCGTGATCCTGTAGTCGACCGCCATGCCCATGAGGTGATAGCACGGCCGGGTGCTTGCCGTTGGACTCAGTTGGCCGAAAGAGTAAGCCGCTGACAAAGTGGCCTGGATAGCCCTCAAAGTAAACCTTCTCAACGGTAAACCCTTCGCGTTCTGTCTTGCCGAATACTTTCGCGTTTAGAGGTGTGCGCTCGGGCAGTGGCCATAGTCCGTTAGCAACGAGCAATCGTTTCCGTAATTGAGCTTGTCGTTGTTTCCATGAATCTATGTCTTCAGGCACGTCAAACGGAAAGTAATTGTTCAAGTGCCGTAGCTCACCTAGACGTGAATCCGCTGGTAGCTTGCCATCCTCATATATTCGGATTTGCGAACTAGCTGTTAGTGCCAGACTCAGCACTAGTGAAATGGAAAGTAGGGCATTCTTGATATTCATAACGTTCTAATTGCTAGCTCCTATTGAGTCCGCATACCAAAAGAGCGTAGCTAAAAAGCCACGCTCTTGATTGGTTCGATTTGTAAGCATCTCTTATTTCAGCTCTTTAATCGTGATATTTCGGAACTGAACAGGATCATTGTGTCCGGCGAAGCCGAAGAATCCGCTCTTTAGGTCTTTGCCAGGATGCTGTTTGATTTTCGCTTCGTCTGTTACGTCGGCGAGATCGCAGTCGAGAATCACCGACCCGTTTAGCTCTACTTTAATCTTCGAGCCAACTACGGTTACTTCCTGATAATTCCAATGTCCAGCCGGGTAAAGATAACCGCGATGAGCCGGGACCATGGAATAAGCCGAACCGTGGAATTGATACGGTGCAAGCTTCCCTGGGTACTCAACATCCAAAACCTGTAGCTCTGTCATACCATCAAAGGCTGGATTGCCTTTGCCCGGATATCGGATTGCGAGACCATTATTGCCGGCTGGAGGAGTTTTAATCTCAAGACGTACGACGAAATCGCTGTATTCTTTTTCCGTGAAGAGATTTCCACCCGTGCCTTTGCGACACTGGATAGCACCATCAACAACATCGTAACTCGCCGTTGCTCCCTGCCAACCGCTCAGATCCTTGCCATTAAAGATCGATACGAATCCTTTGTCGTCAGCGGACTCACTGAGGATGTCTGTTGCTTCATTAGGACTAATCTCACGTACAAACACATTCCGCCAACTGATTTCACCACCGTGTGTTTGAAGCTGTATCGGGCCTTGTGGGAACAAGGGGCGAGAGCGATCAAAGTAATTCTCCATAATGGCATTATCTACAAGGAGTTTGCCATTCATCCAAACCCATGTGCGTGACCCAATTTGACGAATTCGGAAACTATTCCACTCGCCGAATGGTTTATCTGCTCGCACGAGAGGGTCTTTTCCTTTGGCACCTTTGCTGTTATTCCAAAGCCCGCCGGATCCCTTGTCCGCACCAATTCCGAATTTGGCTTCTTCGGTGAAATCCCAGATTTGCACTTGCGGGACAGCTTTCAGATAGATTCCGCTGTCCGCCTTCGGTACCGTCTTGTAATCAATCAGCAACTCGAAATTGCTAAATTCTTCTTCTGAGGTCAGGTAAAGGCCATGGCCATCATTGACCAGAATACCGTCTTGAACACTCCAGTGTTGATTGACATCTTCGAGTGACTTCTTTTTGTATGCTGCCTGGTCGTCTGCACTCATGCTCCAGAGGTCTTCTGGATTCTTTGTTGACCAGCCGTACCAGCCACTAAGATTTTTGCCATTGAAAAGGGCTTTAAATCCCTTAGGTGGAACGTTTAGTTCGGCGGCATCTGCAGACATTCCCTGCACAAACAAAGATGTTATGACTGCCAAAATGATGAATGTTCGTGTCTTCAAGATTCGTTTCCTCATTAGTTCATAGAGAGGTCAAATGCGGTTTGAGTCGCTTAGACCCATGTTATCCCGTTGAAAAGACTGATGCCACTTCCACCACACATCTTTTTCAAAGAATGATGGTTTCTGCTTACCGTAGTATTTAGGCTGACCCTTTAGAGAGTTTGCTTTAAGCAAGCAATTCTGTGACCAGCCTGCTCTCAGTCTCAATTAATTTGCGGAGCCGGCCATTGTGCTCGTACGTTAACTCCTCCGGTCGAATGCCGAATAGATGGAGGATCGTGTGATGGTAGTCAAAATGATTCACAACATTTTCAACCGCATGATGGCCAAACTCATCAGTTGCACCGTGGGTATAGCCGGACTTGAAACCGCCGCCGGCAACCCAGCTGCTGAAACCGTATGTGTTGTGATCACGGCCAATATTGGCTTCGTTTTGAATAACAGGCAGCCGGCCCATCTCGCCACCCCAATGCACGACTGTCGAATCTAAGAGGCCACGCCGTTTGAGATCTTTCACCAACGCGGCTGAGGGCTTATCAACTTTTTTGCAGGATGATGGCAGACCCTTCAAAATGCCCCCATGATGATCCCAATATTGATTCTGGGTATAGACTTGTACAAATCTAACACCGCGTTCGATTAATCGTCTGGCAATAAGACAGCGGGAACCATATTCCGTTGTGTCCGGATCATCCATGCCATATAGATTTTTTGTCTCTTCAGTTTCCTGAGACAAATCCATCGCTTCTTTTGCGGCAACCTGCATGCGTGCTGCCAGTTCATACATCTCAACGCGAGCGGAAAAATCGAGTTCGCCGGGGCGGTTTTCTATATGTCGCTTATTTAATTTGTCTAGAAGTGAGAGATAGCGTTCCTGAGGCTTGCCGGCAAGCTTCTCTGGTGGCGTAAGATTTAATATTCTCGGTTCCGTCGGGCGGATAACCGTTCCCTGATATATGGATGGAAGATACCCATTGGACCAATTTGCGACACCTTCAACAGGGAGCTGGCCTGGATCTATCATCGCCATGAATGGAGGCAGGCTGTTTGATTCGCATCCGAGTCCGTATGTCAGCCAACTGCCAATCGTCGGATATCCATTTTGAGTGACACCTGTTTGAAGGGCTTTAATAGACTGGCCGTGGTTATTCACGCCGGTATGCATTGAACGAATGAGTGTGATTTCATCGGCAATCGTTGCAATGTTTGGGATCAGCTCTGATAGCTCCATCCCGCATTCGCCGTGATTTGAGAATTTCCATGGCGAGCCAAGTACTTTAGAGCTTGCTTGGGCTGCATTGTCATATTTAATCTTTCCAGGAAAACTCTGGCCGTCGAGTTCCGTAAGTTTGGGCTTAGGGTCAAAGAGATCAATATGACTTGGGCCTCCTTGCATCCAGAGCGAAATCATGGCCTTTGCTTTGGGCTCAGAATCCGGCTGCCGTGGATCATTGTTAAATGTCTTGACGGTTAACTCTGGTCGCTTGGGTGCAGCCGAAAGTGATCGTTCGTTCAGGGCCCATGCAAATGCAACTCCGCCCATACCTAACGACTGATTTGCTAGAAACCGGCGCCGGGATATCCGCTTGTCATTGTTTGTAGGCATATCTACTTTCAATTACTCGATATATAGGAATTGGTTGCTGCTAAACATGGCCTGACAGAATAATGCCAGCGCGTGGCGGTGCGATAATTCCTCCACCATTTCCTGTTCCGGATTGGCTTCAACGAATTCCGCCTTGGTATCTGCCAGAAACTGGAGGGAAATTTCTAACACGTCCGTTGGAATCTCTTCGCTAAATGCCAGCTTCCAGCCAAGTTTCAATTGGCCTTCGGGTTCTGGTTGAGCCGTGATGAGTCGGTCTGCAAAAGATTCTGATTGTTCAACGACAAAGCTGCTATTCATCATCATTAGAGCTTGCGTAGAAGCTGTGGATTTTGCTCGCTTCGTGCAATTGGGTGCCAATTCAGGCAAGTCGAATGTCTCCAAAACTGCTAGCGGCCTGCTGCGTCGAACTTGAATATAGATGCTGCGCCTATATTGATCGCCTTTCATATCGACCACTGCACCAGGTCGACCCGCATTAAGGTTTTCCTGTCCAATGACCCACTGTCCGGTGCGATCTGCCATGACTGGCACTGGTTCACCGTATGCCCTTGCGCTCAGCTTCTCGACAATGCTCAAAATGCTGTCCCGAACAATTTCCGATTCCAATCGTCGTATGGGCATCGCCCAAATTAATTGCTGGAGAGCGTCCTTTTCTTGTCCTTGTGCGTTTCGCTTAGACGTTTGCTGATAGGCCCGCGATGTCATGATTAATCGGTGGAGGTGTTTGACGCTCCAGCCATTTGTCATCAATTCTGTTGCTAACCAGTCCAACAGCGCTGGATGAGTTGGTGTGGCCCCCAGAATTCCAAAGTCGCCTGGTGTGTTGACCAGGCCCGTGCCAAAGTGGTGCATCCAGATACGATTAGCTATGACTCTAGCAAGTAATGGGTGCTCGCCGCTTGTTAGCCATTTGGCGTAGTTCAGTCGACGGCCGCTTGTTGGAAGCGAAGTGTCATTTGCTGGGATAGTAGAATCCGCACTGGACAGTACTCGCAGTTCACCCGGTTGCACCGCTTGTTTCGGTTGGTCGATGTCGCCGCGGAAAAACACGAACGTTTCCGGAGCGGTGGTATCTGCCGGCTCTGTTAGTGCACGTAGAAATCCTTCGACTGGTTTGGTGCCTCTCAATTCCGTTGCGCGATCTGAATAGGATTTCAGATCATCAGCCGCCTTTTGGTCGTACAAATAGAGCGACCCTGCTGTGACATTGGCACTTGGGTGCTTTTGCAACAACGCTTCTTGTTCGGGTGTTCGTTTGCCAGCTGGTGTCGCGTGCACTTCACGAAGTGGCTCCCGCACTTCTTCCGGTAGTTTTGCTAGTTCTTTTTCAAAGGTGGCGGCGATGTATTCTGCCTGTTTGGTCTCACGTTCTTCCAGAATCTTAGCGGCTTCAGCCTCAATCTCTGCTGATCGGGCAACATCTGCATCCGTGTAAAGTGAAATTTGGCGTTGTTGTGGAGTCTTCCAGTTATTCCAGTTTAAGGCGGGCTCAAAGATGGCGCGGAATTGATAGTATTCTTCTTGTGAAATTGGGTCGTAGCGGTGGTTGTGGCACTGTGCACAGCCGACCGTGAGCCCTAGCAAAGAGGTGGACACAGTCTTAATTGTCGCACTCATTACCGCGTTGCTAGCTATGTTCGTATTGGGTGAACCTGAACCAGTGCCATCCGGTGCCATTCGTAAGAAGCCTGTGGCTGTGAGCAAGTCGATGGCCTCTGCATTCATATTCTTAAACGGTAATGAAACAAGTTCATCACCGGCAAGTTGTTCTATGACAAAGCGATCATAAGGTTTGTCGGCATTGATGCTTCGGATTACATAGTCACGGTATCGATATGCTTGGCCGCGTACGGCATCGGCATCGGCCATACCTTCCGAATCTGCGTAGCCGGCGATGTCGAGCCAATGGCGACCCCATCGCTCACCGTAAGCATGGTGACTAAGGAGTTGGTCGATAAGTCGCAAATACGAGTCCGGCCTTTGGTCAGCGATAAACCGATCGGTTTGTTCAGGAGTCGGTGGAATTCCGAGTATGTCCAGGTAAGCTCGCCGGATGAGCCTAGTGCGAGAAGCCTTGTCAGAGAGTCCTAGGCCAACTGCTTCTAGCTTACTTAGGAGAAACTGATCTATGGCATTGTCAGCAGTGCCATTCACCATTGGTGGAGACGGGGAGGCAATCGGCTGAAAAGCCCAGTGTTTTTTTTCTTGTTCGGTGACATAGAAGCCACTTGGTAACGACTCCGGCTCATCGTTAAGGACAACGGCACCAGAGTCCACCCATTCCTTGATACGCTGGATCTCCTGTTGGCTTGGGCGAAGTTCTGTTCCTTCCGGAGGCATGACACCTGATGTCAGATATTCAACTAACAGGCTTTCATTACTATTTCCGGGCACGATAGCTGGCCCGGAGTCACCACCTGTTTCAATGAGTCGCTTTAAGCGTAGGTCTAGGCCTGAGGCGAGTTCTTCCCCTTCACCATGACAATGAAAACAGTGCGCTTTTAGCACTGGGCGTACATCATTTTCAAATGACGGCGCATTGCGTTCCGCAGACACGTGACTGGCGCCAAACGCTAACAAAACGAACCAAATTAAGCAGTTCTTTCCCATCACACTATTTTAAACATAGACACCGACCTTTTGTGAGCTCAATCATGGACACCCACTTTTTGTTTGAGTCCATTTTTCCAGACTTCTTCGAAAATTCATGCCTAGAAATTCATGGGCCGTCTATGTTTACGAGCGGCAAAGTGTCGTTTGCGCATGCGGATTTATGCCTGTCTTAAATTCTGGTCGGATTCTATTAGGCATTGACTATTGAACCTCATTACAATGCGGGAAATCGACTTAACGGATTCAAATTCAGGTGACACTCCATGACAAGCCAAACGCGACGTGATTTTGTGAAACAAGCTGGCTCAACAACGGCCATCACAGCTGCCGTGACCACCCTAGGTGCCGTGCACACTCAAGCTGAAGAAAGCACAAGCGAGCTTTCAATAGGGATCATTGGGTGTGGTGGAATCATGACACACCATGTCAAAGGTATCGTGGGTCGCAAAGATAACGTGTCTATTTCCTGGCTATGCGATGTTGATACAGCTCAAATCGAACGCATGGCACAATTTGTCACCAAGGACTTTCAGTCTGCGGCACCAAAACGCACTACAAAATACGAAGATGTTATAGCTGACAAGAACGTGGATGCGGTCATCATTGCCACTCCACACCATTGGCACGCTCCGATTGCAATTGCAGCGATGCAGGCTGGCAAAGACTGTTACATCGAAAAGCCAATTTCACATGTATACAACGAAGGTCCAGTAATCATCGAGGCTGCTAAGAAGTATGGACGCGTCGTTCAACAAGGCAGCCAAATGCGAAACAGCCCTGTAACGCTAAAAGCAGAAAGGCTGCTCCGCGAAGGCATAATCGGCGATGTGCTTATTGCAAGAGCTTGGACTGCTGAAACCAGACAGGTTGTTAAACCGGTTCCAGATAGCACGGCGCCGACAACAGTAGATTACGATCGATGGTTGGGTCCCGCGCCGGAGCATGCTTTCAATAAATACCGATTTCACGCTACCTGGAGGTTATTTCAAGATTACGGCAATGGCGAAATTGGTGATGATGGCATCCATGACATCGATATGGCTTGCTGGGGACTTGGTGTCACAAGTGTGCCATCAAAAATAACCGCTCGTGGAAGCAGAATGCTGCTTCATGGCCATGCTAGTGACTACCCAGATAACATGGTTGTCACATATGAATACGAGGATGGTCGCCTTGTAATCTACGAAAATTACCCCTTTACTGCCTATGGCCTGCATGGCTTCGATAACGGTAACGTCTTTTACGGTACCGAGGGATATATGATTTTCTCAAGGCGAGGCGCATTTAGCGTTTTTCTAGGACCAAAGAACAAACCGGGGCCAACAGAAGGCCAGGAAATCCGAGGGGAACGTGGTTATGCTGAGCATATGCACGAATTCCAAAATGCTGTAAGAAACCGCACGGGAACCAAAGCAAACCCACAAACGGCCCATTATTCCTGTGCATTAGTGCATTTAGGCGAAATCGCCTATCGAACTCAAGGACAGGTGGAATTTGATCCTAAGACAGAGCGGTTTATCGACTGCGAAGCGGCAAATGAGCTACTCGACAAGCAGTACCGAGGACCATACCAGCTGCCCAAGGTCTAAATCCAAGGAATCCGAAGCGAATCTGAGGCAGGCATAGATACTTGCTGATTCATGCTGATTTTGCCCGAACACCAAAAAATCAGGGGCAAATAGAATATGGATGTCCATGTTTAATTCGGGCAAACATAGACTGTCTATGATTTTCCGGGGATTTTGGTGCGGAAGCTGACGAGTTTGGTGCCGCAGGTTACAAAGAGGGTGCGGTTTTCCGGGCCGCCGAATGTGCAATTGGTAATCGTGTCTTCCGGAGTCTCGACATAAGCCACGAGTTTGCCGCGTGGTGAAATCACATGGATTCCAGGTCGGGTATCGAGCGTTTCGCTGGTCTCTCGGGTCGCATGTAGCCCCGCTGCAACATAAAGATTGCCTTCGGCATCAATACACATTCCGTCACCGCTACGGCCAGGGTAGAAGTCGACGTGCACCTTCTCATTCACTAATGCCCCGTCAGCCGCAATGTCATACACCCGGATATCCCGGTGGAAATCCGCATCCGGATGCGCTTCAATCAGATAAAGCTTTTTGTCATCGGGAGACGTCACAATGCCATTCGGCATGTGAATATCCGGCCATGCCAGTACCTGTGTCACACTGCCATCCGGATCAATTCGATATACGGCATTCACATTGCCCTTGGTTGGATCTTCAACCCCCGGACGTGATGTAAAAAAGATGCGCCCTTTGTCGTCCATGCACAAGTCATTAGGAGCAGCGAACGGGAACCCATTAAACTCGGTGGCAACTACTGTAATCTCACCGGATTCCATATCCGTCCGGGTTACGCGTCCTGCTCCACCTTCACATGCTAGCAAGTTACCGTTTGGCGCAAAATACAACCCATTTGCCTTGTTAGATTGTTCGCGCCATACCGACAGCTCTTTGGCTTTCGGATCCCACTTCAGGATTTTTTCGGCAGGCACGTTTGTGAAATACAAATTGCCATCCGGCCCAAATGCTGGCCCTTCCGTGAAGACTTTGTCATCTTCGATGGTGGCGAGAATTGTGCCGCGCCCAAAATACTTATCACTGTCTAACCTGCGGTAGTCTTTGGCGACTGACAACGCACTGCTCCACTGACCGGCAGCCATCGTGGCGCCAAACGCAGCTGATGAAACGAGAAGCTGTCTACGGGAAAGTGGTTGTTGATTAGTCATAGCAGTCTCCGTTGAGTCGTTTTAGAATCCACCGAATATCCTATCGCGCGAGCCACCGCTCTTCATCACCATGACGACCCACAATTTCGATTTCGGTTTTCAATAGCGCATAAAAAAACAGCTCGTGAAAACACGAGCTGTCTCTTATGTGTCCAGTAATTTCTTACTAGCCCCACGGATTCTGCTGCATGCAGATAACCAATGCGAAGAAGGTAAAACCTTCAATAAGTGCAGCGGCAATAATCATAGCGGTCTGGATACCACCAGCAGCTTCTGGCTGACGAGCCATGCTCTCAAGAGCTGAACCGGCAAGCTTACCGATACCCAAAGCAGCACCAATAACAACCAGTCCTGCTCCGAATGCGCCGGAAAACTCAATGGCAGCACCACCACCATCTTGAGCCAACGCCGGGCTTACCATAACGAGCAAGGCTGCTAACCCAAGGGAAGCAATTTTTGCAAACTTGTTCACAGAATATCTCCTATTGTTTCAACGTCAAAACGTAGCTCATCAAGTAGGCTGATCAATGCCTGGAGCTAACTCGGTTAACCGAAAATGCCGGAAAACACCGGCACTATTCGCCGAGGATTCCTCGGCGAAACCCCTAAATTAGCTATCCTACCTACCACCTGTCAACCGACCCGATTCGGAGAATATTGGACTAGGGGGAAAAAGTCCTTTAATCACAAAAAATACCGTGATTTAGGCCTAATTCAAGAGCTTTCTCTTGAGCTGATCCACCAAAACAGCCACGAGAATCAGCGCCCCATACACAACATTCGCTGTATAGGAATCAACACCCTGCATGTTTAGGCCATTTTGAATGACCCCAAGAATCATGGCTCCGATAAACGTACCAAGGATCTTACCTTCACCACCCAACAAGCTAGTGCCGCCAACCACCACAGCCGCAATGACCTGAAGCTCAAAGAATTCGCCTGCCTTGGGTCTCCCGCTAGTGAAGTGAGAAGCGTCCATCACTCCCGCCAATCCAGCTGAGGCACCACAAATGGCATAGACAATAATGATGACCCAAAACACCGGTACGCCTGATAGCCGGGCAGCCTGCTCATTTCCACCAACAGCATAGATATAACGACCCAATGCTGTATGGCTCATTACGACGTGAGCGATAACGAATAGCCACAACATCAACGCAATTTGATTAGGCACCCCAAGAATAGTGCCGCTATAGAGCAATTCTGCTCCGGTTGCCTGAATATCAACCGGATCTGCACCGCCAGCTAAGATAAACGACAAACCGCGGGCAACCATCATAAGTGCCAGCGTCACAACAAACGGGGGGATTTGAAACCACGTCACCATCAGTCCGACAAATACACCGCAAGCTGTACATACGAGTATTCCAAGCAGGAAAGCGGTCATGATTCCGAATGCCGAAGCGTCTGCGTCACCAAACCAACTCCTAAGCGTCACTGCGGAAATCAACGCGGAGAGTGCCATCAAGCTGCCGACTGACAGATCTATACCTGCGGTAATAATTACCAGCGTCATTCCAATGGCCATGATGGCAACGGGAGCGTTTTGGTTGAGAATCGCAATCAGATTCTCCGCCGACAAGAACGCCGATCCCATTCTGCTCTTGGGCTTATAAGGGCGGATGTCTTTGAATGACTTATGATTCGACGCTAAGCCATCCAGCGTCGCCTGCTTCAGGATCCCCCAAGTGCTAAAACAGAAGTTGTGCGTCGCAATGGCATTTATGCGCGTATTGTTAACACCCAAACGTTCAAGCTCAATTCTTGCATCGCGGGGATTTCGCACGCGTATAACAGCTTTTACAGAGGAGCCTCGTTCTGCAATTTGATCTTCAATTGCTTTCACGAATTCATCATCTGATTTCGTTTGGCGGGCAATAATCGCGACATGCAGGTCCTCGCCCTTTAGATCGTACAGGCCATTGGCCAAAGCCACTCCGGCAGATTCATCACTAGGGTGCTGCTCTTCCCATGTTGCCCAAGTAATCATGCCGCACAGCAACACGAGGACGAGGACCATCCCGTAATCACGAAACAAGGAAAAATCTTGCGGTAATTTCATTCGGCTAGGTACTTTCACGCTTCAACAGCAACTTCACCAGTAGAACCTGTCGCGAGTTTCATAACATCTTCCTGTGTGGCTGATGCCGGGTCCGTGATTTCGCCTGCAATCCGGCCTTCATGCATAACCAAAATACGATCGCTCATTCCTAAGACTTCAGGCAACTCTGAGCTGATCATTAGAATGGCTTTCCCTTGAGCTGCCAATTCGTTCATTAGCAGGTAAATCTCATACTTCGCACCAACGTCAATTCCGCGGGTTGGCTCATCAAAAATTACAACCGCAGCATTTTGTTGAAGCCATTTTGCAAGCACCACTTTTTGTTGATTCCCACCAGACAATGTTTCGGCAGTTTGCGAGCCACCAGTGACTTTGATTTTCAGTTGGTCGATATAATTGCCAAACGCTGACCCTTCTCTCTTTCGGCTGACAAAACCACGAGCGGAAAAGTCCGATAGATTCGCCAGTCCGAAGTTTTCTTGTACCGTCTGGCCCAAAATCAGTCCTTGTGATTTGCGGTCCTCTGTTAGTAAACAAATCCCATGTTTAATCGCCTGACGAGGGCTCTTTATTGCTACTTTTTTCCCGTGAAGCCGGATCTCACCCGAGTCCAACTTGTCAGCACCAAACAAAAGCCTCGCTGTTTCCGTTCGGCCAGCTCCCACTAAACCTGCAACACCAAGAATCTCTCCTTTACTCAGCGTTAACGAAACTCCTTTCACAGCAGGTGGCCGGTGTAACCCCACAGCCTCAAGAATCACCTCGCCGGCCTTGGATGCCGCTTTGGGAAACTCATTTTCAATGCTCCGCCCAACCATCATTTCGATCATCTGATCGCGTGTAACTTCATCAATGGCTCGAGCGCCAACATGCTTGCCGTCGCGAAGTACGGTTATACGATCTGCAAAAGCCTCTACCTCATCTAGTCGATGGCTAATATAAATCACTCCAATTCCCTGATCCTTCAGTTCCTTAATTACTGCCGCAAGACCTTCGACTTCTCTTGGAGTCAGCGCCGCAGAAGGCTCATCCATTACGACTATTCTCGCTTGCTGCGAAAGTGCTTTTGCGATTTCGACGATTTGCTGTTGTGCAACAGTTAAGTCACGACAGAGTGCTTCCGTGGACACCTCTATTCCGATGCGATGAAAAAGTTCTGTTGTCGCTGCACGCTCCTGCGATCGATTGGTAAGAGAGAACATCGAGTGCTGGCCTAGGAATATGTTCTCGCGTGCAGTTAAAGCTGGCACCAGGTTGAATTCCTGGTAAATGATTCCGACTCCCGCTTGTTGAGCGGCCGCCGGCGATTCCATCCTTACTTTTTCGCCATCTATATATATGTGTCCGGAATCCGGGATATGCGCGCCGGCAAGAATTTTGATTAGCGTACTTTTCCCAGCACCATTCTCACCGAGCAAGGCTAGCACTTCGCCTTCATGCAAAGTGAGGTCAACATTATCGAGCGCACGCACGCCAGGAAAGGACTTGCTAATCCCCTTCATTTCCAGAAGGGGTGGAGGTGCGCTATCATTAGACATATGAGAATTCAATTCTCGTTTTAGTTTTGCAGTTCCGGATCCTGCTCAGCATCAGCCTTCTTATATAAGGACGTCGGAATTAGCTCGATGGGATTGAACTCCTCTCCTGCCTGATAAGCCAGGATCTTTGTCATAATCTCCGTTCCCATTTTCTTTGGGAATTGAATTGGGTCGGCGTAAATCTTGCCTTCGAGAATTGCCTGTTTCCCTGCCTTGGCCCCGTCGAATCCAACAATGCTGATTTGATCTGTCTTTTCAGCTTCATCAATAGCTTTCCAGGCACCGAGTGCTGAGGGGTCATTGATAGCAAACACGCCGACCAGATTTGGATGTGCTACAAGGTTATCAGCAGTTGCCTTGTAACCAATCTCTTCGTCACCACCGCCATTGATTTCAGCAATCACCTCGATTTTGCCTGCTTCACGTCCTTCGTTATGAGCATTTATGACTTCCATGAAACCTTCTACTCTCAGCACACATGAGTTAGCTGGCTTGTAATCCAAAATGATGATTTCGCCGCCTTGATCTCCCAGTACCTCAACCATGGCCTGACCGGCAAGCGTACCACCCTGTCTGTTATCTGTTCCAATATGACCGGCGATTTCCACATCTTCTGCGACACATTGCAAATCACAGGTAAAAACCGGGATTCCGGCGGCATTCGCTTTCTTGATAGCTTCCCCAATGGCAAGCCGATCGGTGGGATTGAGCACAATTGCAGATACGCCCTTAGCAATAAACTCATCTATGTGATTTGCCTGCTTGCTGACATCTGTATCAGCATCGTTTGCAATCAAGTCATAGCCTGCATCATTAGCAGAAGCCTCAAGACTATCTTTGATCACAACAAAGAACGGGTTCTTGAAGCTCATGGCCGAATAGCCAATCGTTCCTTTTGATTCACTGCCATCATTTGTGTCGGTCGTTTCGGAATCCGAGCTGGCATCACTGGACGTCCCGCTTGCACCGTCATTCGTTGTTTCAATACCTGAATCTGATGAACATCCGGCAAAGGAAATGAGAATTGCGAATATCGATAACCATGCAAACGTGCGCATCGTAGATACCTATTACAAAAACAAGTCAATTGAAATAAAAACCGCTGAACGGCGTGCTTTTAGCTTATTCTCTATAGCCACAGATTACGACACCCTAATGCGGAAGCCATAAGTGAACTGCAGTCATACTGTGATTGGGATATACTAAACAGCCGACAACATATTTTGAATTCCACACGAGAAAAAACGCATGACGACACGTTTATTGACCTGCCTATCAGTACTTATGTTTTTCTCAACATCCATCATGGCTGAAAACTGGCCTAGCTGGAGAGGCCCACTAGGCACAAGTATTGCCCAGCCTGGTGACTATCCAACACAATGGACGACCACCGGTGACAATACCAAGAACCTGAAGTGGAAAGTGCAGGTGCCCGGTAAAGGTAGTTCAACACCTGCTGTATGGGGCGACAATATCTTCGTCACCTACAACCTGCCCGATGGCAAAAACTCACTGATGTCACTGAACCGAGAGGGCGAGAAACGCTGGTCGGTTGAATTTGGTGCAGCGACTCCTGGCAAATACGGGATTGCCAGCGGAGCAAACCCCTCACCAATCACCGATGGTGAAAACGTATACGTCTTTTATAAAAGCGGTGATCTTGCTGCGGTCGACTTCAAGGGTGACATTGTCTGGCAAGCCAATATCCAAACTCTATTTGGCGAAGATACGAGTGACACCATCTGGTGGGATATGGGTACATCCCCCGTACTAACACAGTCCGGCATCGCCATTGCGTACCAGCGGTCTGCTGCAAAAGGTGAAGGTGATGAGCAACCACCGGTTTACTCGGATAATTCCTTTGTCGTTTCATTTGACAAGAAGACCGGAAAAGTAAACTGGAAACAGGATAGAAATCTAAAAGCACCACGAGAGTCTGCTCAGAGTTACACGACTCCGCTGGTTGTCGAAGAAGATGGCAACGAGACCATTGTCGTCCTCGGAGCTGACTTCGTTACTTCACACGATGCACAAACTGGCAAGGAAGTCTGGCGATTTGGTACGCTCAACCCTAACCACGAGGCGTATTGGAGAAGCATCGCTTCAGCCACTTACTCCGATGGGGTCGTATTTGCTCCATATGCTCGTGGCGGCAGCCTAACAGCAATCAAAGTCGGCGGCTCTGGTGATGTGACTGATTCCCATATGCTTTGGCAGGTAAACGGAATTAGCTCAGACTGTGCTACCCCCGTTGCCAACAACGGCAAGGTCTACAGTGGTACTGACCGTGGCCAATTAGCATGCGTGGATGTTGAGAGTGGTGAAATCGACTGGCAGATCGACGTGGAAAAGAGTGGCAAACGCTACAAATCCTCTTTGACACTGGCTGGCAACCTAATCTATTGGCCACGGGAAGATGGTACCGTCTTTGTTGTGGATGTCAGTGGTGAACCAAAGGTAGTCGGCAAAAGTATCATGGAAGAATCCGTCGTTGCATCGCCTGTTCTCGTTGATGGCCTCGTGATCATTCGCACACTGGACGGACTCTATTGCATGGGCAAATAGTTCCATCTCATAGCTCTTCAGGGACGACACGTGCAGGCAATCAGCGGACCATCTGTTTGGACGGGAGAAGAACTCTCTAGTCGTGATGACGTTCACTATCAATTTAGTGAACAGGATGTTGGTGAAATCCGTGAGGCACTGGACGACTCTCCAAAACTCGATGGGCCTAGTTATCAGCAAGCTGCTTTGGCAATGCCAACGATTGCAGCTCGGTGCAAAGAATTGCAAAGCCACCTGGAACATGGATCCGGTGTCATTCGACTCAACGGGTTTCCCGTACATGAATTCTCCCAAGCCGATATCACGCGTTTCTTTGTGGACATGACCCAGCGGATTGGCAGCCCATTGCCTCAAACGGAGCACGATGACCGAGTGTTTCACGTGCGAAATGAAGGTTACAAGTTAGACGACCCAAAGGCGCGTGGTCCCAACACAGCAAAGAGGCTCAGCTTTCACACGGACCGGTGTGATGTGATTGCCTTTCTTTGCGTTAAACAAGCGGCTTCCGGCGGAGAAAACCAATTGGTCAGTTCGGGTGCCATATACAACCACATATATAGAACGCGACCTGACTTGTTGGCCGTGCTGATGGAGCCCTATTGCTACAAACGCCACTCGGTTGATACTGCAAATCCGCGTCCTTTTTGCATGCAGCCCATTTTTAGTTTTTGCGAAGGCCGATTCGCCGCAAGTTTCCTTCGCGTCTTAATTGACCGTGCGGACGCCGACCCAGATCTACCAAATCTGAGCGACATGCAAAGGCAAGCACTCGACTATCTGGAAGAAACAGCCGAATTACCTGGAATGCAGCTGGAGTTTCGTCAGAAACCCGGTGATATTTTGCTACTTAACAACTGGACGATCTTGCACCGCCGATCCGCATTCGTGGATCATAATGATCCAGCCATGCGGCGGCACTTGCTACGAATCTGGCTATCCGTTCCAAACAGCAGACCACTGGATCCAATGTTCAAGGATAACTTCGGTGACACACGAGCTGGTGCAATCCGCGGTGGTTTCCCGCTCTCCTCTCAATAACCTAAGCTGATCGTCAACCTATTAATTGGCGAGGAAAACCACGAAGGCTTATTGAACCGTGACATAAATCGGTCATAAATAAAGAATCCTCGCTATTCTTTATTAAGGTATTGAAAACATGATGCTCAAAACTGCCACCATCTCACTTATCGTTTTGATGATCGCAACAACCTTCGGTGCAAACCTCTCAGCTGCTGAGCACTGGGTGACTTACGAAGGCAAAAGTGGTCCCGGAAAAGGCAAGCATATTGTTTTTGTCAGCGGTGACGATGAATACCGCAGTGAAGAAGCACTACCGATGCTCGCCAAACTGATGGCTGTCCACCACGGGTTCAAATGCACGGTATTGTTTGCCGTGGATGAAAAGACGGGCGAAATCGTCCCGAGTCATCAAACGAACATCCCGGGACTAGAAGCTTTGGAATCCGCTGATCTGGCCGTAGTATTCCTGCGATTTCGCAGCTTACCGGAAGATCAGATGAAGTACGTTGTCGACTACACGAATTCCGGCAAACCGATCATCGGCATGCGTACCGCAACGCACTCTTTCAATATCCGCAATGCTGAGGACAAGTACCGCAAGTACACCTTTAACTTTGGTGATAAGTACAAAGGCGGTTGGGGGCGACAGGTACTCGGTGAGACATGGGTTAACCATCATGGTGCTCATGGCCGAGAAAGCACTGGTGGCATTCCAGCCGAAGGTAAAGCAGATCATCCAATCCTGCGAGGAGTAACCCAGATTTGGGGCGATACCGATGTCTATGGCATCCGCTCGCTTACCGGAGACTCCGAACCACTGGTATTGGGTCAGGTCCTAGCGGGCATGACTCCGGATGCGAAACCAGTAGAAGGCAAGAAGAATGACCCGATGATGCCCGTCGCATGGACGAAAACTTACAAGGGTGACTCTGGTAACGTCGCACGGGTATTCAACACGACGATGGGAGCTGCCACCGATTTAGTATCCGAAGGTACACGACGCATGATGGTTAATTCCATGTTCTGGGCTATGAAAATGGAAGACGCCATCAAAGCCGATCTGAATGTAAAGATCGTCGGAGCATACAAACCCACGAAGTTTGGATTCGGCGGCTTCAAGAAAGGCGTCAAGCCTTCTGATCATAACCTTGAGTAGTGTCGCGTCAGCCTAAGCCTAGCTGTAAAGGTTATCGATAGGTCGGTGACCAGCGATGACATCCATTGCTTCGCGTGGGACATCCACGCGTAACCGAAGTTGTGGAATATCAATCAGTGTATCGAGAATCGTTGATACCAGATTCGGCGTTTGCACGAGATTTGAAAGCACCTCGCCACCGTTACGCGTGGACTGGCCATGAACTTTTCCACGCGGGATATCCGCACCATATAAAAGAAGTGGTGTAATTTGTCCCCAGTGATCGCGGCCTGCACGTGCGTTGATGTTTGGCGTGCGTCCCATCTCGCCGGTGCATACAAGCATGATGTCATCCTGAAGCCCGCGAGCTTCAACATCTTCGATGAATGCCGAAATCGCATGGTCAAACGGATTGCCAACATAGTCCATTCCGCGGACCATTCCGCAATTGTTAATGTCCGAGTGCATGTCCCAGACAAATGACGTCGTAATGGTGATAAACCCACAGCCGCGTTCTGCAAGGCGGCGAGCAAGGAGCATCAACTTGCCAAGTGACTGGCTGTTGGCCTTGTAATGGTTCTTGTTATTCTTGTCTTCCCATTGTTCAAAACGGGTCATGCCTGAAGTGTCATACCGAGCAACGGTCTTCGGGTCTTCTTTGCTGAGATCAAATGCCTCGGCCACACCACCTGTCACAACGTCGAATGCCTGCCGCTGAAAACGATCCAATCCATCAGCCAAGCCTCCATCGAGCTTCCGTCTAATACGGTCAAGTCCTGACAACAGCGACCGTCGGTCATCAAGACGGGT
>Ga0114933_10000541_pt1 | contig 45897 bp, 44 predicted proteins | sample 4SBtaG_FD_89691 | JGI IMG/M metagenome (GOLD analysis project Ga0114933, IMG submission 89691) | Deep subsurface microbial communities from Kolumbo volcano to uncover new lineages of life (NeLLi) - 4SBTROV12_W25 metaG | ecosystem: Environmental > Aquatic > Marine > Volcanic | place: Kolumbo... | reverse complement strand
TTCCAATTCTGCTTCAGCTTTTTCAATTCCTTTTATTACATTTTCACCATAATCATCGTCTTGGTAAATCACACCAATTACGACCTGAGAATCCATCCCTAATGCATATTCTGTCAAAATACCCGCTTGGATATCGTAGCCTGTATCGGTAGGGAAAATATATTTCGCTGCGGGCCGGCTCATATCAGACATGGTCCCGGACTGAGTAGCAGGTGCAATCATCGGAATTCCTGATTCCTCTAACAGGGGTCTCACTGCTTCTACGGGAGAGGTTCCAATTACATTAAACAGGCAAAAGACCTGATCTTTTTCGATCAACTTTTTAACCGCCACAACTGTTTTTTGGGGACTGTATTGGGCATCCTCAACTAACATATTAATCTGGCGGCCGTGGACGCCGCCCTTGCCGTTGATGTAATCAAAATACAGATTGGATCCGGCAGGTAATATTTTACCCAACTCCTTCATAGGACCACTTAAGTCCTGAACATTTCCAATCAATATTTCATTTTCAGTAATTCCAGGTGATCCGGTGGGGTCGGAACATCCTACCATAACAAGCGAATATATCGAGATTATGATTAATGCAGTACGTTTCATAGTAATTCCTCCATTAAGTATTAAGTAAACCGTTGTTTTGGGTTAAAAGGAAAAAGTCTCCAGTAAATACGCATCTTAAGCCACATTCCATATAGCCCTGTTGGCTGGAATATAATAAACAGAAACATGATTAATCCGAAAATAAGCGATTCAATATCTCCGGCATCAATTAGAAACATTGAATGCAGCCACCCCTCAACGACCGGTACAATTAGATTTTCCAGAAATACAATAAAGATTGTACCCAAAACTGCTCCATAGATTGAACTAATCCCGCCAACCAGTACCATAATGATAAAATAAATGGACAACATATTGTCAAAGTGATCGGTTGAAATAAAGTGATTCGTATGAGCCATAAGAACACCGGCCAAACCGGCGAATACACCGGAAATGAAAAATGACATCATTTTATATTGTGCCAGATTAATGCCCGATGCTTGAGCAGCCTGTTCCGAATCACGAATTGCCATAAAGGCACGACCAATTTTGGATTTCATCATCCGCCTTGCCGCAGCAATTGTGAATACCACAAATGTCCAAATGAGAAAATAATTTGCCCAATCCCCGTTGATGGTGAATCCAAACAGCTGCGGAGATGAAACAACCAATCCTCCCGAACCTTGAGTCCATTCTCGAAAGGCAATGATCAGCCTTCGTATGATAAAGCCGAATCCCATAGTCGTCAGGCCAAGATACATTCCAGATACTCGCAAAGCCGGGAAACCGATAATAAAACCAAACAATCCTGCAATAAGGGGTGATATGATCAGGGACAAGCCAAATGGAAGTCCCACCTGGTCAACTAAAATCGCCGATGTATAGGCGCCAATGGCCATAAACCCTGCATGCCCCAATGAAATCAACCCTGTGTATCCTGAAAGAATATCTAACCCGACTGTTAAAATAATGTAAATCCCAATGGTATTTAAAATGTAGAGGTAATACTTATAACTGAAAGTCATTCCCTTCAATAAAAATGGCAGCAGGATTACCAAGCCAATCAACGCAGGAATCCATTTCAAGTTTTCATCTTCGTACCGGCCTTTCATCAGACTTTTTTAATTTCCTCACTCCCCATAATTCCCGTAGGCTTAATCATCAGTACTGCGATTAAAACAATCCATACTATGATATCATTGATTTCTTTCACCCAACTAAAATGAAATGATAGGGTGCCCATGCTGACGGTTTCAATTATACCCAGGATTACTCCTCCAATAATGGCACCGGGGATAGATCCAAATCCCCCCAGTACCGCAGCAGGAAAGGCTTTTAAACCTAAAAATCCCATATTGGTATCCAAAATCGCAGCACGAGGCGCTAAAAGGACACCACTTACGGCAGCTACAATTGCAGCGAATATCCATACTAAAGTATATACGCGGGTTACAGGAACGCCCATTAATTCAGCGGCGACAGGATCTTCTGAAGTGGCCTGCATAGCCAGACCCCAACGAGTCTTGTTAAAGAAAAAGTAAAAAACGGAAACAAGCACAACCGCACTGCCAATAATAAATAAATCGAGGACGGAGATAATTATACCCCCCAGTTGGATGTAGGCACCATCAAACGGAGATTTTGGGACCAAACTCAAGGGCCCCGCAATCAGGCTTACTAAAGCTCTTAAAACAATCCCAATACTGATGGTTGCCATAATTATAGAAAAAACAGGCTCATTCCGCAAAGGGCGGTTTATCACCAGGTCCAACACCCAACCAAAAATAACTGCAAAAATAATTGAACCAATCAACCAGAATATGAATGTCCAAATTGTTGGGACACCCAAACTACCTGTGAATGCCTGGATTAGGAAAAAATTGACATAAGCACCAACCATCATCAATTCTCCCTGTGCAAAGTTGACCACTTCAGTTGCTTTATAAATCAAAATAAAGCCTAAAGCGATTAGGGCATAGATTGATCCAAGGGCAATACCGCTAACAATCTCCTGGCTGATATCAGTGAATAATGAAGGCATTATTAATTTGAAATGTACGTTTAGATACGGTTTCCTTCCACGGCAGAGATTGATTTAATTGGAAGACTAAAATTAATTGGCTTCTAAGAAACCAGGAGCCCATTAACAATGATTAAAAAGGATATATCTCGACCGATATAACCATTGGCAATACCTTCTTTCAAGGTTGAAATATCCTTAGTTAACTCTGGAATTAAGTTATTTGTTCAAATGATTTTTGAGATTCTTCAGGTATTTTCCACCGTGATAGTTGGCTAAACAATGTTTTACTGTAATTACCAATTGAGTCATTTTTTTGCAATGCTATCCATAAATGATTGCATGCTATTTTTCACTTCTTCCGTGTCCCAGTAAACTACTACGTCTTTTCCAACCTCAGCCTCATTTTTTTCTATTTTTTCAAGAACCGGGAGGATTAAACTTTTTTTCGTAAGCCAGAATGCTTGATGAGGAACTGCACCCAATTCCGCCGCCAGCTCTCGAGATCTTTCCATTAAATTCTCTTGTGCCACAATTTCATTAATGAGACCTCTTTTCATTGCTCCTCTCGGTTCATAAAGCTGTCCCATGTATACAACCTCATTCAAATATCCTTTATGAACGATGCTTCGAAATACTTCCATAGGCACTGAAGGGAAGGGAATACCAACTTTTAATTCTGTCACACCCATTTTGGCTTTTACGTCAGCCATGATTCGATAGTCACAACATGCGGCAAGGATACATCCGCCGGCAACAGCATGGCCATTAATGGCAGCAATCACGGGTTTTTTAAATGTATATACTTTTTTAAATAATGCTTCTAAATCAATGATAAACTGACGGCGATAATCATCCCCCTCTTTTAGCATACGAACCAAATCAATCCCGGCGGAAAAACTTTTACCTCTCCCCGTAATAATTAAAGCATTGGCATTTGAAAATTCAATTTCATCTAACTCATCCATTATTTGAGTCATGAGTTCGATGTTGATTGCATTTACTTTCCCATCATCCAGAACCATCTCAGCAATAGAATTTTTAATCTCTACTTTTAACACGATCTAATCTCCATTAAGGATTCAGAATAGGATGGGGAGTCAAAATGGGTCAATCTAGAAAAATAATAGGGCAACGGTTTCAGCAACACAGGCAGGTTTGCGAGCACCTTCAATTTCAATTGTCACTTCTTTTACTATACGAAGTGCGGTTCGCCTCATTTTTTCAATCTTAATTATATGATAATTAGATCGAATTCTATCTCCCGGTCTAATCGCATTCATCAATCGAACTTTATTTGAACCGTAATTGACATATTGTTTCACCCCATCTACGGGTGGTTTATAACCGGAGGCTAATTCCCCAGATAAAAAAGGAATCAATGAAATAGTGAGGTATCCGTGAGCGATGGTCGATCCATAAGGTGATTCTTTGGCTGCACGATCTGGGTCCATATGAATCCATTGATAATCCCCAGTGGCTTCAGCAAATTTATCAATTCGATCCTGCGTCATTTCATACCATTCTCCAATGACCGGTTCACCTATTTGAGACGACCAAAAATTATAACCTTGTTCTAAAGACATATTCTTTCTTCCCAAAAATTCAAATAACTCACCATAGATTTTATGACAATCTAAACATAAAAGGGGATTTGGTTTTTAAAACCATTATTTCAAGGCATCAAATAAATAACTGTATTTAACCACAAAAGATTTTGTGCTCGTTTCAATCGGAATACCATCATAATCCTGTGTTTGGTTATAGACCAGGTATAATCCTGTGGCGGCTGATTGCTGCCAAATAAAACGCCAATTCATCGACCATTGATCCGACTGATTATTATATTGGAGTAAAGATTGAATGTACATTTTTGGAGAAAAGGCATAAGTTAACCTGGCACGGATCAGGTAGGTGGTGAAAGATCCCACTGGCAATTTCACATTGTTATAATTTGAACTGAATTCTGATGTAAATCTATCTTTGTGGCGAAACCGAATGGTTGGCGTCAAATTAATTCTGTCACCCCCAAAAAATCCCCCAATCCTATTCATTGAACTAAAACTGACGGGTTTAGCCCTGTTCGTAATTATCATAATCTGTATTTCTTTTTCATCATAGGTTCCCGCCGGAACGATAATATTCTCAGAAATTTCAAATGGGGTTATCACCCCTTCTTTAACAAAATTTATCCCTGTATGGAACTCAAACCCGGAACGGAATTCCCAATGGTTATCAATATGCCATCGTCCTGATTCCTGAAACCCATCCAGTTTCCAATACGCATCAAAACTGATATGGGGCCTTAGTTCCAAAATCCCAAACTTATTTTCGGGACGAAGTCGAGTAAAGATACGCCCAGACCATTTTCGATAATTTTCCCGCTTCAAATATCCCATCTCGGGGTTAAAGCTTTCACCCACTTCAGTATACGATACGGAACTGGATACTTGTTTCGTATTTCTCGCGATTTCCATCCTGTAAGCATAGGCCTTATCACTGTCCATCCCCGGCGTTTCAGTTAATCCTGCGAAAACCACCATTTTACTCAATTCACCGATACCCAATTGAGCATCGAAGGCATAGGCATTATTGACATAACCATCTGCGCCCAAATGGTCCAAATTAGTGTACATAGCGCCAATGTGAGTTCGGTTAGGCAATTCCCTTTTCAACCGAAAGACTGAATATTGGTTGACATTCGTCACGTCTTTCACTGCATCAGTCCGCATACTCAACACTCCGATTTTCATACCGGAGACCGTTCCTGTTAGCCGACCACCCCCAATGATTGGAACAGGCGTACCATCGGAGCCTACACCAATTTGTCGACTAAAAAACATTTCAATATCCGGGCCAAAAAATCCACCACCTGACCCTACTGAAAACAGGCCCGCATTTTCAAGGAAGAATGCTCGTTTTTCCGGGAAAAAGAGGCTGAAACGATCGAGGTTTATTTGTTGCTCGTCCGCCTCTACCTGGGCGAAATCTGTGTTATAGGTTAGATCAAGGGTCATGGTAGAACTGATGCTCATTTTAGCATCTAAACCAAAATTGCCATCATTATTCGAGGAAGATTCTTCTCCTTTATATTCATTCTTTTGACCCAACAGATAGGGCATCACCTTAACACTCCTGGAAATGGGTGCATCAATATGGGTTATGGTGCCCGCCGAAACCAGACGATTCATAGTAAACTGTCTTGGGATCGGGGACCAGTGAGCCTCTTCTTGTTTACGGGCAATCACCCGTTGAAAATTGATGCCCCACGTCTGGTCTTTTTCTTTTTTGTATTGCAATGTTTTAAACGGGATCGCGAATTCTGCACTCCAGCCAAAATCACCTCTGTTGATTTTCACTTCCCAAACCGCGTCCCAATTCACATTAAATCCACCGCCACTCCCGATTGAAAAACGCCGCGCCATACTGCTCTGTTCACCACCCCCCGTAATTTGGGCATCATATTCGACCCCGCCTGCGTTAGTGCCAAAGACATAACCAGTCTGATAATCTTTGAACGTGTCTATAACAAACATAAAGCTATCGGATTCATTGAGGGGCGCATCCCGTCTTGTATCGGATATGACGATACCTTCCGGGTCCGAATCATAACATACTACGGACACATAAAATACCTTATCCGAGTACATAACCTTCACCACTGTTCTCTCAGATACGGCTTCGCCTTCGTCCGGTGATTTTTGGATAAACGTTGTAACCGCTGGTGCACCTGCCCAAGCAGGATCATTAATAACGTCCCCATCCATGACTGGATCTGAATTGGTCTTTGCGGCTGATGTAGTTTTCTGACCAACTAACAGCGTAGAGAGTAGAAGGAGCGGAAATAATATTTTCATGATTAAATTCGTTCTTATGAATTAAGGATTGCTTCAACGCCACGAGCCATGACCATGCATTGATCAGTGACACCGCCCTGGTCATGGGATGTAAATGTGACCTCTACTTTGCACCACCCTACAGTCAAGTCTGGATGGTGATTTAATTTTTCCGCAGTTTCTGCCAGTTGATTTACAAATTGGATACCGGCCATATATGAGTCAAAAGTTATTTTCTTATGAATGGCATTATCCGAGTAAGACCAACCATCCAAATGGTCTAATTCAGACTGGATTTCAGAGAGGGAAAGTAAAGCCATGAGACCTCCTTCACGTTAACGTTTACTTGGTACAATTTACAAAAATCAATTTGTATGAATCAGGATTAAACTAATCAAATCTTAGAGGGAGAACACGAACATTTTGAATGTGATAGTCAGCAATTCCGGTGACAGGGTCAAAGGCATTCTGTAATGTCTTTGATACGAACTCATTGTTTATTTTGATCTTTACTTATGGATTTAGGCGGAATCTTACTCATGGCGCGTTCAGTAATTGCTGTAATTGTGAGGGATGGATTCACTCCGGGATTGGCTGAAATCATTGCACCATCGCATACGAACATATTGTTGTATCCAAACACACGGTTATTTTTATCGATGACACCATCTTTAATGTTATCTCCCATGCAGGCACCGCCTAGAATATGTGCCGTTGTGGGAACCCCCAAAACCGCTTCGTTAATTGGCATCATCGGTTTGCCATTTACTTTTTTCGCATATTGCTTAATCAATTCGTCAGCTTCCTTGATAAATGGTGTTGGCTTTTCCCCATCCTCAATTCCGGTGCGCATCCAAGATCCTAATCGGCCTTTTTTAAATTGGAGAGTACTGTCTAAAGTTTGCATAAATAACATGACTTGTGTCCTTTTGGCCCAATCATCTGTGAAAAAAACGTTCAAATTTTGGATTGGGTGACGCAAATAATTCCAAATCACCTTTATAAGCCGCACGATGAAATTTTTACCACTCACCCGTGGTAACATAATCAAGCGCCAAATACCGGAACCTTTAGAGTAGCGCACAGGCTCTACATGGGTATGGTCACCGGTATGGAGTATGGACCCAATGGCAATACCTTTAGAATAATCGGTCGTTTTATCCAAAGCGGTTACAGGCATCAATGCTTCAGAATTGGTGCGCACCATGGTGCCCACTTTTTCAGATAAATTCGGTAAGGACAATTTTCTTAAGGCAAGGAGCAATTTGACCGTCCCCAATACACCGGCCGAAAAGACAACGCTGCCTGCCGTAATCCTTCCCGATTTTTTCATCAAAAATGATGTGGACGACTGCCAGGATACCTGATAACCATTTTCCCCGTGATCCCCCATTGGTTTCACATCCGTCACTTTTGATTCAGCTTGGATTTTGGCACCATGTTGCTGTGCCAGGTATAAATAATTTTTATCAAGTGTATTTTTTGAATTATACCGGCACCCTACCATACAGCCACCGCAATGAATACATCCTGTCCGATCCGGTCCTTTTCCATCAAAATAAGGATCGGAGACCGTTTCCCCCGGCTGACCGAAATAAACAGATACATTGGTTGGATGAAACTGATCCGTTTTTCCCATATCATTGGCTAGCGATTTTAAAGCCTTATCTCCCGGCTCTAGTCGAGGATTATAGTTTGCTCCCAGCATCTTTAACGCTAAGGTGTAATAATCCTTTAATTCCGATTTCCAATCCGCCAGTTTCCCCCAACTGCCACCATTATAAAATGATTGTTTCGGAACAGGCAATGTATTGGCATAGACAAGCGAGCCTCCGCCCACACCCACGCCGGAGAGAATTCCTACGTGGCGGTAACCTGTCATCTGGAAAAATCCGAAAAAATGCAGGAATGGCGCCCATATCCATTTTTTCACGTTCCAGATTGTTTTTGGAAAATCATCTGCGCTCCACCATTTCCCTTTTTCAAGGACCAATACTTTATACCCTTTTTCTGAAACACGAAGGGCTGAAACAGATCCGCCAAATCCGGAACCGATAATCACATAATCATAATCATGATGGGGTGTCATGGGGTTACCATATTAAAAAGTTCCTTCCGGTTCTTCAAACAACATTAAACTCTAAAATTAAAGAACAAACAAAAGTAGGGAATAAGCGCTTTGGTATCGAATCTGGCGATACCAAGAATAAAATAAAAATTACTTAAAGCGTAAGAGAATGATCTATTTCATCAACTGTCAAGCTTATACTTTGACCAAATTACGAAAAGATGACTTTAACCATATTATCGAAATGATTACAGCAACTACAGTTGAAATAATCATGGCATACCATACCCATTCGATGGGCTTATCTAATATCATGGTGAAAAATAATGCCAGCGGCGCCGAAACACCCAGAATTCGAATCGAAGTGATTATCAACATGGGCAGCCCCTTCCCCAACCCTTGGAGAATACGCCCGATGGTCATTCCAATCGCAATCAGCGGATAAATCAAACAGACGTAACGCAGGTAGGTAACCGCAATTAATTTAATCTCTGACTCTTGGGTAAACCCCCCAGCCACTTGGGGAGCAAATATAAAAAGTATCACCGATAGTACTGCAGTAACCATGATGGAACGCGTTATACCATATTTTGCAATATATTTAATTTTTTCAATTTCCTTAGCGCCATAAAACATGCCGACCAAAGTTGTTAAAGCTGAGGCAATAGCCATAATCGGTAAAAAGATTAACATATCTAATCGGCCGCCCACCTGATAAGCGGCTACAGCATCCGTCGAAAACTGGACGAGGATGCGGTTAAATACCAATTGCCCAAAAGCCATGATTATCATAGACATAGATGCCGGTAACCCGACACGAATAATATCCTTCAGGATAAACATGGATGGTGAGAAGTCTCGCATCCGAAATCGAACATATGAGTGTTCTTTGACAAAAAGCATATAAACGAAAATGATAAATACAATCACCTGGCTGATAGCTGAAGCCATGGCAGCGCCACCAACCCCAAACCCAAGAGTAAAAATAAAAATCGGATCCAATATAATATTCAATATTGTCCCCAAACCGGCAACCATCATGGGCAGTTTCATATCCCCTTCTCCCGAAAGAATTGATCGGAAAAAAGTAGAAAATATCATGAAGGGCAGCCCGAACAGACTGATTCTTAAATAGTCCCAACTCAAAGGTAGAATAGCTTCCGTGGCCCCCAGGCGTCGCAGTAAGTCAGGACCATAGATCAAACCGAGAGTGGTCAAAATTGTGCTAATTATGAGGCCCATCGCTACTGCATGTTCGGCCGTATTGTCAGCATTGGCTTTATCTTTGGCGCCAATAAATCGTGCTATAGATGCCGTAACACCCGTGCCTACGCCGAAAGATAATCCCAGAACAAGGAAAAATAGCGGCATATTAAAGGCCACCGCCGCAAGGGCACTCCCACCAAGACGGCCGATAAAAATCATATCCACTATGGTGTAAAGGGTGTGGATACCCATTCCCGCCATTATGGGGATCGACAAGGTCCACAGTCCCTTAGATGGGTTCTCAATAAATGAGTCTAACCGTGAATTCTTGTTTTCCGCCTGATTCATGAGCGCGGAATTTACTCTTTTTGTTTACTTGGATTAAGGGAATTTCCTGCAAACTGCAGGGTTAATTAGCTCATCCAAACCCCGAACCGGAACATCCGGATGGTGCAGCGGAGGAACCAAACGAATACCCTACCGAAACAGCCGGCGCTGATAATTGACGCTTCGATTGATATAAGTTACAATTTGGACATTTAATTTCATCGTCGGGGATTGAACTGGCAAATATTAATTCCTCAAAATGGTGATCGCAGTTCCCACATTTATAATCAAACATAGGCATGATTATGTTTCCTCATCTTCAATTTTTTCTTCCTCTACCTGAGGGTATGAATTGGCTCATGTTGGCACGCCTAATTTGGGTAAAACAATCCGTGTGATAATCCACCAACCGCCCAAGATAAGTGCAAAGTCAAAAATATCCTGAATCATACCGCATCAATGGCTGCTTTCAACAACCCATTTACTTGTTTCGATAAGTCGTCTAAATCTTTCCGACCGGTTATTGCCAACATTTTTTGGGCATCAATTGCGGACACTGAAACAGTGCCGTCTTCATTGTCCCTGATAACAATATTGCAAGGCAACAATAATCCAATACCCGGTTCTGCACTCATGGCCTGATGAGCAATTTTCGGATTGCAGGCACCTAATATTTTGTATGGCTTAACATCCACATCAAGCTTTACTTTTAAGGTCGAGCTCACATCAATTTCAGTCAGGACCCCAAAACCCTGGACTTGTAATGCGGCTCTTACTTTTTCGTCGGCGTCGCTAAAACTTGTTTCCAATATTCTCTGATATCCGTAATTCATGATTTTTCCTTTTTGTTTTTAACCGGCCAGAACATGATCAATCCCATAAGGCTGCCATAAGCAACACTATTTATAGGATTGGATGTGATTGGACATGTACCTGAGTTACAACCGATAAAATAATAGTAAGCGTATCCTATACCACTCCCCAGTACTACGCCCATGGTTAACTTTACGAATGATTTTGAGAAATATTTGATTGGTTTATTTGATTCCATTTAACCATTCCTCCAATCATGTTCAGGGCATTAAACCCATTTTTATTTAAAAATTTGGTTGCTTGTCCGGATCGATTTCCAGTTCGACAAACCATAATTATCTCTTCCGATTTATATTTTTCGAGCTCATTAATTCTCTGAGATAATTCATGTAAGGGGATAAGGATTGATCCATCAATATGTCCTAATTCGCCGCCATACTCGCCTGTCGTTCGGACGTCTATCATAATTGGTTTATCAACATTTATCCGCTCTCTTAAAGATGCCACAGTTATAACATCATTTCTGCTATTTCCTTTTAAGGATGAAATCGATTTCCATTTAAAACCGGTCACCACCGCGATGAGAATTATACCAATTATCAGTCCGGCCTTCATGGGTGATTTCTTTTGATTTTCAATGTTTTAAATAATCGTTCCGATACATCTTCCGGAACTGAATGTTCCGTTTCAGTTACACGGTAAATTTTAACCGTTTGCTTTACGCTATCCACATAGATTTTGCAGTCGGGACAATTTTTCATATGTTTGGCAACATCGTCATAAATTTCGGCGTCAAAATTCTTACCCAACTGATCGTGGAGATTTTGCATCAGTTTTTCGTTATGATTATGCACTTTCATACGAATTCCTTTCAACACATTTGAGTTTATCGGCCAATTGATCTCTTAGAAACAGACGCGATCGCATTAATCGAACCTTAACATTTGAGACTGAAATATTTAAAATATTTGCAGTTTCCCGTGTTGAAAGTCCTTCTAAATCTCTTAATACGAATACGATTCTATATTCTTCAGAAAGCGATTTCAACGCTTCCTTCAAGCAAGCATTGAATGAATCCGGATCCAATTCTTTTTCCGGATGATTGGGCCAATCTCTGATTTCGTGGCCCTTTAAGGAATCAAATTCAGGATCATGAATTGAGACTTCCGGATCAATATGGCTTTTGCCGCGAAACTTACCCAAGGCTACGTTTGTTCCTATCCGATACAACCATGTTCCGATGGAAGATTTTTCTTCAAATGAATGAATTTTATCGATAAAAATCAAGAAGGTTTCCTGAAGTACATCTTCCGCATCTTCCTCATTTTGCATGATACGCAGCGCAAGATTATAAATCCTGCGAGAATGTTGTTCTACAATTTCGGCTATAGCCCATTGGTCCCCCGCTTTCGCTTTTTTGACCACTTGGGCTTCATCATATTTAGGAAGTTTCAATCGTTAATTATGATACCAATTCTGCCGACAAATGGTAATCAATTCTTTCTTTAATTACTTGCTTCGGAACAGCACCGACAATACGATCGACTTCTTTTCCTTCTCTTAAGAACAGAATTGAAGGGATACCTGATACACCCAATTCCTGAGATTTAATATTTTCATCTGAATTAAGTTTGCCAATGGCAACCTTACCGGAAAAATCGTCGGCTAATTCATCGATGATTGGTCCCACGATTCTACATGGTCCACACCAGGGTGCCCAAACATCAACAATGACTAATCCTTCTGCATTTGTAACAGTAGAATCCCAATTCTGATCTGTGAAAGTTTTAATATTTTCAGACATTTTTTACTCCGTTTTTATTTGATTGGATGTAAAAAATATTGATTGGTTACAAACTAATTTTGAAAAGGCCAAAAAATTGGAATAAAGATGATGGCCAACACAAATAAGGTTAATGCCAAGGGTAATCCCACTTTAATGAAATCTGAGAATTTGTATCCTCCGGGACCGTAAACCATCAAGTTGGTCTGGTAACCAACCGGTGTAATAAATGAAGCTGACGCAGCGAAACAGACCGCAAAAATGAAGGGGCGCGAATCCACTCCCAATTGGGTGGTCACGACCATAACAACGGGTGTCATAATAATTGCAGTGGCTGCATTGGAAGATAATTCTGTCAATACCATTGTGATAAAATAGATCACTGCCAATAGCACATAGGGCTGCCAATCAGCTGAACTGGTTAAAACTATTTTCGAAATGGATGTCCCAATCCAGGCTGCCGTTCCAGTGGATTGGATGACCATGCCCAATGGAATTAATGCAGCGATTAAAATAATAACCTGCCAATTGATTGATTGATACACTTCATTCGGTTTTAATACACGTAATACCAATAATAATACGGTGCCGATTAAGGCGCCTTTTAAAATCGGGAAAATACCTAACGCGGCCAATAGTACGGCCATCACCAAGGCGACGATACTCATCCACCAAAAGCGAACTTTTTTGAGCTTTTCATGGACTTCACCAAGCAAAATAAATTCACCCCGTTCTGCCAATTCATTGATATTTTTCCGCGCGCCATAGACCAAAAGTGTATCATAATTATTGAGGACTACGTGGGCGATTTTCTTTCTGAGAATTGATCCCTCTCGTCTGATAGCCAGGATAAAGGCACCAAATCTCTGGCGGAAATTAGATGCCATCAATGACTGACCGATCAAATCCGATTTATTTGTAATCATACACTCCATCAGAATGTTATCCGTTTGCTCAAGTTCCGTTTGGGTCAATTTTTCATCTGTGAGCAAAGTGACCTTTTCAACTTCCTTTATTCTTAAAAAACTATCAACCGTACCTTTAACAAAAAGAATATCGCCTTCTTTTAAAATGCGGTCACCTACATTTTGCGAAATCAATCGACCGTCTCTCTGGATATCCAAAACCATTACATCATAATTCTGATTCACCTGCCGGTCTTTGCAAGATGAACCCACCAGTGGAGATTCAGCCGTTATTTTGATTTCTGTTAAATATCCGGCCAGGTGATAACTCTGCGTCAAACTGGATGTGACAGTTCGTGACGGCAATAAACGGGGGGCAATAAACAGAATATAGATTAACCCAACGGCCATAATAATTGATCCATATTTGGCAAATTCAAACATGCCCAAGGATTCCGCTCCACCGTTGGTCATATATATTGAATTCACCAGTAAATTGGTCGATGTTCCCACTAAGGTTAATGTGCCACCAAGGATGGCTGCATAACTTAAAGGAATCAATAATTTAGACGGACTCATGTGATATTGGTGGGCCAAGCGCATTGTGACAGGCATAAAAATGGCTACAATGGCCGTGTTGTTCACCAGCGCACTGGCGATTCCAATTGTGAGTAAATACACACCCAACCCCAGGATGCGCGATTTATATACAAGCTGGTTGATGCGCACAATCAAATATTCCAAAACACGTGTTTTCTGGAGTGCGTGACTCAGGGTAAATAGAAGCGCAATTGTGATCACAGCAGGATTGGATAATCCTGAAATGGCTTCCTCCGGAGTTAAATAACCAGCAAGAAAAAGAATGCTCAAGATCAGTAAAGCAGTGACATCCAGGCTAAAGGCTTCTGTGACAAACAGGATGAAGGCTAACACAATGATAAATAGCACGAAAGCGATTTCGTAGGTCATTGTAATTTTACTCCAGCACCGGTTAACTGTATGTTAGTCATTGTTTACTAATAAATATGTAATTAGGTAATTATTTAATTATGTAAAACGTAATCGTTTGCTAACGCATGTTATCATAAATATTTACGTTTTAAATAATTATTAATTCTTTTCGGATCAATAAAATTAGAATTTGACTTCATCAATCTGTTCAGGATTAAGATAGCCCTCGGCATATTTCAGGTAGATTTTTTCTTTAACAAATATATCAAATAAGTCCACATCAATATGGGCGTCATTTTTCATAAAGCCTAAAATGCGCATGGCTTGACTCAAAGTTTTTCCTTTTTTGTAGGGGCGATCCCTGGCAGTCAATGCCTCAAATATATCCGCGATAGCCATGATCCTTGCCTGGACAGACATTTCATTTTTCATCAGTCCTTTTGGATAGCCGGTACCGTCCAATTTCTCGTGGTGCCCACCGGCAAATTCGGGCACATTCCTAAGATGCTTAGGATAGGGTAACTCTTCCAGCATTTTGATCGTAATGACAATATGATCATTAATCACTTTTCGCTCTTCAGGTGTGAGTGTACCCCGTGGAATCGTCAGGTTATAGACTTCATCTACAGAAAGAAAATTCTCCATTTTACCATTGGGCTTCCAACGATAATTCTCAATTTGGCGAACGCGATCCTTTTTATCACCGGACATAAATTCACCACCCACATTGGCTTCTTTTACAAAATCCAAATCACTATTCAATATCTTTAGTGATTTACGGTATTCCTTCTGAAATCCCTTTATTTTTTCGGTTTTTTCTTCGGGGGAAAGGGATCCATCACGCTCGACCTTTAATTCCTTTTTCAATCGTTTGATTTCTTCATCACGTCTCAAAACACCGAACCGTGTTTCAACTTCATGGACACGGTCGTAAATAGTTTCCAGTTTTGTACTTTTATCCACTACAAATTCGGGCGTGGCAACCTTACCGCAATCGTGGAGCCAGGCAGCAATTTTCAGTTCGTACATTTCTTTTTCGGTGAATACAACATCAGCAAAAGGGCCATCTTTTGTATCCTGCACCGCCTCTGCCAGCATCATAGTAATCTCCGGAACGCGTTCACAATGACCACCGGTATAGGGTGATTTGGCATCAATAGCCGAAGCGATCAATTTTATGAAGGATTCAAATAAATTTTCTAAATCTTTAATCAGGTTTTTATTTGTAATGGCCACAGCAGCTTGGCTGGCCAATGCTTCTACCATTTCCTGAATATCAGTCGCAAAGGGGATAATATTTTTCGATTTTGTATCCTGAGCATTCAGTAGCTGCAGAACGCCAATAATTTCATTTTCGTGATTTTTCAAGGGAACGGTGAGAAATGATTGGGAATGATAGCTGGTTTTTTCGTCAAACATTTTTGTCCCGGAAAAATCAAATCCTTCTGCTTTATATGCATCCGGAATATTGACTGTTTCACCGGTTATCCCTACATAGGCAGCGATCATAGATTTATTTGCCTCACCATCATCATTGTACAATTTCACCGGATAAAAGGGTATATCCTTTCCGGAAGTGCCGCCCATATGAAAATCCAACGAATCTGTCATCAGAATTTCAAACCGCAGACGACGGTCTTCTGTCATCATGTAAAGCGTCCCACCGTCGGAGTTAGCAATCCGTTTGGCCTCTAGCAAGATCATCTCCAGGAGTTTGTTCATATCCTTCTCTTTGGAGAGGGCTAGGCCGATGTTCGATAAATTGCGGATTTGCTGCTCTAAATCCGTGATATAGGCTTTAACGGCCGTGGGGGATTCAGCAAGATATCTGGCGACCTGCGTCTTGGAGTATTGGGGTTGTTTTGCCATTGAACTTTGTTGATTCGTTTAGAGTGAAAACTTACATACTACAATAACATTGAACAACTATATAGATGAGGATGTAACGAATGAATTCTCTAATTTTATAGATGTCGGATATCCAAAAATTGATCCAAACTGTCCTGAAAGGAAATTGCACCGCTGATGACCTGTTTGCATCCGCTAATGCATTATTGGATTCCAATGATGAGCAAGCCATTCATGATTTTTTAGAAATCAGCCACTTACCGAATGTCAACACAACTATTTACACAGAAGATAAAGTTGATGAATGGTTTGAATTATTGCATAAACTTATTCTTAAATCAAATTTTACTGTCTATTCCCTGATCAAACAACGGGTGGAACGGTATGGAAAAAAACCATTATTCCAGAATATAATTGAGAATAAAATTGTCTCCAGATCCTATGAAGATGTTTGGGATACCATTCAGTCCATCGGATCGTTTTTTAATTCAAACTTTGGGGAAAATGAAACTATAGGCATTTTGACGCAAAACCATATCCATGGTGTTCTTATAGACCTTGCTTGCCTCTCTTATCAAATTCGTGTCGTTCCCATTCCCTTGAACCTTTCCCCAGGCCATTTGGAATATGTGTTGGACCACGCCGAGATTACGCATCTCTTTATGGGTAGTGATCGAGCCCGGGAATTATTTGCGGAAACCAAACGAAGTCCATCTGAATTCAATGTTGTCCAAATGGATGATAGTGAGGAATGGAACAATTTTTTAGCGCGATGTGTCCAATCCAAAATTATCTATCCAAGTCCCAAAAATCAACCATCCCTCACAACAGTCATGTACACTTCCGGGACAACGGACAACCCCAAAGGCATTGTGTTTAATCAAACCAATATTATATCCAAGCGATTCGCACGAGCCTTGGCATTGCCGGAGATTGGTCCGGAAGATTCATTTCTCTGTTATCTCCCGCTCTATCACACCTTCGGCCGCTGGTTTGAAATGATGGGAACCATTTTTTGGGGATCCACATACACTTTTACCCAATCAACCTCATTTAAAAATTTGCTGAGGGATTTTAAAATTGCCAAACCTTCCGTATTTATTTCTATTCCCAAGCGTTGGATCCAGATACAGGAACAGGTGGCCGCATCCATTCCCATCGAAATATCCGAGGACAAAGCCATTAGTCAGGTGACTCATTCCATTACGGGAGGAAAATTAAAATGGGGCTTATCCGCCGCCGGATTTCTTGATCCGGATATTTTCAATTTCTTCAATCAAAACGGCATTAGCCTACTAAGCGGATACGGTATGACGGAAGCCACCGGTGGCATAACCATGACACCACCGAAAGATTATGTGACCGATTCGGTGGGTAAAGCACTGCCGGGAATTGAACTTAAACTTGCGGAGGATAATGAATTGCTCATGCGCGGCCCCTACGTTTCTACCGGCTACTTTAAAGAAGATATCAAAGGTTCCCATACCGACGGCTGGTTTCATTCCGGGGATATTTTTATGCAGAAAAAAGGCCATTATTTTATCGTTGACCGGAAAAAAGAAATATACAAGAATAGCCGCGGCCAAACAATTTCACCACAAAAAATCGAAAACTTATTCCAGGATTTTGATGCCATCAGATCGGTCTTTTTGGTTGGTGATGGGAAAGAGTTCAATACGATCCTTCTCTATCCTGAACCGAAAAATGACGCCGTGAATATCAAGACAATGTCCCAGGAAAAGATTCGTACCTATTTTAGTTCACTTGTATTCTCTGTAAACACCTTTCTACCCCCCTATGAACGGATCGTGAATTATGCAATCATACACCGAGATTTTGACCACGATCACGACGAACTGACGCCTAAGAATACATATAAGCGAAAAAATGTCCTGAAGCAATTCGCACATATCATTGATCCTATGTATGAAAAAAACTATATCAGCCTCATTCATGGGGATCATGAAATACAAATTCCAAATTGGTTGCTGCGGGAAAAACGGTTGACCCGTGGTGATATCCGTTGGGATGGAAAGTCGATCTGCGAATATGAACTGGATGATGGATTAAGTTTGAAATGGAGCAAATCGACATTAAAAATTGGTGATTATGTTTACCACTTTACTGACACAACGATCAGTATTGAAAAACTCCTTCGCGACCCCACTTTGTGGCTCGGCAATCAATCTTTGATGGATTTTGTCGGTGAAGTGGGATTTCGCGTCATTTCATTTGAACCTTACCGTACCCTTTCTGTGAACCATACCAAACTTCCTTTTAATCAAAAAGATCAACCCGTAGATGAGACTGTTCCTTATCCTGAAGGAAAACCGACTTTAGCATCACTCCATTTAGCGACTGTAAACTTGTTTCAAAAGGATGTTCAACAAATTTTATCCGCCCTGAACCATTTTATGGGGGGATTGAATTCTGCCAATTATCAAACCATGATTCAGGATCAATTATTAAGGCTCCGAACCCATCCTAATCATAACATCTGGTTGAGGGCTTTTGAAATATTAATACCCCAAATAGGTGGCAAGATGTTCATTAAATTGTATCAACAATCGATTTATTTAGGTCAATTGGACTCAGTGGAATCATTTGATTCGAGCTTAATTCAAAAACGTCATTTTCAGTCCATATTGGAATTATTGACCGATTTGAGAGAATCTGAAAAAATCGCAAAAAAAGATGATATGGTTGGGGTTGGACTTATCAATTTGATCACAGATCTAGGCATTAAAAATCCTCAATATTTTATTGAAGTTCGGAGAGAGCTCACCCTGTGGATGCTAGTTTCAAAGAAACAAAAACTAGCGAAATTAGCGCGAACAAACCGAACCCTTTTATTGGAAGGATTCAGAGGATGGATCCAAGCTGGGCAATACGAGTCTGATTTTGACTGGAAACACAGCCTGCAGTATGATCAGAACATCCCGGATTTCTTGAGAGAAAAAATTGAAAACGCAGTTCACAACTCAACTTTAATTCGTGAATCCGTTTTCATTTTTTCCAATGGAATCCAAATCCAATTTGATGATATTGCCCCGGAAGGAATATGGTTCACGCTTCTCGGGAAAGGACATGGGAAGCAGGTGATCAGAGTGTTAGTCCAATTGAAAGATGGGAAGGCCCATAACTTTGTTATAAATATGAATGATGAGTTGGACCATGCTCGATTTTCGCAGGAAACCAATTGGCTCATTTCAATGGGCGCTTCATTACATAAGCAAAAACTTGTGGAAGATTTCGGCGCCTTTTGGCCGGAACTTCAAATTTATACGGAAGAGTATATCCCTGGTGAAACGGTACTGCAATACCTGGATCGGAACCAGGATGAAATATCATCCGGTACCTATCCGGATCGTTGGCAAATGCGCTGGCTTCACTTTATCTGGAATAGTGCGGCTGCTTATATGGAATTCTGGAGGCGCACCGGCTGTACGCGAATAATTGTTGACGCTTCCCCCAAAAATGTCATAATTCCGGAATTTGATTATTATATCGGTACGCGACTCGTGTCTATTTCAGGACGAAAAAAAGCCACATCCGTTGAAGATGTCTTTTTATCTCTTTATCAAAATTTTATTCTAATAACAGAAGACCATTTTCCAGGCTTGAAAAAAATGGCCGACTGGGAAATTTTATTTACGGTTACGTTAGAAGTGTTTGGGTCTAAGACCGGATCAAAAATATTGAGAACCATCAAAAATTCGCATGAAGAATTTGAACTGTCCCCAGATCGCGTGAATCAATTTCTGGATGAAGTCAGTGCAACCGGCCTATTGCGAAAACAGGTAGTCTTTGCATCTCTCCGATATCAACGCTGGCTGGATTTAAACCCGGACGCGACCCATAAGGCGCGGGGCACCATCATTCAGGATTTGTATAAAGATTATAAACTCCAATCACTCATCGAACGCTATCCTGAAACCCGAATTCGCTTTTTTCTGATGACGGCATTCCGGGATGCGAATCCTGATTTGATCAGCCGCTTGAACGAACTCATGATTCAAATGCGCTCCGGATCCATTTCTGAGGAAAGTTTGGAAACAAACCTTCACCTTATTCATGATGAAATTGAATTGACCGACGCAGAGAAATATTTCTTAACGCGCCTCGTATTTGAACATGTTGATGCGGCTGATTATGCTGAACTCATTACGCGGGATGTGGGCAAAATAGGACGTCTGGATTTGGTTGTTCTGATTGAAAATAAAGATAGCCAATCGTTCAAAATTCGACCACCGTTTCATCCGAAAGAAGTGGCTCGTTTTCATCGACTACTTTTTGAAGCAAAACTGGATGTACAGTTCGAGACGCAACATGAATTTTTGTTGATCATGGATAATAAAGATCATTTGGCCGGCGGCGTATTCTGGAAGAAAACCGGCCCGGGAATTGCTCATTTAGAAAAAATTGTAATTGCCCAACATTACCGAAATAGCTATTTAAGTATACGATTGGCTGAGGAATTGTTTAATCGTCTGCGGTTGAAAAAATATGACTTCCTGACGGTAGGGTTCTTCCAATCAGGTCTGTTTTATAAGTTAGGGTTTGAGATCGACCAGAAATTCAGCGGACTGGTTAAACGACTGTAGATGGTATCAATAATTATTTAAAACGTAATTAGATAATTAGTAAATATTTAAATAGTTACGTTTTTTTACCGCCCTCAATAAAGCATCCAGTAAATAACCACCCCGGTGACGGACACATATAACCAGAGAGGTAAAGTGATTTTTGCGATTTTCCGGTGCTTTTTAATGTTATCAGTCCAGCCACGGTAAAGGGTAACCAAGGCCATAGGAATAATAACTGCTGCCAGAATAATATGGGTGATCAGAATGAAAAAATAAATTTCTGAAAATTCACCAGTATATTGTTTTGGTCCAGCTTTGAACCAGTGGTAAATCACATATGATACCAAAAATGCGCTTGATACTCCAAAAGCTGACAACATGACATTTTTATGCTGTTGACGTTTTTTCTGTCGGATTAATATGTATCCTGTAACCAGTAATATTGTATTGATCCCATTAAACGTGGCATTGATCAAAGGCAATGCGGAAACGTTCAGGGTACCTTCAATTCCCTCCGGTCTGGGGCCAAGAATTAAAAAAGCAATTGCGGCAGAAATTATGAGGGAAACAATATATATTATCCGCAGCCAGAAATTATCCTGCTTTACCATTAATTTTTTTCTAATAGCAATTTTATATCTTTTTTAAGCCACTTCACATCCTCTTCCTGCATCCCGCTATAATAACCCCGGATTTGGCCATTTCGATCGACTAAGGCAAACTTTTCACTGTGAAAAATAATGTCCTCGATATCCTCGTAATCTCCAATTTTAAACCCGTTCTTGAGAATTTCCTGAACCGATTCCTCAGGCCCGGTTAAAAAATGCCAGCGATTAGTATCAGCATCGTACCGGGATGCATAATTTGCCAACACTTCAGGTGTATCATATTCAGGATACACCGAAATCGAAACGATCCTGACATCATCATCATTTCGAAATTCTTGATGAATGAGGTTCATATTGCCTGTCATGACAGGACAAGCCATTGTGCAGGTGGTAAAAATGAAATCAGCCACCCATACCTTGCCGTCCAAATCGGCATGTGTAATTACCTCTCCCCTACTATCAGTGAATCGAAACTCCGGAATGGTACCAATCACCGGAAGTGTGTCACTGGATTTGGATTCCTTAATGAAATAAGTGGTTACCAAGAAGATAGCGACAATACCATAAACTAAAAAGCGTGTCTTTTGAGACATATTCAAACTCCTAAATCGATAATAATGATAATGAGTAAGGTCGGCAGATAAAATACCGATGCCTTCAGTAACAACAATGCGCTTTTCCTTGATTTATCTTTCGCCAAAGGAATCGCTGATAGGAAAAATGCGCAGGAAATTATGGTTACACCAATTAAATAGATGCTCCCCAATGATCCTTCAATTACGGGAAGTAGAGAAATTGGGATCATCAATAAAAGATGCCAAAATATTTGGCGCATAGTACTTGATCCATTCGGTTTAACTACCGGCAGCATTTTGAAATCCGCCTGGGCATAGTCATCTTTGCACATCCAGGCGATGGCATAAAAGTGAGGATGCTGCCAGAAATACATAATACCAAATAAGATCCAAGCCATGGTCCCAATTTCCCCCGTTGCGGCTGTCCAACCGCCAATGATCGGCAATGCACCGGGGATGGACCCAATGGATGTATTAAGCCACGTAATTCTTTTTAATGGTGTATAGACAAGAATATAAAGAAATGCGGTCAGTATAGAAAGAAATCCGGTTAAGAGGTTTACTTGCCACACCAACAGGATACTGCCAAATACAACCATGAAAACACCAAACAACAAAACATGGACAGGTGAAATCAATCCAGCCGGCAGTGGTCTGTTTTTTGTACGCTCCATCAGTTCGTCCAGCTCGCGCTCTAAATAATGGTTTAAGGCACCTGAGCCAGCAGCTGTCATTGAAGTCCCCAATAATGTGAACAGCAATATTTTCCAGGAACCAATTCCCATATTCCCCAAGTAGTAGCCCAATAGGGTGGCGACAAGAACCAGAGAAAGAATATTGAGTTTACTCAACTCTAAATATATTCTTATCAGTGATTTTGCCTTTTGCTTATGGAATTTCAATACGATCTCCAATCCGACCAATTTGTTGAATTTATTCTAAGAATAAATAAGGTACATAAGCCCAATAAAGCGGCACCGGTTACTACGTGAAAACTGGCGATGTAAGGCGATCTTTCTGTCAGAACAGTGACAGCACCAAGTGTGAATTGCAGGACGACAATGCCAGCAATCAGCAGCATAGTAAAATTTGCCAGTTTATGTTCCTTGATTATTGACCGATATCGAAAAACAAAATAGCCAATAGCACCCGTAACAATTACTGCCCCCAAACGATGGATAAAATGAATAATCACCTGCCCCCGTGAAACTGAATCAATGTCCAGGTCAAATAATGTTGAATTAATGTTATGAATCATTGTTTCAGAAAAAGTGGGTATCCACATGCCGCCCATGGTTGGAAAATCAGGAATTGCTAGTCCAGAATCAGTGTGACGTATAAGAGCACCGAGGATTAATTGGATAAAAACCAGTCCCCCAATAATGCGCGCACCCCGCTTAAGACTTAACGGCCATTTCGTTTCAATTCGATTTGTTCTTTCAACCGATAGTCCATAGGCCAAAACGATAGTCATGATAAAAAATGTTTGGGCCAGTATGCCATGAATGATGGATACGGCCGGCGGTAGAAAAAATAAAACAGTTATGCCGCCAAATAGTCCTTGAAGTATCACTGCTCCTAAAGCAAAAAATCCTAACTTTTTTAGCCACTGTGGCTCATTTGAAAATCCCAACCAAATGGCCTGAACCATAGTAAAAAAACCGACAATTGTCGCCACCATGCGATGCCCATGTTCGTAGAAAATCCCCCCCACCATTTCTGAGAAGGGAAAAGCAAACATTTGTTTTCCATAGGTGGTGGGCCAATCCGGAACGGATAAACCAACTTCATGGCTTTTCACAAGGGCGCCGGCAAAAATGAGAAATAAAGTAGAAAAAACTGTAAGTTTCGACAATCGTCTCAACCAGATATGTGATCGTGAATTCATTCTTAATTATTTCCCCCGAAAATAGGCGTTGAATTTACAATTTACTGACAGTTGTTTCCTGAAATAATCCCAATAAAAAAACCCCTATTCATTCAACCGAACCAACAGGGGTTTCATCAAATTATTTATTGGGTCGATTCGGATCTACCAGTCTTCGTCATCCCAATCGTCTTCGTCTTCCTCTTCAGCCAGATATTCCTGCTGTTCCTTATGCCAGGCGGCATAGCCTTCATCATCATGAATAGTGAGAAATCCTTTCATGCGATAATGGCCTAACCCGCATAATTGGGCACAGGCAATTTCAAATCCTTTACCTTCACGGGCAGACCCTATGGTAGTTTTAAGAAATTCTTCAGTGGTCATGGTCGCTTCAAACCAAACGGGAATTTCCATCCCCGGGATAGCATCTTGTTTCACACGTAATTCCGGCAGACCAAAACTGTGGAGTACATCTTTGGATGACAAGGAAATATTAATCGGCGTATTTACGGGAACGTGTAATTGATTAATGGTAAATACATCATCTTTACCGAATTCATCTTTACGATCAAGACCAATTGGATTTTCTGCTTCATCTACTAAGTCAATTGCTGTTCTTCCAAAAACGCCATCGGGCCCGGGATAGTGAATATTCCAGGCAAATTGCTGGGCAACAACCCGAATCTGCACTGCCTCAACCCCTTTTGGAACATCATTCACCCGACTGGCCCAAATGGGGAAAGCAAAACCGATCAAAAGTACAACTTCAATAACCGCAACGGCAGCTTCTATGTAAGATGAAAAATGACTTCGCACGCCTTTATAATCAGCGCTGGGATTTTTGGAGGCCCGAAAGCGGATAAGGGTGTAGATAAAAAAGGTCCCCCACCCGACGAATAACAAGGCCATTAGCCAGTGAACAATCGAAATGATATTATCAATAGCGGGCCCTTGCGTTGAAGCACTTACCGCTGGAAGTCCGAAATATTTAAGCAGTTCTAACACCGAAGATTACCTCCGAATTAATTCTTTTTAATTTTTAATGATTGTGCATATTTCTTGGCACGCCGTTGAAGCACGTAGATGGACGATCCAAAACCGCCCAAAACAGAACCGGTGATGCCAAGCATTGCAATGATTGCCTTATTCATTCCCTGGGTGGCAGCTGCATTGGAATTCCCAAAACAGGTTGCGCAGGCATAACTCACTTCCGGCAGAAGTGCGACACCTAAAACCAACGCTACAATGACTACTTTTTTCATCAGGAAATCGATTTGAATTTTTTTAAGACCTGAATCCCATAAATCACTAATCCTACTCCAGCCAAAAAAGAAACAATGGCCAGAGGAACAGAGTGATCCCATTCCCACACACCGAACCAAATCGTGGTTGCGATGGAGAGAATGATGAAAAGAATATGAAAGGTCTTGATTGACATGCTACACTTTAGCCTGTGCTAACATTGTACCCAGGGGTACGAACATGAGGATAAAAAACATAGCAGCAGTTGCCAACAATGTCCAATAAATGGTTGTTCTTTCATCAATCAAGTGCATGAAATAGCAAACGACTAGAGACCCTTTGATTGTGGCTACAATTAGTGCCAATGCAATAGAAGCGCCTACTCCCAAATCCAAGTAGGATATCGAGACGGTCACAATTGTAAAGAAGGCCAAGGCAACAAATACAATGATGTAGGTCTTTACGTGATGTTTAATTTCTTCAGGAGTTAAATCAGCCATGATAATTCCTTATAATAGGTAGAGTACTGGAAATAAGAATATCCAAACCAAATCCACAAAGTGCCAGTAAAGGCCAACAATTTCGATCCGGTTGGTAAATCGATCGGGATCATTTTTCCACATTTTTGCGCCGGTTAACCAGAAAAAGGAGATTACTATAATCCCCCCAATCACATGGATTACATGTAGGCCGGTCAAGGTGAAATAAATTCCCAGAAAATTGTTGGTGCTGGGGTAGAGATGGTGATCAAATTTAGCTGTGTATTCAAAATATTTTACGATCAGGAATCCAGTGGCTAACAGAAGTGTAAGACCTGCGTATAATTTGAATTTGCTAAAATCTTTCAGCTTAAGTGAAGCCCAACTCATGACCATAGTTACCGACGAAGTAATCAGGAACATGGTATTCATTGTTGCCAGGGGGACGTTTAAAATATCGGCGCCGGTTGGCCAGGTTTCTACCCCGGTTCGTAAAAATACATAGGCAGAAAACAATCCCCCAAACAACATCACTTCTGATGCCAGAAACAACCAGATGCCTAATTTTCCATTGTATAAACCTGTATCAGGTCTTTCCTTAACGGTATATGGGATATCCATAAATCTTAACCCTTCTCGCTTTGAGGTGTAAAATCTTTGTCCGCACCGGGCACGCTGTATTCATAAGGCCCGCGATAAACAGAGGGAACCGTTTCAAAATTACCATGTCCCAAAGGCGGTGATGTTGTATCCGTCCATTCAATAGTTGTAGCACCCCAGGGATTGACTTCCCCGGTTTTTTTACTCCGTAGACTTATAATCATATTAACAATAAAGAATATCTGAGCAAGGCCCAACAGCCAGGCCGACCAGGACATCACTTCATTCAGATAAAGGACGTCTGCCGCATGAGCGTAGATTTCTCCACCATCCCAAAGACGGCGGGAAACACCGGCTAAACCCTGGACAAACATGGGCATAAAAACACCATTCATAAAAATGAATGAGAAGAAGAAGTGCAGTTTTCCTAAGGTTTCGTTGGTTCGTTTTCCGGTCATTTTTGGGAACCAATAATAGATTCCTGCAAACAATGCAAAAATAGTTCCTGGTGCAACAACGTAATGGAAGTGACCAATAACATAATAGGTGTCATGGAGATGAATATCGGCCGCAGCCAAACCCAATGGTAACCCAGTTAAACCACCAATGCCGAACATGGGAATAAACCCTAAGGCGAACAACATTGGTGTGTTAAAGCGAATTGAACCACCCCATAGAGAAAGAAATAATGTTGTTAAAATCACAACCGAAGGAATAGAAATAATCATAGTCGTAGTCTGGAAAAAAGCGCCGATTGATGTCCCCATCCCGGTGATGTACATATGGTGTGCCCAAACAATAAAGGACATAAATCCCAGGAAAATCATGGAATAAATCATCGACTTGTAACCCCAAATCGGTTTACGAGTATTGTTGGCCAGAACCTCAGTAACAATCCCGAATGCAGGCAAAATCAATACATATACTTCAGGGTGAGCAAGAAACCAGAATAGGTGCTGCCATAATAATGGACTTCCACCACCAGCATTGTTGAGTATCTCTCCCGAAACAACCAATCCGCTGGGCATGAAGAAACTGGTACCGGCCAAGCGATCCATTAGCTGTAGGACACCGGCAGCTTCCAGTGGCGGGAAGGCCAATAGAAGCAAAAATGCCGTAATGAACTGAGCCCAAGTAAAAACGGGCAATTTCATCCAGGTCATTCCTTTAGCACGCAATTGAATAACCGTGACCAGAATATTGACGGATCCCAATAAAGATGAAGTGATTAGAAATACCATTCCAAATAGCCAAATGGTCTGTCCCATGGTGGCCACATCTGCAAGGGGCGGATACGATGTCCACCCGGAATTGGCGGCACCACCCGGTACAAAAAAGCCAACGATCATGATTATCGATCCAATAAAATACATCCAATATGAAGTGGCATTCAGCTTCGGGAAAGCCATATCAATGGTACCGATCTGCAAGGGAACAAAATAGTTACCAAAGGCACCAAATGCCAACGGTACTACGCCCAAAAATATCATGATTGTCCCGTGCATAGCCCCTAAGGAATTATACATTTCAGAAGGCAGAATTCCACCTTCGCCGATCAGTGTACCTATGAATGGGATGGGGCTTTCGGGATAAGCCAATTGGTATCGCATAATCATCATCAGTGTAAACCCAAAAAGGAGCCACACCAGTGATGTGATTCCGTATTGGAGACCTATGATTTTATGGTCAGTGGAGAAGATGTACTTCGTCCAAAAACTTTCTTTATGGTGGTCAGTGTACATTAATGTTTCCTGATTTATCTAAAATTTTTGCCTAATGATGAGTTGAATAATTAACTCAAAAAGTGGTCGCGAATATAAATCAGGATAGAGATATTGAACAATGAATGAAATGAGATATTTACAATGAAATATTGAAAGATATCACAATATTACCTATAATTAATAACTAAGACTGATTAGAATTATTTGGATTGATTGGTGTTTTCACTGAGAGATAATTTTCGGTTAATTCTGTTGTTTTAAATGTCGAGAGGTTCCCCCATCGCCAATCCATTTATTTGCGAAAGTGTTTAAGTGAATATCACTTTGGCATCATCAGTCAATTCATAAAATTCTCCAACGGTTAAAACACCTTTTACACGATCGGTCAAATCTTCCTTCTTTAGGTGGAACATATCCATTGCTAATTTGCAGGCGTATAATTCCGCACCCGCATCATCCAGCATTTCAATGAATTCATCTACATGTGGAATGTCCAATTTATCCATTTCTTTCATCATCATATGCGTTGCCAGTTTTGACATTCCTGGTAGTCCGCCCAGCATTGTTGGGATATGCATCGCAGGGTTTCCGACCGTGGCGACTTTCAAACTTCCCATTTTATTTTTTGTAATGGCTTCCAACCCGAAGAAGGTAAAGAAGATCGTAGCATCCATCCCTTCCATTCTGGCGCCATTGGCTAAAATAAGAGCCGGATAAATTCCTTCAACGGAACCTTTTGAACAAATAATTGCGATTTTTTTATTTTTGTAGTTCATGATAACCACTCCTTTTAGCTAAATGCACCCATGGGGCTTTTTCGCGCCGGCAATTCGTGCGGCCTTTTTCCCGGGGCCACCAGGGAATAATTCGTATAGTTCCTTGGTTGGGAAGCCATACACCTTGCTTAGTTTCCTCAAAGTCGGTGCCGATCCTGATTGTTTAAATTCTTCCTGAATCGCATGAATCACTTCCATGTGTCTGGGAATGAGTTCCAGTATCCCTTCTTCTTCAGCAATTACTTTTGCAATTTCTTCAGTCCAGTCACCCATGTTTTCCAGGTAACCTTCAGCGTCTAACTTGATTTGATCTATCATCATGTTCATTTTATTTCCTCCCTATCCTTTATGTGAATGGAATTTCTTTTCCTTTGATAATCCGATTCCAATACAACCATTTGAATGCCATTTTCCCAAAATGATTCAATCGTGTTTCTTTTAATAGTGAAAGAGGACCCAAACCGTGGATCGGGTAACGACCTTCAGCTGGATCCCTATTATAATCAAAATCAATTAAGATTGCTTTTTCATCGCCGGTTTCGATAAAACAATTTGCATGTCCATCGAAAACAGCATTCATCGGTCTGCCATTTATTTTTGCAATGAGATTTTTTTCAATCACATCCGTTTGAAAATGAATAACTGAACCAGCTTTTGACGTCGGTATATCTGATGCATCGCCGGCAACGAATATATTTTCAAAATCCCGGGCTAAAAGCGTTTGAGGGTTCGTCGGAACCAGATTTAATTCGTCGCCAATTCCGGAATTTCCGATCGCTTCTGCACCCATATTAGTTGGAACTGTTACCAGAGTATCAAATGGAATGGTTCGATTATCCCAGGAAACGATTTCTTTTTTTTGGTTATCAACTGCAGCGATATTGAAATCCGTGTGCAACGCGATTCCTTTTTGGGATAAAAAATCACTAAATACTCTGGCAGCATCCGGTTTTGTAAACGCTTCGGGCAATGGGGTTACAAAATGAATAATTACATCTTTCCGAAGTCCGTTTTTCCTGAAAAACCAATCGGATAAAAAGGCGAACTCTAATGGTGCAACAGGGCATTTAATGGGCATCTCTGTTATATGTACGACCAGGTTACCTTTGTTAAATTTCTTAAGTGCCTGACTTAACCCAACGGCTCCATCATATGTATAAAAGTCAAATACATCGGTGCCCCAAAGATCTCCTTTCATCCCTTCCACTTCTTCCGGGGCGATATTCACACCAGTGGCAATGATCAAATAATCATATTCAATTTTTTCTCCATTACTGAGCAGAACATTATTTTCTGTAGGAAGTATGGATTGAATATCAGAATAAATCGTTTGCACATTGCGGTTCAATACTTCATCTTTATTTTTAACCACATCTTCAGGATTATAAACACCAAAGGGAATAAATAGGAAACCGGGTTGGTAATAATGGACAATTGATTTATCAATGAGAATGATATCCCAATCATTGGTTGCAATCTGTTTAGATAATCGATGACTGAAAATATTTCCTGCGGTTCCACCACCTAAAATAACGAGTTTTTTCTTTTTCATTTTTATCACCCCTTTTGTCTTTAAGAATATAATATAACGGATATGTAGAATACAAGACCTTTATATCTTAATATCTATAAAAAAATTTAACCCCTCATTATTTTCCTTTTTTCGATCACACGTTTTGCAAGATCATCCAACGGCTCACTCTCAAGCATATTCTTGATTTTGTGTCGAATTGGCTTCCACTGATCGTGAAGGGGGCACGGTGTTAAATCAGAACACAAATCTAAACCGACTACACATTGATCTTGATCCGGCGGTGGTCCATCAACTGCATGTACAATTTCATCCAAAAAGATTTCCTTTGCCGGTCGGCCTAAGTTTACGCCACCATTCCTCCCCCGGGTTGCTTTCACTAACCGATGCTTCACCAATGTTTGCATAATCTTTGCGAGGAACTGGTATGGAATATCGTATGATTCTGCAATTTTGCTGATCATTGTTGGTGCATCTGATTTTTTTTCTGTCAGATAAACCATGGCTTGAATGGCATATTCGGCTGATTTTGAGTACAACACAAGGTGCGATTTTACCATTCTCTCCCCATTTTATCAAAATTATTATTTAGGTCTTTTTTTCTTATTTACAATCGGAACGCTCAATCCGCTCATAAGAGAACCAAGGTTTATCCTCCATTTGTATAATAATACAAATTCTATTTTTCATGAGTCCCATTTTTAAATCGAAACAGTCAACATCACATAACCCCATTGGGCCAATTTGCCATCAATAGCCATGAGTTCTCCCGGGAAGAATAATGAATGACCCACAACAGCTATAGCCGTTTTAAATAATGGGAAGCTCAAATTATTGTCAATTTCGGTCCCAAATGTATCTTTCCCTTCTCTATTCGTTTGTTGGGATTTAAAATGATGAACAACTGTATTCAATCTCAACCCCACGATTGATGTAGTGGCTTGAAAATATGTGTCCACCAATCCCAACCCCTGGGAGTGCACGGGCACATTCAGGAAATAATCCATGTGACCATAGAATTTGTGGTTGGTGCCAAAGAGCGTATTGAATGATTCATTTTTCATTGAGGACGGGTCATCCCCACTGACAATATCTACTCCCAAATGAAAAGTAACCGAATTTATTTTATAAAATCCTTTGGCCGATACCATCCATCCTCCCAAGCTTTGATCATCCATTTTTCCAGACTGATAGCCGACTTCTCCATTAAATCGGAGATTGTTCATTTTTTGCGTCAACGTAAGCAGGACGGTTAATCTATCTTTATCCTGGACGAACAATCCTTCCCTAAGGAATGGTATACCTTCTCCAAATTTGGCATTGAGTCCCCTGACATTAATATCCTCTTTTTCTTCGATTGGATATCCCTCAATCAATTTCAGATTAAAATAATCAACAATTGTACCATCTGTCATTTTATGCGTGAATGTTATTCCATCAAAACTTCTACCAATATTATGCCAACCTACAGGTCCTATAATCCTCTGGGAGCCATACGCTATTTCGTACCGTCCTATTTTCAAGGCAAAAGGCCCTGAATTAGAAAGTTGAACATATGCCTGGTGCATATCTAATGCATCGGCAGATCCATCAGTAAGCGTATGCGTTTCAGTTCCCAATACACGAGAGTCCTGCATTTGAAAAAATACGGTGGCATTTTCTTTTTTGTACTTCACGTTGAGCCGGGTTCTTTGATAATTCAAATAATTGAATCCGGTTGAGTCTGAAAAATCCTTGTTAATCGCTTCGTTACGATATCGCACACTGCCACCGAATGACCATTCTTGAGTGAAAGCAAACGAGCCAATTAGTGTCATCAATGAAATGGCTTGGATAACAATTTTACGTTTCATTTTTCAATTCCTTTAATGCAATTATGTATTCAACTTCAAGCTTTCTTCTAAATATGCATCCCTTTTGGGGATAAGGTTCCACTTGGACAAACTGTTTAAGATAACCCAGGATGTACCGCCAAGAATTCCAATGGCAATTCCAACTTCTAATACGCCGAAAACAGGAATATTATTCTTTAACAAGGCGGGGAATATCATAATGTACAAATCTATCCAGTGACCGATTAGAATAATCGATGATACTATAAGCAATGCTTTTTCCGATCGTTTTGTTTTTCGAAACAATAGAATTGTAAATGGGATAAGCCAATTCAAGCAAATATTCAAAGCCGTCATAGCACCGAATGCACCAAAGTGACGTATTAAATAATAGCCCGTTTCTTCCGGAATATTTGCATACCAGATTAACATATGTTGGCAAAACCATATATAAATCCAAAATGCTGTAAACCCAAATAAGTAGCGTGCCAATTCAAATAAATGATCATTTTTTAGTACGGTTAAATAACCGCTTCGACGAAGGAAAATAAGTAAAATAATCATCGTGGATAATCCTGCATTGAACATGCCGGCGAAATTGTAAAATCCAAAAATTGTCGAAAACCAATGGGGTTCCACGGACATAATCCAATCGAAGCTGGAAATCACAAATGCAATACCGCCTATGTAAAGCCAAAGCGCAGACCAACGAACATTTTTCTGAGTATGTATAGAATCCCCATTTTCATCCTGCTTTCTGGAATGGTTTAAAATGGGTTTTCCAATTAAAAACCAGATACCAAAATAAATGGGAATTCTGATCGTAAAACTGGTGATATTTAGCCAAGGTTGCTTACCGAGCAAAATTGGATCATTTGCCACCACATCTAAATGGGTCCATTCGTAAATATGGTGTGCACCAAAAACCACGAGTACCATTAATCCAAATCCAATAAACATCGCCGAAAACATTGCTTCAGGAATGCGTCGAATTGCCACTGCCCATCCCGCATTGCTCACATAATGAATTGCCACAAACATTAATCCAGAAAATCCAATTCCAGTTATATACCAAGCGGCGAGCAAAATATTCGGCCACACTCTTTCTGTAAACAGTATACCCAAAATGAGGGTAAACAATCCGATGGCTGTGGCAATACTTAATTTGTAAAAAAGTGCTTGTTCGAGTTTAAATTTATTATCCATCAGTCTATTTCAATGTTTTGATAAAATGCGTTACAAGCCAGCGGTCATTTCGCTTTATTTGGGTGTCATAAGACGGCATATTTCCGGTACCTTTTGAGATTAAATAATACATATCACCATCCTGCATATTTCGTACTTTTTCTGTTTTCAATGACGGTGGCGGCGGAACGCCCCTTTTGGTCACGGGACCATCGCCATCGCCAGAAAGGCCATGGCAAACTTGACAGAATGTCGCATAAATTTTTGCCCCGCGAGCCAAATCTGCAGTTGTTTGATCGTAAGGACTTTTTAACACCTTTCCGGCATTTTCTTTTGTGAGTTCTCCGTCGGGATATTCGGGCATGAACCCCAGGGCAATGGTTCCTTTTGGTGGCAACTGCAATGTTTTTCCATCCGTATTAGTCGGATTCGGTGCATAAGCATCATAGGCAATGGAATGAACCATCTCCGGAATAAATTCAGAATTTGGCGTAGTTCGATCGGAAGAAATCAATCGTCCCAATCCATAAACAAGTATTATCGCAAATCCAAATTTGATGAATAATCTTGGGCTCATTTTAATCGTCCACCATTTTACCATGAAATGAACTAACAATATCGATGGCAACGGAAGATTCTTTTCGTTGCTGACCTTGTTTTATAACGACATAAAACCGATCATTCGTTGCCCGCAAATTCGGTTGCGATTTTCGTTTTCCGTATTTCACTCTTCGCCATGCGAAAAAACTAAATACTGTACCCAATCCACATAAAAGAACCATCACTTCAAATGCTACCGGCATAAAAGCTGGCAATGAATTCCAGGGCCGTCCACCGATATTAATCGGCCAGCTGACGGCGGATATCCAAAACTGCCCATACACACCAATGGCCAATCCAATAAATGCAAACATGAAACTAACTTGGTTTAGTCTGGATTTTCCCAAGCCCATAGCCTTATCCAAACCGTGGACAGCAAAGGGTGTATACGTATCAACAATTTCAAAGCCGGCTTCCCGAACGGCTTTCACCGAATCGATAAGGTCAAATTCATTCCCGAATTCTGCAACTATATGTCTTTCCGTCATGATTTTTCTCTATTCCCACTATAACGAAGAACCGATTTGACTTCTCCCATGGATATCATTGGCATGGCTCGAATAAATAATAAAAAAAGTGTAAAGAAAAGTCCGAAGCTTCCAATAAGGGTACCAATCTCAACCCAAGTTGGTGTATACATACTCCAAGATGATGGTAAAAAATCTCTGTGAAGTGATGTCACAATAATGACAAACCGTTCAAACCACATGCCAATATTGACAAAAATGGAAAGAATAAAAACGATTACTACATTTCGTCGAACGGCTTTGAACCAAAAAAACTGGGGAGTAATTAAGTTACAACCCACCATAATCCAATAGGCCCAGGAAAAAGGTCCAAGGGCGCGATTCAAGAATACGAATTGTTCATATCCATTTCCGGAATACCAAGCCATGAAAAATTCTGTAGCATAAGATAATGTAACAATCCCGCCGGTTAAAATGATCACCTTGGTCATTTTCTCAATATGATTCAGCGTAATGTATTCTTCCAATCGCAGCGTTTTTCTAGCAATAATCATAAGTGTCAATACCATGGCAAATCCGCTAAAAACGGCCCCTGCAACAAAGTAAGGCGGAAACGTAGTCGTATGCCATCCGGGGATAGACGATGTGGCAAAATCAAAACTTACCACCGTATGGACAGAAACAACCAATGGTGCTGCCAATCCTGCCAGAATTGCATAAACAGTTTCATAGCGATGCCATACACGAAAACTGCCATTCCATCCCAAACTCATTACACGAAAGAAAAACTTCTTAATTTTACTTTTTGCTCTGTCCCGAACTGTCGCCAAATCGGGAATCATACCAAAATACCAAAATGTGGCCGAAATAATAAGATACGTCCCGATGGCAAACACATCCCATGCCAAGGGTGATCTAAAATTTATCCACAACGATCCTCGAAAGTTGGGATATGGAAACATCCAATAGGCGAGCCATGGACGACCCATGTGTATAATGGGAAATAACCCTGCACACATGACTGCAAAAATAGTCATAGCTTCTGCCGAGCGATTAATGGATGTTCGCCATTTTTGGCGGAATAAAAAGAGAATCGCAGATATCAAGGTACCGGCGTGACCAATTCCAACCCAAAAAACAAAATTCGTAATATCGAATGCCCAGCCAACCGTTTTATTCAATCCCCACGTGCCGATGCCCGTCATGATTTGGTAGGTTACCGCAACAATCCCGAGTGACAATGCACTAAACGCCAACCCAAATCCGAGCCACCAAAGCCAGGTGGGTTTCCGTTCCATAATTTCACATACATCATTCGTAACGTCGGTATGATTTTTATTCCCATGAATTAAGGGGTCACGAACGCCTGTGTGATCAGCCATGATGTTTCCCCTTCTTTTCATTGTCATCACGGTTTCTTACATTGGTGAGATACCCCACGGTAGGCAATACATTCAATTCTTCCAACACATGATAGTGCCGCGCATCTTTTGTTAATTTTGATATTCTGCTTTCAGGATCATTTAAGTCTCCAAACACAATTGCATCTGCGGGGCAGGATTGCTCACAGGCCAATTTGATATCTCCGTCCTTCAATGGCACGCCCAACCGTTTTGCTTCAAATTTTGCTTCCTGGATTCGCTGGACACACATGGAGCATTTTTCCATGACACCACGAGAACGCACAGTCACATCGGGGTTTAGAACCATATTTTCCATCAAATCGTCGTGCGCATATTCAAACCAATTAAATCGCCGCACTTTATAAGGACAATTGTTGGCACAGAACCGTGTGCCCACACAGCGATTGTAAACTTGCTGGTTCAACCCTTCGGAACTATGAACTGTTGCTAAAACAGGACAAACAGGCTCGCAGGGTGCATTGTCACAATGCTGACACATCATGGCTTGGAAGGAGACATCCACATCTTCTCCCTCACCAGAATAATATCGATCCAACCGAAGCCACGCCATATCGCGCTTCCGCCATACTTCATCCTTACCTACAACGGGCACATTATTTTCCACTTGGCACCCAACGATGCAAGATGAACATCCAGTGCAAGCAGACAAATCAAAAGCCATGCCCCAGTGATGCCCTTCATACAAATGATCATCTTCCCAAAGTGTTGTAACCGGATGGCCATGGTGACTTCCTGCAGAAGGATCTTTTTGAAATTCATCAAAAGTAGTTTCCTGAACGAAAGGGCGCACAGGCATAATGGCTGGGGATGTGTTTTTTGGATTCTCCAGAGAATGGTATGTTTGGGTCATGGCCAAGTCCCAAGTTTCTCCCGTTTTATTTACGGCTACCACCGTACCGGCATAATGGATTTCATTTTCAAAATCAATCAGTTTGGATACGGATGTCCCCACAGTTTCACCATTTTTCACTGTCGGTTTTTTTTGTATCCAATCCGGACCTAATTCATGAAATCGTTCGGTTCCTTTTCGCCCGTAACCCAGTGCAGCAACAAGCGTATTTTTCTTTTGTCCCGGTTGAAGGAACGTGGGCAAATAAATTTTTTCTTTACCAAATGATATTTCAACGACATCGCCTTTTTTCAATCCCAATTGATCTGCAGTTTCCGGCGCGAAAGATGCTGTGTTGTCCCACGTAACTTTCGTAATAGGATCGGGTAATTCTTGTAGCCATGGATTTTCGGCATGGCGTCCTGTCCCCAATTGAGATGGCTGAAATAAGACCAATTCCACTCCATCTATTTTTGTTTTGGGGATGGAAATATTTTGGTGTCTAAATGGCGTTAACTTTATCGGTTCTGATGAAATTCTTGAAAACCCATCATGCACCAATTCATTCCAAAATCGAGCAAATGTTTTTCCACTTTTTACTCGGGATTTGAATACTTTTTTCCAATAATTCCGAACCAATTCCCGTTCTTCTTGCTCATTCCCCATCCAAATAGATAGTGATTTTCTCAATGAGCGATTTTTTCCAAATGGATGAATGACCGGTTGCGACATAGACAATAATCCGGATGTTTGTTCACTATCATTCCAAGATTCCATGTCATGAAGGCTGGGGGCAATTACATCGCAATATTCGCTAGTCTCATTCCGTTTATCCGAAAATAATATGGACAAATCAAGCGTCCTGATCAGTGACCCTAAATTGTCACCATTGGGTAAAGCGTAGACCGGATTAACATTTGATATTAAGAGAGCACCCACCATGCCACTCTCTATTTTATCTATAAGCACCTTTATGTCTGAGTCCGAACCGGCAAATTGCCGACTTGGTTTTTCTATATTCAATGTCCGGCTTACATTACCCAATTCATAATTAATTCGATTAATCAAAAGTTGAACGCGAATATCATTTATACCCGAGATCACCAATGATTTTCCGTGGTGATGATTCAACAAGTCTGCCAATTTTTTCGCCGTTGGATTTTGGCTTTTTTTACCTTGTACACATGCATCTAAATCAACGATAAAATTCAACATTTCCGATGGTGAGTAGACAATGCGTTCATCCGCTTTCGCACCAGTGATAGACATGCGTGATTCCACCTGAATCAATTTGGAAATATGCTTGCTATCAAGTCGTCTGTTTTTTTGAAAATCTTTGGTAAACTGGACCGGCGAAATCCATGAGCCAAGAAAATCCGCATCAATAGATATAACTATATCTGCTTTATCGAATCGGTATTTCGGTAAAATTCGTTGGCCATAATTCTTTTCATGCGCATCTAAAATTGCAGAATAAGAATAATCGTCCATTTGGATGTGAGATACGGTTTTGAATTTCTTTTTGAATTTTTGAATCGTATGAGCCAAAGATGGGCTCGTCACCGTATCTGTAAGAACCACAATTTCTTTGTCGGCATCCCTAACCTTTCGCAATTTTTTTTTCACCGTGGCATCCACCGATTTCCAATCCGTTTTTTCACTATTGATGTGTGGATCAAAAATCCGTGTTGAATCATAAAGTTCAAGCAAACTGGCCTGACATTGGGCACATAATCCACCTTGGGTCATCGGATGGTTTCGATTACCTTCTAATTTGATGGGACGACCATCACGATTTTTTACATGGACGGCGCACCCCGCATCACAGGCAAAACTGGTGGAGGCATACCAAGTGGCTTTTCCCGGCAATATTTCTTCTGGCTGAATAAGAAATGGTATGGCTTTCTGTACAGGTGTTTTGCTGCAAGCCGTCAAAAAAGCCGCGAAAGAAAAACCAGTTGTTTTCAAGAAGCTCCGACGAGTAAATCCACTGGTTTCTTTCACTGCTTCCACAGATGGCATATCGGTGCAATTACAATCTGCTTCGCAAGGTTGATTTTCGTAAGTCGTGTAATATTGTTTAATTAAGTCTGACATAAATTTCTAATAATGACAGGAAGAGCAATCCTGTGACGGCTTAATCGTTTCGGTCGATTGTTGTAATGGTTCGTGGTCTTGGCGGTGACAATCCAAACACCACCCCATGGATAGATCTTTAACTTGTTTGACGCGGGTCATGGCCGCCACATCGCCATGACATTTCGCACAATCCACACCTGCTGTTATGTGGGGTTTATGACTAAAAAAAACAAAATCCGGCACATTATGAACCTTAACCCATTCAGTTGGTTTTTTAATATTTGACTTTTCCCCATTCATTGTAAGCCCCATGGATGCGTAGATTTTTGCAATTTCTGAACTGGCCAAGGGTTTACGGTTTTCCTTATCCGCCAATCGGGACTCATTGAAGGTATTATTCACAAATTCGTGGCAATTCATACACACATTCGCCGGTGGAATTCCTGCATGTTTGCTATCTTCTGCCCCAAAATGACAATACTGGCAATTGATTTCCATTTCCCCCGCATGGAGTTGGTGGGAAAAAGCGATTGGCTGTTCCGGTTCATAATCTTCCTGATTCCCTGGAATATGAAAGGTGGAATTTTTGAATGACATGACCAATCCAATCACTACCAGCATGGCAACCATGTAAGTAAATTGTTTATTTAGACCTTTATCCATTTGCCTGATTAACCGACCAGTTTCGCTTCCAGTTCAATGGCTTTGGGAAACAGAATATTATTTTCCAAATGGATGTGAAAATGGATGTCATCTTCCATTTCTTTTAGATTGGCGAATGCGGCACGATATGTGTTGCATGCATCTGCCGGTGGTGTATAATTGGATGTGAGTTCATTTAATTTTTTCAGCATTTCACCTGCGATATCATGTTCTATCTGCATCATCCGAATTGGGTGACTCACAAATTGCTGTGTATTGGATTTATCGCCTTTTTTAGCGGCCACAATTGTTAGCGATTTCACATATGGAAACAGAATTTTTTCTTCTTTCATCATGTGAAGATTTAGTTCGGATAACATTTCGTTATACACCTTGGCGATTTCAACAGTCTCAGGGTGTCGCAGGCCATGAACACGGGCCACCTTATTTACAAACTGTGCTGTAATGGGGCCATTTTCATAAATGTATTTGTGATGTTTTTCGTAAATATGTTCAATTAAAACATCCAAATCCATGGATTGGAAATCCACATCCGCTATTGATGAATCCATGACTAAATTCAATTCTGTCATGAGATTCTCAAAATTTGCACCCTTTTCATCACAGGCAGCTTGGATGTTTTTTCCACCACCGCAACAGAAATCAATCCCGAATTTTTTAAAGACGGTTGCCGTGCGAATATCATCTGAAACAATTTCGCCAACAGTTTTTACTTGTATCATTTTTTTAATCCTTTGTAAATCAACCCACGGAATACATGAAGCACATTAATGGTTTTTATCATATTAGTTTTTTAATGTTTTAAACGTCTCTCGTGGGAAATACTGTTTAAGGGTTATCATATTCTTTTTTCGGGCCCAAGTAGTACCACCAATTCAACACAGCACAGGCCGCATAAAACACAGCAAATCCATACATGGCAAATTCTGGTGTTCCCGAGCTCATATTTTCGCCAATCACTTTGGGAATTAAGAATGCACCATAGGCAGCAACAGCAGATGTCCAGCCCAAAACCGGACCCGCCTGCTCTTCGTTAAATACCATGGAAATTGTTCTGAATGTTGATCCGTTCCCAATTCCTGTGGCGGTGAATAAAATAACGAGTAGGACGAAAAACGGTATAAAATAATCCTGTGGTGTTACGGACTGATACGCCAACTTCGCATAATACCCAACACCGATAGCTGAAATAACCATCACGATGGACACAATTTGTGTTACAATCGCCCCACCAACCTTATCAGCTATTTTTCCACCGATTGGGCGGATCAATGCGCCAATAAAAGCACCCACCCACGCAAACATGAAAGTTGCAGGACCTTCGGGATTCGCCAGATCATGCGTCATTATTCCATCGACTAATACATGCTTTACGCCAAAAATAAATTTGATGGATAAACCCACCGCTGCTGAAAAACCAATGAACGATCCAAAAGTCATGGTATAAATAATGGTCATAATCCATGTGTGTTTATGATCAAATATTTTGAATTGCCGTTCCAAATTCTTTTTGATTTCACCCGGGGACAACGATTTCATAAGAAATACGGTTGCACCAATCACTCCAGGCAGAGCAATCCATTTAACCCAAGTCAATTCTTTAAATGTGAGAATGAAATACAATCCTACTGCCGCTGTAACAAAACTGATTAAAAGTAGCCATGCAATTCGCGCCATAGAAACGGTGGGCGATTTAAGATTCGGTGTCACATTTCCCGTTTTAATATTATTCATCCTTGTCCATCCGAAAAATGCCAACGGAATTAGCCAAAGCATCCAAACCCACCCCGCATTAGCAAGCCATGTTTCTGATCCGGCCATAATACGTTTAAAAATTGTACCGCTATTATTTTTTAAAATCATTGAACCACCGCTGAATGCACCCAAGAGAGGGAAGGTCATGACCAACGGAATCAAAACTTGCATGGTGGTTACGCCAAAGTTCCCCAGACCGGCATTCATGCCAAGAGCATAGCCCTGCATCCGCTTTGGATAGAAAAAACTGATGTTGCTCATGGATGATGCAAAATTTCCGCCACCAAATCCGGACAAAAATGCAAGAATTTGAAAAATCCAAAGTGGGGTATCAGCATCTTGAAGAAATACACCTGCACCAAAAGAGGGAATCATCAAAAGTGCCGTCGTAAAAAAAATTGTATTCCTTCCGCCCGCCAAGCGAATAAAGAATGAACTGGGAATCCGCAATGTTGCACCGGTGAGCCCGGCAATAGCCGTTAAAGTAAATAGTTCACTTTGAGAAAAGTCAAAACCCAAATTTTTCATCTGAACCGTAATGATGCCCCACATAAGCCAAACGGCGAAACCCACCAATAAACTGGGGATGGATATCCATAAATTTCGTTTGGCAATATGTTGACCGGTAGAATCCCAGAATTCCTGGTTTTCTATATCCCATTTTTCGAGATCAACTTTTGACATGATTCAAATCCTTTTTAATTAATACGTTATTCTTCTGCGAAAGAACCTTTCGGTTCTTCCAAGAAAATCCAGCAGTAAAGAAAGCTCAAAAATGCACCGCCGGCAATGATGAAGAAAAATGTTTTGGCATCCACGAGAGAATAGATTACGAGGTAAACCACAGCCCCTACATTTCCATAGGCTCCAGCCATCCCGGCAATTTGCCCTGTCATTTTTCGGTTGATCATGGGAATCACCGCAAAGGTAGCTCCTTCTGCCCCTTGTACAAACATCGATGCCAAAACCGTGATTATAATCGATACAATGAGCCAACTCATACCATCAAACATTGGTACTACTGTTTGAACACCATTTTCAATCGGACCCCAGTCACCGATGTGAGCCATTCCAAGAAATCCCAGAGTGATACCAATCATATAGATCAACATGGTTCGTTTCCGATTTGACATCATATCGGACAACAATCCGCCCAAAGGGCGAGCGAATAAATTCACAAATGCAAACGATGCTGCGATAATTCCAGCAAGGGTAGCAGTCATGATGTAGTTGCCGTCAGCACTGGTGAGTTTTGAAAAGGTTGTTTCAAAGAACATGGGCAGCATGGAGACCACCGCAAGTTCTGCGCCAAAATTGGCAAAGTAGGTACTATTCAAGGCAGCTACACTCGACCAATGATATTTATCTTCTTCTGGTACACCTGCTTTTAAATAGGGCAAGTTCACTTGAAGAGTTTTTATAACATGAGCAATATAAATAATAGTTAAAATACCATAAACCATCGTAAGAATATCGCTGGAAATAAGTGGAATACCGTCCACCTTAACATTACCTATTCGCCAAGCTAAAACACCCATAGCACCAACTAGTGGGAAAGACCAAGCAATGTATTGAGCCAAATCACCCCAAGACGTAACCATCATCGGTTCAGTTTTCTTAGTTTTGGCGACAGGTTTATCAGCAGGATGATCCTTCACCAGGAAGAAATACATAATGCCATAGATAAATGAAACCGCCGCATTCACTGCTAAGGCATACCGCCAGGCATTTCCATCTAAACCCAATTGTTCATCAAAGAAATGGAGTGCGATCCAGGGTAGGGTCATGGCAGCCCAAGCGGAACCGAAATTCCCCCAACCAGCGTAAAAGCCTTCTGCACGACCAATCATTTTGGGCGGGAACCAATTGGCAACCATTTTAATTCCCACAACAAATCCTGCACCGATGGAACCCAGCACCAATCTTGAAACTAAAAGCTGAGTGAATGAATCACCAAATGCGAATAACCAAGCCGGGATCGCCATGATAATCATGAGGCCCGAAAAGACAATGCGCGGACCATATCGGTCAATGAGTGCACCAATAATAATTCGTGCCGGAATAGTTAGAGCCACATTCGAAATGGCCAACACTTTTAAATGTTCTTTCGTGAGCCAATGAACATTTTTGAGCATGGTCGTAGCCAAAGGAGCCATATTAAACCAGACATAAAATGTGATGAAAAACGCAATCCATGTAAAATGAAGAACACGGATTCGCTCTCTGCCGAAATCAAGCAATTCAGGGATCTGCCGATTCGATTTTCCGTTTGACATTTTGAGAGTTCCTTACGCTGTGGAGTATTTAAGAATTCTTATGGGTGGTCCTGATTTTCTTTCGATCCCAATTCCAGCGCACCACCTGGGTCTTTCGCCAGAGATAAGGATTAGGCACAACCAATGCATGAACCAATCGTGTGAAGGGGAAGAGTAAAATGATAGAATAGGCACTTACAATATGCGCTTTTACCATAAATGGCATTGCAGTGATATAGGTTAAATCAGGTGATAATTTTATAACGGACCAAAGATATGGTGTAAGTGACGCGGCAAACCAACTAGATCCCCATCGATAAAAATAGGCAGTGTATAATCCTGTAACCACTTGAACTGTAAGAAATGCCAGCACCCACCAATCTGCTGGCGATGTAACGAATTTGGCCATGGAATTATTTCGACGGCGCAGAATAATATTCACCAAGCCGATGAAGGTCATGAGCCCGAAAATGAACATGGCTACTTCCATTATGTATAGCCGTGCGGGCACGCTGTTCCACCACAGCACTGTTTCCGGTAATAAGAACCAAATAAAGTGGGCAAGTAATACAGAAATAATACCATAATGGAATGGCACCAAGGCCCAGAAATGCTGCTTATTTTCTAAAAATTGAGACGATAAACTGGAATAGGTAAATGCTTTGGATCGATACCGTTGGATTGTGACGAGAAAGAAAGTAAAAATCGTCACATACGGAAACATGCTAAAGAAAAATGTGTCGAGAAAAATTTTAAATTGGTCCATCAGACCCCGCCCTCATTGTCACCAAAATTTTCTTTAAAAAGTTCATCGATGTACCGGATTACGAATTGAAATCGATTATCCGAATCTTTAAATCCATCCATGATTTTGGTGAGTGCCGGTTGAACATATTTTTTTACAAATTCAGCACAATCCGCATCATTGAGCCCATCCAACGCAGCCAATACATGGGTAAGATGGTCCGGCAATTCGGATGATTCCGGAATCTCCTGCATGCGAAGCAATTCGCGAATCTTAACCATGAACGCCCCCCGCTCATACGCTTCACCATACAAATGCCACCCCAAATCCAAACATGTTGTTGGACTCATATCAAACGTCTGGGTGAATTTTTCCTGAAGATCGGTGAGTTCAGTTTCAGCAATGAAATGCAAATAATCATTCAATGATGATGACCCATTATTCGGAAATGACTTTAAAGATGAAATCGTGTGTTGTTCAGGATAAGAAACCATTGGGATGAGTTGACGAAATTGGATTCCCATTACATTCCCCGCGCCGGTGCTTCGCTAAATCCAAATCCGACATTTTGTTTATGCTCTAACGGATCTTTCATCATTTCAATTGCTTCTTCTCTATGGGCTGCAGGGATAACAAATCGATCCTCAAAGGTACATAACGATGTGAGTTTATAAATGTTATCCGCTTCCACCGGATTACAATCAGATTCCAACAACGCTTTTTCTGCATCCATTATATCAATATCACCCACCGTTACGGCACGACGATACGCCCGAATAGCCGATTGTTTTTTCAACACATAACGAAGATGACTTTCATTCCCGCCGCCAAACATGGATGCCAAATATTTTATGGGCACCCGCGCCTTATCAAAATCAGGGAAATATTCTTCATTTATACTTCGGACAGAATCGCCTTCCTGGGCAGACATAACCGGTAACATAGGCGGCACATAAAACAACATTGGTAATGTTCGATACTCCGGATGGGGCGGCAAAGCAATGCCCCAATCTTTTACAAATTTATAAACGGGTGATTCTTGCGCCGCTTTGATGGTGGAATCGGCGATACCGTTCTTTTTTGCTTCACGAATTACATTTTCATCAAAGGGATCCAAGATCATTTTGCGTTGAGCGTCTATCAATTCATGATCTTCATGTTTTGCAGTTTCTTCAATTTTATCCGCGTCATAAAGTAGAACACCTAAATATCGTATTCGGCCGACACATGAATGAAAACATGCCGGTGCTTGGCCCGTTTCAATCCGTGGAAAACAGAGAATACATTTTTCTGATTTACCCGTATTCCAATTGTAATAGGTTTTTTTATAGGGACATGCGGTAATGCAAGATCGCCACGCGCGACATCGTTCCTGATCGAGCAACACAATGCCATCTTCCCCCCGTTTATATAGCGCACCGGAGGGGCATGATGCCACACAGGATGGATTTACGCAATGGTTACAAATCCGCGGAAAATAAAACATCATAAGCCGTTCAATGGCGAAAAGTTGATCCCGCTGTTCATCGGACAACACATCTAAATTGAGATCATTTTCAGCATAGATGGGGGAACCGGATAAATCGTCATCCCAGTTTGGACCTGCTTCAATATCCATATATTCACCAGTAACCATAGACACAGGTTTTGCAGTGGGTTGGTCGTCCCCGGCAGGTGCATCAAACAAATCTTTATATTTATAAGACCACGGTTCATAGTAGTCATCCATGGTGGGCATGTTTGGATTATGAAAAATATTGGTAATAGTTTTACTTTTG
>Ga0114933_10000538_pt1 | contig 45981 bp, 41 predicted proteins | sample 4SBtaG_FD_89691 | JGI IMG/M metagenome (GOLD analysis project Ga0114933, IMG submission 89691) | Deep subsurface microbial communities from Kolumbo volcano to uncover new lineages of life (NeLLi) - 4SBTROV12_W25 metaG | ecosystem: Environmental > Aquatic > Marine > Volcanic | place: Kolumbo... | reverse complement strand
TATCTGCTTGATAGGCCGGATGTGTAAGAAATGTAAATTTTTCAGCAAACCGGTACTAACCAGTCGAGAGGCTTGACTCATGCTAAGAGTTTCAAACTTCAACGCTAACAAACAAACAAAATGATTTGCTTATTCATTGTTATCTCAAACCTGTACGTCGCGGGGTGGAGCAGTGGCAGCTCGTCGGGCTCATAACCCGAAGGTCACAGGTTCGAGTCCTGTCCCCGCTACCAACTCTTAGATTCTTGTCTGCTAAAAAACCTAGTTCTATATCTTCAGTACATTCCGTGGAGGAATGATCCGCTGTATGAAGTTAATGGTGGTGGAAAGTCGGATTATGCAGAGGTTTTGGTCATTCTGATGAGTGTATTTACAACAAAGCAACCGAGTAGTAGTACGACCAAAGTCAACGCAATGCAAGGCCCTGACGGCAAATCAAATATAAAGGACATAATAAGTCCTACGATCGAACCCAGAATAGCCAAGGTGATTGTGACAATCACTGCTTTTCTCAGTGAATTAGTAATTAAATTGGCTGAAAGTACGGGAATGATTAGCAATCCTGAAACTAAAATGATTCCTAGAAGTTTTACTCCTGTGACCAGTGTTATGGCTGTAAAAATGTAAAGAAAATAATTCGCGGTATGCGCTGGTAGATTCATTACTCGGCTCAATTGTTCATGTACTGTAGTTAACACCAAGGAACGCCAGAAATATTTAATAAGAGGAAGTGTAATTACTGCCAAACCGCATATAACGTAAACGTCTACCCAAGTTGTAGCTACGACACTGCCGAATAAGTATGAAAATAATTCGGGTTTGTATCCAGGAGTAAGAGCGAATATTATGATAGCACTACTCATGCCCGTGACAAGTAGAATTCCAATCAGGCCGTCTAGTGTTATTCTAGGGTTATTTCTCAGCGCAGCGACAATTGCTCCCGTGATAATAGCTATTGTTAGTGCTAGTGCTAGTGGAAATACTCCTAAAAGCAGTCCCAAAGCTATTCCTAAGAGTGAAGCGTGAGTAATGCCATCTGCCATGAATGCCATTTTTCTTGGAACTATGAATGTCCCTAGTAGCCCAAGAAGGACTGACAAAATGATGCACGATATGAACGCACGTTGCATAAAAGGGAAACTGACTAATTGAAATATTTCTTCCATATCAGTGTATATTATAGACTCCTACGCCCAAAATCTGTAATCCAGAGGGGTGGATTACAGATTTTGGACGTAGCAGTACCCTTCGTGGGTTACATGTTCGTTATGGCTAGTGATTTGAAGGAGTTCTCTGTTGCCTTCAGATAAGCTGTTTTTGCAAGGGCAATTTGGTGACGATGTGCAGCTAAGACATATGACGCAGTCAGCACAGGAAGACACAAGTTGCCAATCGTGCGATATTAGAACGATAGTAACACCTTGATCCTTGATTTCCATGATGACGTCAATGATATGTTTTCCACTGCCTTGGTCTATATTTGATAAGGGTTCATCAAGGAATAAAATGTCAGGGTTTCTAGCCAGCTCCGCAGCAAGAAGTAGCTTTTGCATTTGACCACCTGAAAGTTCGGTGATTCTTTGTTTTAGATGAGATTCTGGGAAGTCGACTCTCTCTAGTACTGCAGATAAGTCGTGCTTGCTGATATGTGCAGAGTATTTTAGATACTCAGTAACTGTTAGTTGAAAGTGTTCGGGGAATTCCACCTTTTGAGGGACATACCCGATAACTAATTCTTTGTCTGTTGATGAGTTATACGTAATGCGTCCGGAGCTGATGTCTAACAATCCTAAGATGCTGGACACCATCGAAGTTTTCCCCGAACCATTTTCTCCAACAATAAAGGTTAATTGATTCCTTGGGATACAGCAGGAAGCGTCTCTAATTACGGTGTTAGAGTCTCTAACTATAGAAACGTCTTCCAGCTCTATTATGTTTTGATCTTTATTGTTGAACCGCGTTATGCTCATGAATTTACTTTAAACCTTCGTTTATCCATTTCATGTTTTGGAGTAAAAGATCTTGATAGTTTTGTGTTTGGGGGCTCCCGCCCAATGGATCTAACTCTGAGATGGTTAAGTCATTATCCTCTGCGAATCCCTTGATGGCGGAGGTGTCTAATCCTATTTCGCTAAAGATGGCAGTGACTCCCAAAGTTTCAACTTTTTCCGTCAGTTCCACTGTATGTTGTGGCGTTGATTGATGTTGTCCTCCAGGGAAGAAGTTATCCACTATGTTTAGGTTAAATTCCTCTGAATAGTAGTACCAAGCATCATGCAAAGGTATGAAAGGCTTCGACGCTATAGGCGTTGCGAGTTCCACAATTTGTGTGTTTATCTCGTCGATAGAGGATTGGAAGGTTGATACATTAGCTTGGTAGTAATCTGAGTTATCGGGATCGATTTCAGATATCGCGGCTGCTATATTGGCTGCCATGATTTTGCCGTTCTTGGCGCTTAACCAGTAATGTGGATCAAATTCTCCGTGGTTGTGCCCTTCATGGTCATCATGTCCGTCGTGGTCATCATGTTTGTCGTGGTCATCATGTCCGTCATGGTCATCATGTTTGTCATGGTCATCATGTTTGTCGTGGTCATCATGTCCGTCATGGTCATCATGTTTGTCGTGGTCATCATGGTCATCATGTTCATCTTCGTACGGCCTCAATGCTATGTTCGCGTCAACCGTAACAATTTCTGCTGAACTATCTTCTACCATGGTTTCTATCCAGTGGTCTAGTTCATTGCCGATGGCAAGAATCAAATCTGCTTTCGACACTTCTATCATATCTGAGGGAGTAGTTTCGTACGTATGGGGGGAGTCACCTGGATCCATTACAAGAGTAACATTACCTTTATCTCCTACTATCTGTCTAGCAATATCATATACAGGGAAGATTGTAGCGGATATGTTCAGTTTCTCAGTCTCAGTGGCAGACTCGCTTACTGTTGTAGTTTGTTCACTTACTTGAGTCTCAGATGCTACGGGTGCTGATTGTTGACACGCTATAGCAAGACCAGCTAGGAGTACCACTAGGGTGAAGTATTTCAATGTTTTTATAAAATGAGTCATTTTTTTGTTAAATTGCTCCAATGGTTAATGTGGAGGTAGTATAAATGAGAATGAGTCTCATTGTCAACTAAATTCCGTAGAAAAATATGAATATGTGTAACGTGATAAAATATACAAAATCCACTTAGACAATATTAATTTGTCTTGAGGAAGAGCCAGAATCGTGGACCGTTCACAAGTTAGGATGTCACTCAAATCGAAAGGGATAGCAGCTACTAAGCCTAGAGTTTTGCTGCTGGAAATTCTGTGGGGAATAAACGCTCCCATTTCAGTGCAACAACTTTACCAAAGTAACAGTGAAAAATTTGCCTTGTCCACATTGTACAGAGTTGTGAATGATCTAGCTACGGCTGATATTATAGAAACTTTTACATCACCAGACCAGAACATATGGATTGAAATTAAAGCGGAAGACGGGCATCATCATCATTTGTATTGTGAATCTTGCGAGACTGTGATTGATATAGAAATGGATGAGGAATTTGAGACTTCTATAAGCGACCTGCGGGACCAATTAAGCAAGAAATACAATATTACGATAGTAGATCATTCGTTCGAATTGTATGGGAAATGTTCTGGAAATGTTCATTGTGCGTGTAATTTAGATTAATAATGCTCTTCAACAAAATCCAATATTGGTTCTGGATGTTATTTATCGGTATAGCAGGATGTGGAATGGACATTCCTGTTAAAGGATTATGTTGACTCTAGGCAGGAAGGCAAGGTTGCTTTCAGGCTAGTTTACAAGATTAACCAGGGAACCACTTTGCTGTACGATTAACCACCCACACCAACATCAACATCACCGGTACTTCTATCAGCACCCCGACTACAGTAGCTAGAGAAGCGCCTGAATTTATACCAAACAAGGTTATAGCTACAGCGACAGCTAGTTCGAAGAAATTAGATGTTCCTATCAAGCATGCCGGTCCTGCAATATTGTGCGGTAGTTTTATTAAATACGCTATAACGTAACCAAGTATAAATATAGATAAGGTTTGTATAGTAAGCGGTATGGAAATTAAAACTATATCTCTCAATTGAGTACTGATCGTATCAGACTGTAGTCCAAATAAAATAATTACTGTCAGGAGTAAGCCTATAATAGATAAAGGCTTAGCCAACTGGATTAATTTACTGAGTCTGCGATCGTCAGTGGCAATGAGGATCTTTCTTGTTACTACCCCTGCTATTAAGGGGATAAGTATGTACAGTACGACAGAGGTTATAAGAATACTCCAAGGCACTTCTATATTACTGATTTCGAGTAACAGCCCTGCGATTGGTGCAAAAGCAACAATCATTATAAGATCGTTGATAGACACCTGCACAAGAGTGTAATTAGGGTCTCCTTTGGTGAGGGAGCTCCATATAAATACCATTGCGGTACATGGAGCTACTCCAAGCAATATCATTCCTGCTATATATTCATTTGCCAGACTAGGCTCTAGGATGCTCCCAAAGATAATTTTCAAAAATAACCATGCTAAGAGAGCCATGCTAAATGGTTTGATTGCCCAATTGATTATTAATGTTAGGATAAGGCCTTTGGGTTTAACAAAGACCTTTGTAAGCCCAGTTACTTCTACTTGGCACATCATTGGGTAAATCATCAACCATATCAATATGGCGATGATAACATTGGTGTTAAATATAGTTAGTTCAGAGATTGTCGTGAAAAGGGACGGTATCACTAGTCCTAGTAACCACCCAATTAATATGCTGGATGCTATCCATATAGTCAGATATTTCTCAAATATTCCCATTTATCGCCTATACTATATCTATATTTTGTATGGTTTTCTATATATTTAAGATGAACCTCTCGCGAATTTGGTTGCCTTTTTTACAGTAATTTGGACTTAACCGTGTTAGGCTAAGTAACTGTATGTTCAAGTTACGCTCATTCAATCCAAAAAAACTTTATCATGGTTGGTATGTCTCATTTGCTGCTTGCTGTAGTGAACTTGGGAATCACTGTGCTTCAATTACTTTATTAAGCTTATTCGTGATGCCTATGGTGCAGGAGTTTGGATGGTCTAGAACTGTAATATCTGTTCCTGCTAGCTTAGGGAGTGTGTTTGGTGCGGCATTAAGTCCATTTGTAGGTAAATTAGTGGATGTGTATGGGGCGCGATACATATTGCCTCTGGCAGCAGTAGTGCTTGCATTAAGCTGTTTGTATATGTCTATGCTACAGACCATTCTGGCCTTTTTTATAACATATACGATAATCCGGACCATTGACCAAGGTGTGATTAATAGTGCTACATATCCCACAGTAGGCAAATGGTTTGCCAAGTATAAGGGTAGAGCAACTTCATTGATCATGCTCACAGGAGCTATAGCAGCAGCTATAAGTGGGCCGTTGTATCAATTAATCATAGGAGAATTAGGTTGGAGGATAGCTTGGATAACCTTAGCATTGTTCCCCCTGATTTTTGGCATATTACCGGCATTTTTATTAATACGGAAAAATCCTGAAGCAATGGGATTAGCTGTTGATGGAATCTCTTCCGGTTCAAATTTACAACAAAGGACGACTTATGTTCGTGAATGGACCGTAAAAGAAGCAGTAAGAACACGATTTTTCTGGTGTGTATTTGTGTCATTATTTATGGTTGGTGCAGCAGGGCCGGGAATCACCTTGCACTTTGCAGCACACTTATCTCAACAAGGTGTGTCTCCTGTAATAATCGGTTCTACAGTTTCCGTGTTCGCAATTTCTGGAGCGATTGGTATTACTATAGCAGGTCTATTAGCAGACCGTTTCAATATTAAATACTTGATGATAATTGGTTGTAGTGTTGCGACTTTAAGCCTAGTCATATTAATTAGGGCAGATTCGATGTTAGAGACATTTATATTTGTTTCTGTTTGGGGCTTTTCGTTAATTACAGTACATCCATTAATTCCGGTCTTGTGGAACAATGTGTTTGGTCGAGAGATATTAGGCACGATTAATGGTCTAAGTAGAGTTACTCTAGTAATGGGTTTAGCTGTCGGGCCAGTTATATCTGGATTTATATATGATTTAACGAATGCATATCAAGGAGCTTTTTGGGTATTTATGGCAGGCTCTTTCGTCAGTGTCATATTATTGATTGTATCGGGTGATCCCAATAAAAACCGAAAATAGATCACCTTCAACATTGTAATAAATTACTGACACATCGGAATACAAAATTAACAAATTTATGTGACAATATTTTGACCCGATTGATCATCAATTGGAATATTATTGTGGAGATTTGTGATGGTGAGTTCCTTGAAAAAAATGAAGCTAATAGCGATTAGCGCAACGATGTCTTTGTTGCTAGCTGCTATGCTGGCATGCAATATTGGCGGTGAGGCTGATGCCCCAGCTGCTGAACCGATGGCATCAGAACCCATTAAGTTTGGGATGATATTAGTCGGACCGAGAAATGATAGAGGATGGTCTCAAGCTCATCATGACGGTGGTGCTTACGCAGCACAAAAAACTGGGTCTGAGATGATTGTTATGGATTTCATTAATCCAGCAGACTCTCCAGATATAACTGTTGCCCAAGTGGTAGATCAAATGGTTGAACAAGGAGCTGAATTAATTTTCGCGACGTCTGAAGATATGAAAGACGGTATCCTGGAAGCTGCAGCGTCTCATCCAGATGTGCCAATGATTTGGTCTAGTGGAGATAGTGCATGGGCGGATGGCGATGCTTACCACCCTGAATTGGCCAATTTGGGTAATATCATGGGAAAAATGGAGTACGGTAAGATGATGGCCGGATGTGCAGCAGCATTGAAAACCGAGACTGGGAATATAGGTTTTGTAGGGCCGCTCATTAATGCAGAGACAAAGAGATTGGCTAACTCCGCCTATCTAGGTGCTAAATATTGTTGGGAAGAATCCAGAGGTAAAAACATAGCAGACTTAAACTTTGAAATTAAGTGGATTGGTTTCTGGTTCCATATACCTGGTGTTACATTGGATCCCACTGTGGTTACGAACGATTTTTATGACTCTGGGGCCGATGTGGTTATATCCGGTATAGATACAACGCAGGTTATTGTAGAAGCAGGTAAGAGAAATAGCTCTGGGGAACAGGTTTGGGCGGTCCCTTATGATTATCATGGAGCGTGTGCTGAAGCACCTGGAGCATGTTTGGGAGTTCCTTATTTCAATTGGGGGCCTTCTTATCTCAATACAATCAATGCAGTTGCAAATGATAATTTCTCAGCTACTTGGGAATGGCTTGGACCTGATTGGTCGAATATTAATAACGAAGACACTTCTATGATAGGATTCGCAAAGGGAGATGCTCTGGGCGATGACAACTGGGATACCTTAAATAATAAATTTATTAAAGGTTTAGCAAATGGAGACATCAATTTATTTAAAGGTCCATTGCAATATCAGGATGGGTCCACCTTCGTCGCAGCTGGTGAGGAAGCATCAGATAAGCAGATTTGGTACACTACCGGCCTATTGGAAGGAATTATAGGTGATGCAGGAGACTAATTTAAGGGTAATACTATAGTAAATAGGCGATCTGTATTTAATACGGTCGCCTATTTTTTTGTTTGTAATGAAAATAACATTTGATTCTATAACTAAACGCTACGGAGAACTAATAGCTAATGACGCGGTTACAGTTAGTATTGAGTCAGGAACAATTCATGCGATCATAGGCGAAAATGGGGCAGGTAAATCAACGCTTGTGAAAATGTTGTCGGGACAAGTCACTCCAGATTCGGGGTCAATAGCAATAGATGACAAAGTCATTAAAGGATTTTCTACGCACAGTGCGATTGAACTAGGTATTGGATTGCTAGGACAAGATCCCATGGATTTCAAAAATCTAACTGTCATGCAAAGTTTCACGGTAGGACATCGATTGAATACTTCAATGATGAGGAATGGATTGTTACGCCAGGAATTTGAGAGATTGAATTCAGTGTATGCTTTTAATATAGATCCTAAGAAAAAAATCTATCAACTGTCTATTGGGGAACGACAACAAGTAGAACTCATGAGATTACTTTCCAATGGTGCTAAAGTGATTATACTTGACGAACCTAATAGTGGGTTTTCTCTTGAGCAAAAATCTAAAGTATTTGATGCTTTGGATGGATTAACAGAGGAAGGTTGCACTGTAATTTTAGTCTCTCACAAACTTGAAGACGTATTAGAGTACGCATCTTCTGTAAGTATTATGAGGAAGGGAACATTAGTCGATACATTAGATCTTCCGCAAAGCCCCGGACATTTGGTGGATTTGATGTTTGGAGGTCATCAAGAAGAAAGTGTGTTACAAACTGAAAGCGTGACAGACACCCAAAACCTTGTAGCAAAAGTCCAACAGTCTGGACAAACGATTGATTTGAATCTTAGTAAAGGAATGATGGTTGGAGCGATAGGTCTCCAAGGGTCTGGAGTAGATACATTTTTGAGAAACATGTTCTATGACAAGAGTTTCTTACTCACTGATGCCGAAGGTCCTATAGATAAGTCCAGTTTTGGATATGTGCCAGCTGATAGATTAGAGCGAGGTTTATTTCCTGAGCTGAGTATACTTGACCATCATGCGTTATCATCGACCTTAGGCCATAATGTGATTGATTGGACACAAATTAGATCTATGTGTGAGGATTTAATCAGAGAATATGGCATCATTGGAACTCCTGAGACCAAAGCACATGAATTGTCCGGAGGGAATCAGCAGAGGCTGATGTTATCAATGATGAGGAGCGATATAAATGTTGCTATGTTGGAGCATCCTACCAGGGGATTAGATATTCAATCAGCTGATTACATTTGGGATAAGTTACTCAATGATAAGTTGAGTCGTACAGTAACTCTTTTTTCTTCATATGATGTCGATGAGATATGGAATTATTCAGATTATGTTCTTTGTTTTCATGGAGAAGATATAGTTGCCTCTTGCTCGATTAATTCAATATCTAAGACCGACATTATTAATAATATAGCAGGGAATGTGATTGGCAGGGATGAATAGGTTTTATTCAAAAGATTCGTTAGAAAATTTGATGGCTTTTGGATTAGCCTTGTTTTGTACTTCTATACTGCTCGTATTGCTAGGCGTTTCTCCATGGAGCACGTTTATAGCTATATTAGAAGGGTCTGTATTAGGATTGGATTCATTAAGTAGAGTATTTGTGATTACCAGCATAATGTCTTTGTCTGCTTTTGCACTGATTGTGACCTTCTCATGTAATATGTGGAATATAGGCGTAGAAGGCCAAATGATGTTGGGTGCTATCGGGGCTGTTTTTGTGGCTCGCAGTTTCATAGGTGATACTTTATTATCGATTCCTTTTATGATCATCGCGGCTATGTGTTTTGGTGGTATATTCGGACTGATATGTGGATTATTGAAGACTAAAGGATCAGTACATGAAATATTTGCGGGATTGGGCTTAGACTTTGTTGCCGCAGGATTGATAGTATATTTAGTAATAGGACCTTGGAAGAAGGAAGGCATTGCTTCTACAAGTGGCACTGATATTATTCCCGAGATGAGTTGGTTCCCACATTTGTTTGACTTTAAATTTCCTATCATTCCGATCCTGTTATTTGGATCAATGTATTTGATTTTGAGATTTATTTATGCAAAGACTTCTTTAGGATTGAAACTAAAAAGTGTTGGTAGCAATACAAATGCTTTCTCTAGGCTAGGACTAAGTCCAGACATGTACATACTTTTTGGTTTCTTGATAGCTGGTGCGGTTGTAGGCCTAGCTGGAGCGATCCAAGTGGGGTCTATATATCATAAGCTTGTCCCATATATTTCTGGAGGATATGGCTTTTTAGGTATATTAATCGCACTAGTGTCAGGTAGAAAATTGTCTATAGCTATAGTCGTTAGTGCCTTTTTCGCATGCCTTGTTGTTGGAGGTTCTACCTTACAAATTAAATTGGGTCTTCATGCAAGTTTGCCAGGAATCATCCAGGCTTCTATAGTGCTGTTCTGGCTAATGATTAAGGCATCTTCTGTTCATATCAAATTAATAAATGCTGTGAGTAAATCGTATGGCCATAGTTGAATTTGAAATAATACTAGCAGCCATCATTTCAATGAGCGCTCCACTAGTGTTAGCGGTAGTAGGGGAGACAATATCTGAACGAGTTGGAATTGTGAATTTGTCTTTAGAGGGATCTTTGTTGATTACTGCAATGGTAGGTTTCGCTGTAGCATCGATAACAGGTAGTGTTTTATTAGGCTTCATCGCAGCAGCGTTGTTAGGGGGAATAATAGCATTACTGATTTGTTTTGCTAATATTACTTTATACATAAATATGATTGCTGTAGGTTTCACTTTGACTATCTTACTAGGCAAATTAAGTTCATATTTGGGACAACCCTTTGTTAGGATTCCGGGTCCTTATGTTCCGCAAATTGAAGTTCCGTGGTTGAAAGAAATTCCGATTATAGGAAAGGCAGTTATAGACCAAAATGTGGTGGTATGGTTGTCTATTGCATCAATTATTATTGCATGGTGGTTTTTATATAAAACTAAGTCGGGTCTTGTATTGAACGCGGTAGGAGAAAACCCATATTCAGCGGATGCTAGAGGTATTAATGTCAAATTTATTAAATATTTCTACGGTACTCTGGGAGGTGCAATAGTTGGGATGGCGGGAGCTTCATTCTCGCTACATTCAATATATGGATGGTCAAACGGACATACTTTAAATTATGGATGGATTTGTTTAGCTATTGTGATATTTGGCGGTTGGAATCCTGTCCGCGGAGCCATAGGAGCATATGCTTTTGGCGGATTGCAAATCATGGCCCTAAAGTTACAAGGAGTACTTTTTGGATTGTCTCAAGTTTTGCCTTTAATTCCTTTTCCACTGATGATAATGTCACTTATATTGATACAATATAGTCAAGACAAACAATTTATCCCTAATAGAGTTAGAAGTATTTTGTTTGGTAATCAACCTGAACATTTAGGAGACACGTTCAAGAGAGGATAAGTTTATGACAGATGTTCAAAGTCCTATAACTGAATTATGGTCAGAGAAAGATATAGACCAAGCAATAAAACGTATTGCTGAGGAAATCGATGATGCTTATTCCAGTCAACAAGTAGTCAATCTTATTCCTATTTTGACTGGAGCTCTTTTGTTCGGTGCTAAATTAGTCATAGAATTGGAAATATTGTCACCAGGCAAATGGAAAGTAATTCCGATAATGTCTAGTTCTTACTTCAATACCTACGAGTCTACAGAACCAGATATCATAATGGTTAGAGATTTCGAAAAACGATTAGATATGGAATCTCCTTGCTTAGTAATCGATGATATTCTTGACTCAGGATTAACTCTATACCGCATTAAAGAATTGTTAGAAGGTCTAACAGGACAAATTTCCAGTATAGCTGTGTTAGTAGATAAAACTGTCAATCGAAAAGTATTGATAGGCCCTGATTATTATGGGTTCAGCCTAGATGAAGACTTGTGGTTGGTAGGTTATGGGATGGATGATAAAGGTCTATTTAGAGGATTAAATTTCGTAGGTTATGTCCAGAGTTAAATTAAATTTTTATGAATTGTCCCTTTGATGTTAATTCAGCGATATTCTGACAATTAAGGTATGTACAAGAGGACCTAAGCCCGCCAAGTAATTGTTTTATGGTGTTTGCAACCGGACCTTTGTCTTTTACGAGTTTAGATATACCTTCTGCGGTTCTGTATTCCGCTATGCCGTCGTAGTGTGTATTCATTGCTTCTTCAGAACTCATACCATAATACAATCTATATTCCGTGTCATTTTCTGTAATAGTAGGCGCTCCTCCCTCTGTATGCCCAGCTAGAATACCTCCAATCATAATAAAATCTGTTCCTGCTACGAATGCTTTTCCCAGATCGCCGGATTCGCTGATTCCTCCATCAGAAATCAGTACTACGTTATTATTTTTGGCTGTATCAGCGCAGTCTAATATGGCTGACAACTGAGGATAACCTACTCCAGTTTCTATTGAAGTAGTGCAAACAGATCCAGACCCGATCCCCAGTTTGACGCCATCTACACCCGCATTAGCTAAGAGTTCCACACCTTCTGGAGTAACTACGTTCCCTGCAAATATGGTTATATCTGGGATTAATACTTTGAGATCAGATATTAAAGAAGCGAAACTATCTATGTATCCATTTGGAACGTCTAGAACAATAATTTTTGCGGTGTGTCCTGTACTATCGGATATATGGTTTAGGTAATCAGTAATATAGTTTTTATTGTCTAATCCAAATGTAGGGAAGGCATATTCCATATCGAGACCTGATTCTATGTAGCTTATCCAGTCTTCAGGGGAAACGAACTTACTCACGGCAGTACATATCTTAAAATTTTGCAAGCTGGAAGCCATTTCAAGAGTCCCTATGTAATCCATGTTAGAAGCAATGATTGGAGTCCCTTCCCAACTGTGACCATTTTTAAAGGTGAATTCCTCTGTTACATTAACAGATCTTCTAGAATTAATTGATGAGAACTGTGGTACTAGATATACGTCACTAAATGCTAGTTTACGTTCATTTGATATAAATTTATTTTGTTCCCGAGTCATAATGAATGAATTCACCTCTCAAACGATAGGATTTTACTCTATTAAATCTCATCATTTCAACAAATAGGAGTTGAATAGAATGTGTAATTAAGGTTTAATAGGAACTATATGAAGCAGATTTGCTTGAGGAGAGGATGTTATGGTCGGTTATAAACCTAATATAGTGTTATCTAATGTTGAATTTGACGTGGTGGGTACGAGACCTGTCAGGCATGATGGTCCCGATAAAGTGATGGGAAGAGCAAGATATGCCGCAGATATACATCTTCCTGGTACGCTGGTGGGTAAAGTACTTAGGAGTCCTCATGGCCACGCTAGAATCAAAGGTATAGATGCTTCGAAAGCATTAGCTTTGGAAGGCGTAAAAGCGGTTGTTACTGCTGATGATTTTCCTGATGTATCTGCAGCTGTATCCGATCAATCTGAAGGTTCTACAGTAAATTATGGATTCTATAGTAGAAATACGATTGCTAGAGAGAAGGCGTTGTACAAAGGACATGCGATTGCGGCGGTGGCTGCTGTTAATGCAGAAGTGGCAGATCAAGCATTAGAACTCATAGAAGTAGATTATGAAGTCTTGGAACCAGTATTTACTGCTGAGGCAGCTATGGAAACAGGGGCACCAGTTCTCCATGAGAGATTGGTTACTTTGAGTAGTCCGGCGCAAAGAGCAGGTGGATATGCTTCAGATGATGCTGGTGATGGAACGAACATATCTAACAGATTTGAATTTACTATGGGTGATGTAGAATCTGGATTTGAAGCATCAGACTTTGTTGTAGAACAAGAATACAGAACTAAACAAGTTCATCAAGGTTATATTGAACCACATTCGGCTACAGCACAATGGAATGTGGATGGTACAGTCACTGTTTGGTGTAGTAGTCAGGGTCACTTTTCTTTAAGAGACCACACCTCTAGGGTTTTAGGCGTTCCAGTATCCAAAATTAAAATTATACCTATGGAAATTGGCGGAGGATTTGGAGGCAAAGGTCAAAGTGGTATGTATTTGGAACCTGTTGTAGTGGCTTTGTCACGAAAAGCAGGATCTCCAGTGAAAATATCTATGACTCGTAAAGAAGTATTTGAAGGAACCGGACCAACGTCTGGAACTATCATTAAAGTAAAAATGGGTGCTACTAAATCCGGAGAAATGTTGGCAGCTCAAGCTCACTTGATTTATGAGGCAGGTGCTTTCCCTGGGTCACCTGTTCCATCTGGTTGCCGAACAATGTTTGCTCCTTATCAAATACCGAACGCTTACATTGAAGGAATGGATGTTGTAATCAATGTACAAAAATCTGCGGCTTACCGAGCTCCTGGCTCCCCTGCAGCCTCTTTTGCTGCTGAGCAAGTGATAGATATGTTGGCTAAAGAAATAGGTATGGATGCGTTAGAATTTAGATTGAAAAATGCTGCGAAAGAAGGTTCCAGGCAGCCAACAGGCCCAGTATATAGAAAGATAGGATTAATTGAATGTTTAAATGCTGCCCAACAACATGATCATTGGAATGCCCCACTAACTGGTCCAAACCAAGGAAGGGGAGTTGCTGTCGGGGCGTGGTTCAATAACTCAGGACCGGCTAGTGCGGTAGCGAGCGTTAATCCTGATGGAACTATAGGTTTGGTTGAAGGAGCCCCTGATATTGGAGGTAGCCGCACAGCGATGGCTATGCATGTCGCTGAAGTGCTAGGCTTACCTGCAGAGGACGTTAAACCAAGCGTAGCTGACACAGATTCGATTGGTTACAGCTCCGGTGCCGGTGGTAGTGGAGTAACATTTAAAATGGGTACAGCTTGTTATTTGGCAGCAGAAGATGTTAAGCAACAATTGATTGAACGAGCAGCTAAGATATGGGAAGTAGAAGTAGAGGATGTTGAGTACGTTAAATCTGAATTGCATCATAAATCTGATCCTGAACTAAAAATGACGTTCACTGAATTAGCTCGGCGACTAAACGGTACGGGTGGACCTATAGTAGGAAGAGGTACAGCTAATCCTGGTCAAGTTGGAAATGCTTTCTGCGTAAATATTGTTGACGTAGAAGTAGATCCAGATACAGGCAAGACTGATATTTTGAGGTTTACGGCCATTCAAGACGTTGGTAAGGCTATACATCCTAGTTACGTGGAAGGCCAGATTCAAGGTGCCTCGGTTCAAGGGATCGGATGGGCTTTGAATGAGGAATACTTTTATGGAGAAGAAGGTCAGATGCTAAACTCTAGCTTCTTGGATTATAGGATGCCTACCAGTTTAGATTTGCCAATGATTGATACGGTTATAGTAGAGGTAGAAAATCCCGGTCATCCAATGGGTGTAAGAGGTGTTGGAGAAGTTAGCTTAGTGCCTCCAATGGCTGCCGTTGCTAATGCCATTGCAGACGCTGTTGACATTAGACCTAATCAATTACCTATGAATCCTAATGTGGTCTTGACTTCTATTCTAGAAAAATAAACTAGTTCATGTGCAGGGTCTAATCTGAATTGGGAAGGCTCTGCGCATTTATATGTTCAGCTTCTATCGATTAGATGGTCCATACCATCATTTGTCATGTTGTCGAGGAAGACTCGTTTCTTGGGTTGTTGTGAATTCTTAAATTCAGATATGACTTCATCTGCATACAAGATATGTATAGTATCATAGGCGTTTTTCAAAATTTGGCTATGACGGTCTAACGGATAATCGTTTAGCACATAATTTGCTATCGCACGTATGCTATTTACACCATTCATGTGACTTATTATTTCTTTTACGAGTTGGCTACAAGGTATTCCTTCGGGATTGCTATTGGTTATAAGCGTATCGGCTTTTATGAATTCTCCTTGGCCCAGAATATATTGATTAGTGACTTTGACTGAAGGACTTAGTTTAGGGATTAACCCCCAAAATTCTTTCAAGGTTTCTGGTTTGCTAGGGTCGAGTTTGGATAAAAATGATCTCCGGTCTATCCTGGACTTCTCTACTGACTGCACGCTGTCATTGAAGCTCTGAGGCATCAGTCCTTTGGTTAAAACAGCTCTCTCATAACCATGAGGGGGTTGTCCTGCTACGGCTCTTATAAAAGCATGGCGAGAGGTGTAATTATTGAACTCAGGTAGGATTTTTCTGGCTTCCCAAAAATAAGAATCGCTAATTAGATTACTTGAATAAAATAGCTTCGCCATTTCTCTAAAATGATTGTATTCTTTGAAATAGAGTTGCTGGTAACTACTGCCTACTTGTTCAAAATCAATAGGATTATCTGATATTGTCTTAACGTAGGAGGATGCTAATACCGCTCCCATCATTGCCATGTGGACTCCAGATGAAAACAGAGGATCGATAAAACATGCGGCGTCACCTACTTGAACGTAATTAGGCCCATAAAGTTTAGAACATTTGTATGACCAATCCTTGGTAACTTTAGGCGTGGCTGTGATCTGGGAACCACATAGCATTTGTTTAACTTTATCTGATTTGTCCAGCTCAGATAAGTAAAATTGGGTCACACCTATATCCGCCAATTTATGTTGGATGGTATGACTATCTACTACTATTCCCACACTAGCTAGATCATCTGATAAAGGAATTACCCATATCCAGCCTCCTTCATAGGACTCTATAAATATATTGTTGGTATCTGGTTCCGGTAAATATTGAACGCCTGAATAATAAGCATATACAGATAAATTTTGGAACGACGTATCCCATTCGCGAGTTTGGAGGTCTTGACCTAACAGGCAGTGTTGCCCACTAGCATCTATCAAGTACTCGACATCAATAGATTTCTTTTGTGAATCTTTCTCTATTTCAATGTTCGAGACGGAACCATTAGTAAAATTAACAAGATTTACATTTGTTCCTTCATACACGTTGACTCCGTGGAGTTTGGCATTATCTAGTAATATCTTATCGAATATTGGCCGAGATACTTGATAAGAGTGCGGATATGTTTTGTTGGTTTCAGCGAAGTACCAGCTCCAGGGCTCTCTGTCTGAACCCCAGACCATGGTCGCGCCATATTTTTTTAGGAATCCTGCATCTTCTATTTGTTTGGAAACACCCAATTCTTCTAGGATAGGTAAACTGGCAGGTAATAAGGATTCCCCAATGTGTTCTCGAGGAAATTTTTCACGTTCAAATAGATCTACAGAGTATCCTTGCTTGGCTAACATTGTAGCGGCGGTTGAACCAGCAGGTCCGCCTCCAATAATGGTTATTTTATTACTCATTTTTTAGATTACTCGAATTGTACTAATATACCATCTGGATCATAAACAAAGAACGTGCGCATATTACCGTTCTCATCTCTAAAATCTGATTCGTCTCCAGCGAGTTTCACTCCACTAGAAAGTAATTTCGTGATAGTTGTATCTAAATCTTTGACCTTAAAGGAGAGATGGGTTATGCCCACTTGATCAAGTTTGATGGGGTTTTGCTCAATTTTGTCATCAGGATGGGAAGTTAATACGAGGAAAGGTACAGTGTCAGACTCATTCATATAGATATTAGCGACTGTTCTGTGGTTGTGGGTAGACTGATACATGTGGTCTGATTGGGAGCCAGGTCTATTTAGCATTTCTTGAGTTTGTTGCATCTTTACATAGAACCCGAGTAAATCTCTATAAAAATCTAAAGATTTTTCTAAATTGTTCACGCATATTGCTATGTGTGCTACGTGTGTTACTGCCATAATCCCCCTCTTTTAGTTTTTATGTATAGCGTGACCGCCGAAATAATTTCGCATCACAGCTAATAACTTCGCTCCAAAAGGTTCAGATTGCCTGGAGCGGAATCGCTGTTGCAGTGATGCAGTTATAACGGGTAGTGGTATACCTAAACGTATTGATTCGGTCACCGTCCATCTACCTTCTCCAGAATCTTCTACGTACGGTTTAATGTCAGTTAATTTGTTGTCATCTTTTAATGCTTGGTGGATTAGATCTAATAACCACGATCTAATTACACTTCCGTTTGACCAAATTTCAGATACTTCTTCTAGGTTAAAATCATATTCATCGGAGGAATCTAATAATTCAAATCCTTCCGCGTACGATTCCATTAATGCATATTCAACACCATTATGGACCATTTTTAGATAGTGTCCTGCTCCTGTTTTCCCTACGTAAGCATATCCAGATTTTCCATTGGCGGCCAAGGACTCAAATATTGGAGTCATGTGCTCAAATGCTGTTTTTTCACCTCCAATCATCAGACTATATCCTTGTTGTAGCCCCCATATTCCACCGCTTGTGCCGACATCTAGAAAACGTAATTGTTTATCATGCAAATGCTTTCCTAGTTTAATTGTATCGGGATAGTGATTATTCCCTCCATCAATGATGATATCTTCCGGATCGAGTAAATTCGATAGTTTTGTGATTGTAGTCTGGGTGGCTTCTCCGTGAGGGACCATCACCCAGATTTTTCGTGGAGTAGATAGTTTTAAGACCAGATCCTCTAATGATGAACTAGATATCGCTCCATCACTAACATATTGGTTCATAACGTCTTGGTTTGTGTCATAACAAAACACTGAATGCCCACCACGCAGTAGTCTTGTTACCATGTTTCCCCCCATTCGGCCTAAACCTACCATTGCTATTTCCATTGCAGATTCCTTGAGTAAAGATTTATTTCGGTCCGAGTTTGGACATAATGGTTTCACATATGTTTTTTGCTTCGAAGCCAAAATGAGAGAATAGAGCTTGGCCAGGTGCAGATGCCCCGAAGGTATCTATTCCAACACTGATCCCATTTCCACCTACATATTTTGCCCATCCGAAAGTACTGGCAGCCTCTATAGAGACTTTAATACTAGATTTAGGTATAACGGTGCTTTTATATTCATCAGATTGCTGATCGAATAATTCCCATGAAGGCATAGATACGACATTAGACGAAATATTATTGTTTTCTAGTAACTCACTTACTTGTACGCCAAGATGTACTTCAGATCCGGTAGCAATTATAGTGACAGTGGGTTCATTGTTGCTTGACTTTAATATGTATCCTCCTTTGGAAGGGGGTTGTAAGTCGATGCTATCACCTGTACAGAGATTTGGAAGAGATTGCCTACTCAAGATTAATGCAGTGGGACCATGAGTATTTAAAATGGCTGACCTCCATGCGGCTACGGTTTCTATGGAGTCTGCGGGACGAATTACTGTCAAATTTGGTATTGATCTCAGTGATGCTAAGTGTTCAATTGGCTGGTGCGTGGGACCATCTTCTCCCACTCCTATAGAATCGTGAGTGAATACGAAAACTACTCGTTGATTCATCAATGCTGCCAAGCGAATACTTGGTTTCATGTAATCAGAGAACACTAAGAATGTTGCAGTGAAGGGAATGAGCCCTCCATGTAAAGCCATACCGTTAGCAATTGAACCCATAGCATGTTCACGGACTCCAAAATGGAAGTTTCTGCCGGATCGATTTTCTGAACTATAATCTTCGAATTCATTTAAATTGGTTTTTGTGGAGGGAGCTAGATCCGCTGATCCTCCTAAAAGTCCTGGGATACTCTTTGCGATCTTGTTGATCACAATGCCAGATGCTTCTCGGGTAGCCATGTTTGCAGATTCACTGTTAAATAAATTTGATAATTCTGCATCCCAGTCGGCGGGGATATCTCCATCAGTTTGACTAATTAGTTTTGTATATTTGTCCGGATGTTGTTGCATATATGATTGAGTTTTATTATTCCAATCCATTTCATCATTGGCGCCTTGGACACCGATTTGGGAAAGGTGTTCCTTGACTAAATCTGGTACAGAAAATGGGGCTTCGAGTTTCCAGTCTAATGACTGTTTAGTCAGTATCACTTCATCAGTACCAAGAGGTTCCCCGTGGGCTGATGCGGTTCCTGATTTGTTAGGGCTACCATTTCCTATTACTGTTTTACAAATTACTAGACTTGGCTTGGATGTTTCATTTTGAGCGAGTTTTATTGCATCATGTATTTCGGTAAGGTCAGATCCATCTATCGGTCCTATGACTTGCCAACCATAAGCTTTAAATCTATCAGATACATTTTCGGTGAATGATAAATCTGTATCACCTTCTATAGATATATTATTGCTGTCATACAAGTAGATCAGTTTATGTAGCTTAAGCGTTCCGGCTATTGATGCAGCTTCTGATGCGACTCCTTCTTGAAGATCTCCGTCAGATACAATACCGTAGGTGAAATGGTCAATGATTTGGTGTTCCGTAGTGTTAAATTCTTTCGCAAGGTTGGTTTCTGCTATCGCCATACCGACGCCATTTGCGAACCCTTGTCCTAAAGGCCCAGTGGTTACTTCCACTCCAGGAGTGACCCCGTACTCTGGATGCCCCGGGGTTTTACTTCCCAATTGTCTGAATGCCATTAAGTCTTCTAGGCTAACTTTGTAGCCGGTTAGATGGAGCAAGCTGTATAGGAGAGCTGAAGCATGGCCAGGAGATAAAATAAATCTGTCTCGGTTAATCCATTGGGGATTTTCGGGGTTATGTTTTAGGAAATCTTTCCAGAGAACATAGGCCATAGGAGCAGCCCCCATGGGAGCGCCAGGGTGGCCTGATTTAGCTTTTTCGACAGAATCAACTGATAGCAGTTTGATAGTGTTTATGCTTAGCATATCTAAATTTTGTTCAGTCATTATATATCCCCTACCATTAGTGTTAAGCCTTTTGGAACACCCTGCTAATTATCAACGTATATCGTTTTCAAAACAAGTCTGTTCAAGTATGATTATCTAATACTAAATACAGAGAGTGTATTGAATGGATTATTCAACAAATTTATCTAGTAATGGACCTATAGATGTTCTCACGCACCCCGGATTAAAGGCGGATGTTAAATATATCTTTTCTGTTACCAATACAGTTCCAGAATGTATTGATCCAGTTGAATACAGTAAAGCTGCCACAAAAGCAATCCATAATAACAGTGTTAGTTTTGGCCCATATCCACCGGCTTTGGGGCATGAGCCACTAAGAGACTTACTTAAGTCTTCAGTTTCAAAAAGACGAGCCATTCATTGTGAGCCAGATGATATCTTAATAACTGATGGAGCGGGCGGAGCTCTTAAAATGCTAGTAAATGCCTTTATAGGCCCAGGCGATGTGGTAGTAGCAGAGCAATATACTTATTTAGGAACTCTCAGGATGCTGATGGAAAAAGGTGCTGAAGTGATTCATTCGGATATTGATGCTCATGGCCTTATTCCGGAATCTTTAGATAACGTAATTAGTGATTTAGTGAGCCGGAATAAAAAACCCAAGTTCATCCTCACGATTCCTGTTTATCAAAATCCTACGGGTATTACCTTGTCGTCAGATAGAAGACAGCAAATATTAGATATAGCCATCAAATATGACATCCCAATTATTGAAAATGAATCCTATGCTGATTTTAGAATAGATGGTCCTGAATTGCCTCATTCAATAAAATCATTAGATACTGACGATTTGGTAATTTATGTTTCTTCCTTTACAAAACTATTAGGATGTTCTTTAAGAGTAGGGTTTATGATTGCTCCCAAACAGGTATTGGAACTGTTAGAAGTTAGGAGGCCCAGCCATTTGGCAGTAGTAACTGTTTATGAATATTTGAGTGAGCATTACGAATCTCATGTTACGAGGGTGGCGGAGATGTTGAAAGCTAGAAGAGATAGCATGGCCGACGCTTTAGCTAATTATTTACCTGAAGCTGATTTTACATTGCCACATGGAGGGATGATGATGTGGATCAAAATGCCTGAGAAAATCAATTCCTGGGCATTACTAGATGAAGCTGTTGAGAATGATGTCAAATACAATCCAGGTGGAGTTTTCAGAGTACAGAGAGACCAAAATCAGTTTTTCAGGCTGACTTATAGCCATAACACTCCAGAAGAAATCACTACTGGTATTGCTTCGCTATCTCAAATGTTAAAAAAACATCTAGATTCTTGATAATCATCGTTTTTTATCGAATTATCTGATTATTTGTTCAAATGGGCGGTATTTTTGATTTTAAGAATTAGGTTTGTTTGATATATTGATTTTGGTGTCCGAGTGTTCTGTTCTAATCAGCCATTATCTAATCACTCTTACCATCGCCGGAAACGGCAACTCTTTTGCACCATTCTTGGACCTCCTTGACTCGGACACCACTTAGTCAAGTTTGGTACCATGGGAAATACTTTTGAGTGGATAGAAATGTGAAATACCTCGTATTGTCAGTAATCACTTTGGTGATCCTCATATTTTTCGTGGCTACCGCGGAATTCGATAGGATGCTTAGTTCCTTTACGTCTTTGCGTGTAAGCTTTTTAATGCCAGCTATAGGTATATACTTCTTGTCGTTACTGTTTCGAACGCTTAGATGGAAAATGTTGTTAAGTAACTTCCAAGGTATTTCACCTTATAACTTGTTTCAGGCAGTGTGCATTGGATATATGGTGAACAATATATTACCAATGCGCATAGGTGAGTTTGTGCGAGCTTATTTCTTGGGGACAAAACATAATATTAGTAAGACCACGGTATTGGTTACTGTTTTTGTTGAAAGGATACTTGATGCAGTAGTATTGATTGGATTTTTATTAGTTATAATCTCATTGAATGCGCAGACTTTACTGACAGGACTCACTCAGCAATATTTGACTTTAGGATTTTCTATACTCATTGGTGTATTCCTGATCATGTTTGTATTAATGGTGTATTCTGCTCACAATCCAGTTTTAATTAAAAAAACTACCACCGTTTTAACTATCCTAGCTCCTGCTAAGTTAAAAGATAAGTTAATTGATTTTAGTGATTTGGTGGAATCAGGACTGACAGCAGTTAAGAGTCCTAAAAGTTTACTGTTATTATTCTTGGCATCTTTACCAGTTTGGATATCTGAGATAACAGTTTTTTGCATTATTGGATACGCTATGGGATTTATGCAATTCCATGACTTCAATTATGTAGAGTTGTTCTCCAGTATGACTTTAGTTACATCACTAGCAAATTTGGTAAGTTCTATCCCGTCTGCTCCTGGAGGAGTTGGAATATTTGAGTTAACAGCTCGTGAAGTGGTAGTTTTTAACACTGGAGGGTCTATTGATAGGTCCGTTGGTTCAGCATTCGCACTACTTGTTCATGGTATTTTAATCATACCTGTGACTATATTGGGCCAGTTGTTACTTTGGTCAAATAATTTGTCATTACGTAAATTGGTAGCTGTTAATCGTGATTAATGAATACCTTGGTCATTATCATCAGTGTGACTAGGAGAATCTTTTCTTCCACCTGTTCCATCTTGGTTAAAGCGATTGGGTCTGAATGCATCTAATTGTGGAGTCGACACCCCATGAGTTATTTCAATTGATGCCAATTCTCCAATCAAAGGAGCTAGAGTTACCCCGCTATGAGTAACAGCCATATATGCGTTGGGAGTTTCTTTGACAAACCCAACTGCAGGAAACCCATCTAATGGCATTGGCCTATATCCAATTGGTTCAACCCTAGGCTCGGCGTCACCTAATTGCGGAAGGTATTGGGTGGCAAATTCTACAAGTCTTCTAGCGTTGTCGATTGAATCATCTGTATTTTTGCTACTTTGTTCACCTTCTCCTATTACGAATGTACCATCAATAAGTTGTTTCATATGCACTTCTCTACCATATTCTTCTAATGATGGAGCATAGACTATTCCGTTTAGCAGCGGTGGCATTGGACTGGTTTTGACTACTACCCCAGGGCTAGTTGACTGAGGCAGGAATGTGTTGGCTTTATATCCTATCTCAGTCGTGTCTATGCCTGCTGCTATCACTACCACGTCACAAGGCAGGGTGCGGTTATTTGTTTTTACTCCCACAATTTGGTGATTCGTATCGTCAAATTCGAAGCTTTCAAATGATTCGCCCAATGATACTTCTCCGCCAGATTCGATTATTTTATCTATGGCAGCTTGGATGACTCTTGGTGGCTCTACTTGCCCTTCTATTTCACATATTGAAGCAGCTTTGACATTTTCAATCACTAAATTAGGTTCGTGAACTTGCAGTTCGGATTGACTGGCAAGCCTGATAGGATATCCATATGACTGAGCGCGTTCAACTTTCTGAATTAATGCTGTTGCCCTATCATCTGAAGTTTCCCATGTGACTGTACCCCCCAATTTTAGTCCTACGTTAGTTCCTAAAGACTGACCGTACCTTGGCCACATTTCCATAGATCGCCTATTTAAATCATGATAATCAAATGGCGTTTTCCCTGCAGCATTGATCCATGCGAAAGAAAGTCGGGATGCTCCATTAGTCTGAGTATCTTTATCGATGAGCGTTATTTTAGATCCATATTGCAATAGATTAACTGCTATAGATGTACCAACTATTCCAGCACCAATTACAACTATATTATTGGGTTGTGTCATATCTAACAATTCTCCAGATGATTTTATTTTTTGAACCTTGCAGGCCTATATTCCTCGAGTTCCGGAATTTGAACGTCATAGTTGATTTCTGTGGCTACGTATTCACCAACTAATGCGGCTAAAGTTACCCCGCTATGCATTACTGAAATGTATACATTCCCCCAACTCTCGTCGTATCCCAAGACTGGGAACTTGTCTTCAGGCATTGGACGATATCCAACTGGTTCGGCTATTGCCGTAGCTGTCTTCAATTGTGGGAAATATTCAGTTAAGTGGAGTAATAAGTTCTCCGCCTTTTCCTGAGAATCATCATTTTGTTCATGATGATTCCCGATTCCACCTCGTTCATTGACCATTTGATATGAACCGTCTACTCTTTGGCGAATGTGAACCTCAGATTGTTCATCATTCCCTGGGTACGTTCCGTCGTTGATAGCCGGGCTCATAATAATCCCATGCAATGTTTTAGGTTGGGGATCTGTCCATGCTACTACGCCGGGACTTTCTAGTAATGGGATGTATATATCAAGTAAATCAGCAAGCTGCTGTGTTCCTGTACCTGCTGCGATCACTACAGTATCGCAAGATATGGTCCCGGTTGAGGAAATTACCCCCGTTATCCTTTGGCTATCAGCATCTTTTTGAAATCCTGTGACAGCACAGCTGTTTATGATTTCGCCACCATTTTCTTTGATTTTGAATTGACATGCGTCTATAACTCGTTTAGGTTCCACATGACCTTCATTTGGTATATATTGCCCAAAGGTCATATTTTTAATGTTTATTGAAGGATCTTTAGCCTTTATAAAATCTTCGTCAACTATTTGAACAGGGTAATTCCAGGATTGTAGAGTTTCTACACGTTGCCGAGCTAAGTCTGCTCCTTCTTCACTGTTTTCCCATTTGATAGTTCCGTTCAGGTTTAGACCTACTTCTGTACCCAGCTGTTTCGCGAATGTAGGCCATTTGTTCACAGAAGTTCTGCATAAACTGTGATATCCGATCGGACTTTTTGAGGAGGCATTCACCCATGCGAAAGAATGTGCCGAACATGATTCCTGAAAAGGGCCTTTGTCTACTATCACAACTTTGTTACCTAGAGATGACAATTGGAAGCCGATGGCACTGCCGATTATGCCACCACCGATGATGACGACTGTTTTGTTTTCCATATGTAATAACTCCTAAGGTCTATAAATTATGTATTTTTGAATTATTGTATCCGATTCTTAGGCATGTTAACCCATGAACTCATTTCGTGTGGTTCTGTAGTAGGCATGGCCTCGCAAACATATTGGTCTGTGATGGATGAAAGATTAGTAACTCCCAGGAGTTTCATGGTGATTTCTATTTCTTGCCTAAGAACACTCAACAATCTGACCAATCCCTGAGTACCATTAGCTGCGATTCCCCAGCCTTGCATTTTACCTATGGCAACGGCATCTGCGCCAAGAGCTATTGCTTTGACTACATCGCTACCTCGTTGAATTCCTCCATCTAACACGATTTGTGTTTTACCTTTTATGGCATCATTGATAGCAGGTAACATGTCTAGAGTTCCTAATCCATGATCTAATTGTCTGCCTCCATGGTTAGATATCCACACTACGTCCACACCATGTTCTACCGCCAGTGTGGCATCGTTCGGCGTAGCTATACCTTTAACTATTAAAGGAAGCTTGCAATAATTCTTTATCATATCTAAAGATTCCCATGTGACAGAAGCTTGCCAATGAGGTTCAGGAGGATTTCTTCTCGACATAGGCACCCACCGGCTTAGCATAGGTCTTTCCCTAATGCTGTAACTTGCAGAATCCACAGTAATACAGAGAGCTTTATATCCTGCTTCTGTGATGCGATCTATCATATTTTTGGTCCATTCCCAATCTCCGTGGATATAGAGTTGATAGAACTTGGTATTATCTGCACAGGACGCGGTTTCTTCTAATGAAGGTTGTGTAACGGAACTTACAACATGAATTGTAGACATCTCTTCCGCTGCTTTTGATACTGCTGTAGCGGCTTCCGGATGAAATACCTGTAGTGACCCAATGGGAGCCATCATTATCGGTAGATCAATTTTGTAACCTAGTATGGAAGTTGTTAGATCAACTGTTGAAACATCTACTAGTACTCTAGGTTGAAATGCTATCCGATCAAAAGCTAGACGGTTTCGCCTCATGGTAGTTTCTGATTCTGTCGCGCCGACTAGGTAATTCCATGGTCCGTCTGCTAGATTCTGTCGGGCTCTTTGTATGATTTCTTCATTGGTAACAAATTGCTCCATTAACTGGTTACTCCCTTCAATATAATGATTTCGTTGTTCACTATGATTTTAGTTATGCTTAATTTTACATAAATGGTAATATTTAGCTAGTTGTATAAATGACGTTGATGGAGGGAATTATGCCGTATGGGGATTTAGAGTGGCTAGCTTTAACACAGGAAGAAACGATTGAACCTGATTTACCTATTTGTGACCCTCATCATCATTTTTGGGATTACAGATCGATCAGAATTCCATATCAAAGATATCTTCTGCATGAATTAATTGCAGATATAAGCAGTGGACATAACGTTAAGTCTACGGTATTCATAGAGACAACAGCTATGTATAAATTGGATGGTCCTATGGAATTGCGTTCTGTTGGAGAAGTTGAATTTGTACAGGGATTGGCTGCTGCGAGTGCTAGCGGTTTATATGGAGATTATAAAGCTGCTGCTGCAATAATTGGAAAGGCTGATTTGAACTTGGGAGATAAAGTTGAAGTAGTTTTGGATGCTTTACAAGCAGCCAGCCCAAACAGATTTAGAGGCATTAGGTATGCATGTGGTTGGGACAGCCATCCAGAAGTAGAAAATCGAGCTAAGAAAGAACAATTACTTGATCCCAAATTTCAACAAGGCGCTAAGATACTTGCAAAAAAAGGGCTTACTTTGGATAACACCGTTTATTTTCCTCAACTTCCAGAGTTAGCTGCTTTTGCAAATGCAGTTCCAGATTTGACAATTGTGTCTAACCACATAGGGGGACTTTTAAGAGTTGGCCCTTACGGTCATCGGGATGATGAAGTTATTCCTGAGTGGAAAAGAAATATAGATACATTGGCAGAATGTCCTAATGTATATATGAAATTAGGGGGGCTAGGACAACCTAGGTATGGTTTTGACTGGTATACCAGAGAACAACCTATTGATTCTATAAGTCTAGCTGAAGATTTAGCGCCACTTCTCGAGTATTGCATTGAAAAATTTGGTCCTGAAAGGTGCATGTTTGAATGTAATTTCCCTCCTGATAAAGTTTCTTATTCCTTCAATGTTCTATATAACGCATTTAAGATATTGTCTAAAAGCTACTCGAAATCTGAAAGAGCTGCCATGTTTCATGACACAGCGGTGACAGTTTATAACATCAATGAATGACTATGGTTTAGATAGATATGCTTACAAACGATAATAGAGAAAAACTAAAGAGTGTTAGTACTGCTACTCTTTCGACAGTGTTGTTTAAGCGAGGGTTACGGAATGCGTTTATGATGGGCCCCAAACTTATGAACGAGGCTTCCTGTTCTATGGTAGGAGAGGCCTATACTTTACGCTATATCCCTGCTCGAGAAGACTTAGATGTTTTGAGTGTATTTGAAGATACGAAACATCCTCAGAGGAAGGGAGTAGAAGAATGCCCTGTTGGCCATGTTATGGTTATTGATAGTAGGGGTGATGCCAGTGCTGCATCAGCAGGGAATATATTGGTTACTCGGTTAATGGTAAGAGGTGCGGCAGGAATAGTTACAGACGGTGGTTTCAGAGACTCCGCGGATATTGCTAAATTGAATTTTCATGCATACCAATCTAGCGCCTCTGCTCCTACTAATTTGACTAAGCACCATGCCGTTGACCTAAATGTACCTATCGGATGTGGCGGAGTCGCTGTCTATCCAGGTGACATAGTAGTGGGAGACGGAGATGGTGTGATAGTAATACCTCAGGAGCTATGTAATGAAGTTGCATTTGAAGCATATGAGATGACGATTTTTGAGAATTTTGTTGAGGAACGTGTAAAGAACAATCATCCTATATTTGGGCTTTATCCTCCTACGGATCCTAATACGAAATTGGAATTTGATAAATGGCTGAAATCAGGAGGGGTGTAATTGAACGATAATAAAGATGATATTAAGTCTAAAGTAGATTTGTCTAACTGGAGGTTTCCTCCATACAACAGATGGGCATTTCAGCATGTTTCTGAATTGGTAGAATCAGTAGATATTGAAAATGATCCCTCGAACACATGGAGTCTTCCTGAAAACTTACAACCTATAGAACATATTGTAGTTCAAGGCAATGATGGTTCAGAAATCAGTTTTGATCAATTTCTTAATCAGAGTTTCACTGATGGTTTCATTGTAATTAAAGATCAAGAAATTGTTTATGAAAAATATCTGAATGGGATGAATAAAAATTCGAAGCATATATTGATGTCTGTTTCAAAATCAGTATTGGGATTAGTAACAGGCATATTAATTGATAGAAAAGAAATAGATGCCAATATTCTTATAGGAGAGTGTTTGCCCGAATTAAAGGATTCAGGGTATTCCGATTGCACGGTTCAGAATCTTTTGGATATGACTGCGGCGGTGGATTTTGACGAAGATTACTATGCGACCTCTGGACCAATGATAGCTTATAGAAGATCAACTAATTGGGATCCGCCAGAGAATGATATTAACGGTCAACAGGACTTAAAGTTATTTTTGGCAGGTATGGGTAGAAGACCTGACCCACATGGGCAGATCTTTAAATATACTTCTCCTAACAGTGATCTGTTGGGATGGGTGATAGAGCGTTCTACTGGCAAAAAATTTCGAGAAGTGATGTCAGAAGTGTTATGGAAACCTATAGGCACAAATGATTCTGCCTTTGTAACGATCGATTCATCTGGTTCACCTAGAACAGCAGGCGGCATAAATATGTCATTGAGAGATTTGGCATTGCTAGGCAATTTGGTAGCTAATGGGGGATATAGAGATAAAGAACAAATAATTTCAAACAAATGGTTAGGTCAATTATTTGACGGAGATAAGAGAGCTTGGGAGTCAGGAAACTTCGCCGAATATTTCAATGGCATGCCAATTACTTATAGGAACCAGTGGTATACGTTGCATCAAACAAATCCAATAGTGTTCTGTGTAGGTATTTACGGGCAATACATGTTTGTTGATGTTAATAACAAAATAGTTATAGCTAAATTTTCATCTCAAGAATATCCGTTGGATCCTGACCAGAAAAAAGTTATGTCCAATGCATGTCTTAGTATCATTGAGGCAATCACATAAATAATATTATATAAACCAGAGGTATTCTGGGCATTGTAAATAGGAGGAACCATGGTAGAAATTATGACAGGCAAAATGGCTTTGTTAGAAATGCTTAAAGCAGAGGGAGTAACTCATATATTTGGGAATCCAGGGACTAGTGAAGCCCCTATAATTGATATGCTGCCTGACTATCCTGAATTCACTTATATAATGGCTCTTCAGGAAAGCGTTGCGGTTGGGATGGGTGAAGCTTACGCGCGTGCAACTCAGAAACCTTCTTTGGTAAGCTTGCACGTAGACAGTGGCCTTGCCAATGGAATAGCTTTGATGCTCGATGCTTTAAATTCAGGGACTCCAATGGTGGTTACTTCTGCCAACTACGACATCCGTAAAGTAGTTGAAGGTACTACAGACCTAGCAGAGCTGGTAAAGCCTGTAACAAAATGGTCAATTCAGCTAACTCATCCAGATCAAATACCTGGGGCAATCAGGAGAGCTTTTAATGAGGCAAATACCCATCCTAAAGGGCCGGTGTATATTGGATTGACAGCGAATGCTTTAGAGGATTCTGCAGAGATGAATATCATACCTTCGAGATACACATCAGATAAAATACGACCTGATCTAGATAGCATAGAGCAGGCAGCCGATTCATTAATTAAAGCAGAGAATCCTGTTTTAATAGTAGGAGATCGTGTTTCTGATGATGATGCGGTTGGTGAGGCGGTGAGATTGGCTGAAATGCTCGGCTTGCCCGCGTATCAGTTTAGAGGAGCAGAAGTCTCATTCCCAACGACCCATAAACAATATCTAGGAATATTGAATTTGCGTAATTCTGCAAACAGAGAATCTTTAAAAGCCTGTGACACAGTGATTGCTGTAGGTATGAATGCATTTGAAGAACTGTTTTATTGGGGGGATGTGATTCTAAACGAAGAATCTACATTGATACATATAGATTCCTCCGCAGTTAACATAGGGAAATCAGAACCTACGAATATAGGAATTATTTCCCATTGTAAAATGGGTCTACAGGAACTGAATCATAATGTTTCTGACAAATTGAGGACTATTGATTCTTCTATTATTGAGAAAAGATTGCAACGCACATTGGATGAAAAAAAGTACAAACAAGATTCTTTTGTTGAGAGCACGAAAAACAAATGGAATGATAAACCAATGTCAGTGGCTCGCATGATGCATGAATTTGTAGCGGGGTTACCTGAAAATGCGGTCGTTGTTGATGATTCCATTAGTAATAGGGCAATTGTAAGAGAGTATCTAGAAGGTATAGAACGAGGCGACATTGTAGGATACAGAGGACAATCGATTGGCGGAGGGATAGGTGTCACAATGGGTGCCCAATGTGGGTATCCAGACAGGAAAGTATTTGGGCTAATAGGGGATGGTTCAGCGATGATGACCGTTCAAGGTCTCTGGACTGCGGTAAATGACAATATACCTTGCGTGTTTGTAATTCTCAATAATGGTATGTATAGGGTATTAAAAGTGAATTTTAATATCTATCAACAGGACATATTGAATGTCGAACCTGCAGGTGGTAGTTTACCTTATTCGGATTTTCCTAGTCCATTTGATATGGCGGCTATAGCTAAAAGTATGGGTATGGAATCTGAAAGAATTACAGATCCAGAAGATATTAAAGATGCAGTGGTTCGGGCGTCTAAATTGGATAAGCCTGTACTATTAGATATTGTTATAGACGGTTCATTATAAATAGACCTTAATTAGTAAACAGGTCTATGACGTTAGCAATAACACCAGAGTTTTGACGTTTGTAGAACTCTGTGTAGCCACATTCTGTGCAGGATACAAAGGTGAACCTACGATTTTGAATGTTAAGAATTTTAGTTAAGAATCCGCCTGTGACTCTCATGTCGCCTTCTTCGTAAGAAGGATTTCTACATTTGTCACAGGCATATGACACTGTATGTTTCATGGCAATTAACCTTGTGGGATTATATATACCACTTAGAATCTAAAACCTATTATAATAATAAAGGTCGGTTACATAACATAAAAAAACAACGCAAAAAAAAACATTATTTAATTTTGAATGTCAGAAGTCTCAACATCAATTCGTAAAGATATATCGCTCTATTGTTCAAGTTGCGGAGCATCCTTTCCGCCTGATATGCGATTGTTAGCATGCACTGTATGTGGGGAACCGTTATTGGTTAAATACGGAGAAATTTCATCAAACCCCCACATGGAAATTCCTGTTTATTCCTGTAACGCACTTGTTAGCTTAGGTGAAGGAAACACTCCAGTAATAAAAATGGATAAATTGGGGTCACGGTTACCCTGCGAAAATATATTTGCCAAATTAGAATTCATGAATCCCACAGGATCCTTTAAAGATCGAGGAACTGCAATGATGATCTCTGTAGCTAAAGGATTTAATATTGCTAACTTGGTAGAGGATTCTTCTGGGAATGCAGGATCATCGGTTGCTGCTTATTGTGGTAAAGCAGGTATCACAGCTCATATTTTTGTACCCAGCTCTGCGCCCCAACCAAAATTAGATCAGATATCAGTATATGGAGCAATTGCACACAAGATTGAAGGAACGAGGGAAATGGTTACAGACGCTGCCTCTGATTTTGTAGACGAAAAGGGATACGTGTACGGGGCCCATAAATTGAGCCCATATTTTTTAGAAGGCACTAAAGCATTTGCTTATGAAATTGCAAGACATAATTTGGGAGAAATGCCAGAACATATAATTATGCCGGTAGGTAATGGAAGCTTATATATTGGTGCCTGGTTAGGGTTCAAAGAACTTATTTTTAAAGGTGTTATATCAAAAATGCCCAAGATGCATGTGGTGCAAGCTAGTGCTGTTAAACCGTTAGTTAACCTGTTTTCAGGGAATCATGAGGAAGAACCTATTGGAATCACTGTCGCTGGAGGCATATCAGTTAGTAATCCTCCTCGCTCAAAATTAATCGGAGAAATTTTACTGGAGACAGGAGGACATGCCACTGCAGTTGATGACGAAGTCATTTTAGAATGGCAAAAGATTTTGGCTCAAGAGAATGGAATATATTGTGAGCCAACATCTTCATCTGCATTTGCAGGATTGGAATATTTGATTCGGGATGGAATTATTGCAAAAAAAGAAAGCGTGCTAATAGCTGTGACTGGTTTTGGTTTAAAAGATAATCTTTACATATAGGTTAATTAATTAACGACTATATATAATTGTGAGAGATTGTTAGATTAACAATAATATTTGCTGTATTAATATATACACGAGTATAAATTAAAACGTTTTGGGGATTTTATATGTACGGTACTATTTTCAACATTAAGGTTAAGGAAGGTCATGAACAGTTATTATTAGACCTGTTCAAGCAATCAGAGCGTGTACCAAAAGGTATGGTTGCTTGGTTTCTAATGGATCCTGATGAAGATAAAGATTGGATTGGTGTGGCAATCTTTGAAAGTAAAGAAGCCCATTTATCGAATGCTAATGATCCTGAACAAGGTGCTCAATTCACACAATTAATGGAGCACATTAAGGAAGAACCTACGTGGACAGATGGAACTTTTGTTATATCTGAAATTATGCAGGCAGGATAAATTTTACTTTATTAAACCTATTCCTGGTTCCGTTGGAGGTAATACGTATCCATCTTCTACAGGCGGCAATTTGTATTGTGCGGCAAATTCATATCTAACCCATGGTACTTCTTGCCAAGCAGTCATAGGTGAGTTAAACCCCCATTGTATGGAAGCGCTCAATGCAGGACCAATTCTCATATTGTGAGGGGACAAAGCTGTGTTATAAAGTTCCGTAAGGCCTGTGATGCGTTTTGCTGCAGTTATTCCTCCGATTTTGGTTATTTCAGGTTGTAAATAAGTGAGAGCTTTGGACTGTAGAATCTGTTCAAAGTTCTTTAATGTATATTCATTCTCTCCTGCAGCTATCGGCACATTTGCTCGGTCTCCCACTTCTTTGATAGCGGCATGATCTCTCATAGGACGGACAGGTTCTTCGTACCAAGTTACATTACCTTTGGCTAGTTCTTTCCCTACTTCGATTGCTTCTATTTTGTTGAAGTGACCGTTCACATCTACCATAATGTGTAGGTCATTTCCAAACTCTCTGCGGATGTTATGTACATGTATTGGATCTAGCTCGTGCAGTTTGACCGCGAAAAAACCAGCATCCATAGCTCTCTTGACTTCACTGAGTACAACTTCTGCGTCTCGTAAGGCTGGGAGACTAGCATATCCAGGGATTTTTTCATGGACAGGTCCTCCCAAGAGTTGGCAGACGGATGTGTCTAACTCTTTGCCAAGTAGATCCCACAAGGCTATATCTATTCCAGATAGTCCCATCAAGAATATTCCTTCGTCTGCATATCTATAGCCATAGTCCCATAAGTCGAACCAATGTTTTTCGATAGTTCGCGATGATTTGCCGATTAACCTAGGGGCTAGCAGGTGCTCTATCACGTTAGCTATTGGTATTGAAGTTGAACCAGGGTTATCAGCGCTTGGTATGCCCCACCAAGCTTCACCTACACCTACATGCCCAGACTCAGATGTTACATAAACCATAACTTGGCTCATATGGTTATAGTCTGGTATTTCAACTTTGATATCAGTTATTAAACTCATGATAAATGCACCTGGTTTTAAGATTGGTGAGTAGACAAGAACTGACGTACCTGATTTATAGTATTAGCCTTAATGTCTTCTTGTTCTTTCCAAGGATAAACTGTTAATTCCGCTCCAGGTGCAAGTTCTGCTACTTCAATGGCAGCTTCATAGGAATGAGAAGGGGTGTTATCTGGCATCACTAAAATCGGCGTACTGCAAGTGCTAACAAAGTCTCGTGACACACTGTATACAAAGTCGGCATTTGGCTCTATGCGATACAAATTATTTAAGTATGCATTACATTGATCCATATTAAGATCAGAACGTTGACCAAGTAATTCAGGGGCCCAAAGGTCTCTCCCAGAATCATACATGGAATCAGGGAATTCAGCGTTGTGTCCGACTGGTTGGCATAGGACTGCTGCGGTAACTCTTTCTGGTGCTCGCTCGATAAGTTTAAGAGCGAAAGGTCCCCCGATGCAGAAGCCCATGAACCCGAATTTTTCAATTCCCAGATGGCTCATAAGTCCCAGTTGGTCATCTGCAAAAGCTCCCCAAGGATAATCTACGGGGATTGGTCCTTTAGATTGCCCGCCGTAAGCATTACGTTGATCCATAGTAATGCACCTAAAATCATTTTTGAATTCATCCATAACATTTATGACTTGTGTAGGCCAATTACCCATATGGGAATTCAGCCCTCCACCAGGGGTAAATAATACAGGGAACCCAGAGCCTTCATCTTGATAGTGAATTTGTACGTCACCGTTTGTATAAAATGGCATTTTACTCCTCCTTACATGTGGCCAATGCAGCTAAATTATCTTATATGCTCGATAATTCGCATTCAATGTCTATTTGGTACCGAGGGAGGGACTCGAACCCACACGCCTTTAAAGGGCAACGGATTTTAAGTCCGCCGCGTCTACCATTCCGCCACCTCGGCTTAGGTTAATTAGTGGTAAATCAATGGAGGCGACGGGCGGATTCGAACCGCCGAATAGAGGTTTTGCAGACCTCCGCCTTAGACCACTTGGCTACGTCGCCTGGTTTGATCTTTTGGTGCCGAGAGCGGGACTTGAACCCACACGGGCTTGCGCCCACGGCCCCCTCAAGACCGCGTGTCTACCGATTCCACCACCTCGGCCAACAGGACGCTAATTATATCATAAGGTTTCAATAATTCGTACTTGAGATTATTATGGTGGAACACATCATTCAAAAGGAGTTTTAGACATAATAAATGGCAGTTCGTTATAGTTTCATCTTGATACCTGATCCATCTTTCTTAAGATTGATTCATACTTCTAGGCAAATTCTTTGTAATCAATTTGGTTGTTGGACGGCTGAAATGTTTATGATTCATGTGCCTTTGATCAATTTCTTTCAATCAACACCTGAGGAAATAGAGTCTGATAAAGGATTGATAAATCAGATTGTTAGTGATGTCAGTAACAAGAATTTGGTTTTAGTCCCTACTGGAATCACTAAACAAACAGCAGAGACATCAGATCTTTATATAAATTGTACATACCCAAACGAGGATAGCCCATTTGAAGGCATTAGAGGTAGGCTAATCGAAGAATTAAAAATTGAGCATTTTGATAATAAAGAGAAAATTTTACAAATTCCTCTATTAGAGAATTTTCAAGGTAGTAATACTGTTTTTGAAGAAGCTTTGGAAATGGCGACAGACTTGTTTGATAATTTTGGTTTGGATACGCCATTTGATGTTAAATCTTTGAACTTGGTGAAATATCATTCCAGAGCTGCTAGTGAAGAGTGGGAGCGAGAAAAATGGTGTAGTGATATCAGCTGGGATATACTGGAATCGTTCAAATTGGGATAAAGAGGTGAAATGTATGAAAACTACTACCAAGCTTAGAAATTTACTGAAAGAAGATAAACTGATTGTAGCCCCATTTATATTGAATGCGCTACATGCCAAAATCGCAGAAGAAGTGGGATTTGAGGCAGTGTATATGACAGGGTGTGGTACTGCTGCAGAACGAGGATTTACTGACGTAGGTTTGCTCACTATGACAGAAATGGTAGCTAACGCAAAATATATAGCACAGGCAGTAGATATTCCCGTCATTTGTGATGCTGACACAGGGTATGGCAATCCAATTAATGTGAGGAGAACTGTCAGAGAATATGAAATGGCTGGGGTTGCTGGAATACATTTAGAAGACCAGGTGTTTCCTAAGAAATGCGGCTTTTTTGAAGGCAAGCAAGTGATACCCATGGAAGAACATGTTCAGAAAATTAAAGCAGCATTAGACGCACGGACCGATCCAGATTTTGTAATCATAGCTAGATGTGATGCGTATGCAGTAACTGGATGGGAAGATACTGTAAGACGTTGTAAAGCATATATAGAAGCCGGTGCAGACTTGGTGTTCGTTGATGGTATTAAATCTAAAGAAGATATAGATAAATATGCCACTGATTTGAAAGATATGCCAAGATTATATAACGGTGATCTTGCTTCCACTCAGGAAATGAATGAACTTGGATATAAAATCATGATTTGTGGTAGCACAATTTGGTTGATATATCAGCAAGTAAAAGATGCTTTCAAAGAATTGAAATCAACAGGGAGAGTAGATCCTGAACGATATGGGACCAGATGGGATGTTGCTAGCTTAATGGGATTAGATGATATATATGAATTGGAACGTAAATTTGGAACTGTCGAAGTGACAGCCGATTAAGTTTTATATACAGAGGGCAACAGCCCTCTGTATGATTTCATCTGGGAATGAGACTAATTACATCTTCAGCAAATCGTTGGATACATTCGTGAAGTTCGGTGATATTTTCAGAATTGAAGCTTAATATGAAGTTCTGAACTCCTACATCTTGATATAGTCGTATGTCAGCAGCGATTTGTTCTGGTATACCTGTCATCATGTGGTCCCTGCTGTCAGGTTCGTCCCTAAAGCTAATAGTAGACGAGAAGCATAAGTCTACAGAGTTTTCACTTCTCCCATTATCAACCGCCATCTCCTGTATCAGTTTGTATTTTTCAGAAAGTTCATTAGGATCCAGAATAGCAGGAGGACGTTGCCCTATGGGCATCCAGGCGTCTCCGAATTTAGCGGCTCTTCGTAGAGCTGGTTTTGAATGGCCTCCAATCCATAGGGGAGGGTGTGGAGTTTGGAAGGGTTTGGGAGAAAATCCCACATTATCTATTGCGTAATCCGTTCCGTTATACATGCTGGGTTCGTCCATCCATACAGACTTGTATATGGATAAATATTCATCAGTTTTGATTCCTCTTGCTGCGTAATGATCTAGCCCTAGGGCTTCGAATTCTTCTTTCATCCATCCGACCCCAACTCCCACTATAAGTCGTCCTTCAGATAAATAGTCTAATGTGGCCAGCATTTTAGCTGTCAATACAGGATTTCTGTAAGGGACTATCAAAACATGAGTGCCTAATTTAAGTCTGTTTGTGCATCCAGCAAGAAAATTTAAAGCCGAAATGGGTTCAAAGTATGGTTGGTCTTCTGAGAACGGGCTCGCTCCAGTAGAAGAGTATGGATACTTTGAATCTATGCTACGAGGAATTACTATATGGTCACTCACCCATCCGGATTCATATTGGAATTTATCGACTAACAGTGCTGTTGTTTTTAAATTATCTGGACTAGCTAAGAGTCCCCTACTGGGTAATGATACTCCGAAAGTAATGCTCATTAGTAACCTCCAAAGATTGATTATCACTCATTATCACTGATATCAAATTATTTAGATATAGTTTAGATCAAACTGTTATATATTGTGTTTGGCTTGTCTGAGTTATATCCTATAGTGTGAAATGAGTAATGGAAAAAAAGTAATAGTAGCTATGAGCGGGGGTGTTGATTCATCTGTTGCATGTTTGCTGCTTCAGGATCAAGGCTATGAAGTAATTGGTGTAACCATGAAACTGTACGATTTCGATACCTCTAATTTACCAGCAAATTATCAAGGATGCTGCACTGTTGATGATGTGGAAGATGCTAGAAAAGTGTGTGGAATATTAGGTATCCCTCATTATGTTTTTAACGTCCAGAAAGAATTTCAAGAGCATGTAATTGATTATTTTTGTAATGAATATCAAAAAGCAAGAACGCCTCACCCGTGCATCGCCTGTAACGATAAAATAAAGTTTAATTTTTTGCGACATAGAGCGTTACTTTTGGGTGCTGATTACGTAGCTACGGGTCATTACGCTCGTATAGAAGAAGATAATGGGCAGTATTTGTTGAAGAAGGGTATCGACGAGAGTAAAGATCAGTCATATGTCCTTTTCGGAATGGGACAGTCAGAATTGAGTACCACGTTAATGCCATGTGGGTCATATGATAAATCATCAATCAGACGATTCGCGCTAGAGCGTAAATTTCCGAATGCAGAAAAAGCAGATAGCCAAGATATATGCTTCATACCTTTTGGTGACTATAAAGAATTTTTAAAGACAAAAATTGAAGCAAGCCCTGGAGAAATTGTTGATCTGGAGGGTAACGTTCTAGCTACTCACAAAGGAATAGAGTTTTTCACAATTGGACAAAGGCGAGGTTTAGGTATTGCCTCTGAAAATCCTTTATATGTAGTTGACATAAATATAGAACAACGAAGGGTCATAGTAGGCCCTGACAGTGCTTTATTTAGGGACTCTCTTGTGGCAAGTGGAGTAAATTTCACTAGCGATGTATTCAAAAATTTCCCGCAAGATGTCACAGTCAAAATCAGATATAAATCGGAAGAAAGTCCTGCGAAGATATTAAGTATGCAAACTAATGAGGCAATCATCCAATTCGATGTTGCTCAAAGAGCAATCACACCAGGCCAAGCTGTAGTTTTTTACAAAGATGACGTGTTAGTAGGCGGTGGAGTAATTGATCGATCACTAGACATGGTTGCTGCGCAATAATTTATTCTATATGGCAAATTTCAATCACGAAAGATCGGTAGTAACAATGGGTTACGCCAGTGTATGTGGGGTAGATGAGGTAGGAAGAGGTTGTCTTGCGGGTCCACTTGTAGCTGGAGCTGTAGTATTTGATATTGTTGATTCTGAATGGATTACTAGGGTAAATGATAGTAAAAAGCTTAGTCCTGCCATTCGATTAGAATTGTCGGAATTGATTAAAATAAAGGCAAAAGATTGGGCGTTAGGTTTAGTCAATGCGCAGGAACTAGACCAAGTGGGACTTACAAAAGCCACTGAACTGGCTATGAAACAAGCGATCGATTCATTAAATGATGTACCTGATTATTTGTTGTTGGACTATGTGCCAATAAGTTCATGGAATCAACCATACCAATTAATAAAGCAAGGCGATTCTAGTAGCTATTCCATAGCTGCGGCTTCTATCATCGCTAAAGTGCATCGTGACGAAATTATGACTGCTATTGATGAACTTTATCCTCAATATGATTTCGCTTCTAATAAAGGATACGGTACAAAGCTGCACATGGAAGCTTTGTCTATACATGGTCCATGTGATATACATAGACGAAGTTTTTCTCCTGTTCAACGGGCAGGGAATAAATAGAAAGGATGAATAAATGAAAATTAATATAGTAGGGGGAGGAATTGTAGGTACTTTGTCTGCATTTCTTTTGTCAAAATCTGGCCATGAAGTTTTTATTTTTGATCCTGATTCTCCTGGAAGCCACGCCTCTGGGTTTGCCTTTGGTGAAATGAGTGCATTAGAGGGATCAGGCATACCTGACCCATTACTTGGGTTCACATTATCATCCTTCCATGCACACAAGTCTCTTATCCCGGCAATAGAGGAAATAAGTGGCATACCTACCAATTATCAAAGCAATGATAAATTAAACTTAGCTTTTACTTCAGAGCAAGCAAATAAGCTACAGTCAGAGATTAAATGGCAGAAAAATATAGAAGGGTTTGAAGTATCTTGGGTTACAGGTAAAGATCTCCTTGATATTGAACCACTGGTGAATCCAGAATGCATAGGCGCAACTTTGATTAAAGATCAGAGTTCAGTAGAACCATATAAGCTAACTTTATCAGCAGCGACTGCAGCAGAAAAATTAGGAACTACTATTATCACTAGAGGGATTACTGATTTGCTGTTTTCAGGTGACGAATGCTCTGGAGTTAAGACAGAATCTTCAGAACATTTGGCTGACGTCACATTATTAACTATGGGTCCTTGGAGCCAAAAGGCGTCGGAATGGATTGGTTATGATGTTCCTGTAAGGCCATTGAAAGGTCAAATCCTTCGCTTGGATGCCCCTGGTATTAATATAAATACCTCTGTGTTTCATCAAAGCAATTATGTAGGACTCAAACCAGATGGACTTATTTGGGCTGGTACTACAGAAGAGGAAGTCGGATTCGATGAAAATACGACTAATGAAGCGCGAGATCAAATAATGATGGATTTATTGACTATGATACCTAGTCTGGACGAATCAAGACTTGTTCATCATACGGCTTGTCTTAGACCATTGTGCATTGATTCAATGCCTATTGTAGATAAAGTATCAGGTTTTTCCAATTTGTTTATCGCTACAGGTGCAGGCAGAAAAGGTATCCTTTGGAGTGCCGCAATGAGTCACGGGATTGTAGATATGATTTTAGGCAATGTTGCTAGCATCCAAGGATTAGAGCACTTAAAATTGGATAGATTCTAAGATTAAGGATTCACTTTGCGGGCTACTAAGTGACCATCTTCTACATTAGCCTTCATGCTAAAATTGAAATTATTAAATTTTAATGCCCAGTCTACATCTTCAGGCAAGTATTGGGATTGGGAAGAATCATAGAATTTCTGGGTTGCGCCTCCTGTCAGAATCAGCTTTCTTACTGACTCAGTATCAGGGTCTCTGCCCTCTAGCAGATTTCTAAGATAAAAAGCGCATTGCTCGTCTTCATCGGACTTGATAACTCCTTGGTCTCCCATAGCAATAATGGATACTTCAGGGGGATTAATTCGAAGTATTTCGTTCACTGTTGATTTAGCTACCACAAAAGATCCTAAGAATATTTCTGAAGCGGTTTTAGAAGAGGCGGCAGCTCCTACGGTTCCAGCTCTAGTGGATTGTACTATATCCATATTTTCGAATTTGAATTTGCTTGCTTCGTGAGGAGAGTTTCCCAAATCGAAACCTTCGGGTTTCGCACCATTCACTTCCCCCATTAATACTTGACCATATCCCGACTTATACAGTGCTAGAGCATCTTCAGCTTCAGCTACAAGAGTAATCTGGGAAGCTCCTCTTTCAAATGCTATCGCAGCGGTTGTGAAAGCTCTAAAGACATCTATGACTATCGTTACACCTTTTGCTTCCAAGGCGTCTCTAGTGAGACTTCCAACATTGATTTTCATTGCTCCTCCGCTAATTACGATTTATTAATGACTAACTTTTGTAAGGATCTGATTTCTCTTGGCGGGTTCAAATGGCTCCCAGTGTGCGTCCATGATACTTCCCCTACATAGATTGAGCGTTCTGAATCTACACATATACCGTGAGGAGCTATAAATTGGCCTGGTGCTTCCCCTTCTGGTTTATTTCCTAGCCTTTCAATGAGTTCACCATTAGTTTTATATATACTGACCCTAGGTCCTAGATTAAGTGCGTCATGGTTAGGTCCTATTGCTGATCCCAATTCTCCTATGTATACAAGATCGTTTTCGCTATCGATATATAGTCCGCAAGGTCTCGCCATATTAACCCATTGAGTTTCAAATTTTCCATTAGAGTCAAAAATTTGCACTCTATGGTTTTCTCTGTCTGCTACGTATACCCATCCTTCTTTATCTGTGCATACATTATGGGCAATGTTGAATTGACCGGGATCGTTTCCAGGTTCTCCCCAGGAGAACATCAATTCACCGTCAGCTGAATATTTGTGTATTCTTGCATTGCCATAGCCATCTGAAACATAAAAATCTGCTGTTTTAGGGTCAAATGCGACATGTGTGCATCGATTGAATGGATTACCACTCATGAATTCACTTGGTGTCCCGCTAATCCCTAAGGTGAATAAAATGTCGCCATCTAAAGTACATTTCCTTACCGTATGATCTCCATCATCTGTACAAAAAACATTTCCATCTGGGGACATGGTAATTCCATGTGCCCTAGGGAAAACGCCTTCGCCCCAAGACTTTATGAATTCTCCTTCTTTATTAAACACCATCATCGGATGGTCGCCTCGATTGAAGACGTAGACATTGTCATTTGCGTCTGTGGCAACTCCAGCAGTTTCCTTTAGTGCGTAGGTTTCTGGTAGATGTGCCCAGTTCTCTACAACTAAGTATTCGTAGTTTCCTTTTCCTAATAAAGCCATAATTTCCCCTCTAACTTTTAGTGCGATTGTAACACGTAAGATAGTTGAAGAGTTGGGTGAAATTAATCCATCGTTTACTGTATAATTGTTAGGTTAATTGGTTAGTTTGAGGTTTACTATTTATGTCTACAGCACCGGATACTCGAATGTTTGTTAAATACAGTTTGTTCAAGGTAAGACCCGAATGGAAACGATTGCCGAAAGAAGATAGAGAAGACTCTAAAACTGAATTTTGCGAAATAATAAAAAGATTTGAAGATAAGATGTATTGGGCCTCGTATTCTACCGTAGGTACTAGAGGCGATGTAGATCTTGTCATATGGAAAGTTAGTGAAAGCATAGAAGCGATTAATGAATTCATGGCTTCAGTAAACACTTCTTCCTTAGGTGGATATCTGGATATGCCTCATTCCTATTTTGCTATGACAAATCAATCTCCTTATGTAAGTGAACACGTACACGAAGGACAAGAAGGTACTTCTGCGGCTATGAGGATCATTGGTAGGAAATACTTATTTCTATATCCGTTTACTAAGACTCATGATTGGTATCAATTAAGTTTTGAAGAACGTCAAAAGATGATGACTCAACATTTCGAAGTAGGACACAAATATCCGAATGTCAAAATTAGTACATCATATTCGTTTGGACTAGACGACCAGGAGTTTGTTCTTGGATTTGAAACTGATGATCCTGGAACGTTTTTAGACTTGGTAAAAGACTTACGCGAATCTAAGGCGCGACCATACACTTTGTTCGATGTACCAATTTTCTCGTGTATTTACAAAGATATAAGGGATTGTCTAGACGACTTAGGGTAAGTTGATATCATATTATAGGACTAATATTTTATTTCAGGACAAATCCTTCGTAATTGTTATTAGCAATTTCTTCCCGTTTAGCCCTCATTACAGGTGCACTGTCAGGGGCGGTCAATAGTCCTCGAGCTTTGCCAGGTATATTGGCTCCTACGAACCAAGAGTCTGCTTGAGACCTAAGTATTTTTGCCCCTTCTTCTTTTACATGCTGTCCCCAGTTTTGTTCTGATTGTAACGAAGGTTCAATAGTTTGAAACTCATTTGCTCGCATGTACTCTATGGCTTCTATTACCCATCCTACAAGTGGTTCTGCAGCTCTTGGAAAGTTTCCTACTGAAGCGGCATTAACTGTCCAAAGATTGGGGTAGCCGGCACTCATTACTCCCATAAAACTTTTAGGACCATCAACATATTTTTCTCGTAATGATTCTCCGTTTCTTCCATAAATGTCTATACCTAATAAGGACCCAGTAATAGCATCGAAACCAGTAGCGTAAATAATGACGTCAAATTCGTATTCATTATCCGTTGTTTTGATCCCCGTTCGGGTTATGCGTTCGATAGGTGCACTTTTCACATCTACCAGTAAAACATTATCTTGATTGTATACTTCGTAGTATCCACTTTCACAAGGAAGCCGTTTTGATCCAAACATGTGATCTTTGGGTACTAGAAGTTCTGCTACGACTGGATCATGAACTCTCTCTCTGATTTTATTTCTGAAAAATTCTGCATAGTCTTCATTGGCTTCACCCGGCAACATTACATCATAAAAATTACCCAGCCATTTTTTGAATCCAGATTCCTGCCATAATCGTTCGTACTGTTCATGTCGTTCTTCTTCAGATACTTCCATCGCAGACCTAGGATCAAACTTATGCATGAAAGAACCAGCAGTATCCATACATTTTTCAAGAATTTCAGGGAAACTAGATTTGATTTCCTTTTGTTCTTCTTCAGTAATAGGCCTATTTCTCAAAGGAGCGCAGAAGTTGGCGGTTCTTTGAAATACGGTCATATGCCCAACCTCTTTGGCAATTTCGGTTATTAATTGAACGCCACTAGCACCGGTGCCAATCACGCCTACCTTTTTGCCTTTTAAATCCATTCCTTCTTTGGGCCATTTACCAGTATGACACCAAGGTCCTTCGAAGTCGTGGATCCCTTCAAAATTAGGGACATAATTTGCAGATAATATTCCAACGGCTGTGATTACGAATCTGCCGCGTGCTTGATATCCGTCTTCTATATTAACAGTCCAATCTTGGGTGTCCTCATTAAATTGCAAAGATTCTACGTGTGAATTGAACCGGATGTGTTTTTTAAGGTCAAATTTATCTGCTACGTAGTTGAAGTAACGTTCATTTTCCGGTTGTCCAGAGTAATGTTCTTTCCAATCCCATTCTTGAAGCAATTCTTCGGAAAAGAAATATCCATACGTGTAACTTTCGGAGTCAAACCGGCATCCTGGATATCTGTTCCAGTACCAAGTACCTCCGACTCCGGAGGCATCGTCGAATGCCTGTACCGTAAATCCTTTGTTACGCAGATGATATATTGATAGTAAGCCAGTTAAGCCCGCACCAATTACTACTACATCGTAAGTAGGTATATTTCCATTCTGGGACTGTGCCATCACACACCTCTTTTTTACTTAAAAGGTTTTATTATTAACCTTCTAGGCTTTTCATATGATTCATGGCCGAACCCGCTTTAAACCAAGCGATCTGAGTGTCGTTTAATGTGTGTCTCAGATTGATGGTTTCCTCTGAACCATCTGAATGCTTGATTACGCAGTCTACTGTTTTGTTAGGTTGCAAATCTGATAAGCCTGTAAGGCTGATTCTATCATCGACGAGTATACGGTCATAATCTTCAGGAACTTCAAAAGTCAAGGGTAATATACCTTGTTTTTTTAGGTTGGATTCATGGAGCCGAGCAAAGCTCTTAACTATTATGGCTGCAGCTCCCAGTTTTCTTGGTGACATAGCTGCATGCTCTCTACTACTACCTTCCCCGTAGTTTTGGTCTCCGATTGACACCCAGCGCATTTGTTGAGCTTGGTATGCCTTAGCAACCTCTGGAGGTGACATTATTTGCTCTCCTGACAATTGGTTGACGCTTTCACCTGTCCCATCTGTGAAACTGTTAACTGCTCCTAAAAGCATGTTGTCACTCAAATTGCTTAGGTGTCCTCTATAAGCTAGCCACGGGCCTGCCGGAGAGATAGCATCTGTTGTACATTGCCCTTTTGCTTTCACCAATATCGGAAGCTCTTCATAATCTTTCCCATCCCAAGCTGGCCATGGATTTAAGATTTCTAGGCGAGTACTGTTGGGATCTATGTTCACTTCTACATCAGAACCATCTTCTGGTGGTTCTACAAAGTAGGATACACCTGGTTCAAATCCATTAGCCGGTATTTCTGGAGCTGGTTTGGGGGGATCGAGTTTTACTTCGCTGCCATCAGGAGCGGTTATCGTATCAACCAATGGATTGAAGGATAATTTACCACTTAGGCTCATAGCTAAAGCTATTTCCGGGCTGGATATGAAATTCATAGTTCCTACGTGTCCGTCATTCCGTTTTGGGAAGTTTCGATTGTAAGATGTCACAATTGCATTTGGTGTGCCGTCACTTCCTTCATTCCGTCGCCACTGCCCAATACAGGGTCCACATGCGTTTGCTAATACTGTCGCTCCTATATTCTCTAAAGCTGCTTGCTGACCATCTCTTTCGATTGTTGCTCTGACTTGTTCAGAACCAGGGGTGACTAAGAAGGGTGTTGCGGCTTTGATTCCTTTATCTACCGCTTGCTGAGCTAAGTCTGCACACCTGCTCATGTCTTCATAACTTGAGTTAGTACAGCTACCAAC